>Ga0081455_10007593_pt1 | contig 11397 bp, 11 predicted proteins | sample TabmetS3T2R1_FD_70207 | JGI IMG/M metagenome (GOLD analysis project Ga0081455, IMG submission 70207) | Tabebuia heterophylla rhizosphere microbial communities from the University of Puerto Rico - S3T2R1 | ecosystem: Host-associated > Plants > Roots > Rhizosphere ...
AACGACGCCATGATCGGCAACCTGCCCTACGTGTTCGGGTTCGTGCTCTCAGCGGCGTTCCTGCTGCTGCTGGTCACGTTCCGCTCGATCGTCATCCCGATCAAGGCGATCGTGCTCAACCTGCTGTCCGTCGGCGCCGCCTATGGGCTGCTGGTGCTCGTGTTCCAGAACGAGTGGGCCGAGAGCCTGCTCGGCTTCGAGAGCAACGGGGCGATCGCGGCCTGGCTGCCTCTGTTCCTGTTCGTGATCCTGTTCGGGCTCTCGATGGACTACCACGTGTTCATCCTCACCCGCATCCGCGAGGCGTTCGATCGCGGCGAGCGGACCGAGGACGCCGTGGCACACGGCATCAAGAGCACGGCCGGCGTGGTCACGAGCGCAGCGATCGTGATGGTCGCCGTGTTCTCGATGTTCGCGCTCAGCTCCGAGCTGCAGATGAAGCAGATGGGCATCGGCCTCGCCGCTGCCGTCCTCATCGACGCGACGATCATCCGCGGCGTGCTGCTGCCCGCCGTGATGAAGCTCCTCGGTGACCTGAACTGGTGGCTGCCGGGCAAGCTCAGCTGGCTGCCCAAGGTCAGCCACGAGGCGGAGGTGGTCCCCGCGAAGGCGTGATCGAACACCCACTCCCGCAGTACCGGCGCCCGCCCTTCGGCGGGCGCCGGTCGTTTCAGGGTCCCGGTTCAGGGCGCCCCCCTGATGTTCTCGGGGTGCTGCGGCGCCACCATCGAAACATGCCGTCGTTCCTCCTACATCACCGCCACGAGGCAGCTGAATGCGCCGCCGCGTTTGCGGCCTGGCAGGGCTTCGAGAGCCCGCTCAGGCACGGCTCCGTGGCCTCGACCTGCCTCGCCGGCGGCCACCGCCTGTGGTGGCGGGTGGAGGCCGGGACCGTGCAGGAAGCGCTCGGACTGCTGCCGCGCTTCGTGGCCGAGCGGACCACGCCAATTCAGATCCGAGAGGTGCAGATCCCATGACCCGCCCGTCAGACACGCTCGAGCTCGAGATCCCGCTGGTCTACATGGAGACGTCGATCCCGCCGGGACTCACGCTCGCCGAGTACGCGCGCTCACGCCCGCGGCGACCGAGCCGCTGGCAGCGGCTCAAGGAACTCGCCGGCAACGTCGGCGTCGCCGCCCAGGCGCACCCGGCCTAGCCGCCCCGGCACTGCCAGCGCAGCCACTGCCCCGGCGAGCGACAGCAGGGCGCCCACCGCGACCGCCGGCGCGAATCCGTCCGTGAAAGCCTGCGGCGAGGCGAAGCTGCCGGCGCCCGCGAACACGGCCACGAGCACCGCGATCCCGAACACGCCGCCGAGCTCGCGCATCATGCTGTTCGCGCCGGCGGCCTTGCCCAGGTCGGCGTCCGCCACCGAGCTGACGACCGAGTTCTGCGCCGATGGGATCGCCATCGACACGCCCACCCCGGCGACCAGGAAGGGCGGGATCAGCTCCGCGTAAGCGAGCCCGGGCTCCGCGATCAACGCGATCCACAGGAAGCCCGCCGCCTGGAGTGTCAGGCCCGCCACCAGGAAGGGCCGCTCGCCGAAGCGGTCGGCGAGCGTGCCCGCGATTGGCGCGATCGTGATGAAGGTGATCGTCCACGGCATCAGCCGCAGGCCCGCGTCGAGTGGCCCGTAGCCGAGGCCGGTCTGGAGCAGCTGAGCGAAGAAGAACACGGCACCGAACAGCGAGGCGAACGTGAAGAAGATCGCGGCGTTGCCAGCCGAGAACGAGCGCGAGCGGAAGAAGCGCATCGGCAGCATCGGTCTCGCCGCGCGCAGCTCCCAGAGGACGAACGTGGCCACGAGCGCCGCCCCGAGCCCGAGCGCAGCCAGCACCTCGGGACTGTCCCAGCCCGCACCGCCAGTGCGCACGAGGCCCCAGACGATCCCGAACGCCCCGGCCGTGACGAGCGCGACGCCGCGGATGTCGAGCGCCGTGTCCGGGCCGAAGCTCTCCTCGATGCGTGTGAGGACGAGCGGGATCGCGATCAACCCGATCGGCACGTTCAGCCAGAAGATCCACTCCCAGGCGAGGCCCTCGGCGACGGCGCCGCCGACGAGCGGTCCGCTCGCCACAGCGATCCCCGTGATCGCGCTGAAGATCCCGATTGCGGCGCCACGCCGCTCAGGCGGGAAGGCGGCGCTCAGCAGCGCGAGCGCGAGCGTCGTCACAAGGGCAGCTCCCGCTCCCTGGACGGCGCGCGCGCCGATCAGCCAGCCGGCGTCAGGAGCGAGCGCGCAGGCGGCCGAGGCCGCCACGAAGACGCCGAGCCCGAGGGCGTAGAGCCGCCGCCGCCCGAAGCGGTCGCCGAGCGCGGCCGCCGTCAGCAGCAGCACCGCGAAGCTCAGGTTGTATGCGTTGACCGTCCACTCGAGCTCCTCGACCCCGGCTCCGAGATCAAGCCGGATCGTGCTCAGCGACGTCGAGACGACGAGCGTGTCGAGCGCCGTCATCAGCGAGCCGATGCCCGTCAGCGCGAGAACCCATCTGGTGGACCTGTGTGTCGTGGATGCCATGCAACTGAGATCCGAGGCGGGTCCTGAATCCATCGGTCGTCCGGCGAGAGAAACGCCGTGATGTCCTGGATTGCCCCGTCCGGCGCGAGCGTCAGGACCTGCAGAGCATGCGCCGGCTCGCCGGCATCCCCCGGCGTGCCGTAGCCCACGAACGCGAGCTGGCCGTTCGCGCGCGTGCTCACCATCCGCCAGCGCTGCCCCTCCGCGAGCGGCCAGCCGGCGAGGAACCAGCGGATCGCCTCGTGACCGCGGAACCAGCTCGGCCGCGGCGGCATCGCGATGGTCGCGTCGTCGGCGAGCAGCGCCATGATCGCGTCGACGTCGGCGTCCTCCCAGGCCGCCATGAAGCGCTCGGCAAGGCGCTTCAGGCGCTCGTCGCCGAGCGAGCGAAGCGTCTGCTGCTGGCTCTGCTCCGGCAGCCGCTCGTTGACCGCCCGGTGTGCCCGCTGCAGGATGCTGTAGACGGCGTCGGGGGCGGCATGCAGCGCCTCGCCGACCTCTCCAGCCGAGAAGCCGAGCACGTCGCGCAGGATCAGCACGGCGCGCTGGCGCGGCGGCAGGTGCTGGAGCGCAGCCACGAACGCGAGCTCGACCCCCTCGCGTTGCTCGTAGCTCGCGTCGGGCGGCTCGGGGTAGGGCTCGAGCCACGCGACCTCGGCCCGCGGCTCGGCCGGGCCCTCGCGCGGGTCGGCGGCCGGGCCATGGTCAAGCGGCATCACGCGCTGTGGACGTCGTTGGATCAGCTTCAGGCAGCTGTTGGTCGCGATCCGGTACAGCCACGCACGCAGCGAGCTGCGGCCCTCGAAGCCGGGCAGCGCGCGCCATGCCCGCAGCAGCGTGTCCTGGAGGGCATCATCGGCATCGTGGACCGAGCCGAGCATCTGGTAGCAGTGGGCGTGCAGCTCGGCGCGCAGCGGTTCCACCAGCTCCCGCCAGGCGTACTCGTCCCCACGCTGCGCAGCGCCAAGCAGATCGCCCTCGGGAGCGGCCGCGGCTGAAAGCGCATGTCTCATCTCAGCCACTAAGACCCTTGACGCGCTTGAAATCCATCGCCCAGCATGAGGTTCCCGTTGCGGCTCCTCGCTAGCCTCACCCGCTTCCGTGAAGCTCGCGACCCTCACCGCGGTCTTCGTCGCTGCCGTGCCCGCGGCCGGTGACGTCAAGGCTCCCCCGCCGGAGTCCGTGTTCCCCGTGCGCGGGCACGGGGCCGACTTCGGCGAGGCCGACGCGCGCTTCGGCGCCGGGCGCAGTGGCCACATGCACGAGGGCCAGGACGTGTTCGCGCCGGCCGGGACTCCGCTGGTGAGCCTGCGCAAGGGCACGGTCGTCGAGAAGGGCGACGACGGGGGCCGCGGCAACTACGTCGCAATCTGGAACCGCGACACGCGTCGCACCTACGTCTACCTGCACATGATCCGCCCGACGCGGCTGCGGGTCAGCTCGCACGTGCGCACCGGGCAGCGCATCGGCGCCGTCGGATGCACCGGATCGTGCTGGGGCGACCATCTGCACATCGAGATGCGGCGCGGTCGCGGCACGACCGGCCGCCCGCTCGACCCGCTGCCGCAGCTGCGCCGGCTCGCGCAGCGCTGAGCGCCCGCGGGGCGTGGGGCCGTCCTACGCCGGGCTCCCGTACATTCTCGGGCGCGTGGACCAGATGGAGCTCCGCAACCGGCTGGTCATGGCCACTCAGATGTGGCGCGAGGCAACCGACCAGCCGCTTCCCCGCATGCCGCCCGGAGATCCGGGCGAGCAGCTCAACAGCTTCGAGCTCAGGCTGATCGACATGCTGTGCGCGCAGGCGACCCCGCAGACCGCGCGCGATGTGGCCGACAAGACCTGGGATCTCGTCCATGCGCGCCCGGACGAGGACCCGGTCAAGCAGCGCGTCGTCGAGTGTCACGAGGCACTTGCGCGGTTATCGGCGCGAGGTGGCGGACAGGGTTTCTAACCTTTCAGGCCGGTGAGGGAGCTCCCAGAGCTGTTTGATGTGCGCGTCCAGGCGCGCTCGCTGGCGTATCTCTTCATCGCGGGCGCTGCCCTCGGGCTGCTCACGCTCGTGTTTCCGCACGGCGAGGACGTCGATGACATCGCCCTCGTGGTCCTGGCGGGCGTCGCGACGCTGATCGCCGTGGCGATGTGGGCGTTCGCGGATCGCGTGCGCCCCTGGCAGCTGCACGCAGCGCTCGCGTCGGGCACGATCATCCTCTCGCTGGCGAACTACTTCGTCGAGACCACCGTCATCTACCCGCTGATGTACACGTGGACGGGGCTGTTCGCGTTCTACTTCTTCCGCGTCGAGGTCGCGCTCGCGCACATCGTGCTGATCGCGGTCAGCTACGCCGTGGTGCTGATCCTGGTCGAGCCGCCGAGCGCCGTGGTCCGCTGGCTGCTCGCGGTCGGGACGCCGGTGATCGCAGGGCTGCTGATCTCGCGCCTGCTCGGACAGCTGCGGCGCGGGGTGCACGACGCCGAGCGGCGCACGCGCGCGCTCCAGGAGAGCGAGGCCCGCACCCGGTTGGTGCTCGACGGCGCGCCGGATGCCTTCGTGTCGCTCGACCGCGACGGCGTGATCAAGGCCTGGAACAGCGCGGCCGAGCGGCTGTTCGGCTGGAGCGCCTCGGACGCGATCGGGGTGCCGTTCCGCTCGCTCGTCACGCCCGAGGAGTTCCGCGAGCGCCACGACCAGCGCCGGATGGCCCTGATCGACATCCCGCAGGTGGTGGCGACGCAGCGCTACGACACCGAGTTCGTGCGCAGGGACGGCACGCGCTTCCCCGCCGAGGCGACCGTCTCGAAGATCGAGATCAAGGGCGAGCCGTTCATCTCCGGCTTCATCCGCGACGTGAGCGAGCGCGAGCGCCGCCAGCAGGAGCGCGAGACGCTCCTGCGCGAGCAGGCCGCCCGCGCCGAGGCCGAGCGCGTCGCCGAGCTCGTCAGCGGCATGCAGCTGCTCGTCGATGCGGCTCTCGAACACCCCAGGCTCGACGCGATGCTCGAGGACCTGACGACGCGCGTTCGCGGCGTGCTGCAGGCGGACGCCGCGACGATCCTGCTCGCCGACGAGGACGAGCGGCTGTCGGTCGCAGCCTCGTCGGTGCCGGGCGACGACGAGGAAGAGGAGCAGGAGGCGCGGCAGCCGATTGCGCTCGGCGAGGGGTTTGCCGGCCGGGTCGCACACGCGCGCGAGGCGATGCTCTCGAGCGACCCTGCGCCGGAGGACTTGCCCGACCCGGCGCTCGCCCGGCTCGAGGTCGACTCGCTGATCGGCGTGCCGCTGCTCGCAGAGAACAAGGTCACGGGCGTGCTCGTTGCGGTCTCGGTCGCGCCGCGGCGCTTCTCGTCGGAGGATCTCGCCGTGCTCCGGCTGGCGGCCGACCGCGTTGCGCTCGCGATCCAGCACGCGCGCATCTACGAGCGCGAGCACCGGATCGCGGTGACGCTCCAGCGCAGCATGCTGCTTTCGCCGGAGGACATCCCGCAGCCGCCGGGGCTGCGCGTGGCGGCGCGCTACGAGCCTGCCGCGACGGAGGCCGACGTGGGCGGGGACTGGTACGACGTGATCCCGACGCCGACCGGCGGGTTGGGGCTCGTGATGGGCGACGTGGCCGGCAAGGGCCTGGCCGCGGCCACGATGGTCAGCCGCCTGCGCGCGGCGCTGCGCGCATACGCACTCGAGGGCCACGATCCCGCCCGCGTCATCGAGCAGCTCAACCGGCTCGTCTGGAACGAGGGCCGGGACAGCCAGATGGCGACGCTCCTCTACATGGTGGTCGAGCCCGGCGAGAGCCGCGTCGACTGGGTCAACGCGGGTCACCCCGCGCCGCTGCTCGTGAACGGGAAGGACTCGGCGCACTACCTCGAGGGCGCCACCTCGGTGCCGCTCGGCGTGCTGCCCTTCCCGAGCTACGAGACGGTGACCTCGACGATGGAGCCGGGCAGCTCGCTCGTGCTCTTCACGGACGGGCTGATCGAGCGACCCGGCGAGCTGATCGACGAGGGCATGGCGAAGCTCGCCGCCCGGGTGAGCGAGGCGCCGGACGACCCCGAGGGCCTGTGCAACTACCTCATCAGGACGCTCGTGCCGCGTGGGGGCGCGACCGACGATGTCGCAATCCTGTCGATGCGCAACCTGCCGTACTCGGACCGCTTCCAGGCCGCCTTCAAGGCCGAGCCCGAGGCGCTGTCGCAGATGCGTTCCCTGCTACGGCGCTGGTTGCGCCATGGCGGCGCGAGCGAGCGCACCATCGCCGAGGTCGCGACCGCCGCCGGAGAGGCCGCGACCAACGCCATCGAGCACTCCGGGGCGTCCGACGACTTCGAGCTGAGCGGCCGGCTCGTGAACGGCGAGATCGAGCTCATCGTCCGTGACAGCGGCCGCTGGCGACAGCCGCGTGAGGGCGATCAGGGACGCGGCCTCTCGTTGATGCGCGCTCTGATGGATACGGTTGAGCTCACGCCGTCGCCGGTGGGAACCACCGTCCGCTTGCGACGGAGACTCGACAGCGACGGAGGATGAGAGTGAAGGACGGGCTCGTTGGGCTCGAGATCGAAGAGCGCGGCGACGTCGTGCTGGCGCATGTCACGGGCGAGCTCGACATATCCGGCGCACCCCATGCCGGGGAGCGGATAGCGGAGGCCGTGCCGACGTCGGCGCGCGGACTCGTCGTCGACATGAGCGAACTCGACTTCATCGACTCGAGCGGCGTGGCGATGCTGTTCGGCCTGGTGCGCCGGCTCTCGAGCCGTCGCCAGGAGCTGCGCGTCGTGGCCCCCAAGGGGAGGCCCGTGGCGCGCGTTCTGGAGATCGTCGAGTTCCAGCGCGCGGCGCCGATCTGCGTCGATGTCGACGCGGCGCTGGCCGGGATCGACTAGGTCGCGGCCGGCTCGCGGGCCGAGCCGACGAACTCGAGCACGGCCTCGTTGAAGCGCTCGGCCTGCTCGATGAGCGCGCCGTGCGGGGCGCCCTCGAGCAGCGTCAGCCTGGCGCCCGGGATCAGCTCGGCGAGCTCCTTCGACTTCCAGACCGGAACCAGGATGTCGCGCTCCGCGCCGATCACGTGCGTGGGAAGGGCAAGCGCGCCGAGCCGGTCGCGGGTGTCGTGCCGGCTCGATGCCGCCAGCTGACGGCAGAAGGCGTCCGGCTCCTGCGGGTGCGGGTTCTCGAGCATCATCCCGCGCATGTAGGCGACGGCGTCCGCGTTCTCGAAGAACGCCTCGGAGTGGTTGAGCAGGAGCAGCTCGTCGATGTGCTCCTCGTGGCTGATCTTGTGTACGCGCGACCCCCAGGCATCGCTGAGCGAGCGCGCCCACGCGCCGCCCGACGCGAACGTCACGGACAGCGTGAGCGTGCGGATGCGCTCGGGCGCCTGGCAGGCGACCTCCTGAGCGATCGCCCCGCCCATCGAGTAGCCGAGCAGGTGGAACGTGTCGAGTTCGAGGGCGTCGGCGAGCGCGAGCGTGTCGCGCGCCAAGTCGGCGATCTCATAGGGGCCGTCCGCCCGCGAGGAGCGACCGACGTCGCGGTTGTCGAGCAGCACGGTCCGGTGGCGCGCCGAGAAGGCCGGTACTTGAAGCGTCCAGGCCAGCACATCGGCCGACAGGCCCATGAGGCAGACGAGCGGCTCGCCCTCGCCGTGCTCCTCGTAATAGAGAGTCTGGCCGTTCGCCTCGACCGTTGGCATCGCTTCCCTCCCGCTCGCTTCAGAGTGCGGCGGAAGCGTACTGGCTGGCCAGCCAGCCTTGGTAGGCTCGTCCGGCTCCATGGGGAAGGTGTGCGTGATCGGCGCGGGCTCGTCGGGGATCGCCTCGTGTCAGGTGCTGCAGGCGCGCGGGATCGACTTCGACTGCTTCGAGACGGGTTCCGGGGTCGGCGGCAACTGGCGCTACGACAACGACAACGGGATGTCGTCCGCCTACCGCTCGCTGTTCATCAACACCTCGCGGCGGATGATGCAGTACGCGACCTATCCGATGCCGGAGCACTATCCCGACTATCCGCACCACGAGCAGATAGCCGCGTACTTCGACGACTACGTCGACAACTTCGGCTTCCGCGACCGGATCCGCTTCAACACCGAGGTCGAGCGGGTCGAGCCGGCCGGCGACGGGCGCTGGACCGTCACGACGAGTGACGGCGAGTCGGGCGTCTACGACGCCGTGTTCGTGGCGAACGGCCATCACTGGAACCCCAAGTGGCCCGACCCCCCCTTCCCCGGGCAGGACGGCTTCACGGGCGAGCAGATCCACTCGCACCACTACCGCGAGCCGGACGAGCGCTTCCAGGACAAGCGCGTGCTGGTGCTCGGCATCGGGAACTCCGCGACCGACATCTCGGTCGAGACCTCGCGCGTCGCCGAGATGACCTACCTCGCGATGCGCCGCGGCGCGCACGTGATCCCGAAGTACATCGCCGGCAAGCCGACCGACGAGTTGGCACCGGAGTGGATGTCGCACCTGCCGTTCCAGGTCACGCGCTGGTTCTTCATGCGCCAGCTGAAGCAGATCCAGGGCACCATGCAGGACTACGGGCTGCCGAAGCCGGACCACAAGCTCGGGGAGGCGCACCCGACGATCTCCTCCGACCTGCTGCCGCGCATCGGGCATGGCCGGATCACCCCGAAGCCCAACATCGCCCGCATCGACGGCGCCACCGTCCACTTCGCCGACGGCTCGAGCGCCGACATCGACACGATCGTCTGGTGCACGGGCTACCGCATCACCTTCCCGTTCTTCGACTCGGAAGTGATGGCGTCGGAGGGCAACCACGTCCCGCTGTTCCGCCGCGTCGTGCACCCGGGCCGCCCGGGCCTCTACTTCATCGGGCTCGTGCAGCCGCTCGGCGCGATCATGCCGATCGCCGAGCTCCAGTCCGAGTGGATCGCGGACGTGCTCGAAGGCAAGGTCGCGCTGCCGGCCGCGCCCACCATGCGCGCCGAGATCGCCGCCGAGGAGGCCGCCATGCGCCGGCGCTACATCGCATCGACGCGGCACACGATTCAGGTCGACTTCCATCCGTACATGCGCCTGCTGCGCGAGGAGCGCCGGCGCAGCGAGGGCGTCCGCCATCCGCTCGGGCGCCCCGTGGCAGCCGGTGCCCCGGCGCCGGCGGCTCCCTGATGGCACGCGTCGCGGTCGTGACGGGCGCCGGCCGCGGCTTCGGGGCCGAGGTCGCGCTACGGCTGGCGGGCCGCGGCTACGAGGTGCTCTGCACCGACATCGACGAGCAGGCCGCGGTGCGCACGGCCGAGCGGGTCGGGGGCTTCGCGCGCCCACTCGACGTGCGCGATCCCGAGGCGCACCGCGCCGCCGCCGCGGCGGCGGCTGAGCGCGGGTCGCTCGAGGTCTGGATCAACAACGCGGGCGTGCTGCGCACGGTCAAGGCCTGGGATCACTCGGACGACGAGGTGCGCCTGCTCGTGGAGGTCAACCTGCTCGGCGTGATCTACGGGTCGCGCGCGGCGGTCGAGGCGATGCGGAGCGGGCCCGGCGGGAACCGTCACATCATCAACATGGCCTCGCTGTCGGCGCTCGCGCCGGTGCCCGGGCTCGCGGTGTACGCGGCGAGCAAGCACGGCGTGCTCGGCTTCACGACCTCACTGCAGGGTGACCTGCGGCGTGCGGGCATCCCCATCACCGTCCATGCGGTCTGCCCGGACGGCGCCGACACGGACATGGTGCGTGAGCGCAGCGGGGACGACGACAGCGCGATCATCTGGTCGGCGCCGCGCCTGCTGCGCACGGACGAGGTGGCCGAGCGCGTGGTCGGGCTGCTCGACTCGCAGGAGCTCGTGGCCGTGATCCCGCGCTGGCGCGGCTGGGTCGCGCGCGGGACGTCGATGCTCGGGCGCCATGCGATCCACGGGGCGGAGGCGTTGCACAGCTACGGCCGGCGGCGGCGGGCGCGGGCAGGTTAGGTTCTGCAGGAAGGCGACAAGGAGACGAGATGGCCGACACGATCACCATGCCCCAGACGGAGTCCGAGCAGCCGGACGTCAAGTCCGTGATCGAGGTGGAGAACCCCGCCACCGGCGAGGTCATCGCGAGCGTTCCGGTGACGACGCCCGAGGAGGTCGCCGAGGCAGCCGCGCGGGCGCGCCGCGCCCAGCCGGGCTGGGAGGCGCTCGGATTCGAGGGCCGCGCGCTCATCTTCGACCGCTGCCGGCGCTGGATCTCGGACAACGCGGAGCGCGTGATCGAGACGATCGTCTCCGAGACGGGCAAGACCTACGAGGACGCGCTGACGGCCGAGATCGGCTTCGCCGAGGGGGCATTTGCCTTCTGGGCGAAGAACGCCCCGAAGTACCTCGCCGAGGAGAGGGTCAAGACGTCGTCGCCCTTCGTCAAGGGGCGCAAGCTGGTGCTGCGATACGAGCCGGTCGGCGTGGTGGGCGTGATCGGACCTTGGAACTACCCGCTGACCAACTCGTTCGGGGACTGCATCCCAGCCCTGGCGGCCGGCAACTCCGTGCTGCTCAAGCCCTCCGAGGTCACACCGCTCACGTCGATGCTGATGGGCGAGATGCTGCGCGAGTGCGGGCTGCCGAAGGACGTCTATCAGGTGCTGAACGGCTACGGCGAGACCGGCGCTGCGCTCGTCGACGAGGCCGATTTCGTGATGTTCACGGGCTCCACCGCCACGGGGAAGAAGGTGATGGAGCGCGCCGCGCGCACGCTCACGCCGGTCGCTCTCGAGCTGGGCGGCAAGGATCCGATGATCGTGTGCGCGGACGCCGACCTCGAGCGCGCGTCGAACGCCGCGGTCCACTACTCGATGCAGAACGCCGGGCAGACCTGCATCTCGACCGAGCGCGTCTACGTGGAGGCATCGATCTACGACGAGTTCGTCGGGCTCGTGACCGACAAGGTGAACGCGC
>Ga0081455_10007594_pt1 | contig 11397 bp, 12 predicted proteins | sample TabmetS3T2R1_FD_70207 | JGI IMG/M metagenome (GOLD analysis project Ga0081455, IMG submission 70207) | Tabebuia heterophylla rhizosphere microbial communities from the University of Puerto Rico - S3T2R1 | ecosystem: Host-associated > Plants > Roots > Rhizosphere ...
CTGCTGGTGTTCTCGGCGGCGGAGGCGATCGGAGGCCCTCGCGACCTCGACAACGTCCAGAAGCTGCCCGCTGTCACAGCCATGACGTTCGCAGGGGACATCTTCCGCCAGATCGACGAGCATCCCCACAAGGATCCGGTCGAGGTGCGGCCGTACCAGGACGACGAAGGCAGAGACCGGTTGGAGCTCGTATACGACGAGTGACGCTCGTAACGCCGGCCTAGGCGGGTGGCGGGACGTACTCGACCCGCGTGAGCGCGCCTTCTTCGAGGCGGAGGACCCAGGTCGACCCCTTCTTGCTCTCCTCACCGAGGAGCTCCACGACCACGTCGCCGTGCGTGCAGAGGACGACGACGTCCTCGGCGAGCGTCGAGGCAAGGCTGAGGACCTCCTCGGCGGAGGCGCCTTCGGCGAGCTCTTCGCGCTCCTCGACGGTCAGCCCGAGCGTCCGGGCGAGCGGCTCCACGCTCTCGCGACAGCGAACGTAACCGCTGGAGAGGACGCGGCTCGGTCGGTGTCCGCGAAGGAGGTCGACGAGTCCTTCGGCCTGGCGCCGGCCCCGCTCGTCGAGCGGGCGCAGCCGGTCGTCACCTTCCCACGCCTTCCGCTCCCCCGCGCGGGCGTGGCGCACGAGCAGGATGGTCATCGGGAGCGCGCAGCCACGAGCGCCTCGAGCACGACCCGGTCGCGCCCGTACGAGAGGCGCTCGCCGGCTTCGGCGATCGAGAGCCACTCCGCTCCGTCGGTCTCGTGGTCCGGATGGAGGGCTCCGGCGAGTGGTCGCATCTGCCAGTAGCGGACGCGCTTGTCTCGTCCCCTCGAGTCGACGTACGCCGTGCTCGGCAGCTCCTCGGCGAGCTCGCAGCGCAGGCCGGTTTCCTCCTCGACCTCTCGCAGCGCGCAGTCTTCGTCGCTCTCGCCGCGTTCGGCCTTGCCCTTCGGAAACGTCCAGTCGTCGTAGCGGGGACGGTGCACGAGCACGACCTCGAGGCCGTCCGGTCCGCGCCTGATGACGACCCCGCCGGCGGCGCGGATCAGTGCCAGGCCCGCCGCCCGCTCTTGTCGAAGCGTCGCCAAGCCTCCGGGAAAGCGGCCCGCGCCTGGAGGCGGCGCTGCTCCTCGCGTTCCACGAGGCGCCCGGCCGCGAAGGCGACGCGCTTGCCGCGGGCGACGCCGAGCAGCTCCTGGATGCGCTCGGCCGCCACGACGGCGTCCTGATGCTCGCCGATCACGTCCTGGACCCGCTTCGCGCGGGAGACGAAGCGCGTCGCCGGGCGGCCGACGACCGGCTCCGCGAGCTCCGCCGAGTAGCGAGCACGCTTCGTGAGCACGCGGATCCGGTGCAGCTCCTCGTCCGTCGGCTCGCCCACAACGCTTGCGACTGCCTGTCGAACCCGCTTGAACTGGCGGGACGCGATCGAACGAAGGGGCTTCTCGCGGCCGCTCGCCGCCGGCTCTCGCGCAAAGTCGGCAAGGCGGTCGAGGAGCGCGAGATACCGCCCACTCTCGAGCGCCTCGAGGAGGTCCGCACGCGCGAGCTCGCGCTCGCTGGACAGGAGCTGCACGAGGCGTTGCCCCGCGAAGCGGTCCTCGCTCGGTAGCGCGTCCACCTGGACCCGCAGGTGCTCCAGAAGGACGTCGAGATCGCGCACGGTCCCGAGGACGCTCCCGAGCCACTTCAGCTCGGCGCGGAGCGGCTCGCTCACGGCCGAGTCCAGCAGCGGGCGTCCCGCCCTGAGCACCGCTCGCGAGCGACGCGTGGCGACGCGCATGTCGTGGACGTCCTCGATGTCTGCATCGGCGCGAACCCCGGGGTCGTGCGCGAGAATCTCGCGACGCTGCCTCTCGAGCGCCGCGGCGACGTGGAGCACGGGGGACGCGCCGGCCCTGGGCTCCGGGACCGGCGGCGGAGCGAACCCGAGTGCCCGGAAGAGCTTCGGCTTCCCGTCGCCGGCGCGCGCGCCACGTTGCCGCAACGCTTCGCCGATCCGATCGAGGATGCGCGAGTCGCCGTCGAGCAGCTCGACCTCGATCTCACGGAACGTCGATCCAACTCGTCCGTTGTCCAGGACGGCGACCGAGTCGAGGACGATCTCTGCGCTGGCACGACCGTTCTCCTGCACCCGAACGCCCGAGCGGTGCGTCTTCAGCCTCGCAGCCTCCTCCAGCTCGTTCTCCCGGACGAGGCCGAAGAGGGGGTCTCGCAGCGCTCGCGGCGGACGCGCGGGCCCGCCCGGAAGCTCGAGCTCCCGTCGAAAGCCTTCACCCGGCAGCTTGAGCTGCCAGACGTTCTTCCCGTTCTCCAGACGTCTTCGCAACGTCACCCCGGCGCTCGCCAACGCCCGGTCGTGGGTGTCGTAGTAGACCGAGGTAAAGACGCGATCCTCGATCGGCTCGCCCAGCCCCTCGACGGAGCCGAACTCGTCGGGAGCGACGAGCTTGAGCTCCTGCTCCTTCGCCACTCGCACTGCGTCGATGCTATCCCCAAGCGCCTGTGGAGCGCTGATAACGAGACGTTTTCCAGGCCAGCGGTCGCCCTGACCCTCGTCAGCGTGAACGCGGAGTGGAATCTGCCTGCGCGCCGTAGCGGGTCTTGGCCGCCTCGGCGACCGGGCAACGGCCGTCCGGTCGCCCACAGGCGATGTGGTCGCAGAGGCGACACGTCCAGCGGGTCGCGCCGGGTGGACGGATCAGGTGGACGAGCATCTTGCCGGCGAGCCGGCCGAGTTGCCGACGCTCCGCAGGAGTCAACGCGTCGAGCGCCTGGTCCATCAGGTCGGCGCGAGCTCGTGTCACGGCCCGTGCCCGTCGGCGACCGGAGGGCGTCAGGGCTACGGCGGTCACGCGCCCGTCGGTCTCGGCCACCCTGCGTGCGAGCCCTATGCTCGCGAGCCGATCGACGAGACGAACCGTTCCGGAGGAAGACAGGCCCAGCACCCGGGCGAGGAGATCAATCCGAGGCGATTCGAGGAAATGGTGCAGCGACGATAGTGCGGCGGCGTCACTCGGCGTGACGCCGCCGGCTTCGACCACGGCTCCTCGCAGGCGGTCGCTCAGCGCGAGCGTGAGCGCGCCCAGCAGGTTCGCCGTCTGTCGATCGCGACGCTGCGGGTCTGACCAGTTCTCAGTCGAAGCGGCAGTCAAGGGTGAAGGTGGCCTTCGGCCCGTGGGGCGCCTGGAATCGACCCTCGCCGTTCAGCCCGGCCCAGTCGCCGAGGCCGGAGCCCTCGACGACCCTGCCCGTCCAGGTCGCCTCCTTGCCGTCGAAATCCCCGACCGTCTCGAGGACAGCGCTTCCTTCTCGGCCGTCGGCTACCCCTTCGAACTGCTGCAGGCCGACGAAGTGGGCCGTGCCGTCCTCGGCGTAGCTCATCAGCCATTCGACTTGACCCTTGCCGACGATGTCGCCGATCAGATCCTGCGTCACGACGGCGCGCGTCAGCTTCCGTCCACCATCACGTTCGGCATACGTCTCCTCTTCCCAGGACGTGACCGTGAACTCTCCTCTCAGTGTGGCCATGAGACTCTCCCCCTCCAAAGTTATGTGTGTGAGTCACGCATCTATAGCACGCCTCGAAGGCCGCATGTCGACGGGAGGGCTGGCGCTGCTGCTACAAGGACAGCATCAGAGTGCACGTCGACTTCGCAGGGCCCAGGGCATGACCGTTCTGCCGGAACTCGCGCTCGAGCGGTGGGAGCCGACCAAGGAAACCCTGCACCTCTGGGCGCAGATCGTCGGCAAGGTGCGCCTGGCCGCGACGCCGCCGCAAAACCACTGGTGGAACGCTCCGTTGTACGTCGACACGCGGGGGCTGAACACGCGCCGCCTCCGCTCGGCGGAACGCGACTTCGACGTCTCCTTCGATTTCGTCGCCCACGAGCTCGTGGTGGACACAAGCGATGGGAGCTCGGATTCCTTCCCGCTTGTGGACGGCCTTTCCGTTGCGGCGTTCTACGACCGCTTTCTCGCGCTACTCGCCGGCCTGGGGATCGAGGTGAACATCAAGGCCGAGCCCTTCGGAATCGCGGTGACCACGCCGTTCGCCGAGGATTCCGAGCACGCGTCGTACGACCGCGGGGCCGTGGAGCGTTTCTGGCACGCGCTTCGCTGGATCGACTGGACACTGCAGGAGTTCGCGGGTTGGTTCGGTGGCAAGACGAGCCCGGTGCACTTCTTCTGGCACGGGTTCGACCTGGCCGTGACCCGCTTCTCGGGCGAGCGTGCTCCCGAGAGCCCGAACGCCGACCCCGTCTCGCGCGAGGCCTACACACACGAGGTGATCAGCTTCGGCTTCTGGCCGGGGGATCAGAAGGTCCGCGAGCCCGCGTTCTACTCCTACACGGCGCCGGAGCCCGTCGGCCTGGCGGACCAGCCCCTTCGTCCCGCCGCGGCGAGCTGGCAGCAGCCTTTCGGCTCGAGCCATCTCGCCCTCCTGGCCTACGACGAGGTGCGCAGCTCGCCCGACCCGCGCGAAGCCCTGCTCGACTTTCTCGAGAGCGCGTACGAGGCCGGTGCCGTCACGGCCGGCTGGGACGCGGAGGGTCTGCGCTCGAGCTGGTGCCCGCCGGTGAGGGTCTTCGGGCCCCGACCCGGACCGTAACGACCGGCCTATTCAGCGCACGAGGTCGCGTTCGACCTCGTCGGCGAGCTCGAGGTGGAGCTCGAGGTAGCGGCGCAAGAAGCCGGTGACGAGGCGCAGGTACTTCGCCCGGTGGGGGAGGCCGGCCGCACGGGTTTCGGCCTCCTCCAGTCCCGCGGAGAGCTCGACGATCTCGTGGCGCAGTGCCGCGAAGCTCTCGCGGGTCGCCGACTCGCCGACGAGGTCGGCGATCAGGAGGCGCAGCAGGGCCTCGCTCTTCAGCGGCGTGAAGCGCGCCGGCGTCCGTGCGTACTCGCCGAGAGCTGCCCGGCCCTTGGCGCTGAGCGTGTAGACCGTTCGCTCACGCGTCTTGCCCGGCTCCTTGCGGGCGTCGAGATAGCCGAGCTTCGCGAGTCGCTTCGGTTCGACGTAGTACTGGCTCTCGCCGGCCCACGCGAGAAAACGTCCCTGCTTCGCCATTCGCAGGAGATCGTGCGCTCCGGCGCCCTGGTTTCCCACCAGCCCCAGGATCTCGTAGGAGAACAGGTTCAGATCATCTCTTGACATAGCTATGAATCATAGTATAGAACCTACGATTCATAGTTTACGCGAAAGGGAGTACGAGATGGCCTCGGCGACAACAACACCGCAGAGAACGACCGGACTTCGCCAACCATCGGGCCAAGATCGAGCGCGGATACGGCAGAGCACCTACGACGTCGTCGTCGTGGGCGCGGGCGCGGCGGGCCTGTCGGCGGCGTTGGCGCTCAAAGACCTGGGAGTGCGGCCCCTCGTCCTGGAGCGGGCCGGCGACGTGGGATCATCGTGGCGTCGACGCAACGACCGCCTGCGGCTGAACAGTGCCCGCCCGTTCTCCCATCTTCCGGATCGGCCGTTCCCGAAGGGCACCCCGATGTTCCCGACCCGTGACCAGCTCGTTGCTCACCTCGAGCACCACTCCCGTGAACGAGGCCTGGAGTTTCTCTTCGACGCCGATGTCGAGCGGATCGAGCGCACCCAGAGCGGCTGGGCCGCCATCCTGAGCGGCGGCGTCGTCCGCGCACGACAGATGGTCGTCGCGACGGGCTACGACCATACGCCCCGTATCCCCGACTGGTCCGGTCGTGAGCGCTTCCAAGGCCCGCTCTTGCACTCGGCCGAGTACAGGAACGCCCAGCCGTTCCACGACCGGAAGGTGCTCGTCGTCGGAGCGGGCTCATCCGGGATGGAGATCGCCTTCGAGCTCGCCGAGGGCGGGGCGGCGAAGGTCTGGCTTTCGGCTCGTACGCCGCCCAACATCTTCCTGCGCGAGGGCCCGAGCGGGCTTCCGGGCGACGTGATCGCCCAGGTGATGCTCCGGCTGCCGGTCAGGCTCGCTGACGCGGTGGGTCGGTTCGGCCGCAGGATGGACATCGGAGACCTGTCCGAGTACGGCTTGCCGGTCCCCGAGGAAGGGGTGTTCAGCCGTCTGCGACGCCTCGGCGTGGCGCCGGCGATCGTCGACAGGGAGGTCATCGACGCCGTCAAGGCACGACACGTCGAGGTGGTGGGCGGGGTGGAGTCGCTCGACGCCACCGGCGTACGTCTGGCTGACGGCGAACGGATCGAGCCGGACGCTGTGATCAGCGCGACAGGCTACCGGCGCGGGCTGGAGCAGCTCGTCGGACACCTTGGGGTCCTCGGAGAAGGCGGACTTCCGCATGCACTCGGCCAACGCGCTGCCGCGGACGGGCTGCGGTTCGTCGGCTATGTCCCCCGACCCGCGATGCTCGGCTACGCGGCAAAGGAGGCCAAGCGCGCAGCCAGGGCGATCGCGCGCGAGCTGCGCTCCGACGGATCTCAGCGGGTGCGGCCAAGGGCTAGCTGGAAGCGCTGACCCCGGCCGCCACCTGCAGCTCGCTCGCGATCGAGGGGCGTTCGGCGAGGCGTCCCAGCCAGTCGGAGACGTTCGGGTGGCGGTCGAGATCGATCCCTGCCCGATTCGGTGCCCTGATGATCCAGGGGACGTAGGCGATGTCGGCCAGGCTGAAGTGCCTGCCGACGAGGTAGGGATGTGCCGAGAGGTCCGTGTCGAGCTTCGCAAGCGCGGCCTCGAGCTCCTCGTCCGGCCCTCCGTGGAAGACGACCCTGTAGTAGGCGCCGGAGAGCTCGTCGAACCGCTCGAAGGAGAGGCGCACGAGAGCGCGTTCTGCGGCATCAGCGGGGAGGAGGTGCGGCTCGGGGTAGCGCTCCTCCAGGTACTCCATGATCACGCGCGATTCGGGGAGGACGAAGTCGCCCTCCTCGAGCACGGGGACCTTGCCGCGCGGGTTCTTCTCGTAGATCCAGGAAGGGCGGTCGTCGAGGTCGATCTCGACCGTCTCGTAACGAACTCCCTTCTCGGCGAGGAGGATGCGAACGCGCGCACAGTAGGGACAGCGAGCCGCGTCGTAGAGGGCGAGCATGCGGCCATCGTAGTCATCCCGCGCCGGGGATCGCGAAGGACCCCGCGCGCAGCGCTCAGGCTTCTTCGACGAGGTCGAACCTGAGGCGTCCCCCGACGCCAATCCAGGATCAGGCCGTCGACCCAGGCGAAGCCGTCGAAGCTCTTGTCGCCCTTCCCGTCGTCCGGGTACGTGTACGCCGGGCGGCGGCAGGCGCCGTGGAGGATGCGCAGGTCGGTGAGCGTCGGCGGCGGCAGCGTCGAATCCGGGCAGCTCGCCGGCCCGTGTAGCCGAGCGCCTTGTTCGGACGGCCGGCCACGGGATCGCCCCGGAGGAAGCCGAGCGACTTGAGGTCGGCTGTTGGATCCGCCACAGCGTCGACAATGAGCGGCTTCCCGCCGTCATGACCGGTTGCGCCGGCGCAAGCGCGACGTTGTCGGTGTAGTCGACGCCCGAGACGAGCGGCTGGTCGGTCTCGCTGAGCTCGGCGACCACGACGCCCACATGGAGGTTGTCGCCGTGCCCGGGCCGCGGGCCTGTTGGAAATCCGCTCAGCGGGTGGTACGTTCGCAGGCGAGCACTATGCGAGCCGAGCGGGTCGTGGAGGGTAGCTGATGGCGCTTCTTCCGTTTATCGATGTGGGGGACTCGCAGGGTTCTGTCGATTGGGAGCGGGTCGCTGAGCGGGGCAAGGCGGTACTCGCTGCGTGTAAGGCGACCGAGGGTGAGGATTTCCGGGCGAAGACGTTCTCGGCTGCCCGCGTGAAGGCGATTCACAAGGCGGGGCTGCCACTCATGCCGTACCACTACCTCCGCCCGCGCACGGACCGGCCTGGGTCGAAGGAGGCCGTCTTCGCTCTCGCGGTGATGGAGGATGCTGGCTGGAAACCACGGGGGAAGCGCTTCCCGCGCGGCAAGGACGCCCCGATGGTCCTCGATATCGAGTCGAAGCTGAACGAGAAGATGCTGGCCAAGATGAGCGGCGCGCAGGTGCTCCACTATGCGGAGGAGTTCGCGGGGACGGTTGCGGAGCAGAGCGGCCGGGACGTGCTGACGTATCTGTCCCCGGGCTTCATGCCGGAGTTGGGGAACAAGGCGCCCGCGCACGGGAAAGATGTGTGGGTCGCTGCGTTCTCCTTTACCCGCGGGAAGCCTCCGACACCGCAGGGGTTCTCGAAGGATCGTGTCCGCGCGCACCAGTTCTCGGATCACGGCACGTTCCCGGGGGTGAGCGTCGCGGTCGACCTGGACGTGTGGCTCGGAGATGCAAAGAGCCTTCGTTCCTTCATCGAGGGGCGCCCGGGCAAGGGAGGTGGGGGGAAGACCTCCCCGGATCCAACCTTGTCCACCCGGCAGGTGCAGAGACTCCTCAAGACGATCGGTTGGCCGATCAAGGTGACCGGGAAACGGGGGCCGGAGACGGTGCAGGCGATCAAGGACTTCCAGCGCGGGTTCCTGGGCGACCCGCCGGTGAAGCCGCTCCTGCAGGACGGGCTGGTCGGCCCGAAGACGGAAAAGGCGCTGCGCTGGAGCGCGGAGCACGAGGGCCGCTGCTCGAAGAACTTCAAGTTCAAGGAGTTCGCATCCTCCAAGTCGGGAATGATCCGCACGCACCGGGAGCTGGTCGCGGGCCTCGAGAAGCTCCGTACCCACGTTGGCCGCCCGGTCGGGGTCCTTTCGGGCTTTCGCGACTTCGACCTGGGCGCGTCGATGAGCCAGCACAAGTTCGGCAACGCCATCGACCCGACGGAGACGCTTCCGCACTTTCAGGAGGTCGCCGCTCTCAAGGCCTTCTCCGGAATCGGTCACTTCGCCACGACCGGCCTGGTCCGCCATGTCGATGTCCGCCACGTTGGCCCAAACACGACCGGCGGCACGAAGGCGCGCCCGACGATTTTCGTCGACAAGTTCTAGTACCGCTCCCCGCCTGGCAGAATCCCGGGCCGTGGGGCGCCTTCTCGACGCCGACGACAGCGTCCTCGTCGTGATCGACACGCAGGAGGGCTTCCTGCGGAAGCTCCCGGCGGTCGAGGGCTCAGAGCTCGTCGACCGGATCCGTTGGCTGTGCAGGCTCGCCATGTGGCTGGGCGTCCCCGTGGTCGTCACAGAGGAGGCGCCCGAACGAAACGGGCCGACAGCGCAGTCGATCCGGGACGTCCTCGCTCCGGGAACGTCGAGACACTCCAAGCCCGTGTTCGACCTGTCGGCCTGCCCTCCGATTCTCGAGGAGGTCGCTCGCCGGGGCCGGGGCACCGTCGTGCTCTGCGGGCTGGAGACAGACGTCTGTGTGGCGCAGTCGGCGCTGGGCCTGCTCGAGCGCGGGAAGCGCGCGGTTGTCGTGGAAGACGCCGTCGCGTCGCCCGGCACGGCACACGCGCAGGGGCTCGCGCGCATGGCCCGCGCCGGCGTCGAGCTCGTCGGTGTGAAGGGCCTCGGCTATGACTGGCTCAGGACGGTCGAGCGCTCGACCGCGTTCGATGCCGCGACCGGGGGAGAGGCGCCGGCCGGCATCGTCCTGTGAGGCGCCCAGGCGTCATCCTGGGGCCTCAGGCCTCGCGGACATCGCGCTCGCCGTTGCCACATCGCGTGGGTACGTGCGGAGCGCCCTGAAGAGGAAATAGGCGCTGCCCGCCAGCGGGAGGAGCATGACCGCGAAGGTCCACTGAAGGCCGGAGCGCCCTCCGCCGAAGACGTAGTCCGAGACGGCCCCGAAGAGAAGCGGTGCGAACGCCTGGGCAATCGTCCGCAGGAACGTGCGCACGCCCTCGGCCCGCCCCCATAGGAGGGGTGACATGATGTCGAGCCGGGCTGCGTCCAGGGGCGGGTTCTGCGCGGCGAGGGCGAGGACGGCCAGCGAGATCCACTGCAGAGCCGAGAGTGCGCTGTGCGTGAAGATCGCGGGGATGAAGAAGACAACGGCCAGGGCGGCTGCGATTGCGCTGACGAGGATTCGCCCGTTGAGGTAGCCCCGATGCAGCAGCGAATCGCCCAGCGTGCCGCCCAGGAGCACACCGACGACGCCGGCTGCACCGACGAGGACGAGTACGAGGGAGCTGAGAGCTTGGGCGATCCCGTACTGCTCGGTCACGAACTCGACGCCGAAGGTCTGGACGCCGGCGAGGAAGTAGTAGCCACAGGCGCTCGCCAGGATGAGGGCGACGTTGGTCTTGATCGCGAGCACGTAGCGAGTGGCGGCGAGGAGGCTCATCCGGCGAGGGTCCTGGCGGAGGACGAGTGCGGGATCGGGGGTGATGCCGCGTTCGCGCGCCAGGTGTTGGGCGTCCGTGGCGTGCTCTCCCTCCTCGTCCTCGTTCTCGGTTCCTGCCGTACCTGCCGCGGCGGAAAGGAGTGGTGTACGACCGCCGCGGGCCGGCTCGCGAAGCTGGAACACGAGCCAGGCGAGGAAGAACGCGGGCAGCGCGAGGATCACGAACGCAGCGCGCCAGGACAGGGTTGCGATCCCACCCGTGACCCCGAACCCGATCGCCGCGCCGATGAGCTCGCCCGACGTGATGTAGGCGTAGATCCGCCCACGCTCGGAAGGCGCGAACCAGTCGCCGACGAGCGAGGCCGTGATCGGCCCGGCGGCGGCGGTCACGGCGCCGAGGAAGGTGCGGGCAAGCAGCAGCTCCCCGAAGCCCGAGACGGTTGCCGACCACAGCATCGCCGCCCCCCAGAGGACGATGGCACCGGCGAGCATGCGGGTCCGTGTGACCCGGTCCGCGAGGACGCCGAACGGCAGGCTCGCGGCCGCACCGACCAGGGACGTGACCGTGACGAGGAGCCCAACCTCGGTGTTGCTGATGCCGAGGTCGCCTCTGAGCTGGATCGCCGCAGCTCCGACGGTCGCAGCGTCCGCGCCCGCCAGGCCCAGAACGGCCGCGAGCAAGACGATCACGCGGGCTCGCTCGGCCCCGCCGAGGTGGTCGGTCAGGGCACGGGAGGTCGAGCGGCCGAGACGGCCCGCCGCGGCGGCGGCGACCTCCATCGGCCGGCGCGGGCCGCGCGGCTCGTCAGTCACCTGTCAATCGTGCCCTGCGGGGGCCTGCGTCGGAGCGAGGGATGAGAATCGCGCGTTGCACTCGTCTACAGAGGAAGAACAGTGGCTCGGTCCGCTCGACAGAAAGGATGGCGCATGCACGGGATTACCCCCTTCCTGTGGTTCGACACGGAGAGCGAGGACGCAGCGAGCTTCTACACGTCGCTCTTCCCCGACTCGCGGATCCTGGACATCTCGTACTACGGCTCCGCCGGACCTCGGCCGGAGGGGATGGTCATGACGGTGTCGTTCGAGCTCGCCGGCCAGGAGTTCACCGCTCTCAACGGCGGCCCCGACTTCCGCTTCAACGAGTCGGTCTCGTTCTTCGTCCGCTGCGAGAACCAGGAGGAGGTGGA
>Ga0081455_10007595_pt1 | contig 11397 bp, 14 predicted proteins | sample TabmetS3T2R1_FD_70207 | JGI IMG/M metagenome (GOLD analysis project Ga0081455, IMG submission 70207) | Tabebuia heterophylla rhizosphere microbial communities from the University of Puerto Rico - S3T2R1 | ecosystem: Host-associated > Plants > Roots > Rhizosphere ...
AGTCAGCGGAGCGATACAGCGTTTTGACCCATGTGGGGCCTCCTAGCCCGGTACGCCCTCATACGAGCCAAAACGCTGTTGTGGAGCTGCAACGATGATAGCACATTCGCGTCCGTTGATCGCAGTCCTCGCTGAGATTCCCGATTTCCGCCGCCCCCGCGGCAAGCGCCACTCGTTGGCCGCGATTCTGGCGTTGGCCTGTAGCGCCATGCTGTGTGGCTCCCGGAGTTATACGGCAATCGCGGAGTGGGGCCGTAACTATGGGGTGGGCCTGATGCGTGCCTTGGGTTTTACCCGTCAATCCCCCTGCGCTGCGACCCTCCACACCGTCTTGCGCCGCGTCGATCGGGAGGTGGTGGAAGCAAAGCTGGGCACCTGGGCGGAGGGACTGCTGGCCGGAACGCCGGCTTCCCTGGAGGCCGAGGAGGGCATAGCTATTGACGGCAAGACGCTACGGGGCAGCCAGAAACAGGGGGCCCCTGGGGCGCATTTGCTCTCAGCCCTGGCCCACCGCCTCGGTCTCACCCTCGCGCAACAGGCGGTGGCGGACAAGACCAACGAGATTCCGGTGGCCCTGGAGCTGCTGCGCCACGTGGTGCTCGAGGGCCGCATCGTGACGATGGATGCCTTGCTGACGCAGCGCTCCATTGCCCAACAGATTGTGGACGCGGGAGGGGACTATGTGATGCTGGTCAAAGACAATCAGCCGCAGTTGCGGGCTGATATTGCCACCGTCTTTGCGCTCCCGCCCCAGGCGGGGGAGACCCGCACAGCAGCGGAGACGGTCGACAGTGGCCACGGTCGAATCGAGCAGCGGCGCTTGCAGACCAGTGACATCCTAGTTGGCTACAGTGACTGGCCAGGCCTTGCGCAGGTGTTTCAGCTCGAACGGCAAGTCATCAGGAAAAAGACGGGAGAAGTACGCGAGGAGGTGGTGGCAGGCGTTACCAGTCTGGCGCCGGGGCGTGCGGACGCCACGCGCTTGCTCGCGCTGGTGCGGGGCCACTGGCACATCGAAAACAAGTCCCATTGGGTCCGTGATGTGACGTTTGATGAAGATCGATCCCAAGTACGCTGTGGCCATATCCCCCAGGTCATGGCGGCCCTACGCAACGCGGTCATTGGCCTGATGCGGTGGGCAGGTGAAACCAAGATTGCGGCCGCCTGCCGGCGGTTTGCAGCCCAGCCAGGGTTAGCGCTGGAGCTTATTGGCATTCAGCTGGAAAACTGAATGACCCTGACCATACACACGCCTCACACGGTGGCCCAATTCTTACCATGCAGGTCAGAATTCGTCTCAAAATCGTCAGAATGTAGTCAAGATCTGCGGCCGCTGAGGCAGTATAGTACATGGGAACGATCAGTGCATGGCTATCGTTTGTATCCGCATTCGCCCAGCAAGATGCCGGCGAATACGGCATCCAACCAGCACACGTAAGGGAGGGGTGGTCATGAAAAACCTCGTGGTTGGCAGTCTTGTCTTTATGCTCGTGACCCTCGGGTGGGGCACCATGAGTAGTGGGGAGCAGGTCCCAGCGCCACGGGGAGAGCTACGCATCGTGGATACGCACCCCGGGAACTGGGCCTCCGTGACGTTACACGTGTTTGAGCACCTCATAGAACTCGACAAAGACGGCAAGCTGGTGCCGCGCCTGGCGACCAGTTGGCAGTGGCGCAATGACCGCACCCTGGACGTCACCCTGCGTCAGGGCATCACCTTCCATAACGGCGAGGTCTTCGATGCTGAGATCGTCAAGCTCAATTGGGCAGAGAATACCCGCTTAGGACAGCCCCATATAAGTGGGGCCTTTATGAACTTCACACCGGGATCACGCCTGGAGATCCTCGATGCGCAGACCGTGCGCTTCATCTTCCCCGAACCGGACGGAGCGGCATTAGCCAAGCTCAGTGCCATGCATATCGGCAACCGCCAGTTTTATCGCGACATGGGCTGGGGCGAGAAGCACTGGTGAATCATCGACGGCGCAGGCCCGTGGGGCACGGGCCCATATATGCTGGTAGAAGGCTTCTCCCTGCCGGACAAACGGTCCGATCGGGTCGTCCTGGAGGCAAATCTGGCGTATTGGGATCCGGCACGGTTTCCCCGCCTGCACCGGATTATCTTTGACAACACACTCAGTCAGAAAGAGGCGGTGGAGCTGGTCAAGACTGGCGAAGGACGGGTGGACCTGGTCACCGGGCTCAGCCCATTAGAGACGCTGCGGGTGGCCGAGAGTCCCTTTGCGGCCGTGGTGAAAAATCGTGGTGCCCTGGTGACGGTGTTCGGCCAGTTCAACATGCGCAAAACGGGGAGCCCCTGGCAGGATGTCCGCCTGCGCCAGGCGGTGAATTATGCCATCAACCGCGACGATCTCATTCACTATGCTACCAAAGGCAATGGAGAGATTATCCCTGCGCTCATACCCACACGCGGGTATGGGTACGATCCGGACCTGGCGCCATATGCCTTTGACCCCAACATAGCGCGCCGCCTGCTGCAGGAGGCAGGGTATGCCGCCGGGCTGTCGCTGACGCTGATTGCTTCTGAGGACCTGGCGGTACAGGCGACCGTAGCCAGCAAAATGCTGGAGCAGGTCGGCTTCCAGGTGAACCTCCAGGTGCTCGATCCCGGGACGTACAATCGGAAGACGGACTTAAGCCATCTGGATCAGCCCGCCGAGCAACAGCCATGGGATATTGCCCTGCGGTCGTTTTTTGATCGCCCCAATTTCCCGGTGTTATGGTTCTACCATAATTTCGCGGTCGATGGTCCCAACGATTGGGTCAGCGAGCAGCCGGAACTCCGCCAGCTCTATACGCAGGTCTTAGGCAGCGTAGATCGGGAGCAGCAGCAGGCGCTCATTCGCCAGATGGAACGGCACAGCCGTGACCAGGCGTATTTCCTCTTCCTGTACAACCCTATCGGCCTCTACGCAGTAAACAAGGCTATCCAGTTTGCACCCTATGTCAGCCCGCTTCTCAATCTCACCGAGACTTCGGTGACGGAGCAGCACTGGTCGATACCCAAACAGAAGGCTGCTGTGCCCGAGTAAAACAACATGCCGCGTCGTTTCAGACAGCGTCAGCTTGCAGTTGACATGGAAGGGCATGGTAATTAGGCTCGTAGTGCAGAATAAAGGCGACGGGTACGCCAAGTCAGTGTGTGGGATAGAGGTAGGGAGTGTGAAGCAAGAAATGGATCAGCGTCCAGGACAGGTCGTCCTGGACAAGCTCAAGCACCTTGAGCCACACCAGATCGCTGTCGCCGAGACCGGGGTGACGGCGCAGCACTGGTCAGTGCGGGGGGGACAGAAGGGTGCGGTAGAGGAACAGGTCTCTGGGCACACGTGACGAGACTCAATGTATCTATCCGTGGGTCCAGGCAGTATGCCAAGGCACTGTTGCGGAAACATGCTGGCGAGCGCATGCTCGTGGTCATGCGCGACAGACGAAGCGGCCGTATCAGAGGTGTGCGAACGGACGATGGACGTGTCATATACCGGCCCAAGCATGGTCTGGAAGGTGTCATAGCAAACGTCGAGATCGTCATTGATCACCATGTGCGTGTAAACGTCCATGTCCGGCCGTGAGGTGAACCATGATCAAAGTTGTTTCTCAAGACGTGTGGCAACATTACAAGACCTTCCTGCCCAGGTCGCATACACTATATATCCCGGCACTGCCGGAAACCCTGCCGTATGCCGGAACCATCGCAGGTCCATTTGATTATGTGCCGCCAGAACCCCTTTTAGCAAAGCTACGACAGTGGCTCTGTAGCAAGGGTGTTGCATCAGTCTTCTATTTTCTGACAGAGCGAGTCGCGCAGGACCATCCAACGGACTATGAGATCAGCATCTCAGAGCTCACGGAGGCAAATCTTGCGGCACTGAATAACGGTTGCGAGAATGTGGTGGCCGGTACAGATTTCTCGTGGGCACTGTTCATGGATCATGAGGGACAGCTCCATGTGGCAGGACCCAAGGAGTTGTTTTCCCGCTTACAAGCGTGGGATAGGGTTACAGAGAGGCGTGGGAAAGGCCAAACGTGATCGGCAAGATCAGCGTCCAAACCAAGATGCTGCTCATCATTGTGCCACTCATGGTCGTATCCACGCTGATTCTGGCCATCGTGGGCTCCCTCGCCGCCAGCGCCTCTCTCTCCTGATATGCCTTGCGGTATGCCACACCCGATGGTCTCATGCTGGCCATGTCGGTCAGAATTCGTCCCACAATGGTCAGGATGTGGTCAAGATCTTTCGCTTCCAGAAGTGTAGAGTACAGGGGAAAGCTCAGCGGCTTTCTACCGCATGTATCCACATCCGCCCAGCAAGAGGCTGCGCAATACGGCATCCAACCAGGTTGCCAGGGAGGAGTAGTCATGAAAAACCTCGTGGTTGGCAGTCTTGTCCTTATGCTTATTACCCTCGGGTGGAGCAAGCGCAGCGTAGGGGAACAGGTCCCCGCACCGCGCGGAGAACTGCACATCGTGGACAAGGATCCCCTGAACTGGGCGTACATTACCTGGAACGTCTTCGAGCACCTTGTGGAGATCGATAAGGATGGCAAGCTGGTGCCCAGACTGGCAACCACCTGGCAGTGGCTGGATGACCGCACCCTGGAGATGACTCTGCGCCAGGGGGTGAAATTTCATAACGGCGAGGTCTTCGATGCCGAGATCGTCAAGCTCAATTGGGAAGAGAATACCCGGCTACAACAGCCGCACATGCCTGGGGCCTATTTAAATTTCAAACCGGGGTCGCGTCTGGAGATCGTCGATGCGCAGACCGTCCGGTTTCACTTTGCAGAACCGGATGGCGGCGTGCTGGCTAAGCTGGTCTACATGCATATCGGCAATCGCCAGTTCTATCGCGAATTCGGTTGGGGGGAGGAGAGCTGGTGAATTATCCAAGGCGCTGGCCCGTGGGGCACGGGCCCATACAAGCTGGTGGAAGGCTTCTCGCAACCGAACAAACGTTCTGACCGCGTCGTCCTGGAAGCCAATACAGAGTACTGGGACAAGACGCGATGGCCGCGACTGCAACGTATTGTCTTTGACAACACGCTGGAGCAACACGACGCGGTGGAGTTAGTGAAGACGGGCGAGGGGCGTGTGGATCTGGTCAGTGGGCTGAGCCCCCTGGAGACGCTGCGGGTAGCTGAGAGTCCCTTTGCCAAGGTGGTGAAAAGCCGTGGCAGCCTGGAACCCGTGTTCGGCCAGTTCAATATACTGAAAGCGGGGAGCCCATGGCGGGACATTCGGTTGCGCCAGGCGGTGAATTTTGCCATCAATCGCGAAGACCTCATCCGCTACGCTACCAAAGGCAATGGAGTGATCATTCCGGCGCTGGTCCCGGTGCAGGGATTCGGGTACGATCCCAACCTGGCGCCCTATGCCTTCGATCCGGGCAAAGCCCGTGCCCTGCTGCGTGAGGCCGGGTATCCTGACGGGCTGGCAGTGACTCTGATCGCTCCTCCGAATCTGGAAATCCAGGCTACTGTGGTCGGCAAGATGCTGGAGCAGGTCGGCTTCACGGTGGAGCGCCAGATGCTCGACCCTGCGGTCTACAATCAGAAGGTAGAGCGCGGCCATCTGGATCAACCAGAGGAGCAACAGGCGTGGGATATTGCACTGGCTTCTAAATTTGATCCGGCGAATTTTCCACCTCTTGAACTCTATTACGAACTCGCTCTCGGCGGTCGTGCGACCTGGGTCATCGCGGAGCCGGAACTCCAGCGGCTCTATGAACAGGTCTTCGGCACGGTAGATCGGGAGAAGCAGCAGGCGCTGATTCGCCAGATGGAACGGCACCTCCACGACCGGGCGTATTTTCTCTTCCTGTACAACCCTATTAAACTCTACGCGGTGAACAAAGCCGTGGAATTTGTGCCGTATATCAGTGCTACCCTCAACCTCACCGAGACCGCAGTGACGGAGCAACACTGGTCGGTGCGGAAGTAGCAGGCAGCCCTTACCGAAGAGGATTTTCACGCCACAATCAAGGAACTGGCAGTCGACATTCAGAAACGAGGTAGGTGAGAGCGGAGTAGGGTACTGACAGCCATCTTCTGCTGCCACACATAGTGTCCAACTTTGACCAGGCTGGTCAGAATTCGTTCCAAAATCGTCAGGATGTGGTCAAGATCTGTAGCCGTCGGAGCGGTATAGTAGAAGGGTATGGGAGCCGGGCTGAGAGAGGGGCAGAACTGCTGCCATGCTGATTGTCCATTCACATCACGGCATCCCGGTCCGTCTGACAGAGGAACGATGGCAGCATATCGTGCAGCGCCATCCAGATATGGAGACCCAACGCGAGCGGGTTTTGGAAACACTGACAGAACCAGATATGATACAGGAAGGCGATTTTCAGACCTTGCTCGCAGTCCGCTTGTACCCCGAGACGCCATTGACCAGGAAATATCTCGTGGTGGTCTATCGGGAAAGCAGTTTTGAAGATGGCTTTGTTCTGACAGCATATCTCGCCAGTCAGCTATCGGCCCGGAGAGGCATATTATGGAAGCGATAAGAATTTTGGAAAAACCGACGGCTATCACCTGGGACTACGACGAAGATGCCGACGTCCTCTATCTGTCCCTTGGCGAACCTCAGCCAGCGGTGGGAGTAGACATTGGCGAAGGTGTCATTGTACGCTACAACGAGGCCCACCAAGAAGTCGTAGGACTGACGGTGCTCGGTTTGCGAACCCGGCTCCTCAAAGGCCTGAGGGAGGGACAACCATGAAACAACTCATCAAGACTGCCTGGCGACTTTGTATCTGTATCAGCCCGGACAGCGGCTGGGCAATACGACATCCGACCAGAGCCACAAGAGAGAGGCGACCATGAAAAAGTGTGTCGTTGGTGGCATCATCCTGGTGCTTGTCACCTGTGGGTGGGGCAGCATGGGTGCGGGGGCACAGGTCCCCACACCGCGGGGAGAACTGCGGATTGTGGATACAGACCCCCAGAACTTCGCGTGGATTGCGTGGAACATCTTCGATCACCTCGTGGAGATCGACAAGGATGGCACGCTGGTGCCCAGACTGGCAACCAGTTGGCGGTGGCTTGATGACCGTACCATCGAGATGACTCTCCGCCAGGGGGTGACCTTTCATAACGGCGAGGTCTTCGATGCTACCATTGTCAAGCTCAACTGGGACGAGAACCTGCGGTTACAGCAGCCGCACAGGTCTGGGGACTATTGGAACTTCAAGCCGGGGTCGCGACTCGAGATTATCAATCCATACACGGTCCGCTTCGTCTTTCCGGAACCGGACGGCGGGGCCATGGCCAGGCTTGTCCTTATGCACATGGCTAACCGCCAGTTCCATGACGAGCTGGGTTGGGGAGAGAAGAGTTGGTGAATTCTCCAAGGTGCTGGCCCGTGGGGTACAGGACCGTACAAGCTGGTGGAAGGCTTTTCTCTCCCGGATAAACGTGCCGACCGCGTCGTTCTGGAGGCCAATCTGGAGTATTGGGACACCACCCGGCTGCCGCGGCTGCAACGCATCATCTTTGACAACACGCTTGCGCAACACGACGCGGTGGAGCTGGTGAAGACGGGCGAGGGGCGTGTGGATCTGGTCACTGAGCTGAGCCCGCTCGAGACGCTACGGGTGGCCGAGAGCCCCTTCGCCAAGGTGGTGAAAAACCGCAACAGCCTGGGGTTACTGTTCGGTCAGTTCAACGTGCGGAAAGCGGGGAGCCCGTGGCGCGATGTCCGGTTGCGCCAGGCGGTCAATGTTGCCATCAATCGGGAAGACCTGATCCGCTACGCCACCAAAGGCAACGGGGTGATCGTGCCAGCGCTGCTCGCCGTCAATACGTTCGGGTATGATCCCGACCTGGCGCCTTATGCCTTCGATCCGGGCAAAGCTCGTGCCCTGTTGCGGGAGGCAGGATATCCCGACGGGCTGCCGGTCACTCTGATCGCCCCTCCGGTTCTGGAAGTCCAGGCCACCGTGGTCGGTAAGATGCTGGAGCAGGTCGGCTTCATGGTGGAGCGCCAGATACTCGATCCTGTGATTTATAATCAGAAGAGGCGGCTCACCGAACTGGATCAGCCGGCAGAGCAACAGGCCTGGGATATCGCGCTGACGATTTTTAATGATCAAGTGAATTTCCCGGCGTTTCAACCCTATCACCTGTTCGCGCTCGATGGTCCGTTAGATTGGGTTACGGAAGAGCCGGAACTCCAACGCCTCTATACGCAGGTCCTACGCACCGTGGATCGGGAGCAACAGCAGACGCTGATCCGCCAGATGGAACGGCATACCCATGACCAGGCGTATTTTCTCTTCCTGTACAACCCTATTAAACTCTACGCCGTGAACAAAGCCGTGGAATTCGTGCCGTATATAACTGCTATCCTCAACCTCACCGAGACCGCGGTGACGGAGCAACACTGGTCGGTATGGAAGCAGAAAGCCACCGCGCCCGAGTAAGAGGACGTATAAGCAGTGTCACTTATGCCTGAGAAGCGGCCACAGTTCTTCGGTAACGTCAGCATCCACACCAGGATGCTGCTCATCATTGTACCGCTCATTGTCGTACCCATGCTGATTCTGGCCATTGTGGGCTTCCTCGCTGCCAGTGGCGAAGCAGCCAAAACGAGCGTCCGGTATCTCAAGCAACGCGAGCACGACCTGCGGACCATTGCCGAGAATCTGCCGATTCGCGACTATTACTTCAACCAATTCTACGGCCTCACGGACGAAGCCGAGGTCTATCGGCGTGGCCTGGAACGCTCTCTCAAACGGTTTGCTGACCGCAGTAACAGCATCGAGCCGATCTATACGCAGGTGCGGTATGTCGACCAGCGTGGGAGCGAAGCGGTGAAGATCCTCTACCCCCACAAGGAAATGACAGAGGCTGGCGGCAGTGGCCAGAGCAGTAGCGACCGCCAGCAGGTCATCCAGGCGCCATTTTTCACGGCGGTGCGCGCCCTGGAGGCACAACAGGTCTATCTGTCACCGCTTGGCCCGACAATGACTGCTGCCATACCACTGTACCAACCAGGTGAGGGGCATCAGGCGCCTACCTTCCTGGGAGCAATTGTGCTCGACTTCGTCTATCCGCTGCAAGAGTTCCAACGCACAAAGTGGGTGATCACGTTGTCGTTTGCTATCCTCACCGCCTTCAGCCTGGGGATCGCACTGTTGCTCACCATCAACCGCGTCCGGCACCTGGCAGAGCCGATCCGACGTCTGGCCGAAGCGGCGAATCGTATTGCGGCTGGCCAGCGTTCCGTTACTGTAGAACATCATACCGACGACGAGATAGGCGTCCTGGCCCAGTCCTTTAACGACATGACGCGGAGCCTGGAAACGCATGAGGCGGCGGTGCAACGGAAAGTTGAGGAGATGACCACACTCTACGAGATCGGCCAGGAAATCATTGCCCAGGTGGCCTTCGCACCAACGCTGGAATTGATCGTGGCACGGGCGCATGCGCTCTTACAGGCCGATGCCAGCCTGCTGGCACTGCGCCAGGAGGATAGCGATACGTTCGTCATCCAGGCCCACAGCGGCACCGTCTCTAAGGCTGTTACCAGCACACGTTTCCGCCCTGGTGATGGTCTGGGCGGACGGATCGTGGCAACGGGTCTGCCGATCATGGTAGGGGACTACTCGGCAGAATATGCCGACAGTCCATTTCGTGAGGTAGTCCAGGAAGCGGGATTCCGCTCCTGGCTCGGGGTACCGCTGCAAGCGCGCGATACGGTGATGGGGGTATTGTACGTTATCAGTCGTACGCCGCAGCAGTTCCGCGATGACGATCAACGGCTCCTGAGCGCTCTGAGCGATCAGGCCGCCATTGCCATTGAAAATGCCAAGCTCTACGAACAGGTGCGGCAGCATTCCCAGGAACTGGAAACCCTAGTAATCGAGCGCACCCGCGAGTTGCAAGAAGCCAACCGCCAGCTCGAAGCCGCGTCGCGGCATAAATCAGAATTTCTGGCCAATATGTCGCATGAACTGCGCACGCCGATGAATGCCATTATTGGCTTTACCCGCCTGGTGATGCGGCGCTCCCAAGATGTCTTGGCGCCACGCCAGTACGAAAATCTGGAAAAGATTCTGGTCAGCGCCGAGCATTTGCTGTCCCTCATCAACGATGTGCTCGACCTGGCCAAGGTCGAAGCCGGCAGGACCGATGTCTATCCGGTGGAATTCGTCCTGAGCCCCCTGCTTGCCGAGTGTCTGCATACCGTCGAACCACTGCTCAAGAGCGAGCAGGTGCGACTCGTGCAGGAGGTCGAAGCCGACTTGCCCACGCTGTATATGGATCGAGACAGGGTGAAGCAGATCCTGATGAACCTCTTGAGTAATGCGGTCAAATTTACCCACACCGGCACAATTACCGTCACCGCTTACTCCCACAACAGCTCCATCGTTATGGCCGTGGCTGACACCGGTATTGGCATTCCCGAGGAGGCTCTGGCACGTATCTTTGAGGAGTTTCGTCAGGTGGACAGTAGTACCACGCGCGAATATGGCGGTACCGGTCTGGGACTGGCCATCAGCCTGCAGTTCGCTCGCCTCATGGGTGGAGATATTACGGTGCAGAGCACCGTGGGGGTCGGCTCAACCTTTACCATGACACTGCCACAGCGTTATACCCCTGTGCCAGAGGAAATATGAGGGTATGAAAACCATCCTGATCGTCGAGGACGTTGAGTTCAACCTGGATCTGCTTGTGCAACTGCTCGAGGACGACTATACCATCCTCACCGCCTCTGACGGTGCGGCCAGTATTGCACTGGCGGAACGCACGCACCCCGACCTGATTCTCATGGACCTGTCGCTGCCAGTCATCGACGGCTGGGAAGCAACGCGTCGGATCAAGGCCAATGCGTCGCTGCGCTCCATCCCAATCATTGCCCTCACGGCCCATGCCATGAGTGGTGACGAAGAGAAAGCCAAAGCAGCCGGGTGCGACGACTACCTGAGTAAACCGATCGATGAAGACCTGCTCTATGCCAAACTGCGGGCCTTTCTCGGTGACAGCGAGAGAGCATAGACAACCATACGGACCACGGGTGACGAGGATCATACCATGAGCGAGCGGGCGAAAATCTTGATTGTCGATGACGAACCTTTCAACGTCGATTACCTCGAACAAGAGCTGGAAGATTTCGGTTATGACACGATCAGCGCGACGAATGGGCAGGAGGCGTTAGCGCAGGTTGCTGCAGAAAACCCTGATCTGATTCTCCTCGACGTGATGATGCCGCTCATGGATGGCTTTACGGTCTGTCGCATCCTGAAAGAACACGAAGATACCCGCCTCATTCCCATCGTGATGATGACGGCTTTGGGGGATATTGAAGACCGCATCAAAGGAATCGAAGCCGGCGCCGATGATTTTCTCACCAAACCAGTAGACGATCGGGAACTTC
>Ga0081455_10007596_pt1 | contig 11396 bp, 4 predicted proteins | sample TabmetS3T2R1_FD_70207 | JGI IMG/M metagenome (GOLD analysis project Ga0081455, IMG submission 70207) | Tabebuia heterophylla rhizosphere microbial communities from the University of Puerto Rico - S3T2R1 | ecosystem: Host-associated > Plants > Roots > Rhizosphere ...
GCCGCGGGCACTTTGGTCACGCTCGAGGCCAGCACCGATGAGCTTGCGCGGCGGGTGGGGCACGGTGGTGGCCGGCCGCTACTCGCCGGCAGCGATGTGCGAGCGCGCCTGTCGGGGCTGGCCGCGGATCGCGCCGAAGCCTACGCGGAGTGCCATGGTCGGCTGGACACGACGCATCTCGATCCCGAGCGTGCTGCGCGCGCCATCCTGGAGTTGAGTGAAGAGGATCCGATCGTCGTGCCGCTGGGGCTGCGCACGTATCGGGTGTTCGTCGGCCACAAGACGCGGCACAGCCTCGCGGCTCGGCTGCGTGAGCTCGGTGCGGTTTCGAGCGTGCTGCTGATTACCGACACGCAAGTCGGTCCGCACTGGGGGCGCGCGCTGGTGTCGGAGCTGCGATCGCAGGGCCACGCCGTGACGCAACTCGAGCTTGCGCCTGGAGAGAGCGCCAAGAACCTCGAGACCGTGGATGCGATCTGGAGCACGGCCCTGGATGCGGGGCTGGATCGCGGTAGTGTGGTCGTGGGGCTCGGTGGCGGCGTGGTGGGCGATCTCGCTGGTTTCGCTGCTTCCACGTTGCTGCGCGGCGTGCGCGTGGTGCACGTGCCAACGACCCTGCTCGCGATGGTGGACAGCGCGATCGGCGGCAAGACTGGTTTCGATACGCGGCACGGCAAGAACCTGATCGGCACGTTCCATCAGCCCAGTCTGGTGCTTTCAGACGTGCAAGTGCTGTCGTCGTTGCCCGTGGATGAGCGGCGCGCGGGTCTGGCGGAAGTCGTGAAGTCTGCGTGGATCGACAGCGAGGCTTCGGTGGCTCAGCTCGAAGCCGACGCCGATGCGCTCGCGGCAGGCGACGAGGCTGCCACGGTGCGCGCGATTCGCATGGCGGCGCGACTCAAGGTGCGCATCGTGACCGAGGATGAGCGCGAGGATGGCGTGCGCGCTCTCTTGAACCTGGGGCACACGCTGGCGCACGCCATCGAGGCCTCGAGCGGCTACGCGGGGATTCGACACGGTGAGGCTGTGTCGATCGGCATGGTCGCTGCAGCGCGCATCGCCAAGGGGCTCGACATGCTGGCCGATGCGGACGTGCAGCGCATTCAGGGTTTGCTCGATCGCTTGGGCTTGCCCACGGCGGTGGAACCGTATTTGAGCGACAGAGTGTTGTCTTTCCTGACAGCGGACAAGAAGCGCAAAGGCGGCAAGATCAACTACATCGTCCCCGGGCAGCCGGGCGAGGTGGTGGCCATGTCGATGAGCCTGAGCGATGTGACGGATCGCTTGCGCCGCTGTTAGCTGCGGGCGTGTAGTCAGCTGGCCCAGTAGGTAGGCTTGCTGCGCAGTGCTAGTAAACATTTGTAGCGCCAAGCTTTGAGCGATAACCTGGTTATTGCTCGCTACAGATTCCATCGTGGGAGGCTGTTCATGCGCTTGGTTTTGAGTCTCGCAGTTGTGTCACTCGCAAGTGCGCTCGTGGGTTGCGCGCCGGAAGGCAGCAGCGCGTACGTATCCGTGAATGTGCCTCCGGATGACGGTTGCGTTTATAGTCCAACCTCCGACGTGTTCATCTCGCGCGGTCTGTTCGACATCGGTGCGACGACCGTCGGCACTGCATGCAAGCGCTCGTACTTCATGCATTTGGTAGTGAACAGCAACCTGAAACCGAACGCCCGCGACTCCACGGGCCGTGCGGAGCCGAACGTCTTGCAGATCATGGAAGCGGACGTGCGCTTGATGGACAAAGAGAAGAACACGCTGAACTTCAAGGACAAGGACGGTAATCCCGATTCGGCGCTGCCGAATCCATTTCGCGTGCAAACCGCGAACTCGTTGAGTCCCGCCAGCGGCAGGGAGCCGAGTATGGGCATGGCTTCGATCGAAGCGATTCCGCGCGCGTACGCATCGAAGCTGAGTCAATACAACAGCGACAACATTTTGATCGAGGTTCAGATCTTCGGGGTGACCACCGGGGACGTGGACATCGACTTCAAGCCGTTCATATATCCCGTGAACATCTGCCAGGGCTGCCTGTCGAAGTGTTTGACTGCGGTCAAAGCCAACGAGGACCCGTACGGCGAGGGTTGCGTCGACAACGCGGCTGCGGATGGTCGGTACTGCATCGACCCAAGTTGCTGATGCCAGGCGTTACTGCGCGGCTTCGATCGTGAGCGCCGTCAAGCCCACGTAGGGTAACGACAGCGCGCTGCGGATGATCTCGCGGAATGCGTCGCTGCGTTGGCACGCGCGCTGGAAGCCGGCCTCGGTATGTACGTTGCAATCGCGCAGGTTCTCATCGCTGCGCGCCAAAGTTTCGAGCGCGCATTGCACATCGCTGGCCACGAACAGGCCAGCCCGGAGCGCGCCGCGTTCGGCCTGCTGGCGTAGTGCTGCATAATCGAACTCGGCGACGCGCGGTTCGAGCAGTTCGCGCATCTGAGCCTGCGTGCGCGAGGGAATGGACTGCGCCAGCATGGCTGCCAATTCTTTGGTCGCGCGGTTCAGCTGCGGTTTCGGCCCCGCCAGCCCCAAGGCGCTCTGCGCCGCGGCCAGCAGGTCGCGACCTTCCGGCTCGGGCAGGGTGCACAACAGCGCATGCTCGGGCTGGCAGTGCACCAGGCTGCGCGCGAGCATGAACTCGAGGGCGACCTCGTCCGAACTGCCGCTGCGCGCGACGAGCGCCGGCGGCTGCGTCGGCAATGCGCTGACTTCGGGCACCGCCCCCGGCCGCGTGTACAAGCGCACTTGCGCGTAGCCGAGCAAGTCGATGGCGCGCGTGTAAGCCGCCGATAGCGGCGTATCCGAGCGCACCGCCACCTGTTCGCCGGCTTTCATGCTTTCGGGGCTGCGCCGGAAACGCGGGATCGCCTGCGCGTGCTGCCAGATCAGCGCCAGCACCTGGCCCAGCTCGCGCGACTGCCCCAGGTGAACGATCTCGCTGAGCTCTTCGCTACTCAGGTCTTCGGCTTCGAACGGAACGCGCGGCGTGGGCGCGAGCGTCGCGTCGAACAGCGTGATGATCTGCGCGCAGACCTGGGCTTCGGCTTGGGCACCGAGTTCGCGCGCACGTCCGTGCAGTTGACGCAAGGCCGCCGTGCGGTCTGGTGCGACCCGCACGAGTTGGCCCAAGAGCGCGTGCGCTTCATCGCGTCGCGCTGTATCCGTAGCCAGACGCCGCACGAGTTCTTCGAGTGCATCGGCTTCGCCTGCGCTGGCTCGTTCGCGTAGCGCGTCTTCGCTGGGAGGCTCCGCTGCCGCAGGCGTGGCTGCCGCGGCTGCGGGTGGCGAAGGGCGCGGGCTCGGCGTTTCGGCGTTGGCTGCCCGTGCTTCGCGCTTGGCTGGGCTGCGCGGCAGGTTTGGAACCAACATGCGCGCTTCGGACAGCGCAGCCTCGGCTTCCTCATGCCGCCCACGGCGGCCGAGTACTTCGGCGAAATCGACCAGACCCGTGGCCAATGCTTCGCTGCCCAAGCTGGTGCGCAGATCAGAGTTGAGGACGAGCTCGAAGCATTCGAGTGCGGCGTTGAGGTCTTCGCGAACGTTGCGATGCAAGCGCGCAAGACTCAACAGCAGCTCGGCCTTGGCCTCGCCGTCCCAAAGTTGATCGATGCGCGCACGCCGTGCATCTGCGATCTGTTTCTTGGCCTTGCGCGCTGCGTCGGGCGAGGTCTTGGCGAGCTGCGCCGAGGCTTCGCGCAGAATGCCGTCGAGACTGCCCGCGGGCACGTTGGCGTCGAGATCGGCCACGATGCGCAGCGCGCGGGCGGGGTCGCCCATGTCCTCGAGACTCGTGCGCGCGGCGCTGGCGATCAGCGTGGCGCGCGTGTTGTCGTCACTCAGGACAGCCGCGAGGGCGATCTGGGCTTCGACCAGCACCTCGAGTCGCTTGGCTGCGCGCGCCGCGCGGGTCAGCGCAGAGAATGCCACGCCTGCACCCTTCGCGAGCTCGAACGCCTGTTGGTAGTGAGTCAGCGCTTCGCCCGGCTCACCGATGCGCTCGAGCCAGCGGCCTGCGCGGTAGTGCAGCGCACGCTGCCCGTGCGGTCCCATGGCGTTGGCGACCAGGTCGGCGTACAGCGCAAGCGCTGCGCGCTTGTCGCGCGTCGCAATCGTGAGGCGTTCGGCGAGCAAGAGTAACTCGCCGGCCGCGGGAAAGCGGCGAGCACCCTGTGCGGCCAGGTCGAACGCGAGCGCTGTATTGCCGGCGAGCTCCGCACGATTCGCCAGCCACAGGTAGATCACGCCCGCGACGTCTGGCGTCAGCGTGTGCGCGATCTCGCGCGCGGTCGATGTCGCCCACCCCGCATCCCCGAGCGCGAATAGGCCGCCGAGTCCGAACAACAAGCCCGCTCGGTCGTTCGCGTTCTCCTGGAACAGGGCGCTCATATACGGAAGGGCCGCGGTGCGGTCGTTGTCCAGAGTCGCGAGCGCACACGCCGTGTCGAACAGCAACTGACGGCGCGCGGCCGCATCGGTCGCGGCATCGAGACGCAGCGAAAGTACGGTCAGCAACCGGTTCTTGTCGCCGGACTGTGCGAAACGCTGCGCGAGGATCGGCAGCGCACGGCTGCGCCCTTCGGGCAAGGTGAGCGCGCGCAGCAACGCGTGCAGCTCCGCGATGCGGTCGCTCTGTTTGGCGTGATGCGCCGCGACTTGCAGCAGACAGTCGGCGCGCGCGCTGCCTTCGTGCACGCTGGCTGCGCGCTCGAACGCGATGCCGATGGTTTGTGCGTCGCCGGCCATGTGCGCGAGGCTGCAGGCGCGGTCCGCGTACGGCGGATCGACGTAGCCCTGGCAATCCATGAGCCGTTCAGCGAGGCGAGCAGCGGTTGCGTAATCTCCGAGTTCGGCGAGGCGTGCGACTGCGTTGCGCCCGTGCTCGGTCACATCCGGACCCACGCAGTGATCCAGCAGCAGCTTGGCTTGGTTGCTGATCAGTTCGGGATCTGGGGTCGCGAGCGTTGCGTTCAGCGCCAGTAGGCGTGGCTGCAACAGAAACGGCAGACCTTCGCTGAGTTCGTGCAGCGTTTCGAGTTGTAGATCGTGATCGGAGGCGGCGCGTGCGGCTTCGGCCATCGACAACAGCAACGCTGGCGGCGCTGCCAATAAATCGCGCGTGCGCGTCAGCAGCGTGCGCGCACGACGCGGTTCGAGGCGGTGAACATGCCGCAGCGCGATGATGGCGGCATCGGCAGCGCTCGCATCTTGCGCCAGCGCTGCTTCGGCGCTCGTCAGAGCCGCGTCGAACTCGCCCATGTTTTCGAGCTGGCGCGCGAGAACAGCCAGGGCACGCCCCTGCTCGCGGCCGGTGCGAAGCCGTGCCAACAGCACGAGTGCTTCGCGATGCAACACTTGATCTGCGAGCTCGGCGGTCGCACGCGCGAGGCGTGCCGCCGCCATCGGCTGCTCGGGCTCCAGCGAAAGCAAGCGTAAGCATGCGCTGACGACGCCGCGCGCATCGCCGAGCTCCGCGCGCAGTGCCGCCAGACGCGTGAGCTGCGCCACGGTGCGCTGGTTTTGCGGTTCATTGCGCGACTTGGCCAGCTGCGCCTCGAGTTCGGCGATCAACACTTCCGCGATCGGCAGCTGTTCGGCCCCGCGTGAGCTTTGCTTCGCCAGCGCGCGATAGCGCTGGCTCGCGTCGCGCTCGCTTTCCACGCGCGACAGAGCCCCGGCCGCGTGTGCCAGCAATTCTGCGCGGTGTCCGCCGCGGTGCTGCCGCGCCATCACCTCCAAGAGCGCGGCATACTCCGCTTCGAGCCCGGGCCGATCCATGCTCGTCGCCAGCTGCGCGTGAATCTCCATGTAGCCGGGCTCGGAGTCGAAAACCTCCAGCAGCAGCTCCGCGTGCAAGTCGCGGCGCTTGTTGCGTTCGGCACGTTCGGCGGCGCGTTCGAGCGCTTGCCGGCGTTCGGCACCGCTCAAATTGCGTGCGGTCTCGGCTTCGATCGCGATCGCGGCTTCGGGATAGCCTTGGTTCTCCAACAGATTCGCGTACAACGCGGCCGAGGCAGCGTCGCTCGGGTGCCAGCTGTAGGCGAGCGCATGCAGCGACATGGCGCGCGCGGGATCGTGCGCCACGCTGTGTTCGGCGGCCATGCGCACGTGTGCAGCTGCCAGCGGCAGTTGGTCGCGATCCGAGAGAATCTGGGCCATGGCCTCGTGGGGCCCCGGATCTTCGGGGTTCTCGGCCGTGGCTTCCGAGAGTGCTTGAATGCAAGCATCGAGATCGCCGCGCGCCTGTTCGATCTTGGCGACGAGCTTGTGCTGGCGCGTGCGTTCGACGATATCGTCGGTGACGCCGAGCGCCGCGTTCGCATAGCGCACCGCCAGTTCGCCCTGACCCAGGCGAAAACAACGGTCTGCCGCCAGCTCCATCAGCTGCGGGTTGTCGGGATCGACGGCGACGGCTTCGCGCAACGCGCGCGTGGCTTCCTCGAGTGAACCGAAGCGCGTTTCCCAGAGATCCGCGAGTTCTACGAAACCGCGCGCGCGCGCCCTGCCGGTCAGCGCGGTATCGCCGAGCACTTGCTCGAGCTCGCGCAACGGATCGCGCAGCGGCTGTCCGGTGCTCGGCCAGACCGTGCGCGCGATCTCGGGGATGGGCTCGATAGGTACGCCACTGCCGCCGGGATCGAGTTGTAGCCGCGGTCCTTGCTCGCGTTCACTGCGTTTGGGGGGCTTTGCGCTCTCAGGTCGCGGTGCCGGTGGAGCCGGCGGTTCGTCGGGCAAGATCGCGAGGCGCGGCGGCGGCGGTGGCAGCGTTTCGGTTCTCGACGCGCGCCGGATCGGAACGCCGCCCGGTTCGTAGAGGCGCACGAAGCCGGCGCGGATCAACGCGGCGATCTGCGGTGCGCACGCCGGCAAACGTGCCAGCATAGCGGCGATCACCGGCTGCTCCGGTAGATCGCCGAACGCGGCCCAGGCCTTGGCTTCGGCGACCAGCGGCACATCCAACCAGTTGAGTCGATGCTTGAGCCGGACCCCGACTTCGGCCGCGTCGGCGTTGAGCGCGATGCGCCCGAGCGCGTCGAGGATCATCGGCAGAAAGCGCACGCGCTCGCCGCTGTTGGCGGCGAGCTCCGCGCTCGCGACCGGTGTGAGCACCGGCGCCGGCCCTGTGCCGGCGATACTCGCGCGCAGCGAACGCAGAAAACGATCGAGCCACAGCGCGCGCTTGAGCGCGCGCACCTCGGATGCGCGCAGCCGGCTCTGTCCGCTTAACGCTTGTTCGAACCCCATGCCACCGGCGGCAGCCTGCGCGCGTGTGCGCGCCAGCTCGTTGTCCGTGACGCGACCCGAGCGCAGCAGAAAATCGCCGAAGTCTGCGTCGCCGTCGGCGGCAGTGACATCTTGCACCTCGCCGCCGGAGAGCAGCACGCTGCGTTGCGGCAGCACAACCGCTCCACTGGCGCGCCGTTCCACCAAACCGATCAGGAACTTGGCGACAGGACTGACGTCCAGCGGCGATCTGTTCATCGGTTCGCGAGGATACCAGGCGCCGGGCCCTGGCCATAGCAACCCGCAAGCATCGATTACTCCAACTCCAGCCCGTACGGCAGCGTCAGGAGCGGACCCAATTCGCGGTTCAACAATGCGAGCACCAGGGGTGAGCGCGCGGCGCGCCCGAGCATCGACAGGCCTTCGGGTAGGGCCGGCGCCTTGCTATCTGCACCCGCTAGCAGTTCGGACGCGAGCCCGAACAGCGAAGGCTCCTTGTGCCAGACCTCGAGCGGCGAATCGGCTGCGAGCCCGGCTTTGCTTCGAGCGCGAGCCAAGGCTTGCGTGAGGCCGCCCATCGTGTCGACCAGGCCGCCGGTGCGCGCGCGTTCTCCGCTCATGATGCGGCCTTCCGCCACCGGACCGAGCCGATTCATATCGAGCTTGCGCCCTTCGCGGATGCGCGACAGGAACGTCTCGTAGGTGTGATTCATGGACGACAAGATCGCGCGTTTCTCGCTCTCGCTGAAAGGCTTGAACGCGTTCGTCCAGCCGGCGTTTTGTCCGCGACTCAAGCTGACGGCGTGCACGCCGAGCCGATCCGCCAGCCGCTCCGCGACGATCTTGCCGCCGACCACGCCGATCGAACCGACCACGCTCTGCTCGTCCGCGAAGATCTCGCTGCCCGCGCAGGCGACGTAGTAGCCACCTGAGGCGGCCATATCGCCGACCGAAACGATCACGGGTTTGCGCTTCGCGACCCTGCGCACGGCGTGCCACATTTTGTCGCTTGCGAGGGCCGAGCCGCCAGGCGAGTCGACGCGCAGAACCAGCGCGCGAATTTCCTTGTCGTCGGCGATGCGGCGCATGTCCGTGATGAACGGCCCCGAGACCGTGCCGGCGCCTTGCTCGCGTTCGCCGTCGCGGATCGTGCCTTCGAGGTAAGCCAGCGCGATGCGTTGCCCGCTGGCCTTGCGGCGTTCGCCGCGAAAGATGGCCTTCAACACGTCGGAAAATCCCACGTGCTGGCTGCCCGGCGCCTTGGGAATGCGCACCACGCGCTCGGCTTTGCTGGCTGCTTTGGCCTTGGCGCGCGCTTCGTCGTCGAATGCGACGGCATCGATCAAGTGATGCTCGAGGGCCGCATTCGCTGCCCAAGGCGCGCCGTCCACAGCTCCGGAGAACGCAGCGGCATCCAGCGCACGACCCCGCATCACGGCGGTCGCCAGATTGGCTTGCAAGTCATCGAGCAGCTGACTGAGTACCTCGCGAACCTCGCTCGGCATATCACTGCGCGTCAGCGAATCGGCCGCTCCCTTGAAGCGCCCGACCTGCAGCAACTCGGCCTGCAGACCGAGCGTATCGAGCAAGTCACGCGCGTACACCACTTGGGCGCGCACACCCGTGAGCGCGAGCATGCCGGTCGGTGCCATGCTGATGCGGTCGCAGCTGCTGGCGGCGAGCGCGTAGCCGCTGTTGTCGACGTTGTCGAAGTAACAGTGCACGGGCTTTTTGGCCTCGCGCACGCGCGCCAGCGCGTTGCGCAGCTCGAGGCTGCGGCCCCAGGCGCCACCGAAGCCGGAGACACGCAGGAACACGCCCTTGATCTTGGGCTGTTTGACCACGGTCGCGAGCTGTTCGAGTAGCTCGCGATGCGATTGATGAGAGTCGCCGAGCACGTCGTCGCCTGCGGCTTCGGGTGCTGGACCGTCGAGCACGAACTCGCGCATTTCGTCGACGCGCGGCGCTGGCGGTGTGTCGGGTGAGTCACACGCGGTCGCGATCGCGACCCACACCAACAGCGAGGTCGTGCGTCGAACGGGAAGGGTGCCCATGACGGCATCGTACACCGCGCGCCGCAGCGCGCACGCCTTCACTGCGATTTCTTGGAGCGCCCGGTCTCTTCGCTCAGGCGTTCCACCTGCGCTTGGGCGATGCTCGCTTGCTTGCCATTCGGATTGCGGGACAGGTAGTTCTGGTACGCCCGCAGCGCATCGCGGTTGCGCGACATGCGGCGGTAGGCGTCTGCAAGCCCGATTAATGCGTCGTCGTTGCCGGCGCGGGTCGCCGACAGGAAATGCTCCGCTGCCAGCTGCGGTCGGCCCTTCTCCAGCGCGACGTAGCCGAGCCCCGAATGGGCTTGCGTCGAGTTGGGCCGGATGAACAACGCCTGCTCGAACATGCGCTTGGCGGAAGCCACTTGGCCGGACTCGAGCAAGCTCTGGCCGCGCGAGATGTAACCTTCGTGGCTCAGATTCTCGAACTGCGGCGTGATGTTTTCGCTGGTCTTGCTGGTTTCAGTGACCGCTGCGTCGTGTTCTCGGCCCACATCCTCCGCGCGTTCGAACAACTTTTCGATGCTGAGCGCGCCCGGATGATCGCGGTCGTGCTCCTTGACTAGCTGGACGTGATGGCGCGCGCCCTGCAGGTCACCGTCGGCGATCAGGCAGCGAGCGAGCAGGAGTTGGGCGCGGATCAACTCCGGGTCCTTGGCGACGGCTTGCGAAGCCAAACTGAGTCCGGCGCGCGCGTCGCCGCGCGCTTCATCGATGCTCAGCAACGCTGCCACGCGCAGGGTTTCGGCGCTGGGATCGCGGTCGCTGGCGCGCGCACGATCCAGCTCCGAGCGCGCACCGACGAGATTGCCCGTCAAACGCAGGGCATCGCTCAGCGCAACCTCCGCTTCGGCATTGCCGGGATTCTTGCGCGCGGCGGTCTCGGCGTACTGTTTCGCCTGCTCCGACAACTGCAGGATGCGCGCGGCGCTCGGGCTGGAGTCGGTGCGCTGCCCGGCTTTGCCTTTTTCGGTTTCTTCCGTGCTGGCGAACAGCATCTCCTGCGCCCAGACCGCATACACGCGCGACAGCGAGCTCAGCACGTGCGGGTCGCTCTCATGGAAGGCCAGCGTCTTGATGTAGTCGGTGATGGCCTGCTCGAAGTGCTCGGTGCGATGCGAGGCGAACGTCGCGTCCGCGTGGGCCAAATAGCCTGCGCTCATGTCCTCGGGCGGACTCGCATGCGATTGCAAACTGGGTGCAGGCCACAACAGCCAGGTCGAGATCGCGAGCCCCGTCGACAGCACCGCAAACACCCACAGCCACAGCGAACTGCGCGGGCCGGGCTCGAGCTCGGAGCGGTCCTCGAGGTCGGTCGGGAACTCGATCGGCCGTGCACTGCGACCGGACTCCGCCGCTATTGGCTGCGCGGCCCGCGGACGCTCGGGGGCGGTCGCGGGCAAGCTCGCTGCAGGAGGTTGACTGGGACTGCTCGTCCGCGCCGGGACACTCGCTGCGGGATTCGCCGAAGTACGCGGAGGCAAGGGCCGCTGCTCGGTCTCGACGTCATCCTCGTCGCTGCGCGCGCGTGTCTGCTCGCCGCCGACAGCTTCTGGTGCCGGTGCAGCGCGCACATCGCTCGGCTCGGAGTTGCGCGGGCCGGCCGCGACCGGACTGCGTGCGGTTGACGGAGCGTTGGTGTCGGCCGGCCAAGGTGAGCTGCGTTCGGCGGGCGTATTCCCCGTTTTCGGTTGCGAAAGTCCGAGCACCGGCCCTTGCGTGCTCTTGCGCGCGCGCGAAGGCCCGCGCCGATCTGCCTCCGCGAAGAACGGCTCGAGTTCCTCGACATCGCCCAAGCGACGCCAGGCCTTGCCGGTACGCGAAACCTCATCGTCGCGCGCGAAGCCGCCTTCGGAGATCAAACGCGTGAGGTCGGCGAGCGACGGCAACTGATGGTTCGAGCCGTCCACGCGGCGCACCGTCCAGTGGCTGCCGATGAGTTGGGAGGCCGCCGCCGCTTCCGGCCGGCCGCTGTCGGTGGTGGTCGAATGCGACACGGGCCGCAAACGCGCCGGCGTCGAGACGCCTGCCGAGGCCATTGCGCTGGCGCGCGAGATCGCCGCCTCCAGGGGATTGCAGTTCGCGGGCTTCATGCTCTACCCGACCGAAACCGGTTGGGCC
>Ga0081455_10007597_pt1 | contig 11395 bp, 8 predicted proteins | sample TabmetS3T2R1_FD_70207 | JGI IMG/M metagenome (GOLD analysis project Ga0081455, IMG submission 70207) | Tabebuia heterophylla rhizosphere microbial communities from the University of Puerto Rico - S3T2R1 | ecosystem: Host-associated > Plants > Roots > Rhizosphere ...
CGCGAGCCGATCGAGCCCGCCGGTTCGATCCGGTCGGGCAACTCCTGATGATCCTGATGCTGGGATCGCTCGTGTACGCGATCATCGCGTCGGAGAAGTACGGCTGGACCTCGCCGGAGATCCTTGCGTTGCTGGGCGTGGCCGTGCTGGCGGCGTTGGCCATCATCGCGTACGAGCCTCGTCGTACCGATCCGATGCTCGAGTTGCGGCTGTTCCGGAGTCTGCCGTTCAGTTCGGCGATCCTGATGGCCCTGTTCGCGCTCTGCGGGTTCGGCGCGTTCCTCTTCACGACGACGCTGTACCTGCAGAACATTCGCGGGCTCTCCGCGCTGGCCGCCGGGTTGTGTCTGCTGCCGGTCGGCGCGGTGATCACGGTGGTCTCGCCGATCTCCGGACGGCTGGTCGGTACGCGCGGTCCCCGCCGACCGCTCGTGGTCGCCGGGTCGGCGCTGGCGATCGGCGCCATCTGTTCGCTGTGGCTCGCGCCGACGACCGCACTGCCGATCGTGCTCGGGATCTACGCCTTCTTCGGAATCTTCCTCGGCCTGGTCAACCCACCGATCACCAACACCGCAGTGTCCGGCATGCCGTTGTCCATGGCCGGTCTGGCGGGCTCGGTGGCCTCTGCGGCTCGCCAGACCGGCACCACGCTCGGAGTGGCGATCGCCGCCGCACTGTGGTGGCTCTACTTCGCCGACACCGCCCGGATCCTCGCCCAGCGCATCGGCGGCAGCAGCATCATCGAGACCGGTGCCTTGGGCCGCGATGTCTTCACCTACCTGCACCTGCCGATCATCGCCGGCATCGTCTTGATGGCGGTCGGGGACGAGTTGGTGATCGCCCATCCCGACGATGCTCTGGAACTGTCCGGCGCGTTGACCTTGCTGGGCGGGCCGGCGTTGTATCTGGTCGGGTTGGTGGGCTGTCTGCTTCGGATCGGCCATGGGACGTCGTGGCCGACCGTGATCACCGTCGTCGTCCTCGTCGGTGCCATCCCGCTGGCGCCGCTGGTGAGCGGGATGGCCACGATCGGCTTCCTGGTCGTCGTCCTGGTCGGGCTGGCGATCGTGGACCATCGACGGGTTCGGGCGAACCGAATCGCCGGGGTCTGAACCGACTGGGGCTTCGTTGCTGCCGTCGGGCCGTCTTCCTCTGGCGCCAACGGTCGTCCGAACCGAGACTGTGAACGACGAAGTCCGGGGTGATTGTCGACTTGGCGAGGGTGGAGCGTATGAGCGAGACGTCGATCGGCGAGTATGCGTTGCTGTCCGACCGTCACTCGGCGGCTCTGGTGTCCCGGCACGGCTCCGTCGACTGGCTGTGCTTTCCTCGATTCGACAGTCCGTCGGTGCTGGGAGCCCTACTCGATCCGCAGGCGGGGCATTGGTCGATCCGTCCGGTCGGGCCGTACACGGCGACCCGGCGGTATGTCGAGCCGACGATGGTTCTCGAGACCAGGTTCGAGACGCAGTCCGGCGTCCTCCTGGTCACCGACGCGTTGGGCTTGGGGCCGATCGACGACCCGCATCGGCTCGGAGCCGTTGCTCCCGGACTCCTCATTCGCTCGTTGCGTTGTGAGGACGGCTCGGTGGAGGTCGAGCTCCATTTCCGTGCCCGCCCCGAGTACGGGCTGGTCGTACCGCTGCTGTCGGCCGTTGACGGCGGCGTACTGGTCCAAGGTGGCACCGAGCTGTTGGCGTTGGCTTCACCGGTCGAGCCGACGATCGCGCAGGATGTCGTCACGACGACGTGGACCCTGCGGGCCGAGGAACAGATGGCCTTCGCACTTCAGCGCTCCAGCCTCACCGGGCAGCCGCCCCGGATCTGGACCCAGCAGGAGATCGCGAAATGTCTGGCCGGAACGTTGGACACCTGGACCGCTTGGTCGGCACTCCACCAGAACTATGACGGCCTGTGGCGCGACCTGGTGCACCACTCGGGCCGAGTGCTCCAAGCCTTGAGCTACCAGCCCACCGGGGCCATCATCGCGGCGGCGACGACGTCGCTCCCGGAGGAGATCGGGGGAGAGCGAAACTGGGACTACCGCTTCTCGTGGATCAGGGACGCGAGCTTCACCATGGAGGCGCTCTGGGTCGCCGCCTGCCCCGACGAAGCACTCGAGTTCTTCGAGTTCATCCTCGCTGCGGCCGCGTCCTACGACCCCAAGGACACGCTGCAGATCATGTACGGCATCGGCGGCGAGCGTGATCTGACCGAACGGCAGCTGAGTCACCTGTCGGGCTGGCGAAAGAGCCGGCCCGTTCGGATCGGCAACGGCGCCTGGCAGCAGTCGCAGATCGACGTCTACGGGGAGCTGCTCGGTGCTGCCCACCGCTACCGGGAGGGCATGCCGGAGATCGAGCCGCAGATGAGCCGGTTCTTCGCCGCGCTCGCCGACGCCGTACTCGACCGCTGGCAACAGCCAGACCGTGGCATCTGGGAGATCCGCGGCGAGCCACGCCATTTCACGTACTCCAAGCTGATGTGCTGGGTCGCCTTGGATCGGGCCATCTCGCTCGCCGACGTGATGCCGCCGGGCACCACTCTTGACCGGTGGGCAAGCACTCGTGAGGAGATTCGAGAGGTAATCCTGCGCGACGCGTGGAGCGACGACGCCGGCGCGTTCACCCAGTCACTCGGCTCGGACGCCTTGGATGCTTCGGTCCTCATGATGCCGATCGTGGGGTTCCTCGAGGCGTACGACCCTCGAATGGACAGCACCATCACCGCGATCGCCGAGCGGCTCACCGACGATCGCGGACTCGTCTTCCGCTATCTGACGGTCGACGGCGTCGACGGACTCGCCGGCGACGAGGGCACGTTCCTGCTGTGCACCTTCTGGCTGGCGCAGGCGCAGGCCTTGGCCGGCCGGCTCGACGAGGCTCGGGCCACCTTCGAGCGCGCCGCGGCGTACGTCAACGACGTCGGTCTCCTGGCCGAGGAGGTCGACTCGGCGACCGGTGAGCTGCTCGGCAACTTCCCGCAGGCGTTCAGTCACATCGGACTCGTCAACGCCGCGTGGACGATCACCGAACGGGAGCGACAGCACCGCGAGGACGGCTAGGACGGCTCTCGTGGGTCGAACAGCTCGACCCATTGGGCCCGCCAGTCCGGCGGCTCCCAGGGATCCCCGAAGAAGATCCGTTCGCGGACGACCTTGTCGCCCCGGAACTCCATGATGCCGACGGCCATCACCGGCTGACCGTCGTAGGTGATGGTGTACTCGTTGACCCAGAGGTCGTGGCACCCGATGATCCGGTGCAGCTCGAACTCCTGGCGGGCCGGATAGGTCGACCGGAACGCGATGATGTTGTCCTTGCCGCGCACGCGTTCACCGCCTTGCGGCCACTCGACGACAGCGTCATCGGCGTAGATCTTCGAGGCGCGGGCGATGTCGTCTCCCGGTGCACCCCCGGCGGCGCCGACGCTCGAGGAATCGAAATGGTCCCGGATCAGTCTTTCGCGCGCCGCCTCGTCGCTCATCGATGCTAGGTCCAGCCGAGCTGTTGCATCGTGGCGATGTCGTTCCAGATCTTCGTCATATGGCGGATCTTGTCGTTCTCGAAGGACATGTCGTAGACGTAGTCCGCCGCCACACTCTTCCCGGTTGGTGGGATCGGCCCTCCGTCGCCGGTATGAGTTCCGTGGAACACGCCGTACACGGTGACCTTGTTCCGGGGCTCGTCGACGGCGAACGACCGGATCTCGGCCTGGCCGTCAGGCACCGGGGTGAGCAGACCCTTCATCCACTCGGTATAGGCCTGGAGGCTGTCTACACCCTCCAGAGATGCTGCCTGGGCCGCGAATGTGGCATCCGGATGGCAGTACTGCTGGCACTTTTCCCAACCACCACCGGTCTCGCAGGCTTCGAAGAATGCTTCGGCGGTCTCAACCATCACCGTCATGGTCTCGCTCCTTCCGCTGATCCCCTCGTTCTACGCTCACGTACCTGGGGGACCTAGTGCCGAAGGTCCCCGCCTGGCCAGCCGGGCGTGTCGGAGGCTGCCGTGGGACCTTCGGCCCTTGAGATTCGACCGCCTGCTTGTCGATCATCACGATGCGTTCCGCGCCCGTCGATGTGATCCCGTACAGGAGGAAGGCTCATGAGAATCGTCGTGGTAGGCGGCAGTGGGCTCATCGGATCGAGGCTCATGACCAACCTGCGCGAGCTCGGCCAGGACGCGGTGAACGCGTCGCTCGACACGGGCGTGAACCTCCTGACGGGCGAAGGCGTGGCCGACACGATGAGCGGCGCGGATGTGGTCGTCGACGTATCCAACTCTCCATCGCTCGAAGGCCCGGCCGCTCTCGAGTTCTTCACGACCGCGACGAACAATCTCCTCGCGGCCGAATCCGAGGCCGGCGTCGGGCACCATGTCGCGCTGTCCGTGGTCGGGACCGACCGGCTGACAGCCAGTGGCTACATGCGGGCCAAGATCGTTCAGGAGACGATGATCAAGGATTCGTCGATCCCGTACTCCATCCTCCACGCGACGCAGTTCTTCGAGTTCATCATGGGCATCGCCAAGGACGGCACCGACGGCAACACGGTGCGGATGGCCCCGGTGCTGGTGCAGCCGGTGGCGGCCGACGACGTGGCGAGTGCGCTGGGTCAGATCGCGGTCGGTGCACCGCACAACGGCACGGTCGAGTTGGGCGGACCCGAGCAGTTCCGGCTCGACGAGCTGGTGCGAGACAGTCTTCGGGCGCGCAATGATCCCCGGGAGGTCGTGCCTGACGTCCACGCTCCCTACTTCGGGGCCGAGCTCAGCCAACGAAGCCTGGTTCCCGAGAAGGATGCTCTCCTCGGCTCGATCCGATACGAGGAATGGCTCAACGCCGCGCTCGCCGACTCCGACCATCAGACGTAACCGTTGCGGCTGAGCCATTGGAGCGATGCGTACCCCCAGATCGGCGGCAGATAGTTCGTGCACATCCGATGCGTGATGGCGATGGCGAAGGCGGTGGCCTCGTCGACGCCCAACGCCACCAGGACGGCGGTGAGGGTGGCCTCCGCCGCTCCGACTCCGCCGGGTGCTGGAATCAGTCCGGCCAGTACGGTCGCGCTGACGTTGACGAGGATGAGCTCCGCGAGGCTCAGGTCGACGCCGAAGCCCAGACAGACCGCGCCGAGCGTGAGGGCGAACATCAACTCGCCGAGCAGGTTTCCGCCGAACAGCTCTTGACGCTTCCGTCGATCCCGTAGCACCTGGCGGAGCGCCGCAAGCCCTTGCCGCATGGGTGGAACGATCTTGTCGCGGACGGCCGGCACCAGCCAGATCACGAGGATGCTGATCACGATGGCGAGGATGATCGCCGTCACCAGGCCGGGGTCAGGAGTGCCGATGTGGATGTCGCTCGTGTCGATGTTGAGGTCGACGAAGGGCAGCATGATCAAGACGAGGGCGATCTGCACGACCTTCTCGGCGACGTCGTCGACAGCGCCCGAGGCGACGGCTTCACCCGTCTTCCCGCCCATTCGCTGGATGAATCTGACGGTGACGGCGATCGTGCCGGCCGAGCCCGGGATCGTGAGACCCACGAACTTGTTCGCCGACTTCAGGGCGATGCACGGAAGCAATGGCAGCGGAGTGACGACGGCGCCCCGTAGGGAGATCGCCTCCGGGATGAGCGCCACCTGAGCCAGCAGAAGACCGACCACGAGCCAGGCCAGCTCGGCGTCGCGCAGAGCGTCGGCGATCGTGCCGAAGCCGACCTCGGCGAGCTGGCTGATCAGGAGGTACGCCGCGAACCCCACCGCCGCGGTGACCAGGAAGTCGCGAGGGTTGATGCGGCGCATCGGCGTGATTTCCGGCTCCTTCACACCGGTAGCCGCCGCCGCGTCGGCGCGTACCGTCTCGAGCGCCACCTCTTGGTCTCGCGCGCGATCCCGGGTTTGTGGGGTCAGAGCGGCTCGTTGGAGATAGGGGAGCGAGCCGACGACCGCCTCGGCGCCGGCGCCAGCGATCGCGGACCGGAGGGCTCGGTCCGGGCCGACCAGGATGGTGCAAGACACCAGCAGTTCGGCCACGTCGATGTCGATGGCGGACTGCGGTGCCCCGAGCGTTGCCGCCGAGAAACCCACCAGCATCGGGCGATCGTTCGCCAGGATCACGCGACTCGTGTTCAGCCGTCCGTGCGAGATCCCGGCCGCGTGCAGCGTTCCGACCTCCTTCCACAGGTCGACAAGCACCTCGTCCGTGATCTCCTCGGCCGACAGGGACTCAGCCGGTTCGATGTCCGGTTGTCTGGTGACCACGACGGCGTCCCCTCGCCCGGCGAGCGCGGCCAGGACGACATCGGGAACGCGTACGCCGTGTTGAGCGGCCACCATCGTGGCCAGCGCTTGGTGCTCGACCTGCTCCAGCCGTCCGATCGGAGCGCTGCGCGGGGGATCGCGATACGCCAGCAGTCGCCAACGCCGGGCCAGCCGCTGAGTGTCCTGGGCATCGCGACCGAGTACGCGAATGTTGAGCGGGCCTCCAGAGCCGTCATGGCCGACGTACGTCGCGGCGCCCCTTTCTTGCTGCAACGACAGTCGGAGATCATTGATGTCGACGCCCAGCGAACGCACGGACTCGAGTACCTGGTCGGACGGTGGGATGCCGGCGGCCGATCCGAAGATCAGTCTCACCAGTGCCCCGGACATGAGTCCGAGGGCCAGCGCGCCCAGGACGTCCGAGGGGAGGGACGCTGCGACGGCAACGAGTCCGACCGCCACGATCCCGATCAGCCAGTAGAGGAGCCGGCGTACCGGGACGACGAGCTCCGGCCCCACGACGGTGGCCACTGCCGTCACAGCTGCCAGTCGATACTCGGGGAAGCCCCACCGCGTCCAGAGGTCGTCGTCGATTGCGAGCCAGTCCGGTCCGACGACCTGCCCGAGCACACTGCCGAGGCCGGCCAGCACCACGAGGGCGACGACCACATCACGGGCCAGGTCCCATCGGCCGCGGACGAAGCAGTCGAGCACGATGGCGAGTCCGAGGAGGAGGAAGACGACGACAACCCCGCGCCAGAAGCCCTCGGCCCATCCGAGGACTGTCTCCACCGAGTCGGCGACGGCCTCGTCCTCGGCGGGAGCGGACCGCGCGATCACGGCGGCCGCCGCCGCGCCCAGGGCCGTCAGAGCGAGCAGCAGACCGTCGATCGTGCGCCGGTTCCGGCGGCCCGGCTCGGCCACGGTGAGCAGCGCGACGTCGTAGCTGCGTCGACTGCTTCGCATCGTGAGCGACTCCGTCCCCGCGCCCCCGCGCGCCGCTGTCCGTACCCACGATTTTCCACGACGTCGCGCCGAGTGTTGGCGTGAAGCTGCGGCTCGGCGTCGAAGTTGGTGCAATCTTGCGCGACTCTGGGACGTACCTTCCCACCGGCAGGACTCGTCGCGGGTCGCCCTGGCGGACCGGACATAGGGTGACTACGCGACGTGCGGCATGACGAAGAGGAGCGACCATGGCGGGTGATTCGACCTACCTGATTCTGGGAGCGAGCCTGGCGGGGGCCAAGGCGGCGCAGACGCTTCGAAAGGACGGGTTCGACGGTCCCTTGGTGCTGCTCGGCGACGAGCGCGAGCGACCGTACATTCGGCCGCCGTTGTCGAAGGAGTACCTGATGGGCCAGGCCCTCCGGGACAAGATCTACGTTCATCCGGAGGCGTGGTACGCCGACAACGACGTCGACCTGCGCCTGGGCACCACGGCCACCGCCATCGATCCCGCGGCGCATGAGGTCACGCTCGCCGACGGTGAGCGGATCGGCTACGCCAAGCTGCTGCTCACGACGGGCTCGCGCCCGCGTCGAGTGCCCATCCCCGGCGCCGACCTCGACGAGGTTCTCTACCTGCGCCGGGTCGCCGACAGCGATCGGCTCAAGGACACCTTCGCGACGGCATCACGAGTGGTAGTGATCGGTGCCGGCTGGATCGGTCTCGAGGCGACCGCGGCCGGCCGGGCCGCCGACGTCGAGGTGACCGTGCTGGAGGCCGCAGAGCTCCCGTTGATGCGGGTGCTTGGCCGGGAGGCCGCCGCGGTGTTCGCCAACCTGCATCGTGACCACGGGGTCGACCTACGTCTCGGCGTCCAGGTCGCCGAGATCACCGGCAAGAACGGCAAGGTGAGTGGGGTACGACTTGCCGACGGAAGCCACGTCGAGGCGGACGCCGTCATCGTCGGCGTCGGCGTGATCCCCAACACCGCGCTCGCTCAGGAGGCCGGCCTCGAGGTCGACAACGGCATCCGGGTCGATGCGCGCCTGCAGTCCTCCGACCCTGACATCTATGCGGCGGGCGACGTGGCGAACGCGTTCCATCCGGTGCTGGGCAAGCACATTCGCGTCGAGCACTGGGCCAACGCGAGATATCAGCCGGTGACCGCCGCGAAGGCGATGCTCGGCCAGGACGTCAGCTACAACCGCGTCCCGTACTTCTACACCGACCGGTACGACCTCCGGATGGACTACTTCGGCTATGTCGAGCCGGGAGAGTACGACGAGATCGTGTTCCGTGGTGATCTGTATGCTCGCAACTTCGTCGCGTTCTGGATGGCCGACGACAGGGTCCTGGCCGGAATGCACATCAATCGCGTGGACCTGACGGGACACGTCAGGAAGCTTGTGGAGTCCGGCGGGAAGGTCGACAAGGGCCGCCTGGCTGATCCGGACGTGCCGCTCGAGGAGCACCTCGGCGCCTAGGGAGACACGCCTTAGCGGCAGACGCCTAGCTGCACAAGGGGGCCCGGCCCGCGGGGCGGGTACTGCCCACCTGCTGCGCGTGGAGGGCAGGTCGCGGGCCGGGCGCCCTTGTCCCCCGTCCCCGAGCGGTTGTACCCATGGCGCGGAGGGGGCATGCATGGAGGACGCGTGCGATCAGTTGTCTTGGTGACTCGGTTCGGCTCCGCTCGCGGCGTCCTCGATGATGCGGCGAATCTGCCGGGCGTTCTCGCGGGCGGTCCTCGCCGTGCGTTGCAGATGTTCTGCAGCCGCATCGCGTCCGTCCTCACGGGCTCGGCCGGCCAGCCGCTCCCGTAGCGCAGCCTTCTCCTCGAGGGTCTCGGCCGCTGTCCAGAGGGCGTTCTCGGCCACCCGGGAGTGCTGCTTCGCCAAGCTCAGTGGCGACCACGCGTGTCCCACCCGGCAGCGGTAGCGGGTCAGTCTTCCCTCGTCGATCTCGTACAACGGCCCGGAGCAGTCCGGGCAGACGAACGCGGAGGGCTCGCCGGGATGTTCGGCGAGGTCGACGGCGGTGGCCTGTGGAGCAACCATGCTCACCTCCGTGGCCATCAGCTCCGACACCGGGGCGGAGGCGGTCGGCGGCGCCGGTCGGTCGATCAGTTCGAGCACCAGGTCCACGATCTTCGCGGCCGGCACGACATGGTCGACGTCCGCCGCGTCGATTGCGGCTTGCGGCATGGACGGATGCAGTGCCTCGTCCGGATCTTGGACGATGCCGACACCCCCACGGAGCCGGACCGCGACCATGCCGGCGGCGCCGTCGTCGAGTGCACCGGACAGGATCACCCCGATCACCCGAGCGCCGGCGGCGGCCGCCGCCGAGCGGAAGAGTACGTCGATGGCCGGCCGGAATCCGTTCTCGCGAGGCCCGTACGACAGAGCCGTGGCTGCTTCGTTGATCTCCAGGTGGCGTCCGGGTGGCGCGAGGCGGATTGCGCCCGGCTGCAGCGGCTCGCCATCGTCGGCGAGCTTGACACGCAACTCGGCTCCTCGGCTGAGGATCTCCGGGAGGCGGGTCTCGTCGTCGGCCGGCAGGTGAACGACCACCAGCACGGTGGCGGCGAGATCGGCCGGCAGTCGTGCGACGAGGTCCGTGAGCGGCTCGATCCCACCGGCCGAGGCGCCCACGACGATGATGTCCCTTTTATCCATGTGGTCTCCAGAACTGCCCTGCTGGGACTTCGTGTTGTCCTGTGCCCGTGAAACGGCTCCTTGAACCCGCGCATGGCAGATTCGGCCGAGCCAGGTCAGTCCGCACGGCTGTCGCACCCGAGCGCGGGCGGACGGGATGAAGCGGACCGGGCCGGTCGGCCTAGTGTTGGCCCGGTGACTGACGATGCGCCGGTGGACCCAGAGCGGAGTGTGACGCCATGAGCTTCGACAACGAGGCCTTTCGTGCCGGATTCCCGTCGCTCGACTCCGGCATCGCGCACTTCGACGGGCCGGGCGGCACACAGACGCCACGTGTGGTGGGCGAGGCGATGATGCGCACGCTCATCGCCCCGCTGTCCAACCGCTTCGAGGGCGCCCGGTCGGAGCAGAACGCCGAGGACGCGGTGGCGAACTTCCGGCTCGCGTTCGCCGATCTGCTCGGGGCCGATCCGGGCGGTATCGTCTATGGCCGCAGTGCCACGCAGCTGACGTACGACCTCTCCCGGGCGATCGCGAAGACCTGGCGACGCGGCGACGAGGTCGTCGTGACCCGGCTCGACCACGACGCCAACGTCAGCCCTTGGCTGCAAGCAGCAGCCGCCGTCGGTGCAGAGATCCGGTGGCTCGACTTCGACCCGGAGACCGCCGAGCTCGATGAGCCGGATGGGGTGATCACCGAGCAGACCCGGCTGGTCGCTGTCACTGCGGCGTCCAACCTGCTCGGCACCCGACCGCCGCTACGACGGATCGCCGATGCCGCGCACGCGGTCGGCGCACTCGTCTACGTCGACGGCGTGCACTACACCGCCCATCACCTGCCGGACGTGGCGGCGTTCGGAGCAGATCTGTTCGTCTGCTCGCCGTACAAGTTCTTCGGGCCGCACTGCGCCGCCCTGGCCACGGCTCCCGATCTGCTCGAGTCGTTGCATCCCGACAAGCTCGCGCCGGCGACCGACGTCGTGCCGGAGCGATTCGAGCTCGGCACGTTGCCTTACGAGATCATGGCCGGCGCGACCGCGGCCGTCGACTTCATCGCCGCGGCGGCGCCGAGTGACGGCACCCGACGGGAGCGACTGGCGCGATCCTACGGCGCCATCGACGAACACGAGCAGCGGTTGCGGGAGATCGCCGAGAAGGGTCTGGTCGACCTCGGTGCGACCGTCTACTCCCGCGCCAAGAGCCGTACGCCGACCCTGCTCGCCACACTCCCCGGCCGCCGCTCCATGGACGCCTACCGCTTCCTGCTGACCAAGAACGTGCTGGCGCCGGCGGGCTTCTTCTACGCCCACCAGGCCCAGCTCCGTCTCGATCTCGACGACCCGGACGGACTGCGGGTCGGTCTGGCGCCGTACTCCACCGACGACGAGGTGGCCCGGCTGCTGGACGGTCTGGCCGAGTTCCTGGCGGACTAGGGCGTGTCTCCCTATCCCGCAGCCTGCTGCGCGGTCCCTGGCGGGCGCCTCGTTGCGTTGTCGTCGCTCGACGCACAAACCCAGTGCGCCTTCGCTCCTCCGCC
>Ga0081455_10007598_pt1 | contig 11395 bp, 10 predicted proteins | sample TabmetS3T2R1_FD_70207 | JGI IMG/M metagenome (GOLD analysis project Ga0081455, IMG submission 70207) | Tabebuia heterophylla rhizosphere microbial communities from the University of Puerto Rico - S3T2R1 | ecosystem: Host-associated > Plants > Roots > Rhizosphere ...
AATCAGCCGATTTTACAGCGCTTTGCAGGTATCGGATGGGTGTTCCCGCCTCGCTGCTTCCTGAGTTGGAAGACGTCGTTCAGCATGGCTCGGCGGAAAAACGAGCGGAGACGTTGCGTCGCATTACCACCTTGTTTCTGGATGGCGCTCCGAGCTTCAAGCCAGAACACATCGCCCTGTTTGACGATGTCATCGGCTGCCTGATTGAAGAAATCGAAGCCAAGGCGTTGGCCGAACTTGCGCGCCGGATCGCCCCGGTACCCAATGCACCAGCCGGGGTTGTCAATACCCTTGCCAGGAACGATGACATCGCCGTCGCCGGGCCGGTCCTCGAGCAAGCAAGGCTCAGCGATCCAGACCTCATGTACATCGCCGAAACCAAAAGTCAGGCGCACCTGCTCGCAATGTCGACTCGCCTTGGGATCAGCGAGGCGCTGGCGGACATTCTGGTCGAGCGCGGCGACGGGGAAGTAGCGCGCTCTATAGCCAACAACAGGCATGCACAGCTGTCGGACCATGCATTCGTCAAGCTGGTGAAGCGCGCCGATCAGGACGGACTGCTGGCAGAGAAAGTTGGAATGCGCACGGACATTCCGCCTCGGCTCTTTCGTCAGCTGCTGATCCGGGCCAGCGAAGTCGTGCAGAAACGACTGCTCGCCAAAGCGAAGCCGGAAACCCAGCTCGAAATCCGGCGCGTTCTTGCGCAGGTCACCGATGAGGTTGCCGCGAAGGCCGCGCCGCGCAACTACGCGTCTGCGCTTGCAGCGGTGCGCGCCATGCACAAGCAGCGCAAGCTTGGCGAAAGCGACATCGCCGAATTCGCCAGGACTGGAAAATACGAGGAGACGATCGCGGCGTTGGCAACGCTATGCGCTGTTCCCGTCGAGGTCGTGGACCGGCTCATGAATGGCGACCGTGCCGATCCGGTTTTGATTCTTGCACGCGCCGCCGGATTCGGCTGGACGACCGTCAAAGCCATCCTCAATGCCCGACCTGGCGCAAAGCCGTCACCGCAGACCCTCGATGTGGCGCGCGAAAATTTTGAACGATTGACGGCGACCACCGCCCAGCGTGTCGTCCGCTTCTGGCAGGTGCGGCAGGGCACCGGCGAGTGATCATACTCGACGAAAGATGAAATATGCCGGCTGGCGCCCTTCACGCCTGGCCTTGGCCTCATAGCGCGTGCCCGCGAAATCCCGCCACGGCTTGCGCCAATCGTCGGCGCACTCAGCGCTCCAGACGAAATCCGGCGACCGCATAACGCGGGCCAGCGCATAAACCGCATAGTCCGCGATGTCTGTCGCAAACCGCAGCTCACCGCCTTTTCTGAGAATCCGGGCGAGCCGCTTCAAAGTATCGTCCTGGATGAATCGTCGCTTCCAGTGACGGCGCTTCGGCCACGGGTCGGGGTAAAGCAGATCGATCCGCGACAGCGAGGCATCGGTCAGCCAATCCAGCAGTTCGCTTGCATCGCCGAAATGCAGCCGGATATTCGGCAGCGCGCCATCCTCTATCGCAACGAGCGCCTTGCCGACGGCGTTGACGAATGCGTCGGTCCCGATGAAACCTGTCCGCGGGTGAGCTGTTGCCTGCGCAATCAGATGCTCCGAGCCGCCGAAGCCGATCTCGAGCCGCACATCGTCAATGGGCACTGCAAACAGCATGCGTACATCGGCGGGCGCAGCCGGCGTGAGGGTGAGCGCAACGCGTGGCAGCAGCGACTCGAATAGCGCCGCTTGCCTTGCCTTCAGTGGATGTCCTTTACGGCGGCCGAAGAAGGCACGTTTTGAACCTCTGTTATCATCACCGGGCCGGCGCGAGCCGCTGTGACCCGGTGATCCCGATTCATGTGGCACTGCGTTGCGTCCTAAGCGCGATCGCCGGAGCAGGCCCGGCGATGACGATTTTAGTGCCTGGTGCCTCCCGCGAAAATGGAGGCCTGACGCCCGCTTGTCGGTCTACTTCACGGCGCTTCTGATCGCGGGCGCGAGGTCGGTTTTCTCCCACGAGAAGCCGCCATCCTTTTCGGGCGCGCGGCCGAAATGGCCATAGGCCGCGGTGCGCTTGTAGATTGGCCGATTGAGCTTGAGCGTGCGCCTGATGTTGGTCGGGGTGAGACGGAAGAGCTCGGGCAGAATCTTCTCGAGCTTTTTCTCCTCGACTTTGCCGGTGCCATGGGTGTCGACCAGAACAGACATTGGGTCTGCCACCCCGATCGCGTAGGCGACCTGGATAGTGCAGCGGTCGGCCAAGCCGGCTGCCACCACGTTCTTGGCGAGGTATCGCGCGGCGTAAGCGGCCGAGCGATCGACCTTGGTCGGGTCCTTCCCAGAGAACGCTCCGCCGCCGTGCGGCGCGTAGCCGCCATAGGTGTCCACGATAATCTTGCGGCCGGTGAGGCCGCAGTCGCCATCGGGCCCGCCGATGACGAAATTGCCGGTCGGGTTGACCAGAAAATCGGATGGCTTCTTCGGCATCCAGCCCTTCGGCAGGGCCGATTCAACCGCATCGGTGATCATTTCCTTGATAAGACCGGGAGTATACTTCTTGCCGTTGCGGCTTTGCGCATTGTGCTGGGTGGAGACCACGACCTTGGTGCAGCCAACCGGCTTGCCATCGACGTAGCGGATCGTGACCTGGCTCTTCGAATCTGGCTGCAAGTCGTAGAGTTGGCCGTTGCGGCGTTTCTCAGAAAGAACCTTCAATATCTTGTGCGCGAAGTAGATCGGCGCGGGCATGAAGGAATTCTTCTCGTAGACTTCGCTTTCGGTGCACGCGAAGCCGAACATCATGCCTTGGTCACCAGCACCCTCTTCCTCTCCGCCTTTTTTCTTCTTTGCATTCACGCCCATGGCGATGTCGGGGGACTGACCATGCAGCAGAACTTCCACATCGGCCCCATAGTATGAAAACCCGTCCTGGTCGTACCCGATGTCCCGGATGACATCGCGCGCAATTTTGGTGATCAACTCGCGATCGACCACTGCCTTGTCGCCATGTTTACGGAACAACGGAGCCTGACCGCGGCCTTCGCCGGCGATGACGATCTTGTTGGTGGTGGCCAGCGTTTCGCAGCCGAGCCGCGTGTTCACCAGGCTGTCGTCGGCGATGCCGAGCTTGACGTCGTTTTCGAGAAAGGCGTCGAGGATGGCATCGGATATCTGGTCGCAGACCTTGTCAGGATGACCTTCCGAGACTGATTCACTGGTGAATAAAAAGTTGGTGTGAGCCACCGCTGCAACTCCTCGCGTGGCGCCCGCCATGCGCGCGCCCTGTTATCGTCCGGGTGGTTTCTTGCAGCGGCGGGGAAGGAGGTCAAGATGCGGGCAGCGGTGGGCAGAAAGTTCGATACCGATGGGATTCAAGCCTTATCAATCAATGCCGGCGATTTGCTCGACCAGGTCGACGATCCGGCGGCGCAGTTTGCTGCTTTTGATGCGCATAAATGCCTTGGTCAGCGAAAGGCCGTCCGAGGTAGCGAGGAAGTCGGCCACGTAGGCTGGTGACGGCGCCTCGCCCATGCCACCACTGTAGCCGGGTGAATGCGGCGCGCCCTCGAAGAAAAATGAAACCGGCACCTGAAGGATCTGGCCTATCTGCTGCAGACGGCTTGCGCCGATGCGATTGGTCCCTTTTTCGTATTTCTGTACTTGCTGGAAAGTGAGGCCTAACGCATCGCCAAGCTTTTCCTGGCTCATGTTCAGCATCATCCGACGCATGCGCACCCGCGAACCGACGTGCTTGTCAATCGGGTTCGGTGCCTTCTTAGCCATGGATTTCTCCTGCCCCCAAACTCCTCGTAGTTGTCACAAGTGAATGCACCAAAGCAATGCGCGAATTCGCTGTAATTAGAAAACCGACTTTAGATGATCGATAGATTTCGCCAGTTTTCCCACGATGATGATTCGGATCTACGTCGGCCGAAGCACCCAATATCGTTGATGCAACCTGGCCGTTTAAAACTTAGGTGAACCAATCTAGGAGCGAATCCTGCGACGACCCACCATCAGCAGGCTTACCGATAGTGTCAGTATCAGCAGATAGTTGCCGTAGGCGATATTGATCGTGGGTGCGAGCGCGGCGGGGAGGCGAGCATCCAGAACTCCTTCGGCACCCAAAGGCAATATGTTGACGATCCGCCCAACCGGATCGACCACTGCCGAAATGCCGGTATTCGCCGCGCGTACCAGTGGAAGCCCCTCGGCGATTGCGAGAAGCCGAGCCTGCTGGAAATGTTGGTACGGACCCGAACTGATGCCGAACCAACCGTCGTTCGTAACGTTCACGAGCCAACCTGGCCGCTCGCCAGGCGGGACTGCAGCGCCGTGGAAAATTGCCTCGTAACAGATCAGCGGCAACATCTTCGGTGCGCCACCACCGACATCCATCGCGCGACGGCGATCCGCTGAAAGAAATCCGCCTATGACTTTGGTCAGCTGCATCAGGCCCAACCGTTCAAGCACCTTCTGGAACGGCAAATATTCTCCGAAGGGAACCAGGTGCACCTTGTCGTATATGCCGCGAATCGAGCCATCGGGGTCGATAACGTAGACCGAATTGTAAGCACGGAAATCGGTCGTGCTCGCGTCCGACGCAGGACGTACCGCACCAGTGATCAAAACGGTGGAAGGCTTCAAGAGCGCGGTGATCTGCGCAAGCGCATCCGGCTCACGGGAAAGAAAGAACGGAAACGCGGCTTCTGGCCAAATCAGATGTGTTACGTCGCGCAGGCCACTCGATTGGGGACCGGTCGCGCGATCGGACAGGCGCAAATAGCGATCCATCACCTGCGCCTTGGCGGAATAATTGAATTTATCGTCCTGAGGCAGGTTGGGTTGCATGATACGCAACCTGACGCCGCTGACGTAGCTGGTTGGATGCGACCACAGTCTGGTCGCCCCATATGCAATCAAAGCCGCAAGCACCACCAGTCCCAACACCAGCGGACGATAAGGGTGCCATGTGTCTGCCTTGTCGTCGGCCAGCACAGCCGGAGTCGCGCAAATCGCAAGGCAGAGAAACGTGAGAGTCCATATGCCAACCAGTGACACGCTCTGCGCCAGAACGAGCGGTTCGGCAAATGCATAGCCGAACGCGTTCCATGGAAATCCGCTCAGCAGGTGACCGCGCAGCCATTCGGCTGCTGTCATTGTAGCGGCGAATGCCAGGATGCGTTCGGGTCCACGCACCCAGATCAGTCGCGCCGCCGCCAGTCCGAGTGCAGTGTAGAGTGCGAGGTAGGCGGGCAAGCCGGCTACGGCCACCGGAAGCAGCCAGCCGAACGTTTTTACATCGACCAGAAACGCGTAACCGATCCAATAGAGACCGGCGAGAAAATAGCCGAACCCGAAGCACCAGCCTGCCAGCGCCGCGGTTACCGGACCACTGTGACGGCCTGCTGCTGCGCCGTCGACGAGCCAGATCAACAGCGGGAGGGTGACGAACAAAACAGGCCACGCATTGATTGGAGCCATTGCCAATGCCGACGCACCGCCGGCCACGAATGCAATGGCAGCGCGCCGCCAGCCGGAGGCGAGAATGACGAAGTGGGCGAGGCGGGTGATCGTCACGAGCGAGGCGTGCCTGTTGTAGGGCTCGTATCTTTGGACGCGGCGGTGTCGTCGTTGCCCTGAACAGGCGGCGCGGCTCCAGTCGATGCGCTCTCGGTCTCGCTCCGCCGACGCGAATCGCGCGAGCGCTCGCGCCGTTCCTTAAGGCGGGTAATCCGCACGCGCATGACGCGGCGCGGATCGGCATCGAGCACCTCGAACTCGAACAGGCCCGGCCCCGGCACAATTTCGCCGCGAATCGGCAATCGGCCTGCGCGCGTCACCAGGTATCCTCCGATAGTGTCCACTTCCTCGGCCGCTTCCCCGACGTCGAAATCATGCCCCACAACTCCGACCACATCCTCAATGGTTGCACGTGCGTCGGCAACAAAAGAGCCATCCGGCTGCTGAGCGATAGCCGGTCTCTCGTCTTCATCGTGTTCGTCGGCGATCTCGCCGACGATCTGCTCGACGATATCTTCGATCGACGCAAGGCCGTCGGTGCCGCCATACTCGTCCACAACCAGCGCCAAATGGATCCGCGTCGCCTGCATGCGCGCCAGCAAATCGATCACCCGCATCGAAGGCGGTACGAACAGGATTTCGCGTACGATCTTCGTTGCGGACAAGGGCATGCCGAGATTCACCGCTTTAAGGTCGAGCCCGGCAGGCAGCGGCTTCTTGCGCCTGGCATTTTTTTCCGGATCCACGGCCGCGCGTGCGGTCATGAAAGCAATGAGGTCCCGGATATGCACCATGCCCACCGGATCGTCGAGAGTATCGTTGTAGACAACGAGCCGCGAGTGACCGGCGCCCTCGAACACGCGCACAAGGTCTCCAAGCTTGATGTCCTGCTGAACGGCGACGATGTCGGCGCGTGGAACCATGACGTCTCCGACACGCCGCTCGCGCAGACCCAGGATGTTCCTGAGCATCCGGCTTTCTTCGGGCGAGAAGCCGGATTCGCCCGGGCTCATGGCATCGAGGATATCCTTGAGGTCAGCACGGGCCGTATGCGACTTCCAGCCGAATAGTGCGCGCACCGCACGCACGAGCCAGTTCTCGCCGTCCTTGGCGGCCGGTACCGGAACTGGCAAGTTGCGCGGCTCAAACGGCGCGCCGCCGGGAGAACTCGGGCTGGATGGGTCGCTGTCAGACATGGCGGGTCAGGCGTCGCCAAGATCGCGCTCGACATAGGGATCGGGCATGTTCAGGCGCGACATGATTTTGCTTTCGAGTGTTTCCATCTCCGCGGCCTGCCCATCAGTCTCGTGATCGTATCCGCTCAGATGGAGAAAGCCGTGTATCGCGAGATGGGCAAGGTGATGAAGGAAAAGGCGATTTTCGGTCTCGCATTCCCGTTGAAGCGTCTGGTAGGCGATAACGATGTCGCCAAGCAACCGGGGCTCCTGGCCGACTGTCTGACCTGATGCGGGGAAGGACAACACGTTGGTTGGCTTGTCGATCCCTCGCCAGTCCCGATTGAGCCTGGCGATCGCCGAATCGTCGGTGAGTACAATACAGACTTCGCCGCCGATCGTTGAGAGCTCGGCAGCAGCCGTCGCGATAGCATTCTGCACGGTCTGGGGGGCCAAGGGCTGCGCTTCCCAGAGCGGCGACTGCGTTTGAATATCGATTTGCGGCGAGGATGCACGCCGCTTCGGCGCCGGTCTCATCCCTTGACCTCACGGGTGAGCGGCCCACGATCGTACGCTTCAACGATGCGCGCGACCAATTCGTGCCGGATCACGTCCTCGTGCGTGAACGCGACATGACCCACGCCTTCGATGCCTGCCAGCAACTTGACTGCTTCCGCCAATCCGGAAGTCTGGCCATGCGGCAGATCGACCTGGCTCGGGTCACCCGTGACGATCATGCGGCTGTTCTCGCCGAGCCGCGTCAGAAACATTTTCATCTGCATCGACGTCGTGTTTTGCGCTTCGTCGAGGATCACTGCCGCGTTGGACAGCGTGCGCCCGCGCATGAATGCGAGCGGTGCTATTTCGATTTCGCCAGCCTGCAATGCGCGCTCGACTATGCGTGCATCCATGAGGTCATAAAGCGCATCGTAGATCGGACGAAGATAGGGATCGACTTTCTCCCGCATGTCGCCGGGAAGAAACCCGAGCCGCTCGCCCGCTTCCACAGCGGGTCGCGACAGGATGATGCGATCGACTTCCTTGCGCTCGAACATCTGGACCGCTTGCGCAACGGCAAGCCACGTCTTGCCGGTGCCGGCTGGTCCGGTGCCGAACACCAGGGCGTGGCGCTTCAGTGCGCGGATGTAGGCATCTTGTGCCGCAGTTCGAGCACGGACCGGGCGCTTGCGCAGATTGATCTCTTCGAAAGCCGGACGGGGTGCGGCGGGATCGTAGTCGAACAGCGAACCCTGGGCGATTGCCTGGCGGATGGCGCCTTCAACATCGCCCTGGCTCAGATCGCGGCCACGTTTGAGCTGCTCGTAGAGCCCTTCCAGAACTCGACGGGCCTGTTCGCAGGCGCTGCGTGAGCCCTCGATGGTGACATGATTGCCGCGCTGTTCAGCCACGACGCCGAGCCGTCGTTCGATCAGCGCCAGGTTCTGTCCGTATTGCCCAAAAAGCACGGAAGCCAGCTTATTGTCCTCAAAAGCGAGTACTGTCTGCGTGGTCGCCGTTTCATCGGAAGCGGCCCCCGGAGGGATCACGGAATCTGTGGTGCGCAAAGGCGTTTCAAACTCCTGCTGCGGCGAGGACCGGCGCCTGGTTCTCGAGACTGCCGAAAAGACTGTTGCTGCCGACCTCGATGACGGTCACGCGCTCGATCGAGCCGATCAGCTTCTTTGGCGCCATCACCTGGACTGCCTGCAGATATGGGGAGCGGCCTACAAGCTGCCCAGCCAACCTGCCGGGTTTTTCGAGCAACACATCGATGGTGCGCCCGGCAAAACCGGCGTTGAAGTTGCGCTGATGCCGCGAGATGACGGCCTGCAGGCGCTGCAGGCGCTCGGATTTTTCTTCCGGCGGTACCTGATCCGTCATCTCGGCTGCTGGTGTTCCAGGGCGCGCCGAGTACATAAACGAAAAGGCGCCGGCGAAACCAATTTCCTCGACGAGCGTCAGCGTGGCCTGGAAATCGGTCTCGGTCTCGCCGGGGAAGCCCACGATGAAGTCTGAGGTGAAGGCAAGATCGGCGCGCGCGGAACGCAGGCGCGCAATCACATTCAGGTAGTCGCGGCGCGTGTGCCTGCGATTCATCGCCGACAGAATTCGATCGGAGCCTGACTGCACCGGCAAATGCACATAAGGCATCAATGCAGGGAGCTCGGCATGGGCGGCAAGCAGATCGTTGTCCACATCGCGTGGGTGGCTGGTGGTATAACGCAGGCGAAAAATGCCAGATACCTGTGCAAGGCGGCGCAGCAAATTTCCCAGCGTCGCCGGTCGGCCATCGGGCCCCGCCCCATGGTAGGCATTTACGTTTTGTCCGATCAGCGTCACCTCGCGCACGCCAGCTTGGGCGAGTCGCTCGACTTCGTCCACGATCTTTTCGACCGGTCGCGAAACTTCGGCCCCGCGCGTATACGGCACCACGCAGAACGTGCAGAACTTGTCACAGCCTTCCTGCACGGTGACGAAAGCGGAAATGCCGCGCCTGGCGATGGCGCTTTGCTCGGGCGCAGCAAGGATCTCGAACTTGTCCTCGACGGGGAATTCGGTGTCGACAACTCTCTCGCCGAGCCGCGCCCGTGCGATCATTTGCGGCAGGCGATGATAGTTCTGCGAGCCGACCACCAGGTCGACAGCGCCGGCGCGGCGAATAATCTCCTTGCCCTCGGCCTGCGCCACGCAGCCGGCAACCGCGATTATCATCTGGCGGCCATCGCGCGCGGCCGCCTCTTTCAGTTCGCGGATACGACCAATCTCGGAATAGACCTTCTCGGCAGCTTTTTCGCGGATGTGGCAGGTGTTCAGGATGACGAGATCGGCATCTTCCGGCGTCGCGGTCTCGGTGAAGCCTTCGGGTGCCAGGGTATCCGCCATACGATGCGAATCGTAGACGTTCATTTGGCAGCCAAATGACTTTACGTGGACTTTGCGGGGTCTGCTCATGCCGTGCCGGTGAATCTAGCGTGTTGTGGCGGGATTTGTCCCGCGTGACCATGTATTTGATTTTACAACGATTTTAATAGCAGGGCTGATTTTTCCGGCGGATAAACACGTGTCTTACCCAATCGGTGCGAGTCCCCGCAAGGCGGCCGCCGAAAGCCGTCGTACGGTGCTCTCCAGCTGTTTCGTTATCGCTTTTCGGTCGATGTTGCTGTCGGCGGGTGCCGGCTCGCCGTAAGAGATCACGGCGTCTACCGCACCGCGTTCGATGAAGGTCCTGATGTGGGGCACGAAATGGAGGTCCCCGTACCAGGCGACCAGCGGCCGGTGCTGGCGTCCCATGGGAATTCCATATTGCCCGGTGTAGCCGATCGACATCGGCTGCATCAGTATCCTCTCTTCACCGGCGCTGCCTGCTTCCTCGACAGCACCGAGCAAGGCCGAGCGGAAGGGCAGCACCCGGTTCCCGTCGCTCGAAGTTCCTTCCGCGAACAGGACGACCGAAACGCCATTCCTGATTCGGCCGACAATTTCGGCCACGGCATCGCCGGTGAGATGGCGACGTGTGCGATCTACGAACACCGTCCGTTGCAGCTTTGCCGTGATGCCAATCAGAGGCCAGCTCGCGACTTCGCGCTTTGCAACAAAAGCGATGGGCGCGATCGAACCGATGACGACAATGTCAACCCAGGATACATGATTGCACACGAACAGGACCGCGCGACCGCGCATCGGCGCACCTGCCATGCGTACGCGGATGCGCAACAGAAAACAGAGTACGCGATAGTAATTACACGATATGAAGCCCCACCCGGGCAGATGGAGCTTGTCGAGCAGCCACTGGAGCGAGATCAGCAGCGGCGTCATCGTCAGGAAGAAAGCCCCGATGAAAAGTGCGCGCACCATCAGCGCTTGGTCTTCTCATCGCCCAGCGGCACGCCGTAAAGCTCGAGCCTGTGATCGACCAGTTTATAGCCGAGCTTGCGCGCGACCTCCGTCTGCAACCGTTCGATCTCCTCCGACTGAAACTCGATGATTTCACCGGTACGCAGGTTGATCAGATGGTCATGATGGATGTCGGGGCTCGTCTCATAGCGTGCACGGCCGTCGCGAAAATCGTGCCGCTCGATGATGCCGGCGTCCTCGAATAAGCGCATGGTCCGATAGACAGTTGAAATCGAAATTCGATCGTCGACCTTGACGCAGCGACGATAAAGCTCTTCGACATCGGGATGATCGTCAGATTGAGCAAGAACGCGCGCAATGACGCGGCGCTGCTCGGTCATGCGCATCCCCTTGGCCGCGCAAAGAGCCTCGATGTTTTTCTTCTCGGTGATGTTCCTGCCAGCAGTGCTCACGGCACGTCTCTAACGTCGGTTCGGCACGGCATTTATGGCTTTCCTATCATATTGACGGTGTCCGGCATGTGTCCACCAGCTCAAAAAAGTTCACGCCGGAGGACAAGGGCGGAGGCCGCTTGGCCGTCGCCTGCGGAATAGTAATTGGCGCGGCGCGATACCTCGCTAAACCCTGCCCGGTGGTAAAGGCGGAGCGCCGGGTCATTGTGTTCGTCGACTTCCAGAAAAACGGTGCGTGCACCGAGACCTGCCAGCCGGCGCAGGTGCAGATCAAGAAGCTGTCGCGCAAGCCCCCGACCGCGCTGGCGGCCGGCAACGGCAACCGACAGGATTTCCGCCTCATCCTCGACGATCCGGGACATGATGAAACCCGCAAGCTTTCGATCGATCATTGCGCGGT
>Ga0081455_10007599_pt1 | contig 11394 bp, 14 predicted proteins | sample TabmetS3T2R1_FD_70207 | JGI IMG/M metagenome (GOLD analysis project Ga0081455, IMG submission 70207) | Tabebuia heterophylla rhizosphere microbial communities from the University of Puerto Rico - S3T2R1 | ecosystem: Host-associated > Plants > Roots > Rhizosphere ...
GTCGTTGCCGAGCGCGTCGCTCTCTTCGGCACCACGAACGCGAACGGGCCCGAATAGCCGAGGCCGCTCAACCGGGCGCGGCGGATGGCATCGACACCCACCGGCCGCACCTGACCCGACGACGGTTCGTAGCACTTCCACTGCGGCCCAGCCGTATCCACGATCAGCACCCAGTGCCGCGGTATGGCCCCTCCGATGAGCATGGCCACAGGCCAGCCGGCATCGACGGCGGACACCACATCCGAAAGCGTGTCGTGACGGCCGCGGAACGGACGCCAGCGATACCGGAACCCCTGCGCGCGGCTGTGCGCGTTGAGCGCGCGGACCATGCCGCTCGGCGTCGTGCCCAACCTGCGGGGCCAGACCCGATTCACCTCGGCGTGCACGCGTGCCTGCTCGTCGACGGCGCGCTCGCGTCCGTGCCGAAGGAGAACGCGTGAGCCTCGAGGAACCGGCGCAGGGCGACGGCGATCCGCTGGCCGGGGTCGAGGGTGGGCCGCATGCTGCCCCCCTTGACCAGCATCGGCTCCAGCCGGGCCCGCCGCGCGGCCAGGCCCGCGGCCACCAGGACGCCCAGGGCCAGCGCGCCGGCGCCCAGGGCGGTTGTCCTCCGCATGGACGGGATCATGCCGCGACGGCGGTGTGCGGCGAAAGCTGAGGTGGTAGTAACGTCGGGCGAAGACATCGGAACGGAAGGGGACGATGCGCATGATCGCCGAGCGCTTGGCCGCATGGATCCGGCCCACCCGGATCGTGCACGCCCATTGCGACCTGCCCTGTGGCGTGTACGACCCTGCCCAGGCCCGGATCGAGGCCGAGTCGATGGCCAAGATCGTCGAGAAGTACCACGCCAGCGACGACGAGGTGTTCCGGGGGCGTGCCCTCGCGATCAAGGAGCAGCGCGGCGAGCTGGTCAAGCACCACCTGTGGGTGCTGTGGACCGACTACTTCAAGCCCCAGCACCTGGAGCAGTTCCCCAACCTGCACGACCTGTTCTGGCAGGCGACCAAGGCGGCCGGCAAGGCCAAGCAGACGGTCGACCCCGCCGACCAGCAGAAGCTGCTGGACCTGATCGGGGAGATCGACGACATCTTCCAGAAGTCCAAGAGCGGCTGAGCAGGACGCGAGCGGCCGGCCCAGGTGGGCCGGCCGTCTCGTCGATGTGGGTGGTTGCTAGGGATTTGCCAGCCGCTTGCCCCGGTAGTTGGGGAAGATCAGGGGCTGGTGCTGCCAGCACATGCCGGTCTTGTTGTAGATCGACAGGCGCGTGTCACAGTCCTGCTCCCGGCAGATGCGGCCGACCCGCTCGACCTTGGAGGGCGGCGGGTCGCTGCCGGGCCGGTGGCCCTTCACGTTGTCGGAGCGCATCGTGTGCTTCACCGTCCTTCCGCCACCATCTATACGCCGGTGGACATAAAGACGGTTTCACGACGGCGAGCTGTTCTCCCGCAGAATCGTCTCGACCCGGATCCGCAGCGACTCGACCACGGTGGTCGGCACCGGCTCGGGCGGGTCGGCGCAGCGCCGGACCAGCTGCTTGAAGCGCCGGTCGAAGCGGACCGCCCGCTGGCAGCTCTGGCACTCGGCCAGGTGGGCCTCGAGCTCGGCGCAGGTGGTGGGCGGGGCCTCGTGGTCCAGGTAGAGCCAGACGAACCCCAGCACGTCGTGGCAGTCCCGGCAGGCGCCGGCGTCGCCGCCTACTTCGGGCGAACCCATTCCTGTCCCTCCTCGAGCAGCCCGCGGTCGGCGGCGAACTCCCACAGCCTCCGCTGGAGCTGGCGCCGGCCGCGGTGCAGGCGCGACATCACGGTCCCGATGGAGGTGCCCATGATGTCGGCGATCTCCTTGTAGGAGAAGCCCTCGACGTCGGCCAGCAGCACCGCCATGCGGAACTGCTCGGGCAGGGCGTCGAGGGCCTGGCGGACCTCCTCCTCGGGGATCTGGTCGAGCAGCAGCTCCTCGGGCGTCTCGGCGCCCGACGGGTTGGCGTTGGCGATCCGCTGGTACAGCGAGAAGTCGTCGACGTCCTCGGTCGGCACCGACTGCGGGTTGCGCTGCTGCTTGCGGTAGGCGTTGATGTAGGCGTTGGTGAGGATGCGGTACAGCCACGCCTTCAGGTTGGTCCCCGGCTCGAACTGGTGGAAGGCGTTGTAGGCGCGCAGGAACGTCTCCTGGACCAGGTCCTCGGCGTCGGCCGGGTTGCGGGTCAGCCGCAGGGCGCCGGCGTAGATGGTGTCCAGCAGCGGGATCGCCGACTCGGTGAAGCGCTGGCGGCGCTCCTCCTCGGACTCGTCGGCCGGGGCGCGGGCCCCGTCGGCTGCCGCCGGGATGATCTCGTTGCCGAGATCGGAGGTCGAGCTTGGCTGTACCAGGAGGTCCTCCGCTCCGAGAAACTGCGGCCATGGGACAAGGGCCGCCACCGGGGCAGGATAGCGCACCCTCACACCTCCGCAGCTCGAACGGTTCGTCAGCCTCCGGAAGGTGCAACCGAGGCGCCCCGGCGGGCATTCCCTTCGACACCGATCAGCTGGATACCACGTCCACCTGGTCGTAACCGCTGGCGCCGGAGGGATGGGGCGGCGCCTCGTGAGGGGTCTGGAGGGTGCCGCGGCCGTCGGTGGCCCTGACCTTGATGGTGCGCCGCTGCCGGGCGCCCGACGGGAGGGGCAGCCGCCACTGGCGCCACGCGGCCCGGGCCAGCTCGCGCCGGAGGGTGGCCGGGACCCAGGTCGCCCCGCCGTCCAGCGACACCTCGACCCGCCGGATGCCGCGGTCCCCCGCCCAGGCCATCCCGGCGACCACCCCGGCGTCGGCGGCCGGGGTCAGCTCCCGGGGGACGTCGATGCGGCTGGCCGTCTTGATCTCGGCGATGTTGTCCCAGCCGTCCGAGCGCTGCCAGTAGCCCTGGTAGTCGTAGTCGACCACCTCGATGCGCTCCAGCCACTTGACGTTCTTCATGCCGTAGATGCCGGGGGCGATGATCCGGGCCGGGAAGCCGTGGGCCCGGGGCAGGCCGCGGCCGTTCATGCCGTAGGCGACCACGGTGGTCGGCTCCAGCGCCTTGGCCACCGGCAGCGAGTCGGTGTAGCCGCCGACGGCGTGGAACACCACCCGGACCGCCCCCGGGCCCAGGCCGCCGGCCCGCTCCAGCACCCGGCGGAGCGGCACCCCGGTCCACCTGGCCGTGCCCACCAGGTCGCCGCCGACCAGGTTGGAGATGCACTGGAGGGTCACGTACTGGTCGATCGACGGCATGGCCAGCAGCTCGTCGTAGCCGAGGCTGACCGGCCGGCCGACCAGGCCGTCGACCCGGAGCCGCCAGGAGCCGGGGTCGACGTTCGGGTCGATGATCGACTCGTCGACGGTGTAGTGGAGCCGGTTGGCGGTGACCTCGGGGGTGAGGCCGGGGATGTTCCAGGCGGCCGGGTCGGCGTCGGCCGCCGGGGCCGGGGCCGGGCGGAGCGGGGCGGCGCCGGCCGGCCGGGCCAGGGGCCGCCCGGACGCGTCGCCGATCCCGCCGGTGAGCCGGCGCACGGCCAGCCCGGTGGCCAGCAGCCCGGCGGCCCCGACGGCGGCCCGGAGCAGCTCCCGCCTGGTGCGGCCGAGCCCGCTGGCCGGCGCCGGGACCGGGTCGCGCTCCAGGCGGCCAAGGGCGCCCAGCAGGACGCTGGCGTAGGCGACCGCCGCCACGGCCACCACCACCCCGTAGACCAGCAGCGAGGGCGCCCCCGGCTGGGCCCGGTAGCCGGCCAGGGCGACCAGCCCGAGCGCGCCCGCGGCCAGCCAGGCCGCCCTGGCCCGCCTGGCCGGGGCGGCCCTGGCCACCAGCACGGCCGCTGCCCCGCCGGCCAGGATGCTGCCGACGGTGAAGCCGACCGCGAACAGCCGCAGCGCCCAGTGGCCCAGCAGGTCGATGAAGAACACCGCCAGCGGCCCCGGGACCAGCCGCAGCAGCGCCTGGGCGAGCCCAAGGGGCGGGAACGGGAAGCTGGCCTGGATCAGGTGGACGAGCCCGACCACCGCCAGGGCCACCGTCATCGCGGCGACCCCGGCCACAAGAGCCTCGGAGGTGCGCAGGCGCCGTTGCATCACTCCACCATAGCCGCGGGGCCCGGCTTCGGCGGGGTGGCTAGCGGCGGCGCTCGTGGCGGCCGGCGGGGGGCCGGCGGAGGTGGCGGCCGCCGTTGCCGTTGCTCCTGGTCAGGGCGGCCGACTGGCCGCCGTCGGCGGTGGGCACCGGGGACCCGGCCTCGGAGGCCGGCCGGCCGGTGGCCGACCAGTACTGGGAGACCACCTGGGCCGTCTCCTCCAGCACCATGGCCTCGACCGCCTCGGGCGGCTTGCCCTCCATGCGGCGGAACCGCCGGGGCACGACCTCGTCGGTGGCCAGGGTGCGGCGCTCCAGCCACTCCCCGGCCGCCAGCACACCCATCAGCCCCAACGGGAACAGCACCGTGAGGGCGATCGCGACAGCCAGGTTGGAGAACAACATCTCACCGTAAGGGACGCACGGACCGGCCGACCCGTTTCACCGTGCGGCGCTCCCGGGTCCGCCGAACCCTACCCGCTCGGCCCGTCGGCGCCAAAACGCCTGGCCCCGCTCGGACGCCGCCACCACGAAGGCGCGCAGCAGCCGGAGCTGGTCCGGGTCGGCGAGGGCGGTGCTCTCGGGATGCCAGAGCACCCCGACGGTCCAGCCCTGGTCGAGCTCGATCCCCTCGACCAGCCCGTCCGGTGCCCAGGCGACCGCCCGGAACCCGTCCCCGAGGCGGTCGATGCCCTGATGGTGGTCGGAGAGGCCCTCGGCCTCGGTCTGTCCGAGCGCCTCGGCCAGGCGGCTGCCGGGCTCGACCCGGAGGCCGTGCATCGCCCGCCTGGCCTCGTCGCGGTGCTCCACCCGGCGCCCGTTCCGGCCGGGGAGGTCGGGCACGTGCTGGACCAGGGTGCCGCCGAAGGCCACGTTGAGGAGCTGGAGCCCGCGGCAGATGCCCAGGGTGGGCGTGCCCAGCCGGACCGCCGCCCGGGCCAGCGCCAGCTCCAGCTCGTCGCGGTCGGGGTCGGTCCCGTCCTGGGCCGGGTGGTCGGCGGCCCCGTAGCGGGCCGGCTCGATGTCCCCGCCGCCGGCCAGCAGCAGCCCGTCGACGCGCTCCAGCAGCTCCTCGGCCCCACCGGGCTCGCCCGGCGGCAGCAGGGCGACCCGGGCCCCGGCGGCCCGCAGCGCGGCCACATACGGCTCGGGCAGAGCGTAGGTGCCCTCCCAGTTCCCGACCTTCCCGGGGCCCAGGTGGTAGGTGGGGATCGCGACCAGCGGCGCCGTCACCGGCGCGGCGGGCTTTCGGCGACGGTGTCGGCGACCTCGGCGTCGCGCTCCCCCAGCGGCCGCTCCGGCCCGGTGGTGGTGTCCCTGGCCGTCTGCCGCTCGGTCTCGGCGTCGAATTCGGCGCCGAGCAGGATCGCGAAGGCGGACAGGAAGAGCCAGAGGAGCAAGATGATCACCGCGGCCAGGGCGCCATAGGTCTGGTTGTACTTGCCGAAGTTGTCGACATACCAACTGAACCCGACGGAGCCTAGCAGCCACAGCACCAGCGCCACCACCGCGCCCCAGCTCACCCAGCGCCAGCGCGGGTTGGCCCGGTCGGGGGCGAGGCGGTAGACCACGCCCAGGGCCACCAGCATCAACGCGGCCAGGAGGACCCAGCGGCCGATGGACGCGGCCAGCTCGCCCGCCTGCCCGAGGCCGAGGGACTCCACGAAGTTGGGGAACACCGCGATCAGGGTCAGGGCGATCACCGCGACCACGATCGCTCCCAGGGTCAGCAGCAGCGACAGGCCGCGGAGCTTGACGAACCCGCGGGTCTCGCGCTCGTCGTAGATCACGTTCAGGCTCTTGACCAGCCCCTGGACGCCGCTGGAGACGCTCCACAGCAGGGCCAGGAGGCTGAGCGCCAGCCCGATCGAGAGGCTCTGACGGCCGGCGTTGACGACGTTGGTCAGCTGCTCGTTGAGCAGCTGGTCGGCCCCGGCGGGCAGGCTCTTGGCGAGCTCGCTCACCTGGGACTCGACCTGGGCCGGGTCGGCGACCATGCCGTAGACGGTGATCACGGCGATGATCGCCGGGAAGATGGCCAGCATTGCGTAGAAGGCGACGCCGGCGGCCAGCAGGGGGACGTTGTCCTCCTTCACCTCAGCCTTGACCCGCTTGAGGACGGCGAACCATCCCCGGGGCGGGATCTCGCTGGGGCGCTCGGCCTCCCTGCCGGCCGCGTGGGCGTCGCTGGTCCGGGACACGCCGCTCCTCTACAGCCCCGAGCCCGCCGAGGAGCCGCCCGCCTGGGACCTGACGTCCTGGGCGCTGTGCTTGGCGTTGTCGGCCAGCTGCTGGCCGTGCTCCTGGGCGCTGGACCTGGCCGTGTCGGTGGCCGTGCTGGCCACCTCCTGGGCGACCTGCCTGCCGCGGTCCACGGCCTCCTGGCCGGTCTCCTTGACCTTCTCCTTGACCTGGTCGGCCATGGGCCCGAGCTTCTCGTCCTCGACCCGGGTGGAGGGGACGGCCAGGCCGGCCAGGAAGCCGATGGCCACGGCGCCGATGGCCAGCCCGAGCGGGTTCTCCTTGGCCATGCCGACCGCCTGCCGGGTGGTCTGCCTGACCTCTCCCCCGCTCGGGGTGGCGGCGTTGGCGCGGTCGGCCGCCCCGGTCACGGCCTCCTTGGCCCGGGTGGCGGTGCCGGACACCGCGGACTTGACGTTCTCCACCTTCTCGCTCACCGCATCCTTGGCTCGGGAGGGCACGTCGGCCTTGTAGCCGATGGCCTCGACGGTCTCGCTCATCTCGGCTCGGGTCTGCTCTATGTCCTGTCGGATCGCATCTGGGTCTTGGCCCATTCCACGTCCTCCTTCACCGTCTCGATGGTCTGCTCGGGCACGGGCGGGGTCGCCTGCTTGAGCTTGGCCTGGCCCTGCTTGACCAGGACGAAGGCGATGATCCCGTAGACCACGGCCACGATCAGGGCGGCCAGCCAGGCCGGCATGACCGTGTCCAGGGCGAGGATCAGGCAGGCGGTCAGGGCGCCGAGGGCGGCCAGCCCGAGGGCCCCGGCCCCGCCGAACATGCCCGCGCCGGCCCCGGCCTGCTTGCCCTTCTGCTGGAGCTCGGCCTTGGCCAGCTCGAGCTCCTGGTGGACCAGCTGGGTGGTCTCCTGGGAGAGCTGTTTGAGCAGCTCGGGCAGGGACCGGTCGTGCAGGTCCTCGACCCCCGGGTCGTGGGAGGCCATCACGCCCTCCGCTCGTCGTAGGCGTCGCGCAGCGGCTCGCCGCCCTGGACCGGGGCCGGGTCGTAGGTGCCGACCACCGGCGTGCCCGTGGCCGGGGTGGTGGAGGGCGCGTAGGGCGGGTCGGTCTCGTACCGCGCCCCGGTGCCGTATGCCGTCCTGGTGTCGTAGGGGCTGGTGTAGGCGCGGGCGTAGCTGCCGTCGCCGTAGTCGTCCAGGCTGGCCTGGTAGCGGCGGCTGCTGGACGCCTTCAGGAAGCGTGAGGCGGCGAAGCCCAGGGCCAGGCCGCCGGCCGCGACCAGCCAGGGCTGGCGGCGGGCGAAGTCCTCGACGTCACGCAGGATGCGGTCGCCGCTGGCCCCCTTGAGGTAGTCGCCGACCCGGTCGGCCTGGCCGGCGACCTGCTCGGCCAGGGTCGCCGGGCCGTCCTTGCCCTGGCTGCGCAGCTCCTCGGCGATGGAGCGGACGTCGCTGGCCGTGCCGGCGATGCGCTCGCCGGCCTGGGTGGAGCGCTGGTCCACCTGCTCGCTGAGCCGCCCTCTGGCCTGGCCCATCGCGCCCCTGGCCTTGTCCTGCGCGACCTGGGCCTTGTCGCGGACCTGGTCCTTGACCTGCTCGGTGGTGCCGCCGTCGCCGGTCGTTCCGAAATCGACCGTCGAGGCCTCGGTGCCGTATTGGCTCATGGCGTCTCCTCACTTGCCGTGCTTGCCGGGTTCGCTGCAGCACACGCCTGAGTAACCCGGAGATGGACGAGAAAACGCCCGATCCCAAAATTGATGGATCGATCAAGAGCCGGCGCCGTCGGCCAGCAGCGGGAGGTGCAGCTCGAAGCGGACCCCGCGCCCGTCGGCCGGGTCGACCACCAGCAGGTCGCCGTCCTGGCTGCGGGCGAGCTGGCGGGCGATGTAGAGCCCGAGGCCGACCCCACCCTCCCGGCGCTGGCTGGAGCGCTCCAGCTGGGTGAAGCGGTCGAAGATGCGCTCGCGGTCGGCCTCCGGGACCCCGGGGCCGGTGTCCTCCACGGCCAGCACGGCCTCGGCGCCCTCCCGGGTCCCCGACAGCCGCACCGGCTCGCCGTCGGGCGAGTACTTGCAGGCGTTGTCGAGCAGGTTGCCGAGGACCTGGACGACCGCGTCCTGGGCGACCCGGACGGGCAGGGCCCCGTCGGTCTCGATGGCGATGCGCCGGTCGTGGTGGCGGGCCCTGGCCTCGGCCCCGGCCTGGCGGACCAGGTCGATGGCGTCCAGCTCGACCCGGGCCGCCTCCAGCGAGGCGACCCCGTCGGCCTGCTCGAAGCGGGCCGCCGCCAGCAGCTGCTCGATCATGCGGTGCAGCCGCTCGCTCTGCTGGATGCCCATGGCCACCAGCTCGTCGCGCTCCTCGGGGCTGACCTTGTCCCGCCGGACCCGCAGGATCCCGAAGACGCCCACGATCGTGGTCAGCGGGCTGCGCAGCTCGTGGGAGACCCTGGCGATCAGGTCGGCCTTGAGCCGGTCGGTCTCCTGGAGGCGGCGGACGACCTCCTGCTCCTGGACGGTCAGGCGGCGCTGGCGCTCGGCCGCCTCCTCGGCCTCGGCCTGGTGCTGCTTGGCCCGCACCTCGGCCTTGGAGGCGAGGTAGACGGCGCCCAGGGGCAGGATCAGGGCCGGCAGCAGCAGCAGGCTCTTCTCGGCCACCACCACCGCCACCGGGGCCAGGGCCAGCACCATGGCCGAGCTGCCCAGCTCCAGGCGCAGGTCGTCGCGGCGCAGCCCCTGGAGGACGGGCAGGCCCTGGTCGAGGCTGATCACGATGCTCACCAGCAGGTGGTTGACCAGCATGAAGGCCAGCCCGCCGGCGGCCAGGGCCGGCAGGGTGCCGGTGGTGACCTCATAGCCGCCGCCGAGGGCGTGGTAGATGAGTCCCCCGGCGGCCAGCGCGAGCACGCATTGGGCGGCGTTGAACCCTATCTTGAAGGCCGGCTTGCGCTGGCTCAGGTCGGCCACGATCGACGCGAACATGAACACCAGCACGGCGACGGCCGTGCCGGCCAGGACCACCAGCCCGTAGGCGAAGGTGGTGGTGACGGCCAGGTCCTTGACCCGGTTGTTGTGCAGCAGCCGGATCGAGATCAGCTCGCCGCCGATCACGAAGCCGGCGAACAGCGCGATCGCGCCGCCGACCTCACGGACTCGGTCGGCGTCGATGGTGGGGATCAGGGCGGCCAGCGCGACAACGCCGGCGATGCTCACCGCGCCGACGTACCACTTGAGCCTGGCCGGCATTTCTGCGCCCTCCTCGGCGGGCCACAGGATCAGCACAGACAAGCGTACCCCGAGCCAGTCCACTCGGGGTACGTATTATGGCTCGTTCTGACTAGTACAACCAACGGACGTGCCGAGGCGACGACGGCAACCGAATCCACTCCTTTCCGGGTTGTGGTTCGTAGTCGTTCGCGGCAATTTGGGGGTTCTGCTGCCCCACCCGTCCCCTTCTACCTCCCGCCGCTCACGAACTGCTAATCCGCATCGGACCTCCGCGCAGAGACGTGCGTAGGGTGCAGGAAGGCCATACCACTCGACCCGGCGGAAGCCGTAGGATTCCGCCGTGAGCTCCTCCTATCTGGGCATCCTGCGGCTCCCCCACGCCCGGCCGCTCCTGCTCGCCTCCCTGGTCGGGCGGCTGCCCACCGCCACCGGGCCGCTCAGCGTGGTCCTGTTCGTGCAGGAGCGGACCGGCTCGCTGGCCCAGGCCGGGGCCGCCTCGGCGGCCATCGCCCTGAGCAGCGGGCTGCTGGCGCCGGTCCGGGGCCGGCTGGTCGACCGCTACGGCCAGCGCCGCTGCCTGCCCCCGATGGCCCTGGCCTTCGCGGTCGCGCTGGTCGGGATGGTGGTGGTGGCCGGGCCGGGCCCGGGCAGGATCGTGGCCACGGTGGGCCTGGCCGCGGCCGCCGGGGCCGCCGCCCCGCCGCTCGGGGCCTCCATGCGGGTGCTGTGGATCTCGATGATCGGCCAGGGCCCGCGGCTCCAGACCGCCTACGCCCTGGACGCCGTGCTCGACGAGCTGCTGTTCGTGGTCGGGCCGCTGCTGGCCGGGGGGCTGGCCACGCTGTACCAGCCGGCGGCCGGGGTGCTGGCCACGGCCGGGCTGGCCGTGGCCGGCACGCTGGGGTTCGTGACCTCGCCGGTGTCGAGGGCGCAGGCCGGCCGGCCGGCCGAGACCCGCGGCCGGGGCGGCTGGGCGGGGGCGCTGCGCGGGGCCGGCATGCGGACCCTGGCCCTGTCCCTGGCCGGCGTCGGCGCCGCCATCGGCATCTGGGAGATCGGCCTGGTCGGAGCGGCCCGGGAGCACGGCTCGCCCGCGGCGGCCTCCGTGCTGCTCGCCGCCTGGGCGGCGGCCAGCGGCCTCGGCGGCCTCTGGTACGGGAGCAGGACCTGGCGCCAGTCGGCCGGTCACCGCTACCTGGCCCTGTTGGCCCTGCTCGTGCTGGCCGGCGTCCCGATGGCGGTCGCCGGCTCGCCCCTCGCCCTCGGGGCCGCGGTGGCGCTGGTCGGGCTGGTGCTGGCCCCGTTGGAGAGCTCGGCCTACGTGCTGGCGGCCGAGCTGGCGCCGCCCGGCACCCTGACCGAGTCGGGCACCTGGCTCACCACCGCCATCAACGTCACCGGGGCGGTCGGCCTGACCGTCGCCGGGGTCCTGGTCGACGAGGCCGGGGTGCCGGCCACCCTGGCCGTCGCGTGTGCCTGTACCGCGGCCGGGCTGGTCGTCGCCCTGGCCGGCCGCGACCGCCTGGGCGCGGCCCCCTACCGGGGCCGGCACGAGGTCGGGCACGCGGCCACCCGGCAGCTGCGGCGGGAGCGGCGCCTGCTCTGAGGTCGCCCGGTCCCGCCGGTCGCCGGGGCTAGGGCGACACCGGCGGGTGGGCGGCGCTGGCCCGCACCACCAGCTCGGCGGGGACGGGCATCCTGCTGACGGGGACCGCCTGGCCCCGGATGGCCGCCAGCACCACCTCCGCGGTCCGGCGGCCGACCTCGTCGCCGTCCAGCCGGATGGTGGTCAGCGGCGGGTCGAAGCAGTCGGCCATGGGCACGTCGTTGTAGCCGACCACGGACATGTCGCGGGGGCAGTCGAGGCCGGCCTCGCGCAG
>Ga0081455_10007600_pt1 | contig 11394 bp, 12 predicted proteins | sample TabmetS3T2R1_FD_70207 | JGI IMG/M metagenome (GOLD analysis project Ga0081455, IMG submission 70207) | Tabebuia heterophylla rhizosphere microbial communities from the University of Puerto Rico - S3T2R1 | ecosystem: Host-associated > Plants > Roots > Rhizosphere ...
GCTCGTCGCCAAACTCGCCAATACTATTGCTCGACAACATCCGCGCTCCCCGCAATCCTCAACCTCTTCGTCCAATCACCATACAATTCCCTTCGCAACCCCCGCTAAGATCTGTGAATGCCTTAGCCCTAGCGGGGGAGAGGAGCCTGAGGGAAGGGCCGTCATGACCGCGTACATCGTTCGCCGGCTGCTCGCCACGCTGCCCGTGATGGCGGTCGTGGCGCTGTTCGTGTTCTTTCTGTTGCGGCTCGCGCCGGGCGATCCGGCGGCGATCATCGCCGGCGACGACGCCACGGCCGAGGCGATCGCGGCCGTGCGCGCCAAGCTCGGGCTCGATCGGCCGGTCGTCGAGCAGTTCGTGGTCTGGCTGTGGGGCCTGCTGCAGGGCGATCTCGGGGTCTCGATCTTCTCCAACCTCGCCGTGACGCGGCTGATCGGCCAGCGCCTGGAGCCGACACTCGCGCTCACGCTCAGCACCCTGTTCGTGGCGGTGGCGCTCGCCATTCCGATCGGCGTCGTCGCCGCGTGGAAGGCGCGCAAGCTGGTCGATCGCGTGGTGATGGCCTTCGCCGTGCTGGGCTTCGCCATGCCCGGCTTCGTGCTCGCCTATGTCCTGATCTATTTCTTCGCCGTGCAATGGCAGCTGCTGCCGGTGCAGGGCTACACGCCGATCGGCCAGGGCTTCTGGCCGTTCGTCGAGAGCCTGATCCTGCCGTCGGTGGCGCTGGGCGTCACCTACATGGCGCTGATTGCTCGCATCACGCGCGCTTCGATGCTGGAGGTGCTGCAGCAGGATTATATCCGCACCGCCAACGCCAAGGGCCTGGCGACGGATCGCGTGCTGCTGCTGCATGCGTTGAAGAACGCCTCTGTGCCGATCATCACCGTGATCGGTATCGGCATTGCGCTGTTGATCTCCGGCGTGGTCATCACCGAGACGGTGTTCAACATTCCGGGTCTCGGCCGACTCACCGTCGATGCGGTGCTGAAGCGCGATTATCCCATCGTGCAGGGCCTGATCCTGGTGTTCGCCGCGGCCAAGGTCCTGGTGAACCTGCTCATCGACATTTCCTACGCATTCCTCGATCCGCGTATCCGGTACTGACATGGCTGTGATCAACGTTCCGGGGGCCGACGCCGACGATTTCGTCCTGCCGCGCCGCTTCTCGCTTTTGACCGCCATCCGGCGCAACCCGACGATCGCGCTGGGCGGTGTCCTGCTGCTCGCGCTGGTGTTGATGGCGGTTCTGGCGCCGGTCATCGCCACCGCCGATCCCTTCAAGATCGCGCCGGTCAATCGCCTGCGGCCGCCCTCGGAGCGGTGGTGGTTCGGCACCGACCAGTTCGGCCGCGACGTGTTCTCGCGCACGGTCTACGGCGCGCGCGTGTCGCTGATCGTCGGCCTCTCGGTGGCGGTGGTCTCGAGCGTGCTCGGCCTGGCCCTGGGCCTGGCTTGCGGCTATTTCCGCCGGCTCGACGGGCTGGTGATGCGCGTCATGGACGGGGTCATGGCCATTCCCTCCATCCTGCTCGCCATCGCCCTGATCACCCTGACGCGGCCGGGGCTCGGCATCGTCATCGTGGCCATCGTCATTCCCGAGGTGCCGCGCATCGTGCGCGTCGTGCGCTCGGTGGTGCTCTCGATCCGCGCGCAGCCCTACATCGAAAGCGCCATCGCCGGCGGCACCAGGAACCTCAAGCTGCTGCTGCGCCATGTCCTGCCCAACACCCTGGCGCCGCTGATCGTGCAATCGACCTATGTCTGCGCCTCGGCGATGCTGATCGAGGCCGGCTTGAGCTTCCTGGGCGCAGGCGTGCCGCCGGAAGTGCCGAGCTGGGGCAACATCATCGCCCAGGGCCGCACCTTCTTCCAGATCGCGCCATGGACGATTCTGATCCCGGGTGCATTCCTCGCCGTCACGGTGCTGGCGGTGAATCTTTTGGGCGACGGCCTGCGCGATCGGCTCGATCCGCGCCTGGCGAGACGGCTGTGAGCGCTATCCTCGAGGTCCGCGACCTGCACACGCAGTTCAACACGCTGGACGGCGTGGTGCGCGCCGTCGACGGCGTGTCGTTCGCGCTCGAGCGCGGCGAGACGCTGGGCATCGTGGGCGAGTCGGGCTGCGGCAAGTCGGTGACGGCGCTCTCGATCCTGCGGCTGATCCCGGCCGAGACCGGCCGCATCGTGTCGGGCTCGATCCGCTTCGACGGCGAGGAGCTGACGGGGCTTGGCGAGGAGGCGATGAAGCGCCTGCGCGGCCATCGCATCTCGATGATCTTCCAGGAGCCGATGACCAGCCTCAATCCGGTGCTGACCGTGGGCACGCAGATCGCCGAGAATGTCGTGCGCCATCTCGGCGTGCCGTGGCGGGCGGCCCGCGATCGGGCGCGCGAGATGCTCGACCTGGTGCGCATCGCCGATGCCAGGCGCCGGCTCGACGAGTATCCGCACCAGCTGTCCGGCGGCATGCGCCAGCGGGTCATGATCGCCATGGCGCTGAGCTGCGATCCGCAGGTCTTGATCGCCGACGAGCCGACGACGGCGCTCGACGTCACCATCCAGGCGCAGATCCTCGATCTCATGCTCGAGCTCAAGGACAAGACCGGCACCGCGATCGTGCTGATCACCCACGATCTCGGCGTGGTTGCCGAGACGACCGACCGCGTCGTGGTGATGTATGCCGGCCGCAAGGTCGAGGAGGCGCCGGTCGAGGCGCTGTTCGAGAGCCCGCTGCATCCCTATACGCGCGGCTTGATGCGGGCCATCCCGCGACTCGATGTCGAGGCGGATGCGGCGGGAACGCGGCCGCGTCTGCAGGAGATTCCCGGCCTGGTGCCGCTGCTCACGCGCCCCATCGTCGGCTGCGCTTTCGCCGCGCGCTGCGACCTCGCGACAGACAGGTGCCGCGCGGAGACACCGCCGTTCGTCGACGCCGGCGGTGGCCACATCGTCGCCTGCTGGGAGGCGGCGCCATGAGCGATGTGCCCCTGCCCAAGCCCGTGCTCGAGGTCCAAGGCCTGGTCAAGCATTTTCCGATCCGTGGTGGCCTGCTGCAGCGACGCGTCGGCGCGGTGAAGGCCGTCGACGGCGTGAGCTTCGCCATCCGTCGCGGCGAGACGCTGGGCTTGGTGGGCGAGTCGGGCTGCGGCAAGTCGACCATCGGCAAGACGGTGCTGAAGCTGGTCGAGCCCACCGCCGGCCGCATCCTGCTGGGCGGCGAGGACGTCACACACCTCAAGCCGGGCGCGATGTGGTCTCACCGCCGGCGCATCCAGACCATCTTCCAGGATCCGTACTCGTCGATGAATCCGCGACTGCCGGCCGGCACGATCGTGGGCGAGCCGCTGGAGAATTTCGGCATTGCGCGCGGCCGCGCGGTGGGCGAGCAGGTCGGCCGCCTGTTCCAGCGCGTCGGCCTGCGGCCCGACGCCATGCGCAAGTACGCCCACGAGTTTTCCGGCGGGCAGCGCCAGCGGCTGGGCATCGCCAAGGCGCTGTCGGTCAATCCCGACCTGATCGTGGCCGATGAGCCGGTGTCGGCGCTCGATGTCTCGGTGCAGGCGCAGGTGCTGAACCTGCTGATCGACCTGCAGGAGGAGTACGGCCTCGCCTATCTGTTCATCAGCCACGACCTCGCGGTGATGCGCCACATCAGCCATCGCATCGCCGTCATGTATCTCGGCCGCATCGTCGAGTTCGCCGACAAGCGCACGCTGTTCGCCCAACCATTGCATCCCTACACCGAGGCGCTGCTGTCGGCGGCGACGGCGCCCGATCCCAAGCGCCGCCGCCGGAGTGCCAAGCGCATCGTCCAGGGTGATGTGCCGAGCCCCGCCAAGCCGCCGCCGGGCTGCCACTTCCATACGCGCTGCCCCTATGCGGTGGCCGAGTGCCGGACCACAGCGCCGCCATTGATGGAGGTCGCTCCGGGCCATCATGTGGCATGCCTGCGCCGGCTGCCTGGCGGCGATGCGGAGCCACTGACAACTTCTCGCGAGAATTCCCTGTAACACCCGGCGCGCCAAATTCTGCGTCAAATACAGCCCTAGCCGCTGTGGACCTGTCTCGGGCCTGTTCGCGCTTACGCGTAAGATATTGATTTAGTTTGTCTTTTTCATCGTTGGCAAACTTGATGTTGAAATCCAGGGAACGTGGCTACGCAAGGTGTTGAGTTGACAAGGCCCTGCACGGGACCAACTTTGAACCGAGGGTACTCCCGTTAAATGCTGGGAGCGAAAGGGCAGGCATGTTTCCCGCCTCGGTTCTTACGACGGTGAATGCGCCGTACAGCAGGAAGCTGAGCGCGCAGGAACTCGCCTATTGTCTGACACATCCGGCGGCCGCCAAGGCCGCGCCAGGGCATATGTCGACGTTTTTCGGTGAGGTTGCGCCGGAACTTCAGAAGGCGTTCGCCAGCACGTTTCACGTCAGCGAGGCCGAGCTGGCTGTCGCCGCAAGGACGTTCGCCGAGTTTTCAGGCGAATCTTATCCGTTCGCGGCGTGAGCGCAGGTGGAGCAAATTGGGCGCGTCTTTTCCGCATCGCGTGCTCGCTGATACGTCAAGTCAACTCCGCGCAGGTCGCTATCGATTCGTGGTCGTTGGGCGGCGGCACAGCCATGATGCTCCAGATCGATCATCGTGAAAGCCACGATATCGATATTTTCCTGGTTGATCCTCAACTCCTCTCCTTTCTCGATCCCAAGCTGCGCGACTTCGAATTCGAGATCAGGCCAGCCGACTACACAGGTGATGGGTCGAGGTTCCTCAAGTTGGCGTTCGACGAGATCGGAGAGATCGACTTTCTCGTCGGTCACGCTATGACAGGTACCCCGACAACGAGGCAGATGGTCGAAGGTGTAGAGGTCGACCTGGAAACCGTTGCCGAAATCATCACGAAGAAAATTCACTACCGCGGTGCGAGCATCAAGCCGCGGGACATTTTCGACATAGCCGCCGCAGCAAGGCATGATCGGGAAACAATCGTCGAGGCGCTGAAGGCGTACAGGAACGATGTTGCCAGCACGCTTGCCGCGATCGAGCGTTTGAAACCGGACTTCGTGAACGCGGCAGTCGCCGAACTGGCCATCAAGGATCCCTACAAGCCGCTTGCCCGCACGGCGCTTGAAGATGCCAGAGATCTCCTGAGATCGGTCTGAGCGCGGACTGGCCGAAGTACCGATGGCATCGCGGCGGGTGCCTATGCCTCTCGGTGGCGACCGCGGGGCCGCTGTCGGCACCCGCTTAGGCACGATGTGCTAAGAATTGCGCGGAGGACGCCATGACCACCATCGCCGCACTTGATGTCGGCTGCTACCGCGTGCCGCTGCCGGTCGTGCTGTCGGACAGCACGCATGGCGACATCCATCATTTCGCCCTGGTCACCGTGCGCCTGCGCGACGCCGATGGCGCCGAGGGCGTGGGCTACACTTATACCGTAGGCCACGGCGGTCGGGCTGTGGCCTCGCTGGTACGCGACGACCTGGCGCCGCTGTTGGTCGGCCAGGATGCGGACTGCATCGAGGCGCTGTGGCAACGCATGTGGTGGGGCACGCACTACGGTGGCCGTGGCGGGCTCGCGGCTCTGGCGATCTCGGCCGTCGATATCGCGCTGTGGGACCTGGCGGCGGGGCGGGCGGCCAAGCCGCTGTGGCGCCTGCTGGGCGGTTTCGACCCTGAGGTGCTGTGCTATGCCGGCGGCATCGACCTGCAGTTCCCGCTGGAGCGACTGCTGGCGCAGAGCGACGATTTTCTCGGCCAAGGCTTCCGCGCCATTAAGATGAAGGTCGGCCGCGCCCACCTGGGCGAGGACGTCGAGCGGGTACGGGCCATGCGCAAGAAGCTGGGCGATGGTTTCCCGTTGATGGTCGACGCCAACATGGGCTGGTCCGTCGACCAGGCCGTGCGCGCAGCCCGCGCACTGGCCGAGCTCAACCTGGTCTGGCTGGAGGAGCCGACGATTCCGGACGACGTCGCCGGCCACGCGCGCATTGTGGCTCAGGGCGGTGTGCCGATCGCCACCGGCGAGAACCTGCATACGCTCTACGAGTTCCAGCAGATGATCAGCGCCGGCGGCGTCACCTACCCGGAGCCCGATGTCAGCAACTGCGGCGGCGTCACCGTGTTCATGAAGGTGTGCCGGCTTGCCGAGGCGTTCAACCTGCCGGTCACGTCGCATGGCGTGCACGACTTGACGGTGCATCTGCTGGCCGCAGCGCCGAATCGGTCGTACCTCGAGGTCCATGGCTTCGGGCTGGACCGCTACATGGCCGAGCCGATGCGCATCATCGATGGCAAGGCCATCGCACCCGAGCGGCCGGGCCACGGCGTCGATCTGCTCTGGGACAAGCTTTCACCGCTGGCACTGTAGGGCATTGCGCCGGCGGAAATCACGACGCTGCGGGGACGACGGTGATCATGGTGCCACTCGTGGGTTCGGTTCACGGTAGGGAAATGCGCTTCCACTCCAGGCGAGTCATTACCTCCACACCGTCTCGCATCCGGCTGAAGGACAGGAAGAACCTACCGTTCTCCATCCTGTAGTGCCGTCGCAGCTCGCCGGAGGCCTGTGGTCCGTTGAGCGATGTGGTCACGTTGTGCACGAGCTCACCACTTTCGGCGTCCACTCGATAAGTTCCGAAGTAGGCTGTGAACTGCCTTAGAAATTCCGACGGACTCGCCTTGCCGGCAGCTTCGTTGCGCTGCTCGCCCACGATCATCGCAGTCACGTGGCCGGCCTCGTCGTAGATGATCCTTCCTGACGGACGGGGGCCAAATGGCTCGAAAGTGCTCCCATCTGGCCGTTCGGAAACGAGCGAGACCAGTTCCCATGTACCAACAGGCAGCGTGATTCCATCGCTGACCGACATTCCTACCTCCAAATGACCGTCGAGCCCCTGAGCTGCTGTTCAGAATTGTCGCGATCTCCAACTATAGGTTGAAGTCCGGCCGGTTGTCGCGGATGTGGTTGTAGTTCTCGACCTGGAAACCAGCTGTTTGAGCAGCGAGATAGAGGTCGACCGTCAACAAGGTCGCACCTGTCTCTCCGAGCTTGAGCAACACGGCATCGGTAAGGCCAAGACGGGTGGATTCGCTTCTATTCGCTGCTTCCTTGCTCGGGACATAGCATTCGTTTGCCGTAAGCAGCATTCTTCCGAAGAAGCGCATCAGTTCACTCCGAATCGGATCACCGATCTGCCGAAGCAAGTTTGATGTCTCCGTAACAACGCTAGGCACGAGCACCAGCTGATCTGCGGCACTGGCGCGCTGAGATACCCAGCGAAAATCGGCAACATCAAAGGCGCGTAGGCGCCTATGCCTGGCGATATATGACTCATCGACGAAACCAACGACAAGCAGGACCGATAGATTGGCGTCAATGAGAAGTGAGCTAGTCACTATTTCTCGCCAGCTCGTCTCATGAACGACATCACTTCGCCGTCTGGCCGAACTTTCAGAACTCTATAAGTGCGGAACTTAGGGGTCTGTCCGGTAAACGTCGCAATGGCGTTGCGATCCCATGGGCGGGAAAAGCCCAACGTGACAAGCCAAACATCTTGCCTGTCGTCGTATTCGAGTTCCTCCAGGCCGAGATCCCCCGGGCTCTCGTCGCCTAGAAGGGCCAACAGATACTCTTTGGCTGCCCTTACGGCTGACTTGGCATCTGTCACTTGCATGTGCGTGTCGCCTGGAATCTCGGCGATGCTTTCGAGCAGATAATTGCCGGATGCGTACAGCGCAAGGGCTGCGGCCAAGCCGCCGACCGGCTGCCACCTCCACACGCGCCGCACGACCGCGCCGCCACCGATCGAGGTTGCGGCGGCTCATCATGTCGCCTGCCTGCTTCGGATCCGGGGCCGATTGCGCTGTAACACTCGCCGTTGCCGTCTCGTCCTCCAGACAGAGGAGGGGGCAGATATGCGGCGGCGATCGTTCTTGGCATTTTCAGGAGCCTGTCTTGTCTGCGGATGCGCCGGAGCCGTGCATCAGTTGCCGCAGGTCTCCGACGGCAGCATCAGCCTGGCACAGAGTGAGGTGCAGGCAGCGGGGCCGCCTTTGCGGCGCCCCGTATCGGACGATGAGGTGCTGTTGATCCTGCGAAGCGCCAATGATCGCATCCAGGCATCGGCGTTTCAGCTCTGCACGGAGATGGATGTCGGCGTCTGCGACTGGCAGTTCCGGGCCCTGCAGGACAGCTCGATCAATGCCAACGCTGCGCCCAACGGATGGATCTTCGTCAACCGGGGCATTGTCGAGTATGCGGCCAACGAGGAAGAAGTCTGCCTCGTGATCGCTCATGAGATGGGCCATCAGGCGGCCAACCACGTCGCGACCGGCCAACGCAACAGGATGGTCGGCGCTTTGATCGGTGCCGCTCTTCTCGGTGCTGCCGGCGTCGCGGCTTCTCAGGGCACCGCTAACGGCGCGGCTCTGGCGCGGCAGGCCGTGGAAATGGGAGCGCATATCGGCGGCAGCGTAGGCCGGCTGTCCTACTCGAAGGAACAGGAGCGGGAGGCGGACTACCTGGCGGCCGTCATTCTCTATCGCGCCGGTGTTGATCTCGACAAGGCGAGAGGCTTCCTGGTGACGATGGCGAGAGCCTCCGGCCGCAGGGAGACCGGCCTGCTGGATACGCATCCGGCCGGGCCGGAGCGCATTGCCGGCTGGGACCGCGCGGTGGCGGAGATCAGGGCCTCGAACGGGCGACTGCCGCAGCGGGCCTAAGCTCGACGCTGGCCGGCATTTCGCATACAAACAACCATCGTAAGAAAAACGAAACGCGATTGCGACCTATTTGCGGTTGCCCTGGGGGTGGCGTCCAGCGTAGTCCGCTGATCGTCGGGGCTCACGACCGAGCTCGGCGCCGGCGACGTGCGCGTGCTCTTTGCCAACATGTCCACGGAGGGGAGACATGGGCACCGACGTACGATCGTGGGAGCTTGTGGAGGGCTTCTTGGATGCCTCCGTCAGCCCCGAGCGGGTCAGCGAGCTCATCAACCGCTGGGACGAGCAAATCGCCGCGGCCGATCCAACTCAGTCGATAAAGCTGGGTTCGACCTTTGCGCACCAGGTCGCCGAGGTCTTGCAGAGTCTCGAGCAGCTGCAAGCGGCTGAGCAGCAGCGGGTGGGTGACCGGCTTTCCGAGGTTCGCACGGCAGCGTTGGTGCTGTCCGATGACGGGCATGTCATTGCCGCCAACCACGCTGCTCACCTGGCATTTGGCCTCGCGCGCGAGGCGTCGATAGACAGTTTGGCACTCGACCCGATCGAGCAAAAGGAGTTCGTCGCGCTCGTGGCGGAGATCGCCGCGGCGAGCGGATCCCGTGAAGCTGTTGTGCGGCTGCGGCCCCAGGGTCTCGACCGGGCCCTTTTCGTCCATCTCAAGCCTTTCCCTGCGGGAAATGGCAGGGCACAGGTCCTGGCGATCACTGGCGAGCATCCCTGGCCAAAGGAGCTCTCTGGCTTCCTCGTCCGGGTCTTCGCCCTGACCCCGGCCGAGATCGAGGTGATGCGCCTGCTGACGGTGGGCAGAACTGTCACAGCGATCGCCCGATCGACCGACCGCAGCCCGGGAACCATCCGCTCGCAACTCCACTCGATATTGGAGAAGACCGGGACTCGCACCCAGGCGGAGTTGCTCCGGCTGTCGTTGCTTCTGCTCGAGTCGGTTCCCTTGGGGACGGGCGTACGGCGAATGCCGTCGCTTCCCGAGAAGCATCAGCGATTCATGTGCATGGCGGATGGCCGGCGGATCGAGGTGCTGACCTTCGGCGATCCCGGCGGGCGTGCGGTGATCTGGATGCAGTCCACTTATGGCTTTTGGCGACTGCCCCGCGCCGCCGAAGCCGATATGCGGCGCCGCCGGCTGCGCGTCCTCGTGCCGTTCCGGGCGGGCTATTGCGGCAGCGATCCGCCGCCCAAGGGACGCGACAATTTCGAGGTCGCCGTCGAGGACATGCGCACGATCATGGCTGAGCTGCGGATAGCATCCGCGCCGGTGGTGGCCCCGGCAGACGACATCCGGATCGCTCTGATGTTTGCGCAGGCCGAGCCCCGGCGGGTTTGCCACATCTTCGGAATTGGATCGGGCTTTCCGATCCTCAACGATACCCAGTATCGCCGGCTCAACCCGCCTGCACGCTTCACTCGGGCGTGCGCACGCTACAGCCCGAAGGTTCTGCCCTTCATGCTCCAAAGCGGCGTGACGGCGATCACGCACTACGGTGTGGAGCGCTATCTTCGAGGGCTGCTCGCCCGCATTCCGGCGGATGCCCGGGCGTTCGCCGAGCCGGAGGTCGGCGGTGCATTGGTGGAGGGCGTCGAGCGCTCGTTCTTCCGGGAGAACAGGTCGGTAGCCGCCTTCTGCGCAGAGATGGTGCTCTTCCATCGGGACTGGCCCACGGAACTTGGCCATGTCGCTTGCCCGGTGACGCTTATCCATGGCGAGCAGGACACCAATGCGCCATTCGAGACGGCACTCGAGCATTGCGCCTTGTACCCGAGCTGGCGCTTCATCGGCTACCCCGACGAGGGCCAGCTTGTCGCCCATGTGCGCTGGTCCGAGGTGCTCGATCTGATCGAGCAGGCTCTCGACGCCTCCCTCCTTGCCCAGTCGGCCACGGTGCGCTGAGAGCCCGCGGAAAAAAGAGCAGACATCTATCAATTGATAGATGCCACGGCCAGCGCAGTCATGCTGAAATTCTATCTTAGGTTGAGGTGGTGGCGTCGTGAACGCGTGCGCCGCCGCGGTGACGGCCAGTCGCGGGCGAGTGCCTGACGCTTGCTCAATAGCAGGACGAGTGTCGAAAGCGTTGCCACAGGGCGAGAACATGGTCGCAATCAAGGAGCGGATCATGAGAAGCGGCCTTGATGCACTTGTCGGATTGAACAAACAGTTGGCCGCCGAAGAGCAGCTAACCGAACAAGGGCAGGACAATGACACCGCACGGGAGATCGACGATCGGGACGACCCGTTTGATCGGCGGGATTTCCGCGCCCTCATGATCTCCATTGCCATCCTTGTCCTTGCGATTGGGTGGGTGGCGCCATGGTGAGCATGCCCATTCCCGCGGGAATGTGCGAACAGATGCAGAAGCACTTTTCAACGCCATAGGGGGCATCGATGAGCACGACAATGGAGCACAACAAGACGGTAATCCGACGCTTCGTGGAAGCCTGGAACAACCGTCAGCCCAAAGCGTTCGACGAGCTCATTGCGCCCGATGTCGTACGCCATTGCCAGGCGACGCCCGCTGTCAAGATCCACAGCCTCGATCAGCTGAAGGAATTCATGCAGCAGGATACGGCGAGCTTTCCCGACTCCAGGCAAACCATCGTGCATATGGTCGCCGAGGGCGATCTTGTGGGGGTGTGGGCGACGTATGAAGGCACCCAG
>Ga0081455_10007601_pt1 | contig 11393 bp, 10 predicted proteins | sample TabmetS3T2R1_FD_70207 | JGI IMG/M metagenome (GOLD analysis project Ga0081455, IMG submission 70207) | Tabebuia heterophylla rhizosphere microbial communities from the University of Puerto Rico - S3T2R1 | ecosystem: Host-associated > Plants > Roots > Rhizosphere ...
CACCGAGATTGTGCGGATTGCCGACGCCGTCAAGCAGGAGCAGCAGCTTTCCCGTCCGCGCCCATGGCTCGGCCAGAGCGGCGTCGAGCATGGGCACCGGCCGCGGCTGCGCCAGCGCGACAACGCCGCCATGCATGACGGATCCGGCGACGCGCTCGAGCTCGTCTGCTTCCACCAGACGATAGGGCTTGCGCGAACGGGCGAGTTCCACGCAGAACGCCCCGACATGCGGCTTCATCCGCTGGTCGAAGAACAGCCGCTCCACCCGCCCCGGCGCCACGGAGAACAGCGCGGACACTGCCGGCAGGCCAGAGACGCGCAGCAAGGTCTTGGCGCTGGCGCGAGATGACTGTCGAGGTTGTCTCTGTCTTGCCATATCGACGTCACCCGTCCGCTTGCAGCCGATCGCACGGATAGATCCATGTCAGCTCATGCTTGTTGTGGTGAAGATGGATGAGCCGCGAGCCCGGGATGGCGGCGAACTCGCGCATCGCGTCGAAGTCGGTCGCGCCCTGGAATTTCACCGTGCAGACGAAGCGGCGAACCGTGCCGGCCTCGAGCCATTTCCGCACCAGCGCCAGCAGCCGCTCGCCGACCGCCTTCGGAGCGTCGCGCGAGACGCCTTCCTCGTCCCGGGTCCCGAGCTGCTCGGACTCGGTGTAGACGAGGCGCTTCGACTCGACGTCCTCGGCCACCTGACGGAGGCTGACCTCGCGCAGCGCCGCCAGGTTCTCGATTTTGAAGAAGTTGTTGAGCGCTGCGTCGATGTTCTGTGCCGGATAGATCTTCCCGGCCTGCAGCCGGGCGATCAGCGCCTCGGGGGTGAGATCGATGAGGACGACTTCGTCGGCGGTGCCGAGGATCGAGTCGGGCACGGTCTCCCGGACCCGGACGCCGGTCAGCTCGGCGACCTGGTCGTTCAGCGACTCCAGGTGCTGGACGTTGACGGTCGAGAAGACGTCGATTCCGGCGGCCAGGACCGCGGCGATGTCCTCGTAGCGCTTGCCGTGCTCGAGGCCCGCCGGGTTGCTGTGGGCGAGCTCGTCGATCAGCGCCAGCTCCGGAGCGCGGGCGAGCAGCGCCGGCAGATCCATCTCCTCGACCTCGACGTCGCGGATCGCGATCCGCCGCCGCGGCAGGACCTCGAGCCCGCGCGCCTGGGCGGTCGTCTCCTCGCGGTCGTGCGGCTCGAGGTAGCCGATCACGACGTCGCGCCCGGCCCCCGCTTCGGCGTGGCCCTCCTGCAGCATCCGGTAGGTCTTGCCGACCCCGGCGGCCATCCCGAGGAAGATCTTGTAGCTGCCGCGGGGCTCCGGCCCGTCGCGGGCCGCCTCACGCCCGGCCGGTACCGCCTCCACCTCAAGCCCCCAGCAGGTTGTGGACCACGAGGTCGATCAGTTTGATGCCGACGAACGGGACGATCAGACCGCCGAGCCCGTAGATCAGGATGTTGCGGCGCAGCAGCGCGGTGGCGCCGATCGGCCGGTAGCGGACGCCGCGCAGCGAGAGCGGGATCAGCAGCGGGATGATCAGCGCGTTGAAGATCACCGCCGAGAGGATCGCCGACTCGGGAGTGCCCAGCGACATGATGTTGAGCGCGTCGAGCGGGCCCTTTTCGCCGGCCACCGCCCAGGTCGAGACGAACATCGCCGGCAGGATCGCGAAGTACTTGGCGACGTCGTTGGCGATTGAGAAGGTGGTCAAGGCGCCGCGGGTGATCAGCAGCTGCTTGCCGACCTCGACGATCTCGATCAGCTTGGTGGGGTTGGAGTCGAGGTCGACCATGTTGCCGGCCTCGCGGGCCGCCTGGGTGCCGGTGTTCATCGCCACGCCGACATCGGCCTGGGCGAGGGCGGGCGCGTCGTTGGTGCCGTCGCCGGTCATCGCGATCAGCCGCCCGTCGGCCTGCTGTTCCTTGATCAGCTCGAGCTTGCGCTCCGGGGTCGCTTCCGAGAGGAAGTCGTCCACGCCGGCCTCCTCGGCGATCTTCGCCGCGGTCAGTTTGTTGTCGCCGGTCACCATGATCGTCCGGATGCCCATCGCCCGCAGCTGGTCGAAGCGGGCTTTCATCCCCTCCTTGACGATGTCTTTGAGGTAGATCACGCCGAGCACGCGCTCGTTGCGGGCGACCGCCAGCGGGGTTCCGCCCTCGCGGCCGATCCGGTCGAGTTCACCCCTCAGCTCGTCCGGCGCGCGGCCGCCTTCCTCGGCGATCCAGTCGGCGATCGCGTCGCCGGCGCCCTTGCGCAGGCGGGTGCCGTTGAAGTCGACGCCGCTCATCCGCGTTTCGGCGCTGAACGGGACGAAGCTCGGCTCGTGGCCGGCGAAGTCGTGCTCGCGGATCCCGTAGCTCTTGGCGAGGACGACGATCGAGCGGCCCTCGGGGGTCTCGTCGGCGAGCGATGACATCTGCGCCGCCTCGGCCAGCTCCTCGACCGCCACCCCCGGCATCGGCTTGAATTCGACCGCCTCGCGGTTGCCGAGGGTGATCGTCCCGGTCTTGTCGAGCAGCAACACGTCGCAGTCGCCGGAGGCCTCGACCGCGCGGCCGGAGAGCGCCAGCACGTTGCGGCGCACCAGGCGGTCCATGCCGGCGATCCCGATCGCCGAGAGCAGCGCCCCGATGGTGGTCGGGATCAATGCCACCAGCAGCGCGATCAGCGTCGTCTCGGAGAGTTCCGTATTGGCGAAGAGGGCGAAGGGACGGAGGCTGACGATGACGACGATGAAGACCAGGGTCAGCCCGGCAAGCAGGATCCCGAGCGCGATCTCGTTCGGCGTCTTGCGCCGCGAGGCGCCCTCGACCAGGGCGATCATCCGGTCGAGGAACGACCCTCCGGGCTCCTGGGTGACTTCGACGACGATCCGGTCGGAGAGGACCTTGGTGCCGCCGGTGACCGCCGAACGATCGCCGCCGGCCTCGCGGATCACCGGCGCCGACTCGCCGGTGATCGCCGACTCGTCGACCGAAGCGATGCCCTCGATCACGGTGCCGTCGCCGGGAATCGTCTCCCCCGCCTCGACGACGACGACGTCGCCGCGGACCAGCTCCGAGGCCGGCTTCTCGCCGCCCTCGCGCAGCCGCGCCGTGGTCTCGCTGCGCATCGCCCGCAGGCTCGCCGCCTGGGCGCGACCCCGCCCCTCCGCCATCGCCTCGGCGAGGTTGGCGAAGACGACCGTCAGCCAGAGCCAGAGGGTGACGGTGAAGGTGAACCAGGCGGGCTCGTGACCGCCGCCGAGCGGCTGGCCGCCGAAGACCTGGATCAGCCAGGCGACGGTGGTGATCGCGGCGCCGATCTCGACCACGAACATCACCGGGTTGCGAACCTGGATCCGCGGGTCGAGCTTGACCACCGACTCCCACAGCGCCGGCCGCAGGATCGACGGGTCGAACAGCGAGCGCGGCCGGTTGCGATCTGGCGTCGTGGTGGTGTTGGTGGTGGGCTCGGGGGCGGTAGCGGTACTGGTCATTTCAGCGGCGCCTCTTCGTCGAGTGCGATGTTCAGTTCGAGCACGTTCACCCCGGGCTCGCCGAGTACGCCGAGCGAGCGGCTGTCGGTGTTCGCGGCGACCAGGGCTTCGACCCGGGCGAGCGGCAGATGGCGGACCGCGGCGATCCGATGCGCCTGGATCTCCGCGTTTGCTTCGGAGATGTGGGGGTCGACGCCGGAGGCGGACTGGGTCACCGCATCGACCGGTACGTCTTCGCGGGTCAGCGATGGGAAGTACGGCTTGTTCAGCTTCACGTAGGCGGCCAATGCTTCGCGCACTTCTTCGCGGCCTTCGGTGCTGTTCGGGCCGACGTTGCCGAAGAAGGTGACATCGCCGGAGTATTCGGTCGCCGAGGGCCGCGAGTGGAAGTAACCCTTGCCCTTGAACTCCTGGCCGATCAGGTGCGAGCCGACGACCTTGCCGTCGATGGTCAGCTTCGATCCGTTGGCCGCGCCGGGAAAGACGACCTGGGAGATCCCGGTGATCGCCAGCGGGTAGAGCACGCCGAGTACGACGGTCATCGCGACGATCGCGATCACCGCAGTGCGCAGGTCGCGTCCAAGCCCGGCGCTCATTCGAAGGACCGCCCACTGAGTCCGTTGGAGACCGGCCCGAGAAGGATCGCCGGGAAGAAGGTCAGCGCTCCGACCAGGATCACGATCCCGATCAGCAGGAAGACGAAGGTCGGGTTGTCGGTGCGCATCGTCCCCAGGCCCGCCGGCGCGACCTTCTTCTTGGCGAGGGCGCCGGCGACGGCGAGGACGAAGAGGATCGGCGCGAAGCGGGCGAGGACCATCACCGAGCCGCCGAGCAGGTCGGCGAAGCTGATCCCGTAGGCGCCGACGTTGCCGGGCGCGTTGGGCTGAATGAAGCCGGTGTAGCCGGCAAAGGCGGAACCGTTGTTGTTCCCCTGCGAGAGGTAGGCGTAGAGCGTCTCCGAGAGGCCCGAAGGGTTGAAGCCGGCGTAGAGCGAGCGGTTGCCGAGGTTGGTGGCGGAGGCCAGCCCCGCGGAGAGCAGGACCGCCAGCGGCGTGAAGAGGATCCCGAGCGAGACCAGCTTGATCTCGCGCGCCCCGATCTTCTTGCCGAGGTACTCGGGGGTGCGGCCGACCATCAGGCCGCCGATGAAGACGGCGAGGATGACGTAGAGGAGCATCGAGTAGAGGCCGGTGCCGACGCCGCCGAACACCACCTCGCTGAACCCGAGGTTCGAGAACGGCACCGCCCCGCCGATCCCGGTCAGCGACTCGAAGGCGGCGTTGACCGCGCCGCAGGAGGTGACCGTGGTGACCGCGGTCCAGAGCGCCGAGTTGGCGATCCCGAAGCGCTGCTCCTTGCCCTCGAGGTTGCCGCCGGTCGAGCCGTCGAAGGCGTGGGTGTGGAGGCCGGCGGCGTGCTGGGCGGGGGTGCCGTGCTGCTCGGCGATGTAGACGACGACCACGCCGGCGACGAAGAGGATCAGCATCGCGCTGAAGATCGCCCAGCCCTGGCGCTGGCTGCCGACCATGCGCCCGTAGGTGTAGGTGAGCGCGGCCGGGATGATCAGGATCAGCAACATCTCGAAGAAGTTGGTGAGCCCACTCGAGTTCTCGAACGGGAAGGCGGAGTTGACGTTGAAGAAGCCGCCGCCGTTGGTGCCGAGCTCCTTGATCACCTCCTGCGAGGCGACCGGGCCCTGGCCGAGGATCTGGGTTCCCCCGGTCAGGGTGTGGATCACCGTGTAGTGGTCGAGGTTCTGGATCACGCCCTGGGAGACGAGGAAGAGGGCGCCGACGATCGAGATCGGCAACAGCACGTAGAGCAGGATCCGGGTGACGTCCTGCCAGAAGTTGCCGAGCGAGCGGCCCGAACGGGCGACGATGCCGCGGATCAACGCCGCCAGCACCGCAATACCAACCGCCGCCGAGACGAAGTTCTGCACCGCCAGGCCGGCCATCTGGGCGAAGTAGGTGAGCGTCGTTTCGCCGCCGTAGTACTGCCAGTTGGTGTTGGTGACGAACGAGGAGGCGGTGTTGAAGCTCAGGTCCCAGGGCCCCGAGTGAAATCCTTCGGGATTGAACGGCTGGATCGCCTGGGTGCGAAGGATCAGGTAGAGGACGATCCAGAAGAGCAGCGAGAAGACGATCAGGCTGCGGGCGTATTCCTTCCAGTCCTGACCTTCGGCCCCGGGCTTGACACGGAACGCCCGGTAGGAGAGCCGCTCGATCGGCCCGAGGACGGGGGTCAGGAAGACGCGTTCGTTGTTGAAGACCCGCGCCAGGTAGATGCCGACCGGCTTGACCAGGGCGATCAGTACGGCGAGGAAGATCGCGATCTGCAGGTATCCCTGGAACACCTAGAGGTTCTCCCCGCGCAGCAGCGCGTAGACGAGGTAGACGCAGACGGCGAGCGCGGCAACCAGCCCGAAGACGTCGGCGCCGGTCAGCGCCGCGAGCGGAAGCGCACCGCTCATATCCGGTCGATCAGGTCGATCGCCCAGAGCAGCAGGGCGAAGAGGACGACCGCGCAGAAGATCGCGAAGAGGTCGGCGGGGATACCGCCGCCGCCGGGGAAGATGTTAGCGCTCAGGAGCACACATCGATCCTCCGCCCCCTGCCGTCAAGTTCGCATGAACTTCGGCGCCCCGCGCATACAGATTTCGTGAAGGTGCGTTAGGCGGCGAAGCGGTAGCCGACGCCGGGATCGGTCGTCACGTACTTCGGACCGTCGGACGGCTCGATCTTGCGGCGCAGGTTGGCGACGTGGGCGCGCAGGACCTGGAGGTCGTCTTCGTACTCGACCCCCCAGACCTCGACCAAGAGCGCCCGGTGGGTCATCAGCCGGCCGCGGTTCTGGGCCAGTGTCCGCAGCAGCTTGAACTCGGTCGGGGTGAGGTGGACCGGCGAGCCGTCGCGGCGCACGGTGCGGGCGGCGAGATCGATCTCGAGGCCGTCGGCGCTGATCAGCGGATCGTCGCCGTCGGGCCGCGCCCGCCGCATCACCGCTTCCAGCCGGGCGATCAGCTCGCGCGGCCCGAACGGCTTGGTCACGTAGTCGTCGGCACCGGCGGCGAGCGCCTCGACCTTGCGGTCCTCCTCGCCGACCGCCGAGAGGACGACGATCGGCATCCGGCTCCACTCGCGGAGCCGCCGCGTCACCTCGACGCCATCGAGGTCGGGCAGCATCAGGTCGAGGATCGCCGCCTCGGGCGGTTTCACCGAGGCGAGATCGAGCGCCTGCTCGCCGGTCTCCGCCGGCACCGCCTCGAAGCCGGCGTCGCGGAGGATCACCCGCAGCGCCCGCAGGATCTGCGGCTCGTCGTCGCAGACCAGGATCCGTGGCTGATCGCTCACCCGACCTCCTCGGGCCGATGGGCCGATTTCGCGCCCCTGTCTCCCGAAATCGGCCCATCGACCCGCTCGGGCGCCTCGAAGCTGACGACGAAGCTCGTCCCCTGCCCCGGCAGCGACTCGACCTCGATCTCGCCGCCGTTGGCCTCGACGAATCCCCTGGCGATCGCCAGGCCGAGCCCGGAGCCAGAGCCGGGGTGCCCGTTGACGCTCGGAGCGCGGTAGAACGGTTCGAAGATCCGCTCGCGCTCGGCGGCCGGGATGCCTGGGCCGCGATCGACGACCCGGACCACCAGCCGCGGCCCGACCAGCCGCGAGCGAACCAGCACCTGCTCGCCGCCACCGTGGACGACGCCGTTCTCAAGCAGGTTGGCGAAGGCGCGCTCGAGCTGAGCGGGATCGGCGCTGAGCGGCGGCAGGTCCTCGTCGAGGGCGAGCCGCACCAGCTCGCCGTCGGCGCCTAGCGAGCGCCGCGCCGCCTCCAGCACCTCGCTGAGTTCGACCGGCTCGCGGTGCGGGTCGGCGGCGCCGGTCTCGAGCCGCGAAACGTCGAGCAGGTTCTCGACCAGGCGCGAGAGCCGATGGCCTTCCTCGACCACCGCCTCGCTCAGCTCGTGGCGCTCCTGCGGCGTCGCGCTGGGCGAGTCGAGGGCGGTGCCGGCGGCGATGATCGAGGTCAGCGGCGTCCGCAGGTCGTGCGAGACGGCGCGCAGCAGCGCGGTCTTCAGCTCATCGGAGCGGCGCACCGCTTCGGCCTCGATCGCCTCTGCCTGCATCCGCTCGCGCTCGCGCTCGAGCTCCGCCAGTTCGGCCAGCGCCCGGTCGGCCTCGGCTCGGCGGCGCTCCGACTCGGCGGCGCGGGCGCGGGCGAGGTTGGCGAGAGTGCCGCTGGCGATCGCGACGATCCCGAAGACGACCAGCGCGACGAGGTCGTGGTCGGCGCGGATCGACAGCCGGCCGAGCGGCGGCAGGTGGAAGAAGTTGAAGGCGAGAGCGCTGGCTATCGCCGTCGCCAGGCCGAACCGCAGCCCCCAGACGATCGAGATCAGCAGCACCCCGGGGATGTAGACGACGCCGAGCGAGACCGCTGGAGCCACGCCCTTGAGCGGGTAGATCAGCGCCGTGCCGGCAACCACGACCAGGGCGGCGGCGAGGGCGCCGAGCCACGGCGAGGGAGGCTTCTCACTGAGGCGGAAGAGGTACATCCCCGCCAGCGTACGCCGCTGCGGCGGCGCTCAGGAGTAGTCGTTCCAGCCGGGGAACTCGCGCCCGGCGAACTTCTGGATCGCCACGGCGTCCTCGCTGAAGCGACCGCGCAGCGTCTCGGCGAGATCGTCGGGCAGCACCGGCTTCGGCGCCGGCGGCTTCTCCGGGTCGTGGACGACCTTCTCGACGATCCAGCGCATCGACTCCGGCAGGCGGTCGAAGTTGCGGTCGAAGGAGCGGAAGCCCGGCAGCTTGATCAGCTTCTCCATCAGCTGGTATTTGTCGCCTGACTTGGCCGCCGACTTCTCCCACTCGCGGTCGAACTGCTCGGAGGTGAAGTTTGCGTCGACACCGGCGTAGGCGAAGGCCTTGCGCATCGTCCCGTCGCGGTCGGCCTGCAGCTCCTCCTGGGTGATCACCTCGATCTGGGAGCGGTCGAAGCGCTCGAGGTAGGGCTGCAGCTGCATCCAGTAGCGGGAGCGGTTGGTGTAGGAGTTGTCCGGGTCGGAGAGGACCTCGACCATGTCGCGCGTCTCGTAGCCGGCGCCGGTCGCGTGGACCCAGTGGCTGAGGATGCGCTTGATCGGGTCGCGCACCATGTAGAGCAGCTTGGCGTCCGGGCAGTGGGTGCGGATGCGCTCGGCGACGCCCTCGTAGCGGGGCAGGTTGGTGTAGTGCGGGGAGGACTCGCCGCGCACTTTGAAGCGGTCGTCGAAGCGGCTCGCGTACCAGTCGAGCCCGAGGTCCCAGTTCAGCTCGCTGACGAAGAAGTTCAGCTCCTTCGGCTTCGACATCTGGATTTCCGGATGGAGGCCGAGGTAGTGGTGGATGCTCGTCGTCCCGCACTTCAGCCCGCCGATGATGATCAGGTTCGGCATCGCCGCGTGGGCTTTGCGGCGGCGGCGGTGGGCGCTTTTGCGGTCGGCGGTGTAGCGCTCGCGGGCACGGCCGCACATCGCCTCGTCGGCGGGATCTGGCGGCAGCTGCGAGGGCAAGGTGTGCGTGTCGGTGTCCGGCACGAGCGTGGCATTCTAGCTGCGATGCCAGATTTCCTCGTTCAGCTGCCTGCTGCCGACCTGCAGTCGAGCCTCGAACACTTCTTCGACGCGACGACGGAATTCTTCCGCCATCTGTCTGAAGTGCACTGGTCGCAGTTCGGACTGGCGCTTCTCTGCCTGCTGGCGATGCAGCTGGCGCGGGCGTGGGCGTGGCGCAACGTGCTGCGGGCGGCCTATCCGGGGAAGCGGATCGGCTTCACCCGGCTCGCGGCCGCCTATCTGGCCGGGGCGGGGATCAACGCGATCATCCCGGCCCACGCGGGCGACGTCACCAAGGTCTTCCTGGTCAAGCGCCAGATCCCCGACTCCTCCTATCCGGCCGTCACCTCCTCGTTCCTGGTGCAGACGATCTTCGACACCTCGGTCGGGATCCTGGTGCTGCTCTACGCGATCAGTCAGGGCCTCCTGCCGCCGCTGCCCGAGCTGCCCCACCTGCCCGCCTTCGAGGTCTCCTTCTGGGCGAACCACCCGAAGACCCTGGCGATCACGGTCGCGGTGCTGCTGGTCCTGATCGTGATCGGGGTCTGGATGCTGGCCCACCGGGTGCGCCGCTTCTGGGCGCGGGTCAAACAGGGCCTGGTGATCCTCACCCGGCCCGGTGACTACATGCGCCAGGTCTTCGCCTGGCAGGGGATCGGCTGGCTCCTCCGCTTCGCCGCCTTCTGGTTCTTCCTCGAGGCCTTCGGCCTCAAGGGCTCGATCGGCAACGTGATGCTGGTGATGAGCGTGCAGGCGATCGCCAACATCGTCCCCTTCACCCCGGGCGGGGCGGGCGCCCAACAGGCGCTCCTGGTGGCGACCCTGAACGGCCCCTCGCGCGCCGCCGTCCTCTCCTTCTCGGTCGGCACCCAGATCGCGATGGCCGCCTGGTCGGTGGTCCTCGGCTTCGGCGCGATCCTGCTGGTCTTCCGCACCACCGACTGGCGTGGCCTGATCCGCCAGGCCCAGGAGGAAGCCGATCGCGAGGACGGCGGCGACGAGAAGGACCGGTCCGATCTCGAGCGTGCCGCCGGAGCCGACGATGAACGTGGACGCCAGGAACAGCACGAGGCCGACGAGACCGGTGAACACCGCGACCAGGAGCCCGTACTGGACGGTCTTCTTGATCACGACGTCCAATTCCCACAGCCCGTAGCGGAAGATCGCGATCAGGTACGAGGATGGGATCCCCAACGCTATCGTCAACGCCGTCAGCCCCAAGAAGATGTCGAAGACGGACCCACTTCGATCCGGAGGGAAGAAGAACTCACCCACCAGCGAGGTGAGGAACCAGAGGGCGAACAACACGCCGGCGAGGGACGCGACGTACGCGATCCAACGCATCTGCTGCCGCTCCTCGCCCACGGAGCGCTTGAAGCGTTGACGGACCGCGAAGACGGTCGAGAACGCCGAGACGAGCGCGATGATGGCCCCGATCGCGATCAGCGTCGGGCTGACGCTCGCGAGCGCATCCACGCCGAGCGGGTTCTCGTAGAGGATCCCCGCTTCGATCCAGTTGTTGAACGGGCCGGGTCGGAACAGGAACGCGAGGATCGAGAGCGTCGTTCCGCCGACCAGACCGATCGCGGCCCAGCGCCAACGCCGGCTGGGGGGATGCCCGTCCGGGTAGAGCAGGAAGAGGAGTGGGACGAGTGCGACCGGATAGAGCGAGTATTCACCGATGAACGCCCACGCCCCGACGAGCGGAACGGATCCGGGGTTCGCCTTCTCGCCGTAGATCACCAGCGACTGACTGAACGACAGGACCGGGAACGCGAAGCCGGTGATCAGGAACAGCCATCCTGCCCAGTGCCTCGGCTGTCGCCACAGGATCATGACGCCGACGCTGAGCCACACCATGATGAACAGCAGGAGGAGCGCGAACGGGGCGTTGAAGCTTTCGGACGTTCCGAGGAGGTCGTCCCCGCGCCGGAGATCCTCCTGGAGCTGCCCGAGGGCGTCGGACATCAACGGCGTCGAGCGATCCCCGATCACGACGATCTTCCCCGGCTCGGTTCGGTTGATCGCCGCGATCCCGATCGGGATCGAGCTCACGATCATGATGAAGCTGATCACCCACACGGAAACGGCGATCGCGCGCACCGTCCGCCGGCTCACCGGGCGACCTCCAGAACGCGAGCCGGCAGCGTCCCCGTGACCGTCGTCCCCTCACCCGGAGTGCTCTCGATCAGGAGCGTGCCGCCCAGCGCGGCGATACGGTCCCGCATGATCTGGAGTCCCTCCCCGCCGCCGATCGCGCCGACGTCGAAGCCGGACCCGCGGTCGCGGACGGAGAACGAGACCTCGCCCGGCGCGTGGGTGAGCGTCA
>Ga0081455_10007602_pt1 | contig 11393 bp, 6 predicted proteins | sample TabmetS3T2R1_FD_70207 | JGI IMG/M metagenome (GOLD analysis project Ga0081455, IMG submission 70207) | Tabebuia heterophylla rhizosphere microbial communities from the University of Puerto Rico - S3T2R1 | ecosystem: Host-associated > Plants > Roots > Rhizosphere ...
TGTGGAGATCGGGCGCCTGCTGGGGATACGCGAGGAGGCCAATGCGGCGGCGCCCAAGAACGCAGATGGCGAGCCGCAGTTCCGGCTTTCGGTCAATGACCTCATCATCAAGGCGTGGGGCGTCGCGCTGCAGCGCGTGCCGGAGGCGAATGCGGCCTGGGCGGACGACCGCATCCTGCGCTTTCGGCATTCCGACATCGGCATCGCGGTCGCGATCGATGGCGGGCTGATCACGCCGATCATCCGCCAAGCCGAAGCGAAGCCGCTCACCGTCATTTCCGCCGAGATGCGCGAGCTCGCCGAGCGCGCCCGCTCGCGCCGGCTCAAGCCGCATGAATATCAGGGCGGCTCGTCGGCGATCTCGAATCTCGGCATGTACGGCGTGCGTGAGTTCGCGGCCATCATCAATCCGCCGCATGCGACCATTCTGGCGATCGGCGCGGCGCGGCGGCAGGCGGTCGAGACTGCGGATGGTGGTGTCGGTTTCGCAAGCGTGATGACGGTGACGCTCTCCTGCGATCATCGTGTGGTCGATGGCGCGCTCGGGGCCGAGCTCCTCGCCGCGTTCAGAAGCTTGATCGAAAATCCAGTGGCAATGTTGGTGTGATCCGATGACGAGTGAGCGAGTAGAAGTCCTCTTGATTGGGCCGCCGAAGCCCACGATCGTCAATGGTCTGTCGTCGCTTATGCTTCATCGTGCGGGTGATGCCAAGGACCGCGATGCTCTGCTCAAGGAGGTGGGCGGGCGCGTGCGGGCGATCGCGTCGAGCGTCACCGCGGAGCGGATCGGCGGCGAGCTGATGGGAAAGCTGCCTAAGCTCGAAATCGTCTCGACCTTCGGGGTCGGCTACGACCACATCGATATTCAATGGGCCGCCTCGCACGGCGTCACCGTCACCAACACGCCCCAGGTCCTGACCGAGGAGGTCGCCGACACCGCGCTCGGGCTTCTCCTCTGCACGGTGCGCGAGTTTCCGCAGGCCGAGCGCTATCTGCGCGCCGGCAAGTGGACGGAGCGCGCCTATCCGCTCACCAAGGCGACCTTGCGCAACCGCACCGTCGGTATGGTCGGCATGGGCGCCATCGGCCAGGCGATCGCACGCCGGCTCGACGCCATGAAAGTGCCGGTTGTCTATCATTCTCGCCGGCCGGCGGCGGGCGTGCCCTATCGTCACTATCCCAAGCTCCTCGACATGGCACGCGACGTGAATATCCTCCTGGTCATCACGCCGGGCGGTGCCGACACGAAAAATCTCATCGACGCCGAGGTGCTCAAGGCGCTCGGACCCGAAGGCATTCTCGTCAACATGGCACGCGGCTCGGTGGTCGACGAGGACGCGCTGATCAAGGCGCTCAAAGACAAGACCATCATGTCGGCCGGTCTCGACGTCTACCTGCGCGAGCCCGAGGTACCCGCGGAGCTGATCACGATGGAGAATGTCGTGCTGTTCCCGCACCTCGGCTCCGCATCCGTCTATACCCGCACCCAGATGGATCAGCTCGTGGTCGACAATCTCCTGGCCTGGGCGGCCGGCAAGCCGCCGCTGACGCCGGTGCCGGAGACACCATGGCGGCCCCGCGCCCCATAGACGGCAGTGGACGGCTAGTGTCCCGATTCCGAAGTTCGCACATCCCTGCGGCACTCTCGCTTGCGAACTTCGGAATCGAAGGACACTAGCAACATATTGATCTAGTGTGGCTTTGGTTCAGAAGTCCGCATCTCGGACTCGCGGCAAGAAAATGTTGCGGACTTCTGAACCGCCACACTAGGGAGCGCCATGACGGTGCCATTGTCGGCGTGCTAGCCTCTCTCCATGGCGGTTGGGACGATCATGGGTTCTCGGGGGGTCATTGCGCTCGTGGCGTTGGCGCTGACAACGAGTCTTGCCCATGCGCAAGCCACGCCGCCGGTGAGCGACGCCGCCAAGGACTTGGTCGGCGCATGGGAAATCTCCAATTCGGACCGTGACAAGCGCTGCCCGGTGACCTTCAGCCTCGATCCGGCGCAGGGCGGGTTCAAGCTCGAGTTTGAGGGGGATTGCGCCATCGTTCCGCTCAAGCAAGTGGTCGCCTGGACGCTCGGCCCGAAGGATGTGTTGCGGCTCATCGATGGCAACAGGGTTCCGCTGTTCGAGTTTTCCGAAGTGGAGAGCGGTATTTTCGAGGCCGAGCGCAAGGGCGAGGGCCTCTATTTCATGCAGACCCAGGCGGCGCTCAAGGCCGAGATCCGCAGCGCCGACCAGATTTTCGGCGAATGGCAGATCGTGCGCGAGCTCGACAAGCCGCTCTGCCGGCTGACCTTCTCGGACGCTGCCGGCGGGGCTGCGGATACCTACAAAATCATAGTGAAGCCCGGCTGCGATGCTCGCATCGCGGCCTTCGGGCCCAACACATGGCGGCTCGACCGCGAGCAGCTTGTGCTCACAGGCCGTGGTGGCACCTGGCGGTTCACGGAGAGCGACCCAACGACCTGGGAGCGCACGCCACTCTCCACCGATCCGCTGCTGCTGATGAAACAGTAAGACCTGCTTATAGCCTGGTCACTGAGATAGCGGCTCGGTCCCACGGTCGAGGACATCCAAGTATTTGCGGTAAACAAAGACGCGACGTCGTTGTTTGCCCGTCACCTCGCGCACGATCCCAAGGTCAACCAGGTGTTCGAGCGACTTTCCAACAGTGGGAAGCGATAGCTTGAGTACCTTGGACGCAGCTTGGATCGTGATGAGAGGGCGGCGCTGCATCAGATCGTGAACGCGGAATGCGGAGGCTGCACTGCGTCCAAGGGACTGTATTGTGCTGCGGTCGCGATCGAAGAGCGCCATGATCTCGCGGGCAGTATCGACAGCTTGTGCCGCTGTGTCTCGTACGCCTGTTAGGAAGTATTCCATCCAGGCCTCCCAGGCGCCATTCTCACGCACCTCCTGTAGCAGGCGATAATAGTCAGCGCGGCGCGCCTTGAAGTAGAGGCTGAGATACAGGATGGGCTCATGCAGTGCGCCGGCATCGCACAGCATGAGCGTGATCAGCAGACGCCCGAGACGTCCGTTACCATCAAGGAACGGATGGATCGTCTCGAACTGCACATGTGCGAGTCCTGCCTTGATCAGAGGTGGAAGTTGTGGATCGTCCATATGTAGAAACTTCTCGAATGCACCAAGGCATTCGTTCAGCCGATCGGGCGGCGGTGGGACGAACAGGGCGTTCCCAGGACGCGTACCGCCGATCCAGTTTTGCGTGCGACGGAACTCCCCGGGTTGCTTGCTCGCGCCCCGGCCGGAGTGAAGTAGGATGGCGTGCATCTCGCGGATCAAGCGAAGCGAGAGAGGGAATCCCTCCCGCATTCGTTTCAGTCCATGCTCTATTGCTGCAACGTAGTTTGAGACCTCGGCTACGTCATCGAGCAGTACGTGGGGAATCTCGTCGCTCTCGAACAGGAGGAGATCGGATAGCGACGACTGGGTGCCTTCGATCTGCGACGACAGCAAGGCCTCCTTGCGCACGTACATGTACAGGAACGGTGGTGTGGATGGCAGTATGGTTGTCACGCCATCGAGCCGCCCCACGGCGCCGCGAGCGCTGTCGTATAGGGTAAAGAAGCCCTGCAGGTTGAGCGGAGGGATCGGCGGCAGCGGCGGCGGCAAAAATGCCCGCACGCGTTCGCCGCTGGCGGTGGTCTCGACGAATTGGCCCAGACGGCTGGGCTCTCTGCCGCTCATGTCCCAAACCCTTTAATTAGGGCGGTCCGTTACTAAAGGATAGGCGGCTTCAGTTTAATTACGCAGGGCCTCAATTCAACCGGCCCATTGGGCGTCCGAAGGGATTGGTTAAAAGGATATTATGCGTTGAAAATAAAGAGGTTTTGCTCGAAGTTCGACACCCGTCCAGTCAAGGAACTCGTTAGTGCTCGCCATCGGCCGGCAGAAGCTCGAACGCATGCGGGATGGGCGCGCCGTCTATATTGGCGCGGAGCGAGTCGACGACGTCACCACTCATCCGGCGTTTCGGGCCGGCGCCGAGACGATCGCGGCGCTTTACGATCTGCGGGCTGATCCGGCCAAGCGCGATCTGTTCTCCTACGAAGAAAACGGTGTGCGCTACGCCCTGCAATGGCTGCGTTGCCGCACACGCGAGGACCTCGTTCACCGCATGCGCGCGCTCAAAGCGAGCGCCGACTTTACCTACGGACTGATCGGCCGCTCGCCCGAGCAGGTCGCGGGCCTTATTACTGGCTTGGCCATGAACTCGGGGGTCCTCGAGGATCTCCGCGCGGGGTTTGGCAAAAACCTGATCCGCTACTACGAATATGCGCGCAAGAACGACCTCTACCTCTCGTTCGCGGTCACGCCGCCGACCGGAATGCGCGCGACCGATCTGTTCCCAGGCCAGGAGCGTGACGACCCCAATCTTCAAGTGGTGGCGGAGGACGATGCGGGCGTCACAGTTTCCGGGATGAAGATGCTCGCCACTAGCGCAGTGTTCGCCGACGAGATCCTTATCGGAAACCTCACGCCAATTGCCGACAAGTTCAAGAGCGAGGCGATTACCGCGACACTGCCGCTCAACGCCCCAGGTCTGTCGCTGTGGTCGCGTCAGCCCTACGCGCAGCAGGTCGTCCACGAGGCAGATTATCCGCTGTCCTACCGATTCGACGAGACGGATAGTGTGCTGGTGTGCGAGCGGGTGAAGATCCCCTGGGAGCGCGTGTTCCTGCACAACGATGCCGCCATGTCGCGGCGCATCTACATCGAGACGCCGGCGAACTGTTACCAGAACCATCACTCCAACATCCGGTTCTGGTCGAAGATGGGGCTGATCGTTGGCGTAGCGAGCCGCATTACGCAGGCGAACGGCATTGAGAAGATCCCGGCGGTGCGCGAGACGCTCGGCCGCTTGGCCGCACTCGAGGCGACCATCGGGGGGCTGGTGCAGGGGCAGATCGAAGCGTGGGAGGAATGGCCGCAAGGCTACGCCACGCCGAACCGGCGCATCATGTACGCAGCGCTCAACTGGTGTCAGGAGCACCACTCCGAGATCGTCGACATGCTGCGCACGCTTGTGGGCGGCATTCCGCTCCTGATGCCAGCCTCGATCGATGTGCTGGGCGACGCCGATCTGGGCAAGACCTTCGAACGCTGGTGGAAGACGCCGTCGATCGCGGCGACCGAGCGCCACAAGCTCTACAAGCTCGCCTGGGACCTGGTGGGGACCGAATTTGCCGGCCGCCACATGCTCTATGAGAAGTTCTATGCCGGCAATTCGCTGGTGGTGCGCAACCAGAGCGACCGGGAAGCGCCGTGGGAAGAATTTCACGGGATCGTTGACCGATTGCTGAGGCAGGTGGAGGTGCCCGGTTCGCCTCGCAAAGGTGAAGGACGGTGAGGGTACCGCCGGTTCGGCTGGCTCGGGCCTGTCCGCCTTGCTCCGGGGTTGGCTTTAGGTAATCTTAATGCCGATGGAGGCTGGCCAACGTCCTATCGGACGAGCTTGTGGCCGTTGACATAAGCCACAGTCGGGCGTGAAAGTTCTTCCGATATTGCCCTGTTTGGGCCCAGGGCGCAGCTCGACCATGTCCGAGAGCGAGCGTGCTGTAAGCGCCGGAGGAGTCGCCGATCCGGATTGCCCCAGGGCCTCGTACTGGTGACTTCTTGGCGATCTTGGGGAACGCATATGAGCGAGCCGGAAACGCCGCCTAGTTTGCAGCAGGGGAGGCCAGGATTTGCGTCCGTATTGATGACGCTTGGCTTCCTCGGGCTTGCGGTCGTGTTGATAACAGGCGCCTATCGACAAATCGGCCCATCGTACTGGAACAAGGCGCTTGCCCAGGGGCCGGCCAGGCCGGACAGCGGACCGCCGCTGGTTCGGGAAGGCGACCGCATCATTGTGCCCGAGGGCTCACCGCTACGGGCCAAGCTGACGGTTGAGGCCGTGGCGGAGCAGCAGGTCCAGCGCACGCTGGTCCTGCCGGCTGTCGTCGAGGCCGATCCCAGTCGCCTGGTCAAGGTCCTGCCGCCGCTGGCTGGCCGCATCACCCAGCTCAAGGTCCAGCTTGGCGAGCGCGTGAAGGAGGGGCAGGCGCTTGCCGTTCTCGATTCGCCTGATCTGGGCACTGCCTACGCCGACCACGAGCGCGCGACGGTGCTGCTGGACCTCGCTCGCAAGAATCGCGACCGGGCGCGCAACCTGGCCAAGATCGGCGGTACGGCCGTCAAGGAGCTGCAGCAGGCGGAGACCGATTACGTCACGGCCGATGTGGAGCATCACCGGGCCGATGCGCGACTGAAGCAGATCGGTGTCAATCCCGAGACGAGCGACCCGATGCGAACCTTGACTATCACGGCGCCGATTGCAGGCAGTGTCATCGAGCTCGATGTGGGGGCCGGTGCGTTCTGGAACGATCCGAATGCCACCCTGCTGACCATCGCCGACCTCAGCTCTGTCTGGGTAACTGCAAATGTTCCCGAAAAGGATACGGCGCTGGTTACAAAGGGGCAGCAGGTCGAGGTCACATTCGCCGCCTTTCCGGGCGAAGTCTTCAAGGGCGAGGTTCTCTTCGTCAGCGACGTTCTCGATCCCGACAGTCGGCGCACCAAGGTTCGTATTGCTTTCCCAAATCCCGAAATTCGGCTGAAGCCCAACATGTTCGCTAATGTGACTTTCCTCGCGGCGGCGCAGACGGTTGCCACAGTGCCAACAGCCGCGCTGGTCATGAAGAATGACGCCGATCGGGTCTTCGTCGAAGTCGCGCCCTGGACGTTTGTGCCGCGCCAAGTCGAGATCAATTACCAGCAAGGCAGTTCGACCGTCATCAAGAGCGGTCTTGCTGCCGGCGAGCGCACCGTCGTGAAGGGCGGAGTTCTTCTCAATGATTGATTGGCTGGTCGGCTACGCTTTGAGGAAGCGCCTCGTCGTAGCAATGATCTGCGTCTTCGTTGCCATCTACGGCTACTATTCGTGGAAGCAGCTCGCGATTGAAGCCTATCCCGACATCGCGGAGGTCACGGTCGACGTAATCACCCAGGCCATCGGCTTGGCGGCCGAAGAGGTCGAGCAGCAGGTCACGATTCAGCTCGAACGGGAGCTCAACGGGACGCCAGGTCTCATGACCATGCGGTCCGTCAGCACGTTCGGACTGTCGTCGATCACGCTCGTGTTCCGCGACGGAGTCGACGACTATTGGGCCCGTCAGCGCGTCCTGGAGCGGATCGGCACCGTGGAGCTGCCGCCGGGGCTCACGCCGGAACTTGGGCCGCTGAGCACGGCCACCGGCGAGATCTACAAGTACATCCTCGAGTCTGACACCAAGAATCTGCGCGAGCTCTCTGAGATCCAGAAGTGGACCGTCATTCCCGCGCTGAAACAGATTCCGGGGTTGGCCGAGGTGTCAAATTTCGGCGGCATCACGACGCAATTTCAGCTTGAGCTCGATCCGCAGCAACTCACGCGGTTCAATCTCTCGCTGAAGGATATCACCGGCGCCATCCAAGCCAACAGCGCCAATGCCGGTGGCAGCGTTTTGAACCGAGGCCAGTTCGGCTACGTCATCCGAGGCATCGGCCTGGTCCAAACGCTCGAAGACATGGGTAACATCGTCGTCACTCAGCGGAACGGAAACCCCATTCTGGTGAGCGATCTTGGCAAGCTGAAGCTCGGGATTCAGGAACGCCATGGCATCCTCGGGGTGGACGACCGCAATGACGCGGTTGAGGGAGGCCTCCTGCTGCTGCGGGGGGAGAATCCGTCGCGGGTCATGGAGGCCGTTCACGCCAAAGTCGCCGAGCTCAATCGGCGGCTGAAGGCCGAGGATGTGCAGATCGTAGGATACCTCGACCGCTCGAACCTGGTCGACGCGACCATCGACAAAGTCTCCCATACCGTATTCCAGGGAGTCGGCCTCGTCCTCATCGTCTTGATCTTGTTCCTTGGCAGCCCGCGCGCCGCCTTGATCGTCGGCATCACCATCCCGTTCGCGATGATGGTGGCTTTCAGCCTCATGCATCTCACGAACATCCCCGCCAACCTGCTGTCGCTCGGCGCCATCGATTTTGGCATCATTGTGGACGGGGCAATCGTGATGTCGGAAGCCATCTTGCGCCGGCGCGAGGCGAGGCGAGACGAGCCGTTGACGGAGGACGACGTTCGCGAGACCGCCCTGCAAGTGGCGGGGCCGATCTTCTTTGCCACGTTGATCATCATCACTGCCTACGTTCCGTTGTTCGCCTTCCAGCGCATCGAGGCGAAATTCTTCGCCCCTATGGCCTATGCGGTCGGTTTTGCGCAATTCGGCGCGCTGCTGCTGACGCTCGCGCTCATTCCGGGGCTCGCCTATTACGCCTACCGAAGGCCGAGGCGCATTTTCCACAATCCAGTGATTGCCTGGGCAGAGGTGCGGTATCGGAACGCGCTGCAGCGCTCGCTCGCGTGGCCGAAGTTCGCCTATCTGCTCATTGCCATCTCGGTAGTCGCCGTCGTGTGGCTCGCCGTTACGGTCAAACGGGAGTTTCTTCCTGCGCTGGACGAAGGGTCGATCAGAATCCATGTCAGGTTGCCGCCCGGCATTTCGCTGGAGACAGGCATGGAGATGGCCGCCGAGTTGCGCCGGGTCCTGCGGGAATTTCCGGAGGTCACCCATGTCATCAGCGAGCTCGGCCGTACCGACGAGGGTACGGAGCCGTTCACGCCATCCCACATCGAAGGAGAGGTCCTCCTGCATCCGCAGCGCGATTGGCCGTCCGGCGGCACGACGCATGAACTGATCAAGAGGGTGGAGGAGCGTTTGCGAAGCCTGCCGGGCTACGACGTCCACGTCAGCCAGCCCATTATCGAGAGCGTCACCGATTCCATTTTCAACGTGCACAGTCAGCTCATCGTGAGAATCTTCGGCGACGATTTCAACGAGATGCGCCGGATCGGCGACGACGTCATCAAGGTTCTCAAGGACGTACCCGGCACCGCCGACGTTTCGTTCGATCTCGATCAGTTTCCGCCGCTTTCGCAGGTCGCCATCAAAGTCGATCGGGCGGCTGCGGCGCGCTACGGTATCAATGTCGCGGATATTTCCGACCTGATCCAGCTCGGCGTCGGCAGTGGCGCCGTCAGCCAGGTCTTCATCGGCGAGCGGCGCTATGACATGACGGTCCGCTTTCCCGAACATTGGCGGGACCGCCCGGAGGCGATCGGCAACTTGGTGCTGACGTCGAGCTCAGGTGCGCTCATCCCGCTATCGCAGGTCGCGCGTATCCAGTTCCAATCGGGCGAAAGCACCATCAACCGCTGGATGAATCAGCGTGTTGTGACCGTGCAGCTCAATTACAGCGGTCGCGACCTGCTGTCCCTCCTGGCGGACGCCCAGAAGCAGATCGCCGAAAAGGTCTCCTATGACCCGATGAAATATCGACTCGAATGGGGCGGAGACTACGAGAACCAGCGCCGTGCGGAGGCGCGTTTCATTCTGATCATGGCCCTGGTTTTCGGGCTGATGACGGTTCTGCTCTACGCCGCATTCGGGCTGCTGCGCCAGACACTGTTGATCCTCGGTGTTGTGCCGCTGGCGACGCTGGGCGGGCTCATCGCCCTGCATCTCACGGGCAATACGCTCAACGTCGCCTCGGGGGTCGGCTTCATCGCTCTGTTTGGAGTGGCTGTCCTGAACGGAGTCATCATGGTGGCGAACCTCAACCGCCTGCGCGAGCAGGGCGGACCGCTGTTCGAGGCGGTGCTGGCCGGCGCCGGCGAGCGACTGCGGCCGGTCCTCATGACCGCCGCTGTCGCCACCGTAGGAATGCTGCCGGCGGCGATGGCGACGGGGGTCGGCAGCGATGTGCAGCGCAGCGTTGCCACGGTCGTCACCGGCGGCCTCATCCTCGCGACGTTCCTGACGCTGTTCATCCTGCCGACGGTCTATTTCGTGATCGAGAGGTGGGTCGAGCGCCGCGCGCACGCGAGCGATGCGCAGGCCGCGACCGTATCGGGGTGATGATCATCGGCACGCAAAGCGAAGCTGCTCGCTAGTGCCGCCAATTTGGAGTTCCTACAGCAGTTGCAGCAGACGCAGTTGGGAACTTCAAATCGAATGGGGCGCTAGACTCATAGAGTTGCTGGTGCCCCTTGGTTGCGAATCAGCCAATCCACAGACTTGTTGCCGGGCGGGTCGTTGCGAATCGCGCAAGCCTCTAGGCTTTCCACACACGAATCAGGCACTCGCGACGGCAGAGTCCGTAATCTTGCGATGCGTACCGTTCGAGTGTCGCGTTGTATGGGGCCTGTTGCGCATGCCAGTGGCAATACGCCGAGCATTGCCGAGATTGCGCGGGCCTGCGGCCAGCGCGCATCGCACGCGCGCTGGCGTTACGCCGTGTGTCGTGTTTTGTGGGGTGACGCTCTTGTCCGGTTGCGCAGTCGGACCGGACTTTGAGCGACCCGAGCCTCCGCCTGTCAGCGGCTATACGGTCGGCCGGCTGCCCGCGAGCACCGTCGCCGCGGACGGCGTGGCGCAACGCTTTTATCGAGGCCGCGACATTCCCGGCGAGTGGTGGTCGCTGTTCCGGTCGAAGGATCTCACAGCACTGATCCAGGAGGGCTTGGCCAACAATCCGGACCTGGAGGCGGCCCTGGCCGCACTGCGCATTGCCCGCGAGAACACCCGTGCTCAGGTCGGCTTCTTTTTTCCCAGCGTCGACGCCAGCTTCTCGGCGCTCCGTAACAAGCTTCCCGCAGACGTCACCGGCGAGATACCAAATCCCCGCATATTCAATATCTTTACCGGGCAAGTGAGCGTGTCCTACACGCCCGACGTGTTTGGCGCCAACTTTCGAAACGTCGAATCGCTCGAGGCGACGGCGGAGAATCAGCGCTATCAGCTCGAGGCGGCACACATAACCCTGGCGACCAATATCGTGCTCGCGGCGGTGCAAGAGGGCAATTTGCGCGGCCAGATCGCGGCGACCGAGCGGATCATCAAGATCGTGCGCGACGTCCTCGATCTGATGCGGCAGCAGCGCGCGCTTGGCCAGATCGCCGAGGCCGATGTCGTTACGCAGGAGGCGGCGCTCGCCCAGATCGAGCTGACGCTCCCGCCGCTGCAGCGCCAATTGGAGCAGCAGCGACATCTGCTCACCGCCCTGATCGGCCGCCTGCCAAGCCAGGAGCCGACCCGCAAAAGATTCACACTCGAATCCCTGCGCCTGCCCCGGAATCTCCCCGTCACCGTGCCTTCGACGTTGGTCTCGCAGCGTCCCGATATTCGCGCCGCCGAGGCCAATGTGCACTCCACCAGCGCTCTGATCGGGGTTGCGATCGCCAATCGACTGCCGAACATCACTCTCAGCGCCACTGACGGCAGCCAGGCATTTGACATATCGAAGCTGTTCTCTCCCGGTACCGGCTTCTGGACAGTG
>Ga0081455_10007603_pt1 | contig 11391 bp, 7 predicted proteins | sample TabmetS3T2R1_FD_70207 | JGI IMG/M metagenome (GOLD analysis project Ga0081455, IMG submission 70207) | Tabebuia heterophylla rhizosphere microbial communities from the University of Puerto Rico - S3T2R1 | ecosystem: Host-associated > Plants > Roots > Rhizosphere ...
GGTTGAGAAAAGACAACCACGAGTCGGGGGCGGTGGCGGCGATCGAGAGGAGCAGGGTCGGGGCGGCGTTGAGGTGGGTGATCGACTCGCGCTCGATTGCGGCCCAGATCGCCTCGGGTTGGGTCTCGCGCAGACAGACGTGGGTGCCGCCGGCGGCGCTCACCGCCCAGCTGAAGCACCAGCCGTGGCAGTGGAACATCGGCAGCGTCCAGAGGAAGCGCGAGCCCGGCTCGAGCCGCGCGTGCCAGGCCATCGCCAGCGCCTGCAGGTAGGCGCCGCGGTGGTGGTACATCACTCCCTTCGGCCGCCCGGTGGTGCCGCTGGTGTAGTTGAGCGAGAGCAGGCCGGTCTCCTCCGGCGGCTCCGGCTCGAACCCCTCCCCCGCCGCGACCAGCTGCTCGTAGCCGGCCCCCTCGACCACCACCTCGAGCCCACCGCCGAGAGCCGCCGCCACCTCCTCGCCGTGCACCGCCATCTCCTGGTCGCAGATCAGGAGCGTGGCGCCGGAGTGCTCGAGGATGTAGCTCAGCTCCGGGACCGCGAGCCGGTGGTTGAGCGGCACCATCACCGCCCCGGCGAACGGCACCGCGTAGTGCGCCTCGAGCAGGACCGAGGAGTTGGTCGCCAGCACCGCGACCCGCTCGCCCGACCGCTTCCGCGCGGCGATGGAGCCGGCGAGGCCGAGCGTTCGGCGCTCGAGCTCGGCGTAGGTGAGCCGGCGCTCGCCGTCGACCAACGCCGGGCGATCGCGATGGACGCGGGCCGCGCGGCGCAGGAAGGCGGTCGGGGTGAGCGGCTCGAAGGCGTGGCTCAATGCAGCGTCCTCAATGCACCAACATACCCCCGTCGACGTTGATCGCCTGGCCGGTGATGTAGTCGGAGTCGGCGGAGGCGAGGAAGACCGCGAGGCCGGCGATGTCCTCCGGCGTCGAGGTCCGCCCGACCGGGATCCCTTCGCTGAATTCCTCCAGCAGCTGGCCTTCGCGCTCGGTCTCGCCGACGTTCCGCGAGTCCTGGTCGAGCTGGTCCCAGAGCTCGGTGGTGACGACGCCGGGGCAGAAGGCGTTGACGGTGATCCCCTCGCCGGAGAGGTCGCGGGCGCCGGACTGGGTCAGCGAGACGACCGCAAACTTGCTGGCGCAGTAGGCGGGGAACAGCGGGAACCCCTCCTTGCCGGCGATCGAGGCGGTGTTGATGATCTTGCCGCCGCCGCCCTGCTGCTTGTAGATCTTCGCCGCCTCCTGCATCCCGAAGAGGACGCCGAGGCCGTTGACCCGCATGATCCGGTCCCAGTCCTCCTCGGTCACTTCGAGGAAGTGCTGGGTCTTCGAGATCCCGGCGTTGTTGAAGAGCACGTCGAGGCGGCCGAACTCTGCCACCGCGGCGTCGAGCGCGGCCTTGACGCTGGGCCGGTCGCCGACGTCGCAACCGATCCCGATTGCCTTGCCGCCGGCCTCGCGGATGCTTCCGGCGACCTTCTCGGTCCCCTCGGCGTTGAGGTCGGCGACGGTCACCCCTGCCCCCTCCTCCGCCAGCCGCTGCGCCAGCCCGGCACCGATCCCGCGCGCCGCGCCGGTGATGACGACACTCCTGCCGTCGAGCTTTCCCATCTCCCTCTCCTTCGTCCGGGCCCATTCCCGGTTAGGGCCAACTGTTGATCAACAGTAAACGATTTGGACAGTGCCAGTGTCGCAGACCTGTGGAAGTAGCCGAGAGAGTGTGTAGTGGTGCTACGCGTGGCCGGCCAGCTCGGCCAGCAGCGCATAGTTCTCGAGCCGCGGCTCGAGCTCACCACGTTCGATCCGGTGGGCGAGCTCGACCACCGCGGCGTTGACCGGAGCGCGGTCGGGGCCGAGCTCGGCGACGACCAAGCCGTTGATCTCGTCGACCTCGCTGCGGCGGCCCTTGCCCCAGTCCTGCAGGATCGTCGTCGTCGTGCTGGGCAGGACGAAGCCAGCGTAGAGGGCATTGAGCAGGCGCTCGACGACGCGCTCCGGCTCGGCGACGTCGGCCGGCCCAAGGCCGAAGATCGGCTCGATCTGGTGGCCGCGGGCGAGGCCGGCGTCGAGCGCCTCCTGGCCGGCGGCGAGCATCAGGTCGCGCATCGCCTCGTGCTTCAGCGAGGCCAGCATCGGTTCGCCGAGGATCGCCGTCGTCACCAAAGTCGTGCAGTTCGAGACCAACTTCATCCACTTGGCTGAGCGGATGTCGTCGACGACCTCGACCGCACCCGCCTGCGCCAGCAGCTCGGCGACCTCGGCCTCACGCCCGGCGGTCGCCGGGTCGAGCGCGCCGACCGCGAACCATGAGCGCTCCGGCGGCGTGTGGCGCTCGACCACCCCCGGTACCTCCATCGTCGAGGAGCACTCGATCACGCAGCCGATCGCGCGCCCGGGCCCGACCACCTCGGCGACGACGTCGGCGGTCATCCCGTTCTGGACGCCGGCGACGAGGCCGTCAGGCGCGACCAGCGGCTTGATCAGCTCGCAGGCCCAGCGCGTGTCGTAGGCCTTCATCAGCACCAGGACGACGTCGAACGGCTGGCGCAACTCGGCGACCTCGCAGAGGTGGTGCGCCCGCACCGGCAGCTCGAGCACTCGCTCGGGCATCGTGATCCGCAGCCCCTCGGCGCGCATCTTCTCGACGTGCGCCGGCCACTGCTCGATCAGGGTCACGTCGAGCCCGGCGGCGGTCAGGTCGGCCCCGACCGAGGCGCCGTTGGCGCCCGCCCCGAGCACGGCGATCCGCTTCTCGTCCAAGCGTCCGGTCATCTGCACACCGGCCCCCGACACCGGCGTAGCATGGCGCCATGGGGGTTGGCGTGAGGTTTCTCGTCCGGCTGCGCCGCGGCATCGCGATGGCGCTCGCCGTGATGGCGCTCGGCGCGATCGCGCCGGTTGCGGCCGAGGCGACGACCAGCTGCGCATACGACTCCGGCACCGATGTCCTCAGCGTCGATCTCAATGCCCCCAACGACTCGGCGATCCTGCGGTTGATCGCGGTCGAAACGATCGACGTGCGGGAAAGCGGCGGCCTCGTCACCTGCAGCGGCGGCACCCCGACCGCGGCAAACACCGACCTGGTCAGCGTCACCGACAAAACCGCCAATGGCGACACCAGCCTCTCTGTCCTCGAAGCGCCCAACCTGGCACCGGGGGTCCCGATCAACTACGCCTCGGGCGGCGGCTTCGACACCCTCTTGGTCTTCGCCGTCCCAGCCACGCCCGCGCTGCTCCGCGTCGGCAACGACGGTGTCAACACCGACGGCGACAACGACGCCGACATCACCTTTCTCCTCAGCGCCACGATCCCCGAGAGCTTCGTGCTCCTCGGCAGCAACGCCGCTGACACGATCAGCGCTCAGGGTGGCGCCGGCACCGGCAGCGCGATGAGTGGCACCTCGCTCGAACTCCGCGGCGAAGCGGGCAACGACACGCTCGAAGGCGGCGAAATCGGCGACCTGCTGAACGGCGACCTCGGCGACGACACGCTGCGCGGCTTCGGCGGCGAAGACGCGCTGGTCGGAGACGCGGTCGTCGGAGCGCCCGGCGACGACCTCTACGACGGCGGCGCCGGCGGCGCGACCGCCCGGTTCGGGACGGCCCAGAACGGCGTCACCGTCGACCTCGCCAAAACCGGTCCGCAGCCGACCGGTGAGGGCAACGACACGTTCATCTCGGTCGAGAACGTCGACGGCTCGAAATTCGCCGACACCCTGCTTGGCGGCGTCGGCGCAAACCACCTCACCGGGCAGGGCGGCGACGACCTGATCGACGGCCGCGACGGTGACGACTCCCTGAACGGCGGCTCGGGCATCGACACCGTCACCTACGCCGAGGCCCCGGCCGGGGTGGCAGCAGACCTCACCGCCGGCAAAGCGAGCGGCGGCTACGGCAGCGACAGCCTGCTCGAATTCGAGAACCTGATCGGCTCGCGGTTCGCCGACGCACTCGTCGGCAACAAAGAGGCCAACGCGATCACGGCTCTGGGCGGCTCCGACACGGTGCAGGCGCTGGCCGGCCCCGACCGGGTCGAGGTCCGCGACGGCGTCGCCGACAACGCCTCCTGCGGCAGCGAGGTCGACACCGCGATCTCCGACCGGCTCAGCCTCGACACCGTCCAGTCCGACTGCGAGCTGGTCGACGCCCTGCCCGAGCCGGCGCAGCCTGGCGGCGCCGGCGGCGGCGGTAACGCCGGCGGGAGCACTGGCGGCAACGGTCCCAAAGGCCAATCGACGAAGGACACCTCGGTCAAGTTCTCCCTGCGAGCCGCCAAACGGCAGCCGCTGCTCGCCCAGGGCGGCGTGATCGTCAATTTGCGCTGCCCGCAGGAGGCTTGCACCGTCACCGTCCGCGGCGGTCGCCGCCTGAAGCCGATCACCGTCCACCTCGCCGCGCGCGCGACCAAAGCCGCGAAGCTGAAGATCCGCAAAGCGAAACGAGCGGCGATCCGGCGCCTGCTCCTCGCCGGCGGCACGCCGAAACTGCGCCTCAGCGCGACCGCCAGCGACGCCGCCGGCAACTCGGCGTCCGCCAAGCTGACCGTGACGGCCAAACCCCTCTCGCTCCGCCACGGCTAGAACCCGAGCGCGATCCGCGGCTGCGGCAGGATGCCGCCGTGCTCGGCGGCCCAGCCGTTGACGTAGGCCTGCGAGGCCTCGACCTGCCGCCGCACCGCGGCGGGGTCGATCCCGACCAGCTTGCCATCGCGTTTCACCACCTCCCCGTCGACCACCACGGTCGAGACGTTGCCGGCGTTGGCCTGCATCACCACCGTCCCGACCGGGTCCTCGCGGTTCCAGCCGATCAGGTTGAAGTCGTTGCCGTCGATCAGCACCAGGTCGGCGCGCTTGCCCGGCGCGAGCGTCCCGACCCGGTCGCCGAGCCCCGCCCCGCGGGCGCCGTTCACCGTCGCCCATTCGAGCGCCTGGCGGGTCGTCAGCGAGACGTCCTCGGGCATTTCGCTGCGCCGGTAGTAGCGCTCGTCGCCGAGCATCCGCCCGACCTGCAGCGCCAGCCGCATCTGGGCGAACATGTCGCCGCTGCCGTTCGAGGTGATGTCGACGCCGAGGCTCGGCGCCACCCCATGCTCGATCAGCTTGGCGGTGATCGGCTCGCCCATCCCCATCTGCATCTCGGTCTCCACCTGGACCGAGACCGAGGCGCCGGCGTCGGCGATCAGCGCCAGCTCGTCGTCGGCGCTGAACGAGCAGTGGACGAAGAGGATGTCGGGGCCGAGCAGGCCGGCGCGGTGGATCTTGCGCACGTCTTCCCAGCGCTGCGGCGCCAGCACCTGGTTGGCGTGCAGCGAGATCCAGGCGTCGAGCTCGCGGGCCGAGCGGAACTCGGCGACGACGTCGTCCCACTGGGCGATTTCGATCTCCTGCGGGACGATCGCCAGCGTCACCAGCCCGTCTTTCGAGCTGAACTCCTCCGCCGCCAGCTGGTGAGCGAACCGCACCCGGGCGTCGTGGTGGGGCAGGTCGGGGTTCTCGATCTCGGGGGTCGTCTCGACCGCGAAGCCGTGGTCGAGGACCGGCGTGTAGGCGAGCCCGAACAGCGCCCGCACCCCGGCGTCGCGCAGCCCCCGCAGCGCCTCGCGGGCGTGGTCGCGGGTGACGACGTTGTGGCAGTAGTCGACGACCAGCGTGACCCCGGCGTTGAGCGCGTCGAGCGCCCCCGCGTAGTTGCCGACGTACATGTCCTGCGGCCGGTACATCGGCCCGAGGTGGATCCGCCAGCAGCGCACGTAGTCCTTCACCGTCCAGTCGGCGCAGACCCCACGCAGCGCGTGCTGCCAGGTGTGGAGGTGGGTGTTGGCGAAGCCGGGGATCGCGATCTGGCCGCGGGCGTCGATCCGCTCCGCGTCCTCGACCCCGAGGTCGGGCCCGACGGCGACGATCGCCCCGTCCTCGACCAGCAGGTCGGCGTCGCGGAGATCGCCGATCGCGGAGTCGAGGCTGACGATCGCGGCGGCGTTCTCGATCAGCAGCCGCGAACCGGCCATGCCCTTACGACCCCGCCGGGTCGCTGGCCGCCGCCGCCAGCCGGATCCGGCTGACCCGGGCGTAGATCGCCGCCGCGACGAGGATGATCGCGCCGGGGAAGAAGTACTGCCAGGCGTCGGAGAGTTCGAGGAAGGTGATCGCGTTGATCATCTCGGTCAGCAACAGGGCGCCGAGCACGGTGCCGGCGAAGGAGCCGCGGCCGCCGTAGATGCTGGCGCCGCCGAGCACCACCGCGGCGATCGACTGCAGCGTGTAGCTCTGGCCGGCGGTGGCGTCGCCGGTCCCGATCTGGACCGCCAGCATCACCGAGGCGAGCGTCGCGAACAGCGCGCAGAGCAGGTAGGCGAGGATCTTGGTCAGGCCGACGTTGAGCCCCATCCGGTGCGCCGCCGCTTCGTCGGAGCCGACGGCGCGCAGGCCGACGCCGAAGCGCGTGCGCCGCAGGAGGTACTCGGCACCGAGGCCGATCAGGACGACGACGATGAAGACGATCGGGATGCCGCCGACGGTCTTGGTCAGCGTTTCGGTCGCCGAGGCGGCGAAGAGGCCGGTGGGCACCGGGTTGATCAGCAGCGCTATTCCCTGCACCCCGATGAAGGTCGCGAGGGTCGCGATCACCGCGTTGATCTTCGCGAACTGGACCAGGCCGCCGTTGATCAGACCGATTCCGGCACCGGCGGCGAGCGCGAGTCCGAGCCCGAGGAGAAAGCCGCCGGTGCCACCTGAATCGGTCGCGAAGCCGGTCAGGATGACCAGCCCCAGCCCCATCATCGGCCCGACGGAGAGGTCGACTCCGGCCGTGACGAGGACGATCAGCTGCCCGAGCCCGACCAGGATCAGCGCGGTCGAGAGCAGCAGCAGGTTTTCGATGTTGAAGCTGGTGAGGAAGTCGCCGTTCTGGCCGGCGGTGATGATCGCGAGGACGACGATCACCGCCGCGAGGACCGGCGTCGCGACGCCGTCGCCGCGCAGGAAGCGGCCGAAGAAGCCGATCGACCGGCGCTCCTCGCGGGCCCGCTCTTTGCGTGCCTGGGTCGAGGTGACGGCGGTGCCGGTGATCGTCTCCTCGCTGACGTCTGCGGCCTCGAGAGCGCCGACCACCTGGCCGCGCGACATGATCATCACCCGGTCGCAGAGGCCCTCGAGCTCGAGCGCGTCCGAGGAGCAGACGACGATCGCGCAGCCGTCGGCGGCGAGCTCGCGCAGCAGTCGGTAGATCTCGACCCGGGCGCCGACGTCGACGCCCTGGGTCGGCTCGTCGCAGACCAGAACCTTCGGCCGACCGAGCATCGCCCGCGCGAAGACCACCTTCTGCTGGTTGCCGCCGGAGAGCGAGCCGATCTCGGCCTCGGGCGAGGCCGCTTTGATCGCCAGTTCGCGCTCCTGCTCGGCGACCGCGGCGTCCTCGCGACCGCCGGCGACGAAGCCGAAGCTGGTGAACTGCTGCAGCGAGCTGGCGACCGCGTTCTCGCGCACGCTGAGCGCCGGGAAGAGGCCCTCGCGCTGGCGGTCGGCGGAGACGAAGAAGATGCCGTCGTGCTGGGCGCGGCGCGGGCTCGAGAGGTGGGCCTGGCGGCCGTTGACGGTGACGGTGCCGTGGCTCGAGCCGAGCCCGGCGAGCGCCCGCACCAGCTCGCGCTGGCCGTTGCCGGCAACCCCTGCGACGCCGAGGATCTCGCCCTCGCGGACGCGCAGCGAGACGTCGTCGAAGCCCTCGCCGGAGAGCTCGGACACCTCGAGCACGCCCTCGCCGGCGGCGCCGCTGGCGAGCTTGTCGGGGAAGACTGCGGCCAGGGCGCGGCCGGCGATCAGTTTGAGGATCGTCGGCTCGTCGACCTCCTCGACGGCGAAGGTGCCGCGCGCCTCGCCGTCGCGCAGGACGGTGAGCCGGTCGGCGATTTCCCGCACCTCGGGGATGCGGTGGGAGATGTAGACGATCGCGGTGCCGCGGGCGCGGATCGCCCGCACCTGGTCGAAGAGGTGGCGCACCTCCTCGGCGTCGAGCGCCGCGGTCGGCTCGTCGAGGATCAGGACCTTCGGTTCGAGCGCCAGCGCCTTGGCGATCTCGACCAGCTGGCCCTCGGCCGCGCTCAGTTCGGAGACGCGGCTGGTCGGCTCGATCTCCGCCCCGATCGTCTCCAGCCGTTCGCGCGCCCAGGCGTTGGCGCGGCCGATCGGCGGCCGCATCGCTCGCGGCACCGCCAATGCCATGTTCTCGACCACAGTCAGGTCCTCGGCCAGCGCCGGGTGCTGGTAGACGACGCCCAGCCCCAGCGCCTGGGCGGCGCTGGGGCTGGCGGCGTCGAGACGCTCGCCGCCGATTTCCACAACCCCGTCGTCGGGTTGCAACGATCCTGCGGCGACCGCCATCAGGGTCGACTTGCCCGCCCCGTTCTCACCGAGCAGGGCGTGCACCTCGCCGGCGTTGACCTCGAGGCTCACCCCCTTCAGGGCATGCACCGCCCCGAAGGCCTTGCGGACCTCGGTCAGGCGCAGCGCGGTGCGGTCAGTCGACTCCATCTCGTTTCGGTTCCTTCTCTATTCGTGCGTTTCTGGTGCGCTCTGCCTATTCGAGCGCGATTTTGTTCATCTCCGCTTCCGGCATTTCGTTCGAGAAATACGCTTCCGGGCTGGCCGCTTCGTCGCATTTCGGTTCCTGGCCGCCGACCGAGTCTTCCCAGATGCCGAGGCTGAAGACGCCGTTGCCCTTCAGCGCCGGCGGTTCACCGCCGGAGGCTTCGGCGACCGCCTGCTGGACCGCGTAGCGGCCGAGCCAGTTGCGCGAGGAGATCGTCAGCAGCGGGAATTCTTCGCCTTTGTCTTTCGCTTCTTTCCAGGTGCAGGCGAGGGCGTTGGCCTCGGTCGAGGCGGTCGGCGGGACTTTCTTGCCGGCTGCCTGGAAGGCCTGGATCGCGGCCTGGGCGGTCGCCCCGTAGTCGTTGACCATGCCGTCGATCTGCGGGTGCTTGGCGATCAGCGAAGCGGTCAGTTTTTTCGCTTCCGCCGGGTCCCAGTTGGTGACCGGCCACTGTTCTTCGGAGATCGGCTCGACCAGTTCGACGCCGGGGTTTTCTTCGACCACTTCGAGCACGCCTTTGGCGGTGTTGGAGCTGACCGTGTTGCCGGCCGGGCCACCCTCGTAGAGCAGCTGGCCTTTGCCGCCCATCTGTTCGATCACCCATTCGGCCCATTCGCGGCCGGCGGCGACGGTGTCCCAGTCGACGTACTTGTTCCAGTCGGTGCCTTCGGTGCCGCACGGATCAGCCGCCCAGGCGACGACCGCGGCGCCGTGCTGGGTCGCCTGGCGCATCGCCGGGACCTCGGCGCAGACGCCCGAGTCGGGAATGATCACGATCGCGTTGGCGCCCTGGGCGACCATGCTCTGCAGGCCCGAGACCGCCTTCTGCGGTTCGAAGCCGGCGTTGACGACGATTTCCTTTTCGACCGCCGGGCATTTCGCCGCCTCGAGCTGGACCTGCTTCAGCGACTCCTTCGACCAGGCGTTGAGGCCACCCCCGTCCTGGATGCCGAGCGTGACGCCGTCTTCACCGCACCACGCTTCACCGCCGCCGGACGATGCGGTTTCGCTGCCGCCGCCGCCCGAGCTTTCGCTTTCGGTCGTGCTCGCAGATTCGGTCGCGCCGCTGGTGGTGTCGTCGCCACCGCCGCACGCCGACAGCGCCAGCGCTGCGAGCAGCAGGCCGATCGCCACCAGGGCCGGCCCCAGTACGCGCCCCCGTTTACGTCTTGCTGACATCGATTGAGTCCTCCTGTTGGTTGGAACGGATAAGCGCGCGGCCCCTGGACACGTCCAGGTCGGTGCCGCTGGTGGAGTTGGTCGGGCGGACGCCCGCCGCCCCCTGACCGCGATCGCGGTAGGAGAGGAGGCGCCGCCAGGGGATGTTGCGCAGCCCCATCCCGAGGGCGACGATCGCCCCCTGGATCAGGTAGTTGACCGAGGTCTGCGCTCCCAGGGCCGAGATCACCTGTTCGAGCTGGGTGAGGAAGAGGACGCCACCGGCGGTGGCGATGACGCTGCCGCGGCCGCCGCCGAGGGCGGTGCCGCCGAGCACCACCGCGGCAATCGAGGGCAACAGATATTCGTTGCCGGGCAGGAGCGGCGGCGACTGCAGGTAGCCGGAGAGGAGCGCCCCGGCGAGCGCATAGCAGAGGCCGGCGAAGGCGTAGCTCGAGAGCTGGTAGCGCTCGACCGGGAGCCCGGCGGCGCGGGCGGCGAGCGGGCTCGAGCCGACGAGGACGAAGCGCCGGCCCCAGACGGTGCGGGTGATGAAGGCCGCGACGAGCAGCACCATCACCAGCGCCAGCACCGCGAGGACCGGGATGCCGAGGACTTTGTCGGAGGTGAATTCCTGCCAGTTCTTGGTCGCCTTGAAGGCGATGCTGCCGCCGGTCACCTGGAGGACGACGCCGATGAAGATCGCGTTCGAGCCGAGGGTCGCGACCAGCGGCGTGATCCCCAGCCGGGTCACCGCGAGCCCGTTGAGGAAGCCGCCGGCGAAGCCGCTGGCGAGGACGACCAGCAGCGCCGGCAGGAGGTCGCCGGAGTTGCCGCCGGGGATGGTGACGATCAGGACGGCACCGAGCGAGAAGAGGCCGGCGACCGAGAGGTCGAGGCCGCCCTGCTGGATCACCAGGGTCTGGCCGATCGCCGCGACCGCGAGGATGCCGGCGAACGGCAGCATCGCCTGCAGGGCGTCCTGAGAGAGGCTGCCCGAGGCGACCAGCGGGCTGACCGCGAAGAGGACGGCGGTGGCGATCCAGATCGCCATGAACGGGGACGCCACCCGGCGCGGTCTAAGTGCGAGAGCCCTCAATCTCATCCATTCCCTTGACGCGCGTGTTTGACGCGACGGTGAATTCGTAGCATGTTGCTGAACACCCTGTCAAGGGACAGCGAACAGTTTCAAGCCTGTTTACGCAGGCTCAGGAAGGCTGGGCGGAGCGAGAGCGCCCGCCCACGGAGCGTTTAAGCGCGGACCTGCTCTGGCGTCCAGCCTCCGCCGAGCTTCGCGTCGGCGATGGCGGGGTCTTCCGGCGCTTGCGACAGGAGGTAGTCGCGGGTTTCGGTTGCCAGCTTCCGCACCTTGGAAACGTCGGCGTCGAGGAGCTTGCCGTCGCGTTTGACCATCCGGCCGGCGACCATCACGGTGTCGACGTTGCCGGGGTGGGCGGCGTAGACGATCGCGCCCCAGGGATTGTTCATCGGCGTCAGCGCCAGCGAGTCGGTGGAGATCAGGATCAGGTCCGCCTGCTTGCCGGGGGTGAGGCTGCCGATCTTCTCGTCGAGGCCGCAGGCGCGGGCGCCCTGGACGGTGGCGAACTCGACCACGTCCTTGCAGCTCAGCCGCAGCTCCTCGACCAGC
>Ga0081455_10007604_pt1 | contig 11391 bp, 9 predicted proteins | sample TabmetS3T2R1_FD_70207 | JGI IMG/M metagenome (GOLD analysis project Ga0081455, IMG submission 70207) | Tabebuia heterophylla rhizosphere microbial communities from the University of Puerto Rico - S3T2R1 | ecosystem: Host-associated > Plants > Roots > Rhizosphere ...
ATTGCTGGCGTGCCGCCGAGCCCGTTCACGAGCAGGGCAATGGAATCGCCATCCACTGCTTCCAAGTCATCAACGATGTTCTCGAGCAGCTGTTCGACCAGGACATCGGCTCGCTGCACGTGGATGCGCTCGACGCCTTGCTCACCATGGATGCCAAGACCAAGCTCGATCTCGTTCTCACCGAGCGCGAAGCCTGGCCGACCAACGGCAGGCACTGTACAGGCACCGAGGGCTACGCCCATGCTGGCAAGGTCCGCAGCGGCGGCCCGCGCAAGCGCCGCTACCTCGGCAACCGTGCGCCCCGCCTCGGCCGCCGCCCCGGCAATCTTGTGCACGAATACGGTGCCGGCAATGCCGCGTCGACGGTCGCGCGGCACAGTATCGCCAAGCCCGACGTCATCGGCAACCACGACGACCTCGACCGGAATACCGTCAGCACGCGCCAGCTCGGCGGCCAGCCCGAAGTTCAGGCGATCGCCGGTGTAGTTCTTGACGATCAGCACAGCCCCCGCTGGGCCGGCAGCAGCGCGAATGCCGGCCCACACGGCGTCCACACTGGGCGAGGTGAAAACGTCACCCGCGACAGCGGCTGTCAGCATCCCAGGTCCGACGTAGCCCGCATGAGCCGGTTCGTGTCCCGAACCTCCGCCCGAGACGATGGCAACGGAGCGCTCTTCCAATGAGGGCAGATCGGCACGGACAACGACGTCATGCTCCGCCAGCAAGGCGAGGCCCGGGTTGAGATCGCAGATACCTTCCAGCATTTCGCGCACGACATGGCGCGGATCATTGACCAGCTTCTTCAACAAGGATCTCCATGTCATGAACTCTCGGCGTGCAGGATCTCACCGAACAGCTCCCAGGTCTGGCCCTTGAAGCGTTGAAGCTGGACGGCCTGGATCGGGTAGTAGTCGGTCGAGCTGGTCGAGATGGTGATCCCGGGCAACAGCATGGGCACGCGGAACTTCCGGTAGCCTGCCGCCTGTTTCATGACGTTGGCGCGCGTCAGCTCATCGCGGCAGCGACGCAGGGTTTCGGCCATCAGGAACGAGACCGTGAAACCACTGACATTGCCGAGATCGGCGAGATGCGCCGTCGGATGGTATTTCGTCATCCAGGCCTTGAAGGCTTTCATGTCCTCGTGGTCGGTCCAGGTGGGATCCGTCGGATCCATGAGATAGGCAGCGGTGATGATGCCCTGCACATTGTCGAAGCCCGCCGGCTTCATCACCGTGCCGACGCTGGCGGAGACGTTGTTGACGTAATGTACGGGCTTCCAATCGATGTCGGCGACCTTGCGCATGGCCTGGGCAGCGAACTTCGGCGTGGCGATATTGAAGAACGCGTTGGCGCCGCTCGCCTTGAGCTGGATGACCTGCGAATCGACGGTCGGATCGGTGATCTCGTAGGTCACATGCTTCACGACCCGCCCGACCTCCTTGCCGAGACCTTCCTTGAAACCTTCCCAGTAGTCCTTGCCGTAATCGTCGTTCTGCATCAGCACGGCGATCCTGGGATCCTTCACCGTCGCCAGAACATGCTTGGCGTAGATCACTGCCTCGGTGTGGTAGTCGGGCGTGAAGCCCATGGTCCACGGGAAGTCCTTGGGATTGCCCCACTTCGACGCGCCGGTGGCGACGTAGAGCTGCGGTACCTTCCTCTGGTTCATGTACTTGTGGATGGCAGTGTTGCAAGCCGTGCCCAGCGTGTTGTGCGTGCACAGCACTTTCTCCTGCTCGACGAGCTGGCGGATGCACTCCACGGTCTTGGGCGGCGAATAGCCGTCATCGAGAGTGATGAACTTGATCTTCCGCCCATTGATACCGCCGGTGTCGTTGATCATGTCCCAGAAGGCCGCGATCGCCTTGCCGTTCACGCCGTAGGCGGACGCGGGGCCGCTATAGGGACAGGTGTGGCCGATCTTGATCTCGGCGTCGCTTGCACCGTCATCGTATCTCTTCTGCCCAAACCCGGCGCGCGACGCGCCCGCAAGCACGGCGGCCGACGCGCCGCCCAGGAACATACGCCTGCTGGTCGTCATCTTTCCTCCCGACTCGGAACTCTCGCGGTCCCTGCGGGAAGCCTACAACGACGGTTGTGACGCTACCAGCCCAGCTCGCCGCGTAGCTGCGCCACCGTCTCGAGATGGCGCTCATGATCGCCGGCGAAGCGCAGCACGATGTGCGTCGCGCCAGCGTCGGCATAGCTCTTCATCCAGGCCGCGGCGCCGGCAGCCGGCCCGGCATAGGACATCTGCCGCTTGCGCGTCTCAGCGGGCGGCATGGCGTAGTACCGTTCCAGGTAGGCGTTGATCTTCGTTTCGGCGCGATCCTTGTCCTCGTCAATTGCCAAGGTCAGGTATATCGCAGGCGTCAAGCTGGATGGATCGCGCCCGGCAGCGCGCGCGGCCGCCCGCACTTCGGCCCACTGCGGGGCATATTCTGCGGCACTCGGCGAGTTCGGGAACCAGCCGTCGAACAGACGCCCGGCCCGTGCTCGCGCCGCGGCCACGGCGCCCGCGATCCAGATCGGCGGACCGCCGGGTCGATGTGGCGTCGGCCCGAGGACGGCCGACTTGACCGTCCAGCGCCCCTCGCCCTCCGTCGGCCAATCCACAGGCTTGCCGGTCCATAGCGCGCGGCAGAGCGCCAAGCCTTCGATCAGCCGCCCGATGCGCTTGTCGAACGGCACGCCGGCCGCCTCGAACTCGGCACGGATGTTGGGCCAGTCGGATGCAATGCCGACGCCCAGGATCACCCGTCCTTCCGCGATCTGATCGAGGGTGGCGACCTGATGGGCCAGCAGCACGGGGTTGCGCAATGCGGGGAGCAGCACGGCGGTGCCGAGCTCAGGCTTGCGCGTCCGCGCCGCCACCGCCGCAAGCAGCGTCAGGGCATCATGACGCGGTCGCGCGAGCAGCGAATCGCCAACCCACAGCGATTCGAAGCCCAGGGCCTCGGCGCGCTCGGCCAGCGCCAGAAGCGGTCCCGTCTCCGGCCGCTCCTCCATGACCCGCTCGCGAGTCGGCAGCAGATATCCCAGGCGCGGCAGCGCAAGTCCTCCCCTTTTTGTTCGCAGACTGTAGCAGATCGTGCAACCTGGCGTCGATCTGGTGCGGCGAATTGTGATGCTTTTCCCCGACTACTATCGGTGACGTGACTTGCCCGGCGCGCTAGGAGCAAGGAAATATCCTGGCGCCCCGAACCAGCGATGGAAGGGCCAACAATCGGATGGGACCTACGTTGAAGACGGCGTTGTTGATTCTCTTTGTTTCGATTCTGTCTCTTCTCGCTCTGGAAGGCTTGACACGGCTCTTTCTCGACGACGGCATGCTCTACGAACTGGAAATGTGGAAGTATGCCCGTGAAGTGAAGGTTCGCGACCTTCGGCCGGATCTCGGCCATCGTCATCGGCCGAATGCACAGGCTGACTTGATGGGCGTGGCGGTTCGCACCGACTCCAACGGCTTTCGCTCGCAGCCGATCCCTGAAAAGGCTGGTGCTGGGGTCGCACGTATCGCATTTGTCGGCGATTCGATCACCATGGGTTGGGGCGTCGCCCAAAAGGAAATGTTCACCGATCAGGTGATCGCCGCTCTTCAGGCATCGGGCCGCAAGGTCGACGGGTTCAACATGGGCGTCGGCAACTACAATACCGCACAGGAGCTGGCGCTGTTTCGCGATGTCGGCGCACGGTTGAAGCCCGATATCATCGTGCTTGTCTACTTCATCAATGATGCCGAGCCGATGCCCCGCTATTCGGACAATAGCTGGCTCGACGAGCACTCGGCTGCCTGGGTCGTCTTTCGCTACAGGATCGATTCGCTCGTTCGCCAATTCGGCGAAGCGCCCGACTGGAAGCGTTACTATCGTGATCTCTACGAGCCGAAAGCCGATGGCTGGACCCAGACGAGAAAGGCGCTCGGCGGTTTCGCGGACGATGCCCGCAAGCTCGGGGCAGAACTGGTTGTGTTCAACATCCCCGAGCTGCGCGAGTTGAAGCCCTATCCGTTCGACGACATCACGGACAAGGTCCGCAAGGTCGTCGAGAACCACGAGGTGCCGTTCGTCGACCTGCTGCCTTCGGTGGAGAATCTGCAGCCTTCCACCCTGTGGGTGACCGTGCCCGATCCTCATCCCAACGGCACAGCCGACACCGCCTTCGCCAAGGCCATGGTACCGGAAATCACCGCCATCCTCGACAAGCTGTGCCGCGAGCTAGGCAAAGGCTGTTGATACGGCATCGTTCGGCCATTAAAAGACAGCCCCTCTCGTCCTTCTCGAGCCCACTGCCCGCACTTGAAGAACGTCCTTCTTGTCGTCCTATCGACCGTCCTGAGCCTTGTCGCCGCCGAAGCAGTCGTGCGCTACATCGACGGCTACGCCTTGTTCACCATGCCCCTCAGGGAGGCGACCTGGTCCGGTGAGGTCAAGTCGGACTTGGTGGATCAGCTGCCGGTCGCGGCCGGTGTCCAGAAGGATTGGTTCTCCGTCGACCCCCCGGCGCTGCCCAATCGGCGGCCGGTGCCGGAAGCCTGGCAGAAGCTCTTTCACGCCATCGAAGACAATCCGGTGGGCGGGATGCTGTTTCGTCCGGTCGACATCTTCAAGGCCTGGAACACGGCCTTTGCCGGCGATCCCTGCAAGCATCGCATCCTGCATTTTGCGCCAGGCCAGCTCTACATCTACGATCCCGCCGACGGCAAGCCGACCCCGCCCTATCGCTTCCTGCCCAACGCAACGTTCCCCACCGGCCTGGTGACCAACCAGATCGGCTGGCGCGGTGCGCCCATCGAGGAACCACGCGGCGACAAGACCATACGCATCGTCTTTGTCGGGTCTTCGACGACCGTCGACTACCACCATGTGCCGTTCTCCTGGCCGGAGCTGGCCGGCCATTGGCTCAACGTATGGGCAAAGGCGAAAGGGCTGCCGTTTCACTTCGAGGTCCTGAACGCGGGACGGGAAAGCATCATATCGACCGACATTGCCGCCATTGTCCGTACCGAGGTCCTGCCACTGCGCCCTGACCTGGTGGTGTACTACGAGGGTGGCAATCAGTTTCGACCTGACTCGATCGTCGACAGCGTGCCCAGGGGCACCCCAACGCGTCCTAACCCGCAAGGTGAGATACCTCAGTGGCTGAAAGTGGCCGCGCGGTATTCAGCACTGGCCGGCCGGGTGCGATCGGCGCTGGTTGCGGCGGCTGAGGATGGTCGTGAGTGGCCCAAGCCGGACTACAAGGTGATTTGGCCTGCCGACCTGAACGAGCAGGATCCCGACCTCTCCTATCCGAACCTGCCGGTCAACCTGAATACCATCCAGCGTGACCTGGACCAGATCCGGACCGACCTTGCCACCGTGGGAAGCGACTTCGCCGTGAGCTCCTTCGTGTGGTTTGTGAAGGACGGCATGGTGCTCGATCCGGTGCGGCACCGGTACATTCTCGAGCAGCTCAATATCAACAACTACCCGTTCCGTTATCGCGAGATGGAGCGCCTCGCGCAGTTCCAGAACCGCCTGCTGGCCAAGTACGCCGCCGCGCATGGCTTGCCGTTTGTCGACATCGCCCGCTATACGCCGTTCAATCCGGATTTCTTTGCCGACGCCGTTCACACCAACTACGCAGGCACGCGGATCCGCGGATGGATTGCTTTCAACCAACTTCTTCCGACGGTGGAGAAGCATATCGCCGATGGATCATGGCCGCGGCCGTGGCCGGCCGGCGCTCCCAGGGAGCTGCCGACCTTCGCGGCTCGACACATCACCTTCGACTGCGGCCAATAGCGGCCAGACGCTAGGCCGCCGGCGTATCTTCGGTCTGGCTTTCGCTCCGGCCGTTTGCGGCCTGCAGCTCGTCCAGCTTGTTCTTCGCCCGCCGCGCGATGCGTATCCAGAGCTTCTGATCTTCCTTGGACAGCTTGCCCCATACTTGTGGTTCGCCAAGCGTCGCCTTGGAGTGGACCGCCTGCAGGTTCTTGCCGACGGCGAGGAGGATGTCTTTCTCTTCCATGTAGTACCGCTCCAGAATTGAGATACATCTAGTCTTTCATATTTTTATGATGCCGTGCTTACCGACCGGCATCTTGCGACAAAAAGCATTGCAGCCCGACGCCGGCACGCCTGTCGCTCGATCAACCGACGCAAGACTCATACCGTGGCTTGGCTCGAGCCCTCCGTTCATCTGCATAGCTTGGCGAGGATTTGGAGGAGATGGCGTCCCCAACGGGATTCGAACCCGTGTTACCAACGTGAAAGGCTGGTGTCCTAGGCCTCTAGACGATGGGGACGAGGCCGCCGGCTTTTACGGGTTGATGGCGGCAAAATCAAGCAAGTGCGGTAGCGTCACGCCAGCACCGATCCGACCGCTGGCGCCGCGTCATCGATCTGCAATCGGACGCGCTCCTGGCCTCCAAAGCGATCGATCCGCAGGGCGCCCGCGACATGCAGCACAGGCCTCGACGGATCCAGCAGAGCCGGTCCCAGCGCCGTCTGGCGACAGCGAAAGGCGATCGAGTCGATGCGACCTGGTTCGCCGCCAACGAGGGTGCAGCGGATATGCCCGTCGCCCACGGGCTGCGCGTAGTCCACACGCACACCGGTAAATGCGAAACGCGGCAGGGCATTTCCCGCACCGAACGGGCCGGCGCGCTCGATCATGGTGACAAGCTCTCCTGTCGCCGCCGCCGGCGTCAAAGCCGCATCGATGCCAAGTTCCCGCAGGGCCGGTGCAATGCCAAGCTGTGGCGCAAGACGCTGATCGAGAAATTGCGCCAGCTCGGCCAACGCCTCGCGGGCAACGGTCAGGCCGGCCGCCATGGCATGGCCGCCGCCGTTCACCAGCAGGCCGGCCTGACGAGCGGCGATGACGGCAGCGCCAAGATCGACGCCGCGCACCGACCGGCCGGACCCCTTGCCCAGCTCGCCGTCCATGCCGATCACGAAGGCTGGGCGGCCATAACGTTCGACCAGACGGCTGGCGACAATGCCGATGACGCCGACATGCCAACCCTCGCTTTCAACTACCAGGGCGGCGGGCAGGTCCTTGCGGTCGGGTCCGTAGAGTCCTTCGATGCGCGCGATCGCCTGATCGAGAACCTCGCGCTCGATGGCGCGCCGCTCGGCATTGAGCTCGTCGAGCCGCACCGCCAGCGCACCGACCTCATGTGAATCGTCGCTCGCCAGCAGGCGCGCCCCGAGATCGGCCTGCCCTACCCGGCCGCCGGCGTTGACGCGTGGCCCGAGCATGAAGCCGAGGTGATAGGCGCCCGGCCGCTCGCGCAAGCGCGCCACATCGGCGAGCGCCGCCAGGCCGACGTTACGGCGCTGCCCCATCACCTGCAGGCCCTGGCGCACGAGTGCGCGATTGACGCCGGTGAGGGGCACGACGTCGCACACCGTGCCCAGCGCCACCAGATCGAGCCATTGCCTGAGATCGGGCTCGGGCCGCGCCTCACCGTACCAACCGGCCTGGCGCAGCGCGCGATTGACGCCGACACAGAGCAGGAAGGCCACGCCCACCGCCGCCATCTGCTTGTGCGCGCTGGCTTCGTCGATTCGGTTGGGATCGACGACGGCAACGGCATCCGGCAACGCGATCTCGGCCTGATGATGGTCGATCACGATGACGTCGAGGCCGGCGCGCCTCGCCTCGGCCAACGGCTCGAACGCCGTCACGCCGCAATCGACCGTGACCACGACCGACGCGCCGGCTGCCCTGAGCTTCAGCAGGGCCGCCGCGTTTGGGCCATAACCCTCGATGCGGCGATCCGGAATATAGAAGCCGATGTCGCCGCCGACGGCGCGGAAGAAGCGCAGCAGCAGCGCCGCCGACGTCGCTCCGTCGACGTCGTAGTCACCGAACACGACGACCCGTTCACCGTGCCGCACCGCCCGCACCAGACGCGCGACGGCGGCCTCCATGTCCTTGAGATGCAGCGGATCGGGCAAGGACTTGCGCAGCGTCGGATCGAGGAAGTCCGGCACGTCATCCAGCCCCACCTCGCGCGCCGCCAGCAGGCGGCAGATCGCGCCCGGCAGCCCATGCCGCTGCGCCATGGCCAGGGCAATGCTCTCGTCGGCAAGCCTTGCTGCCCAACGACGGCCGGTCAGTGACCGCTCAATGCCGAGGAAAGCCACTCGTTCGGCGCGGGGCTGCGAGGACATGACAGGACCATAGCGCGGATGGCTGTGGAAACGTCAGGGCTCGCCACGCGTGCGCAGGACCGCGATGTTGAGCCGCTTCACCACCGCCCCGCCGAACTGCAAGGTGAGCGGCAGGCTCTGGATCTCGAACTGCACGCTCTGGCGAATGCCCGGACAGTCGGCGCGGCTGGTCGTGGCGAGCGGCCTCAGGCGGCGGTCGTTCTGCACCGCGTCGACCCACGCATCGGCCGACAAGGTCACCTGGTACCGGCCGGCCGAGATCCATTCGAGCGTGACCACGCCGCCCAGCCCATCGTCACGGCCGCGTTCCGGCGGCACCATGTAGATGACCGAGGAAACGGGCTGCAGCAGGAGGGAAAAGACCCCGTCCTTGGGCAGCGCCGACTCGCTCTCGACATCGACGACGAAACCGTCGGCAAACAGCTCGAGCTCGCGATCCACCGGCCAGTCGAAGCGACCGCACCCGTCCTCAGCCGCTGCAGCGCCTGCGGCGACCAGCGACAGCACCGAGGCGATCAGCCAAGCCCGCATCTTGCAATGATGATCAAGCCCAGCTCGGCAGGCCAGTCTTGATCGTGAAATTGTGATGCGCCGAGATCCACCGCACCGTGCCGGTCTTCGAGCGCATGACGATCGAATGCGTCTCCGCACCGTTGTGGAAGCGGCGCACGCCCTTCAGCATCGAACCCGAGGTGACGCCGGTCGCGGCGAACATCACGTCGCCCTTGGCCATTTCCGTCATCGAGTACTTGCGGTTGAGATCGGTGATGCCCCATTTGCGCGCACGGGCTTTCTCGTCGTCGTTGCGGAACAGCAACCGCCCCTGGATCTGGCCGCCGATGGCGCGCAACGCCGCCGCCGCCAGCACGCCTTCGGGCGCTCCACCGGAGCCCATGTAGATGTCGATGCCCGACTCGCCCGTCGAGGTCGCGATTACGCCAGACACATCGCCGTCGCCGATCAGCATGATCCGCGCCCCGGCCTCGCGCACCTTGGCGATGAGCTCGGCATGGCGCGGCCGGTCGAGGATGCACACGACGAGATCGGCCACTTCGACCTTCTTGGCCTTGGCAAGGTCGCTGAGGTTCTGCTTGGGCGTCTTGTCGAGATCGACGACGCCTTCCGGCAGGCCGCCGCCCACAGCGATCTTGTCCATATAGACGTCCGGTGCGTTCAGGAAGCCGCCGTCCTCGGCCATGGCGATGACGGCAAGGGCATTGGGCAAGCCCTTCGCCGTGATGGTGGTGCCTTCCAGCGGGTCGAGCGCGATGTCGATCTTGGGCATGCCGGCCTGGCCCAGCCCGACCTTCTCGCCGATATAGAGCATCGGCGCCTCGTCGCGCTCGCCCTCGCCGATCACCACCGTGCCGTCGATGGCGAGCGAGTTCAGCGTCGTGCGCATGGCGTCGACTGCAGCCTGGTCGGCCTTCTTCTCGTCGCCTCGGCCCATCAGCTTGGAGGCCGCCAGCGCGGCGGCTTCGGTGACACGCACCACCTCGAGCGCCAGATTGCGGTCCAGTTTCACGTCGTTGGCCATCGTCTCCTCCGTCGGCGTCGCGAAAAGGACGCCCTGCTAAAGCGCCTCAATTCTGATGAGGCAGGGCTCCTCGGCCACTGCCTTCAACTTGGCGATCCGCGTCAGCGCGCGACGCATCGCTGCCTCCTCCGTCTCGTGCGTGGTCAGCACCACCGGCACCTCGCCGGACTGCGAGCGGCCCCGCTGCAACATCGACTCCAGCGAGATGCGCTCCTTGGCAAGCGCTCCCGACACGGCGGAAATCACGCCCGGCCGGTCTTGCACCATCAGGCGCATGTAGTAGGCGCCCTGGTGGCGATCCATCGGTGAGACCTTCTTGTCGGCCAGCCGGGCGGCCGGCACGACGAAGGCCGGCATCTGGCGGCCACGCGCGACGTCGACGAGATCGGCGATGACGGCCGAGGCGGTCGGCCCCTGCCCGGCGCCACGCCCCTGGAACATCGTCGTGCCGACGAAGTCGCCGTCGACGACGACCGCATTGAAGACACCCTCGATGTGCGCGATCGGCGCGCCGAGCGGCACCATGCAAGGATGCACGCGCTGCTCGATGCCGTACTTGGTCTCGCGTGCCAGGCCCAGGAGCTTGATGCGAAAGCCCAACTCCTCGGCGAACTGGATATCCATCGACGTCACCCGACGGATCCCCTCGACATGAATGCCGGGGAAATTCACCTTGGCACCAAACGCTGCTCCGGTGAGCACGGCGAGCTTGTGGGCGGCGTCGATGCCGTCGACATCGAAGCTGGGATCGGCTTCGGCATAGCCCGCCGCCTGCGCCTCGGCCAGGACCACGTCGAAGTCGCGGCCGGTCTCGCGCATCGTGGTCAGGATGTAATTGCAGGTTCCGTTGAGGATGCCGTAGAGCCGCCGCACGCGGTTGCCGACAAGGCCCTCGCGCAACGCCTTGATAATGGGAATGCCGCCTGCCACTGCGGCTTCGAAGGACAGGATAAGCCCTCGCTGCTCGGCAAGCTCGGCGAGCTCGGTGCCGTGCGTGGCCAGCAGCGCCTTGTTGGCGGTGACGAGATGCTTGCCCGAGCGCAGCGCCGTCCGCGCCAGCTTGAGCGCGATGCCGTCGCTGCCGCCGATCAATTCGACCACGACATCGATGTCGGCCGCGCTGGCCAGCACCATCGGGTCCTTCTCCCAGCGGACGCCGGCGAGATCGATATCCCGTTTCTTGGCCCGGCTGCGTGCGCTGACGGCGACGAGTTCGAGCGGCCGGCCGCCGCGCAGCGCCAGGAGCTTGCCGTGCTCGGCCAGCAGCTTGACTACGCCTGCGCCCACGGTGCCGAGGCCGGCGATGCCGATTCTGAGAGGTCCATTCATGGCGGGGTGAGATACGACAGGATGCGCTCAGGCGCGAGCCTTGATCGGCGTAATGTTGTCACCCACGCCACGCAGGTAGAGGTCGATGGCCCGGCCGGGATCAGCCATCACCTGGCGGATATTGCGAACGGCCTGACGAATCCTGTGCTTGTTCTCGACCAGGGCGATACGGACGTGGGCATCGCCATGCTCGCCGAAGCCAACACCTGGAGAGACGGCAACATTGGCCTGGGTCAGCAGCAGCTTGGAGAAGGCAAGCGATCCCAGCTCGGCGAACGCAGGCGGAATCGGCGCCCAGGCGAACATGCTGGCCGACGGCGCCGGCACGCGCCAGCCGGTACCGGCGAGGCCTTCGATCAG
>Ga0081455_10007605_pt1 | contig 11390 bp, 11 predicted proteins | sample TabmetS3T2R1_FD_70207 | JGI IMG/M metagenome (GOLD analysis project Ga0081455, IMG submission 70207) | Tabebuia heterophylla rhizosphere microbial communities from the University of Puerto Rico - S3T2R1 | ecosystem: Host-associated > Plants > Roots > Rhizosphere ...
AATCCGCAAGAGAAATCAAGAACGTCAACAAATGGCTCAGGCAAGAGCTAGCGGTATGTTCTTGAAAATGATCAATGATCAAGACACAATTGTCTACAAATTAGTGCCGCCATTCGAAGGCTATGATAAACCTGTCATTGCCATGAACGGTGAAACAAAAAACAAACCACACTATCGAGGACATATAATCGGAGCTTTCAATGCACGTACAAAGAAGCCTCTTGGTGAACCGATAGCAATGACTGCAGACGAAGTTAGAGCACTCAAAGATATCGATGCCAAGATCTGGACTACACCTTTCAATGCAGCAGCTTCTATTGCAAGAGAAGTAGAATTGGGACATTCCATTCTGCAAATCAGACGGGACGGAATAGCAAAGAGCACTAGCACTTCCTACAACGTAATGTATGCAATGTCCATCTACGACACTGATTGGCAATATCTTTTGCCGAAAATCACTAAGGAAGAATTGGCAAAGCTACAATCGGAAGAGCAATGGAACGAGATCAACCCGGTGGATCTTGAAGTGTTACAGAAAATGGGAGTTAGAGAAGAACAATGACCTCTTCTCCTCCAGCTTCCCAATCGTCTGTCTGTACTGAATGTAGGTAAGGATCCCCAATAATAATGGTGCCCGACTATTTCGGTGAGGATGCAATCCGTCAAAGCTGCTTCGATAACTTCGCAAAGTATCATCACGATACTTTCGGAGGAGAGATCGAATTAGCCTGCATCGATGAAAATGATCAATGGCATTCACTGGTATACGTCGACGGTCAGTATATGGCGAGTGAACATTCCACATGAACAAAAGCAGACAAAAGCTCAGAACTGTCGCAATAATAGAAATAGGAAGGCAAACAACATTGTGGGAGTTTGGGATTAGAATTTGAATTCGACTTCAAAACCTAATTCTTTCATAGAGGGCCTCTACGCCCTTTATTTAGAATCAGTAAAAGCTGATAGTAGTAAAAAAAGTCCCTTAATCGAAGCCATGTATGAGGAGTACGTTAAAGAAAATGAAATTTGATAGAATATTCAATAGAAAATCAAACAAAGCTAAATACCATGAAAAACTTGTTAAACTAGGTATCTTCGAGAAAACATCTCACCCTAGAGATCCATTGTATAATTTTTCATACGAGTTTCTAGAATTTTATCGGATTCAGACAAACGCTAAAACTATTGAAGCTGGTCCAAAATACGAGAAACAAGAGTATATTGATGGAAAGCCAAAGTACATTCAATATGAGCTAAATGGAAAACCAGATACTATTCATGCAGTAGTACAGTCGTATCTTAAGATACAATTCCCTAACAAGTACAAATCTATATCTGACAAAGAAATGCAACACATCGAAGCTATGGTATTGAAGATGCTAAAATTCAATGAAGACTCTGTGAATCGAGATGAAACTTTAGGAGATATGAGATAATGGTTTCACAAATCCTTTTTTCTCATAAATCCGATGAGCACATTACTCCACAAGGGTTATACGATGAGCTGAATGCGCAATACAATTTCGAATTAGATCCGGCGACTACAGAGGATAATGTATTGGGAACTAAGTATTTTTATACAAAATCCAATGATGGATTAAACCAATCCTGGGAAAATGTCAATACATTCATCAATCCCCCATATTCTGAAACTGCTAAATGGGTTAAGAAAGCACATGATCAATTTGTAATCAACTCCAAATCAAATTCAGAATTAGCTGTAGTGCTGCTGGTTGCATCAAGAACTGATACAAAGTGGTTCCATGAGATCGTACTCGAAGCAGTGTTTTGCAGATATTGCAAAATCAAATTCTTGAAAGGCAGATTGAAATTCAGAGGTCAACGTGATAGTGCCCCATTCCCATCGATGGTAGTGACATTCAAACATATACGGTAATTGATTGAAATGGAGCTTTCATCCATTTCTGTCAATCCTATTTATGAAAATGCTTGCTGACCACTTTCTGAACGAGAATTTGCTACATTATTAGCTTCCATTAAAGTTAGGGAATACGGGAACCCCTGATTGTTAATCCGAAAGGGGAAATTTTAGATGGGCATCATCGATTTAAAGTTGCTAATATTTTAGGCATTCAAATTCCAAAAGACAAGATCAGTGTTAGACCATTTGATAATCCGCTAGAAGAGCTAATTTATGTCCAGGAAGTCAATGCATTCAGAAGGCAGCTTAATGAGGTTAAACGATCGGAACAAATATTGAAGATCAAAGCAAGCTATGAAAAATTAGCAAAGCAACGAATGTCTGATGGTGGAAGTGGAAAGGGTGTTCGGAACCGAACGTTTTTGGGTAGAACCAATAAGCATCTAGCTGATCGAGCTGATGTAAAGCTAACCAAGTTCAATCAGATTGAATATATTTTGAAGAATGGTTCCGAAGATCTCAAAGATAAATTACGCAATGGCAGAGTTACGCCTGACGCAGCTTAGTTGTCCGTACCATTGTCGAATATGCTGAACAAGAGAACGTTAATATGATTATGGTTGGCACAACGGGGAAATCTGGTCTAAGTAGAGCATTACTCGGAAGCATAGCATCAGGTGTTTCAGCGCATGCAAAATGTACTGTCGTAGTAGTGAGATGATTCAATCTTTAGTCCCTCGAGTCCGGAGGGAGACATTTTTTTATTATTATAAATATGTCTCTCAGTACGTTCAAGATTAGCAATTTTTTTGCGTCTATCCCTAGGAATCTATATTGGGCCCAAGGGTATGTGAACCATTTTTGACATGAATTTTGGGCTCAAATTCGCCTCTTTGCCCTTCTAATTCATCCCTTGCCTCCCTACGCTGACTCTTGTTGTAATATTGATACGCTTAGACTGTCGATGTGGTTAAGGAAGTACACCCGCTCCAGAGTACTGGAGGTACTGAGGGCTGCTTCCTCAAGAAACCTAATTACCACTCAAACACACTAGTAAGGCTCATCATGACTTTAAAGTGTATTAAAAATTTTATGAGTTGAAGTTATCAATATAGAAACGGGGCGAGAATATTTCACTTCTGTAATGATGTATAATTAATTAGCTGTAGTGTTTCTTCCTGTACAAGTCCTATTCCAGGAACATAGTATTTGAACTCTCTCTCATCAGGATTTAGAGGATTAGTTTCTTCTGTCTTTAACACATTCTTAAATTCTCCAGCCGGAGTTTTCAATGTATCATTAATACTTAGAATTTCGGCTCTATCCTCTGCAATCCCAGGAGCAATTTCTTGATAGTGTTTGAAGCCTACTTCAGTCTTTCCTGGCATAATAATACCAGCTCTAGCATCATCATTGCCAGCCTGCCAAGCTCCTTCATGACTTGTAATTTCACCATTTTCATAATTATCAACCTCCTCTCCAAAATAATATACATCATTAGACGGACTGCACAATGCAAAATAATTTCTTGATATCTCGACCAGTTCTCCATTCTCTGTTTCTCTTTCCTCCACAACTCTAGTTTCTGTTCCATTTACAATTTTAGTTTCATTTAAAACCGTGACGACCAATTGAAGTTCTTCTATTTCTTCTCCATCCTGATCTTCGAGGACGAGTTTGTAACCCGGCTCCAAAATGAAGTACGTGTTCTTTCCGCTTGATTCAAAATCACAATCCTCCACATCAAAAGTGCTCTTCCACACAGAAGATTCATTCTGTGCACGAACAGTCGAGGGAGTAACTGTAAACAACTCTGTTAGCGATACTGATGCCGCAGCACCACTGATAATAATCAGTACGCATAATGCTTTGGCCTCTAAATCAAATCTTTTTTTCAATGAACAATTTCAGAACATCACAATTAATAAGAAATTTGGTACAAGTGTCTAAATGATCATGTGTAGTCAATATGAAAATATTGCCATCATTTAGATACTTGTATTAGAAATATTCAAAAGCAGAATAAAAGTGGTCAGTCATCTGACTCTTGTGGTAAGTGGTCACCTAATCAACCTGTAACCAGGTTGAATAATGAGAATGGCTAATTTTTTTCTTTAGATTTATCTACTTATAGACTTCTCTTTGTCTATTAGCTGCAAATTCTGCTGCTGTATTTGCAATTGTTTTTGCGCTGTTTACGTTGATTCTTGAAAGCTCTTCTGTTTGTTGTCTGGCTCGCTCAAATGCATGTCCTGTGGCATCAATATTCCCAAACAAGATATCATTATTTACTCTTGTAGATCGCGAAATGTTTTCTGCAATATTACTAATATTGGCTTGATGGCTAATGCCAAAATTGCACCGTGAATCAAGGATTAAGAATAAAGGAAAAGTCCTATCGTGAGTGAACCACCCCCTTGCCCGACTGGCGCAGAACAGCGAAATGAAAGTAGGTGTCATTGAGGTCCAAAGCAATTGAGGCCATCGTCTTGGTGGAACCACTACCGATCTCCGCGAGTTCGTACTCAATCCCATTGGGGAGGCTGATTCGGACGCGATGCTTCGCCCCAGTCGCAGGGCTTATGATAGAACGGGCGGTAGACTCAAGTATGCCTGGGATCATAATGCGTGCTTTTCGATCTTCGATATTCACGTCAAATTCGATGTGTTTGAAAAGGGGAGGGTGGACAGTACTTGACATCTTTCGATAGACCCACCAATGGGTCGCCCCCTCGTTGGTCTCGCCGCCGTACAGGATGGTAATAAGAGCGTCTCGTTGCTTTTCGTTCGCCCTCTCATCGATGACGGCCTGAATCTCGCCGTTGCCCTTGTAAATCGGTCCCGGCCAGGCGTAGAGAAGGGCTGCACCGAGGCCATCAAGTGCCGCGTCTCCAAAGTGGCCCTTATCGATGCGAATAGCCGCGTAGCCCCGACAGTCCCCGTGCGTGGGGAGGAGTGATTCGAACTGACAGGGACAGGCATAGTCGCAGTTGCAATTGCTGAACTCACCTCCTTCGATGTACCACTCAACCTGTGCCATGGTACCCTCCACCAGAACTACTTCCGGCAAGTTGATCCATTCTTTGCTGTAGACGAACTATCAATTTTAACTCTAGTTCGGAGAAAACAATTAGTGACCACCAAACCAATAAGAGTAGTACGGAGTTATTCTTTATTTGAATTCTGGTCGGCGACAATAGAAGTGGACCTGACACCCGCAGTTCTACCCATCACACAGTGTGTGCAGAACATGTTTGAATAAAACGTGCCCTATGAATGCTGCCAAGTAGAATCTATCAAATAATTATACGCGTTAGGTGGAAAAGGAATTCCGCCGTTAAATCATATTTGTCATTAAGAAATGTCTTTTGCCATTAAAAGTGGCATTGACATCCACAATACTTCCCGTCGCGTTGAATGTGTGCGTTTGTAATGGTTGATAATGACTTGTGCCCAGCCTACTCTTTGGCATTCTATTATGTATCTATTCCATATAGAGTACTACCTAGGCAGACGATCTTAATAAGGAGGTGAGCCTGCTACGCTCAGGGCGCCTGTAATGGACTTTGAAACTCACGTAATTTCTAGACTGTGAATGCTAAAATAATACCATTGATATGAAGAGGCATGGAAGCAATAACACAGGAGACCACTACTACAACTCAAGATAAGATTCCAAACTGGAGAGTTACAGGAGATTGGTTTGACGTTTGCAAGTGCAGCATACCATGTCCCTGTGAATTTGCACAGGCTCCAACATTTGGTGACTGTGATGCAATTTTAGCCTACAACATTAAGAAGGGCAGTTATGACGAAACACCCCTTGACGGCTTGAATGTATTAACGGTGGGTAGCTTCAAAGGTAATATCTGGGCTGGTGATGGTAAAACAAAGGTGAACATTGCTATCTTTTTCGACGAGAAAGCGAGTGAACAACAGAGAGAAGCATTGAATATGATATTTAGTGGAAAGGCAGGTGGTTTTATGGCTGAATTTGCAAAGCTGTTTGGAGAAGTTAGGGGAATTGAGTATGCACCCATCAAGTTTGAACTAGCAGATGATCTGTCTTACTGGAGTGCAGAAATACCAGGAAAAGTCTTGGCAAGAGCCGAAGCATTAACTGGGCCTACAACCCCACCTGGCAAAAGAGTTCAAACTATTAACCCACCGGGAAGTGAAGTAGGACCTGGAGCGATCGCAACGTGGGGAAAGGCTATTTCTGATGAAGTTGATGTCCTGGGTTTTAAATGGGAATGGAATGGTAGATCAAGTAAACATATCCCATTTGAGTGGAGTGGGCCATAACCAAGCTACTTTAGCCTCTCTACCTCTCCTCTTGTGTATCTTTTGCCAATAGCATAAGTATAGTCTAAGAATAGATGTTTGTACAGACAGCTGTCATCTGGTTTCTTTTCTATCCTTTCGAAGAGAACATCTGGGCATTTGGTGTGCTTACCATTACCATCCGTAAATTATTGGTTGCGGATGTAATCTCTTCTCTTTCAACTCCTCGATCCTTCAGTCAACGTGACTGTCATGTTTATTATATAGAGGCATTCCATCCTGCATTCATGGAAAAGTGGCTAAAGAAACATGTTCTGCATCGCTATATCATTGAAAATTTCAAAAAATAGGTGATGGCGATGCTAATGGGCTGGCAGCCTTACAAATATCTACCGCCTTCACGAACGCATTCTGGTGAACTCATTAACTTAAGGCTATTCTGCAATTATTGTATATTGAATATCCTGGGCGAAATTAGGTTCAGTACAACCTGGGTCGGGACATATCAAGCTTGATTTGAAATGAATTGGATAAGTCCCTTTTTCGAGTGGTTCAGTGAGTATGTAATAACCATCCGCAACTACCTTTGAAGGGCCTCCCTTTGCAATCCCAAAAATTCCGTTATCAGCATACATGACTTCAAATGGTTCAGTAGGCTGAGTACGGTACTTGAGAAGATCTTGGTAACTATACTCTTTGTCACCTATCTTGAGATACAAACTGTTGACACTATCTTGATCTTTCTTAGCTGCGTTGCGCTGGTCCTCAACCGACGAACCAGGAATATCCTTATCTGATATCTCCACTTGCATTACTGGAATTAGGAGAGCCTTTCCTGCAGGGACAGTACATGTCCTTTCCGATTTGCCACCATTGTTAAAGGTCAAGTAAAATATGGAGGAATTTGTATTTGACTGACCATTAGCACATTTCTCTCCAGTCTGATCGTTAACAGGATTTTCACTTGCAGGTATCGCTAAAGCCCACTTCCAGAAATTTTTGGCATGGTCGGCATATGACAAATTATAGGGCTTACTATCAGGTGGATAAATATTTACCGAACTTGAGGCTGCAACTGGCAACGTCAAAGCCGAAAATACGAAAATTAACGCACTGCATATCAAAACTATGGCATATATTGAATTCAATGACTAATCAGAGTGTAATTATCCCCTACTACAAAAAGATTATGTTAGAGGACCCAACATTAGGAATTGAGCTTTGGAGAGCCAATACGGAAGGACATTTAGCAATAAATTCTTTGTTATTTTAATGATTGGTTTGGTAATCACAATATTAATTGACGTTTCAGTCGTGAAAGTGAATGATCTGATAGATAAATATTTTATTCCAATGCAGAACAAGTTAATTCTCTTTTCAGTCAACAGCACCGTATGTCTTCTTCTACAATATCTTACAATTACATACATAAAAAAATCATTCGAAGTAGACCGAAGTAGTAAAACACTGAAGACTAAATTGTTCAACTTGATTTCGATAATATCGTTTGCCTTATTGAGTTCTCTGATTGGCTTATTGATATTTCAACAGTTCCTTTATGAATATTATGAGTCGTGGACAAGTATTTTGCTAATTATTATTAGTTATGGAACAGCAGCAGCTTTAATAGCTTGGTTGGCTAAATTGTTCCTTTCCTGGTACCAATCTAATCGTAATTTGATCGTATTTCTATATTTTGTCTCTATGTTGGTGATAGCATTTAATCTAGTCATGGCAGCGACCTCCGTTACCTTAAAGCAAGACATGAGACCAGCCCAAATTCTAGAACAAGTTGGATCCTCTGGCGATACTTCTGGGCCCAAATTTATGATTATAGAAAGGATATATGGCATTACTTCTCTTATGGCGTTCGTCAGCATATGGCTTACTACAGCAATCTTAATGAACTATTACAGAGAAAAGCTGATAAACGTAATACTATATTGGGTCCTACTAGCTATTCCGATAGTGTATTTCGTAATAACATTCTTTTATCAGTACACTCTAAGCACATTATTAATTTCTTATATAGAATTGGACCCTGTCACTGTTTCCATATTCTTGGGTGCATTTCTTTCCTTAAGTAAGCCTATTGGAGGCCTGCTATTTGGGGCAGCCTTCTGGAACGTATCAGGATCTGTGAAATATGATAGAAAGATCAGATCATTTATGATTATTTCTGGCTGGGGCATTTTCTTAATTTTTGCAGCAAACCAAGCGGGAGCACAAATCATTGCCCCATATCCCCCATTTGGACTTGTAACAGTCACAGTTTTGAATCTGGCGGCGTATCTAATGTTAATTGGAATCTACAACTCTGCAACACTTGTTTCAGCAAATGATAACTTGCGTAAAACTATCCGAAAACATGCAGTCCAATCGAAACTTTTAGACTTAATTGGACATGCAGAAATGGAGAGGGAGATTCAGAAGACGGTATCGGATATTATTCGGGAGCAAGAGTTGACAGATATTCATACGGGGACCATATCTGAACTAGACGAGATTGAGTTGAAAAGATATTTGGATATTGTCATAAAAGAAGTGAAATTAAAAGGCACTAGCGAGAGCCCATAAAATCTGAATTTTATTTTCATGATTAGATCATTGTCCTGTATTTTTAAAGCTTATGGTAGGCTAGACTGGTATAAGTAGAGGATTAAAATGAAAAGATCACAGAATACTAAAAGGTCTAATAGACAAATTAGTAATTAGTATTATACTTGAATTCAAAAGACCAGTACATATTAGTAAACATCCAAGATCCGAAAATTATTTGTATAGAGGCCCAAACGAACTGCACTAATGTATGTAATCTGAAGTTCTGACGGTTTCGGTGGTATCCATTCCGATAGCGGTTCGAAAATCGATTCCTGTGAAGGTCAACAGAAACTTGTCTATTGTTAGGTTTCCAAAAAGGTCATTATGATTCTGCTAAGTTTATCAGGGTACTGATACATTAATCCATGTCCTCCGTCCCTGATCTGTACCAACCACGCATTAGGAATCCTTTGAGCAATCAACAGAGAATTTGACGGAGGAGTAACGATATCATCAGTACCAGTTAATAACAAAGTGGGTTGTACAACTTCTGATAACTTATCGCAAACCCCATTCCAATTAAACATTGCATTCGTCTGCTTTTCTATATTTTCAGTTCTGGAACTCTTAACCGCTTCAGCGAAGAGGTCAGAAACCCAATCTAATGAATGGCTTTTAAGCCACTTGTCTGGAAATAGCAAAGGTAAACACCTCTTTCCTTGTTCAGCAGGAGTACTAGAGGTATCAGTGAGAGTACGAATTACTTCATCACTTGGAAATATTGCTTCTTTTCCACCACAATCAGCTGCATACAGTACAAGTCTGTCAACTTTATTGGGATAGTTAATTGTAAGGTTTAGGGCTATATTAGTACCCGTCGACCAGCCAAGAAGATGCGCTTTTTCTATGTTTAATAAATTAAGTAACTCCACAGTATCTTCTGTAAATAGATCCATCGTGAATTCTTTGTTACCAGTAGAAGTCTTACCTATGCCACGATTATCAAATATTATGACTTCATACTTTGATGCCAAATTGTTCAATAGATGAGAATCCCATACATCCATTGTTGAACGGTAGCCATTAAAAAATAAAATAGGTTCACCGCTACCAAACATTTTATATGCAATCTCGATATCTGCTACTTGTATTTTTCTTAGTTGATCATTCGTTTTCTGTCGCCTCTTATATGCCCGATACAGTTATAGCTTCCAACAATCTACTTGCGTTTACTTTCATATTGATTTGTCGAAGTAGATCGGTCAGTCTTAATAATTAACTTTTTTGCTAGAGAAAGGTCCAAATAGAATATGAAAATGTGTAATGACACTCATCTACAAGTGAGACATGGAACTTCAGTGGTTGCTGATAAGTATTCTATTAGTGACTGTTACTAGTGGGATTAGAGTAATGAATGTTACTAGTCATAGAGCAACAAAGTGCTGAGCGTAATATCGATAGCGATATTGTACAATAATTATTGCACAATCAGTTATACCCCTAATAATACGGATGAAATTTATAGGTCACACATCATCTTTGAGGTTACTGCAAAAGCCAGAACTCTTGTTGGTAGTATAGTTGGCCCTGCTAAGTGAGAATTGCAGTTTTGCCTTTGGTGTATAGATGAGAAAGATATCTGATACGTCCTTTTCTATTCTTGCTAATGATAAGAGCTTGACTACCAGCATCATGCACCTCAATAGCAGCGAAGACCGGCAGATCCACTACCTATTATCAGGACATCACATGAGAGAGTAGTAGTTTGCATTCTCGTTTTACTTTTTTTCCTACCGCTGCTGCTTCTTTTCAATTACTTCTTTTGTATCTCTTTCGCAATGTTTTATTAAATTTTTTCTAGAATCGATCAATCGAAAATACTCATATCATCATTTAGAAATTAGGACCAAACTTCATGTAACCGGCCGAGAAGGTTGAAGTTTAGTTTAAAAACTTAGGAGAGATATGTCATTTATCAGTATATATACAAGTTTTTATTGCCGCAATTTTGTAAATGAAAGGATATCGACTTGATCAAGGTGGCCGTGATTTTGCTAGTGTTATTTTTTGCTACGCCAGTTGCCACTATTCTAGTGATAGATAAAAGTTTTAACAATTTTTTACCTGGTACGACCTTTGCTCAGTCGTCAGAAAATGTGGCATCACCACTTAATAAGACTCAGGAATGGATAAGCCAAAAGGACGACGTGAAAATCCTTTTTACTTATCAACCAGAAAGACCTGTTATTGATACATTTACTAAACTAGAATTCAGCGTTATCAATCTAACGAACAATGAAAATCTTGAGGATTTTGATGCAAGGGTAGTTGTAACAAACGGTCAAAGATTGTTCAAATTTGAGAACATTAGTGTGCCTGATGGAAATTTTTCAGTTGAATACCTCTTCCCAGATGATGGTACACATCAGATAATAACTAGAATAGACAAAGACGCTACTGTACAAGTTCTTGCATCATTTAGCGTATTTGTACCTCATCAAGCTCCGCCAAGCCTTCTAAATCCATTTCCAAATGCCTCTGAAAGCGAAATAGAGTCTATTACAAGATTCCTTACTGTCGTTATTTTATTTGCGATAATAATTGTCGTTGTAATCATGTTAAGAAAAGGAAAAGGAAGGAAGAATAGAAAAAGACAAAGATTGGGATATTATGAATGAAAGTA
>Ga0081455_10007606_pt1 | contig 11389 bp, 10 predicted proteins | sample TabmetS3T2R1_FD_70207 | JGI IMG/M metagenome (GOLD analysis project Ga0081455, IMG submission 70207) | Tabebuia heterophylla rhizosphere microbial communities from the University of Puerto Rico - S3T2R1 | ecosystem: Host-associated > Plants > Roots > Rhizosphere ...
CCGCCGAACCTGTCGGCGCGCGAGACCTTCATTGCGGCCGATCTGTCGAATCTGGACGAGGTTCGGCGCGCGGTCGCCGGTGCCGAGGCCATCATCCATCTCGGCGGCTATTCCGTCGAAGGGCCGTGGGACACCATTCTCAACGCCAATATCATCGGCACTTACAACGTGTTCGAGGCCGCGCGGCTGGAAGGCGTGAAGCGGATCGTCTTCGCCTCCTCCAACCACGTGGTCGGATTTTATCCGCGCTCGCGGACCATCGAGACTGATGTCAATGTCAGGCCGGACACGCGGTATGGCGTCAGCAAGGCCTTCGGCGAGGCGCTGGCCGCGCTCTATGCCTTCAAGCACGGCATCGGCACGCTGTGCATCCGCATCGGCAATGTCGGCGACGAACCGCTCGACGAGCGGCGGCTCGCGATCTGGCTGAAGACCGAAGACCTGGTCGCTCTGATCGCGATCGGGTTGGAGCGCGAGGATCTCGTCTATAAGGTCGTCTACGGCGCCTCCGACAATCGGCGGACCTGGTATGACAACCGCCGCGCCACGGAACTCGGCTATCATCCGTCGGGCCAGTCCGAGCAGTTCGCCGCCGCGGTCCTCGCCAAGGCCACCCGAACCGATCCCGTCAGCGGCTTCTTTCAGGGCGGCCCGTTCTGCGCTGACGAATTCACCGGCGACCTTGATCGGATCAAGGACGCTTAAATCCGGGTCGGTTGTTTCCGATGCAGATTGCCCCCTTCAAGATCAAACGCCTCGACGCCTTTCCGCTGCGCATTCCCTTTCACGATTTCGTGGTGGGGCCGCGGATAACGCCGCAGGCGTGGCGTGACTTCGAGATCGTTCTGGTGCGGATCGAGGCGGACGACGGCACCGTCGGCTGGGGCGAGTGCTTCGCCTATTCGTGCCAGACCGCGGTTCTCGCCGCGGTTCGGGACATGGTGTTTCCGCTGCTGATCGGCCGCGAGGTCTCCGATATAACAAAGCTCAATCACGAGCTGCAGGTCCGGCTGCACATTTTCGGCCGTTACGGCATCACCATGTTTGCGATCTCGGGCGTCGATATCGCGCTGTGGGATCTCGCCGCCCGACAGGCCGGCCAGCCGCTCGCGGCGTTCATCGGCAAGCCCCGGCGCGCGCGAATTCCCGCCTATGCCAGCCTCGTGCGCTACGCCGATCCGCAGCAGACGGCTGCGATCGCGAAACAAGCCGCGAGCCAGCATTATCGCTACATCAAACTGCATGAGATCGCGTTCGAGCCGATCGAGGCCGCGCGCCGCGCGATCGGACCCGAGATCGGCCTGATGACCGATGTGAATTGCAGCTGGAGCCTCGCAGAGGCGCAAACAATGTTGCGCTGGCTCAAGCCGCTCGACATGGTCTGGGTCGAGGAGCCGATCTTTCCGCCTGAAGATTATGACGCGCTTCGATCCCTTGCTGGCTTTGGCGTGCCGCTCTCGGCCGGCGAAAATGCCTGCACCGCGGTGGAATTCGCCCGGCTCTGCAGCGCCGTCACCTATCCGCAGCCGAGCGTAATCAAGATCGGCGGTATCACCGAATTTCTAAAGGTCGCGGCCGACGCCGCCGCGCGCGGAAAGACGCTGATGCCGCATTCGCCGTATTTCGGCCCCGGCTACTGGGCCACGCTGCAGCTCTCAGCCCTGCTCGGCGAGCCCAGCCTGTTCGAATTCATGTACTGCACGCCGGATGCCTGGCTCGACCCCGCCATCCCCATGCCGGAGAACGGATCGATTGCCGTACCGCAGACGCCGGGCCTGGGCTTTGCGCCGGACGCGCATGTGATGCAGGCGTTTTCGGCACGGACTGGCGGCTGACTGGGAGCACATCATGCAACGACCTCTGAGCGGCCGCCCCCCGAAGGTAAAGACGCCGCCCGGCGCCTGGGATACGCACATCCATATCTATGATGACCGCTACCCCGTACTGCCCGGCACGCCGGCGCCGGGCAATGCCAGCGTCTCCGATTACAAGAAGCTCATGGACTGGCTCGGCCTCGAGCGTGTCGTCGTCGTGCAACCCAATGCCTATGGCGACGACAACAGCTGCACCATGGAGTCGGTGGCAGCGCTCGGCCCACGGGCGCGCGCCGTGGTCGTGGTCAAGCCCGGCGTCAGCGATGATGAGATGGCGCGGCTGACGCGCGGCGGCGCGCGCGGCATCCGCTTCATGTCGCTGTTGGGCGGCACGCTGTCCTGGGCCGAGATGGACGAGATGGGCGCCCGCGCGCACCAGCACGGCTGGCATGCCATCGTTCAGCTCAATGGCCGCGATTTTCCTGAGCACGCGCCGCAGATCGCGCGACTGCCCGGGATTTTCGTGATCGACCACATCGGCAAATTCATCGACCCCGTGCCACCCGCGCATCCGAGCTTCCAGGCCTTGCTGCGGCTGCTCGACACCGGGCGGTGTTATGTGAAGCTCGCGGCCGCTTACGAATTCTCCAAAAGCGGCGCGCCGCATTTCGAGGATGTCGCGCGGCTGGCGAAAGCCTTGATCCGCCATGCCCCGGACCGGATGATCTGGGCGAGCAACTGGCCGCACGCCCAGGCCGCCAGGGTCGGCTATCCCGACGACGTCAACAATCTCGATCTGCTGCTGGAGTGGACTGCAGACGAGGCGATCCGCCGGAAGATCCTGGTCGACAATCCCAACGAGCTTTACGGCCGCTAATCTCGCTGTGTCTCAAGCCCCTCATGGTGAGGAGCAAGGCATGGTCACGACAGCGCCGTCGCGTAGATCGTCATCATCCCGATCGCGATCGTCGTGACGCCGACGCAGCCCTGAAGCGCGCGATTGGCTAAGGTGAGCCAGCGCGCGGAGACCGCGAGCGGCACCGCGATCACGACAGACAACGCTCCCATTCCGAGCATCGAGCCGATGCCGAACAGCAACACGTAAAACAGCCCATAGACCGGGCTTGCGACTTGCGAGACAGCAAGCACGAGAAGCGCAGCCGATCCCGCCATGCCGTGCATCAACCCGACGATCAGGGTCCGCCAGCGAAAGCCGTGCTGATGCAGATGCCGGCTCTGGCCGTGCGCGACCACGTCATGGCGGTGGGAGTGGGCGTGGATGTGGTCGATGCCGTCGGCGTGGCGATGCCGGTGAAAGTGCACGCGGTCGCGCCACAGCCGCCAGAGCACGTGAGCGCCAAGCCCGACCAGCATGATGCCGACGGCGGTCTCGAGCGTGCGCGAGAGGTGGTCGGGGACGGCGCGGCCAATTGCAATCGCTGCGCCCGCAAACACGAACAGCGTCAGGGTATGACCCAAGCCCCAGGTCAGGCCGTGCTTGACGATGTCACGCACATCGCTCCGCGACGAGGCGATACTCGACACCGCGGCGACGTGGTCAGCCTCGAGCGCATGCTGCATCCCGAGTAAAAATCCAAGCCCCAGAATTCCGAACATTGGCTGCCGACTTCATTGAACCGGTGCGATCATAACACGTTCGAATGCGCTGCATATCGCGTGCCAGCCCGACCGGCCAGCGGTTGCCCGGTCAGGCTGAACACGCTACACGCTTCGCTATCGGCGCGGCCGATCGGAAGACATGCTTCTGGCTGATCGCAGTTCGGACGCAAGGACCACAGGAGACGAACATGCCACACGTCATCGTCAAAATGTTCTCGGGTCGAACCGATCAGCAAAAGACCAGGCTCGCCGACGAAGTGACAAATGCCGTCACGCGCGTCCTCGGTCTGGATGAGAGTTCGATCTCCGTCGCGATCGAGGACGTCAAATCATCCGAGTGGACCGAGAAGGTCTACAAGCCCGATATCCTCGGCAATCCCGACAAGATCTACAAGAAGCCGGGCTACAAGCCGTTCTGACGGGGCCGGCCCGACTATTTCTTCTCCGCCTGGAGAATCGGCAAGGCCGCCTTCCCCGCGCCGAGGCCACACGGCCAGCCGGCATAAAACGCCACCTGCACGACAAGGCCGCGCAATTCATCCGGCGTCACGCCATTGTCGATCGCGCGTTGCATGTGCGAGGCGAGTTCTTCGGTCTTGCCAAGCGCCGCCAGAACCGCGCAGGTCACGAGGCTGCGGTCACGCTTGGCGAGTTCAGGCTGCTCCCAGACGTCGCCAAACAGCACGTCTTCGCGCAAACGACTGAGTTGCGGGATCGCATCATAGACCGGGGTTCTCGGCAATTTGACCATCGCGTTTCTCCTTTTATTCGATGACGCCGATCTGAACGGCTCAGGCCCACATCATGCGATATTGTAAACCCGCTTGGCGGTGCCGCCATAGATCAACCGCTTTTCGTGCGCGCTGCAGCCGGCGGTGATGCGCTTGAACATGTTCCAGATCGTGCCGTAGGTCATCCCCGCTCTCTCCACCGGGAAATTCGACGAGACCATGCATCGCTCGGCGCCGAACAATTCGAGGCAAGGTTCAATATACGGTCGCCAGAGGCCTGCCAGTTGCTCCGAGGTCGGCGGCGCCTTCGCCGTGGTGAAATCAAAGTTTCCAAGGCACATCAACAGGCCGCCCATCTTCACGGTCACGTTGGGGCACTTCGCCAGCTCCCTCATGCCGGCGAGCCAGGTCGCGTGGGTCTCGGCTTCCTTGCCGGCATAGGAGCTGTGGCCGACCGGACTGCCGGTGTGGATCACGACGATGCTGGCATCGGGATGGGCGTGTGCCAGCGAGGTCACGTCAGGGATTTGCGGATGGAAGATGCTGGCTTCGAATGCGAGCCCCATCTTCGTGACCCGGTCGAGGCCTTTGCCGAACGCGGGCTCAAGGTAAAGGCCGGGCCCGGCGACGCCCATGGCTCCGGCGACGGCCGGATCGGGATCCCATTTGCATCGCTGCCGGATGCCGCTCAGGCGCCCGTTCGCGGCCTGAAGGTGAGCGTCGAGCGTCTCTTGCGTGAGCTCACCGAGCGTCAGATCGGCGAACGCCACGATCCCGGCCGCGGCGCGGCACGCGGTATATTTCCCGCTCGCCGCGATCGCCGCCATGCCGACGGCAAATTCGGTTTCGCCGACGCACTTCAAATGCGCCGGCCCGGAGGCGCGATACATCGAATTGCATTCGATGAAGACAGTCGACTCCACATTGTGTCCGGAGGCGACAATATCGCGCGCCAGGTCCTCGACGAAATATTTGTAGCCGGTATGGTGATGCCAGAAATGAACGTGCGGATCGACGATCGGCAACTCCGGCTCGATTGCGGGTTCCGGCGTTGCGCGCGCCAGCCAGTCTTCGTCGGGGCGACGCGTCGCGGTGAAAACAGATGCCTTGTTCGCTGCCAGACTCATGAAGACCTTCTCGATCCGCCGCTCGCCTTGACGGCAAGGATAGCAGAGACGCCAATAGCGCACCATGATCGCAACATGAAAGCGGAAGGAAACCCAGCCTTGAAGATTTTGCTGATCAGAAGCCTCGTCGGGTTCGCTCTCGCGGCGGTCACGACGAGCGCGCTGCAAGCCGCCGATGCCTACCCGGCGAAGCCCGTGCGCATTGTCGTATCCTCCGCGCCCGGCGGCTCCGTGGACATCATCACGCGGATGGTCGCGCAGAAGATGTCGGAAAATCTCGGCCAGCCCGTCATCGTGGAAAATCGCGCCGGCGCCGATACCTTGATCGGGATACGTTACGTCAAGGCGGCGGCGCCGGACGGCTACACGGTTCTCGCCACTTCCAGCAGCATCACGACCCTACCCTTCTTCAAACTCGATACCGGTTACGACCTGCTGCAGGATTTCAGCCCGATCGGGATGATGACGCGGTCGCCCTGGGTCATCGTCGTCGGGGTCGGACAACCCGACAAGACGCTGGCGGAACTGGTGGCGCGCGGCAAGGAGCGGCCCGAGGCGATTTCGTTTGCCACGTCCGGACTTGGCACCGCGCCCTATATGGGAGCCGCGCTCTTTCTGCAGCGCGCGGGCGTGAAGGGTCTGCATGTGCCCTACAAGGGCAATGGCGCCGCCCTGCCCGACGTGATCGGCGGGCGCGTCACCATGATCTTTCAGGGCGTGTCCGTGGCCGCCGAGCTGATCAAAGCCGGCCAGCTTCGCGCGCTCGGCGTCACGTCCGAGACGCGGCTTTCTGCCCTCCCGGATGTGCCGACCGTGGCCGAGCAAGGCATGCCGGGATTCAGCAATTACTTCTTCACCGGGCTGCTTGCGCCCGCGGGCACGCCGCCGGACGCGGTGCAGCGGCTCTCGCGCTCGATGCTCGCCGCCACCAAAGAGCTTCACGCTCGCTTCGAGTCGGAAGGCGTGGAAACGCCGACGGCCACGCCGGCGGAATTCCTCCAGTCGCTGAAACAGGACCTGGACTCAACCGCCAAGCTCACCGCCGCTCTCGACGTAAAAAAAGAATAGCCGCCAGAGCTGTCGGAGCCTAAGCGGCCGCCCGGCGCCGATACAGCAAGGTGACTTCCATCTCCTGGACCACCGTGCCGTCGTGACGGACGAAGCGGCGCTGCATCTTCACGCTGCCGCGATCCGGCTTGCTGGATTCCTTGCGGTCGATCACGGTCATTTCGGCGTGCAGCGTATCGCCATGTTTCACCGGCACCAGCATGCGCCACTTGTCGACCTGAAGCAGCGCCAGCAAGGTCCCGTCATTGATGCCGCTCGCATATTGCAAGCCGCCCATAATCGCATAGACGAGCGGACCGTGTGCGATCGGCTCGCCGAACGGGGTGGTCTTGCAATATTCCCAGTTGGTATGAACCTCGTTGAAGTCGCCGGACAGACAGGCAAAATTGACGATGTCGGTCGAGGTGATGGTGCGAGCCGGCGTCTGGATCACTTTGCCGATCTCGAAATCCTCCCAATAGAGGCCACGCCTGCTCGATGACACTGTCATGCTCCTTCTGCCTCGCTCTGCGTCATTTCCGCCGCCGCATAACCGTCGCGCCGCGTTTCCGCGCAGACTTATAGCCGACCCTATGGCATTTCAAAACGGCAGGCGATGTCGAGAGGCGTTTCCTATGGCATCCAATCCTATGGCATCCACGCGCATTCGCGCCAGCGCTTCATCAGGTTCCGGACGGCGTGAACAGCTATCGTTCCAAAGCCGGTGACAGCGACTGCAGGGATGCGCCTGCGGCCTCCCTGCTCGATTGCCGCGCAGCGGCTTCCGCGTCCGCGAGCACGAGCTCGGCGCATTTTTCACCGACGAGCATGCAAGGCACGTTGGTATTGCCGGACGGGACGGTCGGCATGATCGACGCGTCGGCAATCCGCAGCCCCTGCAGGCCATGGACGCGCAGCCGGTCGTCGACGACAGCCAGGGGATCGTGACCCATGCGGCAGGTTCCGACCATATGGTGGGTGATGATGCCGGTATTGCGGATGTAGTCGAGAATCTGCGCGTCGGTCTCGATCTGCGGCCCGGGCTGCAACTCTTCTGCGATCGTCTCGGCGATCGGCGGCCGGGCCACGATCTCCCGGGCGCGCCGCACTGCCATGATGGCCGCCTGCCTGTCGTTCGTCGTGGCCAGAAATCGAAAGTTGATCTTCGGCGGATCGAGCGGGTTCGCGGAGCGGATGTGGATGCTGCCGCTGCTTTCGGTTCTCTGCACGTGCGTGAACACGAAGAACCCCTCGATCTCAGACATCTTGCGGGTTTCGCCGGTCTTCAATTCGAGGATATAGGGCGCCACCACCATCATGATGTCGGCTTCTTCCAGATCGGGACGCGACCGGGTAAAGACGCGCATCGTGCCGATGCCCTGCGAAATGAAGCCGCTGCGGAAGGCCGCATACCGCAAGATCTCGAGCAGCAGCCGCCAGCCTCGCCCCTTGCGGGCGATCGAGATGCGGGGACGGTTGAACCGCCACTTCATCAGGGCTGCATAGTGCTCCCTGAGATTTTCGCCGACGCCTCGCAGCTCATGGACCGGCTTGATCCCGTGTTCGCGCAGAATGTCGGGGTTGCCGATTCCTGAAAGCTCGAGAAGTTTCGGCGTATTCGCGGCACCGCAGGAGACGATGACCTCACGGGACGTGCGGGCTTCTTCCAGCTTGCCGCCGCGTCGAAAACGGACGCCGACGCAGCGCTTGCCTTCGATGATCAGCGATTCCGCTTCAGCGCCGGTCAGGATCGTGACGTTCGGCCGCTTGCTCGCCGGCTTGAGATATTGCGTGGCGGTGCTCTGCCGCAAACCGCGATAGACGGTCTGCTGCGCCATCGCGACGCCCTCCTGCCGCTCGCCGCTGTAGTCCTGATTGTAGGGAATTCCGGCGGCCTGTGCCGACCCGATGAAGAGATCATAAAAGGACGACGTCTTTGATGACTCCGTCACCCGGATCGGACCATTGCGGCCGCGATATTTGTCGTCTCCGAGCGAGGTGGTCTCCAGCTTCTTCAGGAGCGGCAGCACATCATCATAACCCCAGCCGCGGCATCCCATCTGGCCCCAGGTGTCATAGTCGGCGCGCTGACCGCGGTTGTAGATCGTCCCGTTGATCGAGCTCGATCCGCCGAGCATCTTGCCGCGCGGCACATAGAGATCACGGTTGCCGACGCTTTCATCCGGCTCCGACCGGTAACGCCAGTTCACCACGGGATTGTCGATCATGAACGCGGTCGCAGCGGGAGGACGCGACCAGATGTAGCCCGGGCCTTTGACGCCGGCTTCGAGGCAAAGCACCCTGTATTTGCCGTTCTCGCTGAGGCGCCCGACCAAAACCCCGCCGGCCGACCCTGAACCGATGACGATGTAATCATACGCTGCTGACGACACTTTCTCGCTCCTCCGGTCGGTCTTCTTGTTTGCGGATGTTTCAGACCAGCACCCTCGTCAGCTCCGCGACGTCGTCCAGCTGATCGAGGTCGCGAGCCATTTTTTGCAACCGTGCGATCTTTTCGGGTGATGGTGCAACGACGGCCACGGACGCGCAATCGGCGAACTTGCGGCAGATATCGTCCCAGCTCAAAGGCGCATCCTCATGGCCCGGCACGTGCGTTCCCGTGCGTTCGAACGTTCGCCCGTCGGTGGTGAGGATTTCGACGCGTCCTGTCGGCAATTCCAGACTCCAGTTGAAGCTCGGGTCCGGGACCGGAATGACTTTCTGCGCGACGGCAAGGACCTCCGGATCCTTGAGAGCCTTGGCGGTGAAATCCGAAATTCTGACGTCACGGCGAACAGCGGCGACAGCCACCAGGAACGGCAGGCTGAACTTGGCGTCCACCAATGTCGCTGGCGCGCGCCGGGCTTCCAGCGGTTCGCACATGATCTCGTGATAGTCGCCGACATAGGCCCGGATTTCCTTGATGTCGGCCACACCGAGATTCTGAGCCTTAACGAGCTGGATGGTGGCGTGGATGTGGCCGTGCGACGTTCCGACCGACGGCCAGGGCTTGTAGAGCGTGCCGCCGCCCAGGTAATCGCGGCCAAGACCTTCAACCATTTTGCTGCGGTCGTACTTGCCGTCGAAATAGGTATTGAAGAAGCCGTATTTGCCTTCGAACGCGCTGCCGACGCCGGTGATGCCCTTCTCGGCGAGCAACGCGGCAAGAACGGCCCCCTTCGCCGAAAATCCCGCATACATGCCGCGCAGATTGCTGCCGACCCCGTACACCACCTCCATGGTGCCGCAGGATTGCATTAGGGCAATGCCCAGCGCGTGATTCATCGTCTCCTTCGAAAACCCCAAAATGCGTCCGACCGCAGCCGTTGCAGAAAACACCCCCATCACGGTCGACAGATTCCAGTCCTTGCGCCAGCCGACATTGCAGCGCAGGCGCGCGAAGATGTCCTGCCCGGCTGCAACCGCCGAGATGACATCCCTCCCGGACACGCCGCCTCGCCGCTCCGCGACGGCGAGAGCAGCAGGGACGATGGAACTGGATGCGTGCTGCCCCCACGGAGTTTGATCGTCGAAATCGAGGCAGTGGGCCATGGCGCCGTTCGCGAACGCCGCCATCGCCGCCGGAACCCGTCCGCCGAAGCCGAACACCTGACTCTCCGGCCTGCCGCCGCTCTCCGTCACGAAATCGACCACCCCACGCACGGCCGGCTCTACGCCGCTGGCGGCCAGGATGACCCCGAGCGTATCCAGGATACTCTTCTTGGCGGCTTCGACGGCGACGGCCGGGATCTTCTCACACCGGGCGTGAGCCGCGAATTCCGCAAACTGGTGAACCAGGTCATTGGAAGCGGACATGGCCAAACCTCCGGGCATCGCCACCAGAATGGAACGCATGGTGGCTTCCGCGATGGATTCCACCGCAATGGACACGCCGAATCCCGGTCAGCCCACGCCCTGAAAAAGACGTCGGGGCCGGAGCCCCGACGTGAGTCAGGGAGGAAACGCCAGAGGGTCGCTCTGGCAGGCGCTCGCCCGTCCGGGCGAACGGCATCGACGCGGTGCGTCTACTCTTCGGGCCCGTGCGCATGTCATAGGCTCCGTTATGCGACCTGCGCGCGAGCCGGAACGGCGTCCCGCGTGATCATGTCAGCGGCCTTGGCACCGATCATCATCGTCGGCGCATTGGTGTTCCCGGATGTGAGATGCGGCATGACGGACGCGTCAACGATCCGCAACCGCTCGACGCCCCTCACCCGGAGCCGTTCGTCGACGACGGCGAGTGGATCCTGCCCCATCTTGCACGTGCCACCTTGGTGATGCGCCGAGTTCCCCGTGTCCCTCATGAATTCCAGGATCTGATCGTCGGTCGCGATCCCGGCACCGGGGATCTGTTCTGCCACGACCCGCGACACAACCGGCTGGGTCGACATGATCCGCCTGATCTGCCTGATCCCCCTGATCATCGCCTGATTGTCATCGTCATTGGTCAAGAAGTTGGGATTCAACAACGGGGCGTCGTTGGGATCGGCCGACCGCAAGGTGACCGTTCCGGTCGTCCTGGGGCGCAGCAGATAGACCGAAACCCCCATCCCGGGTTCCCGGTCGACCACGGCGACGCCGCTTGGATGATAGCTGAACGTCATCGGTCTGAAGCTGATCTGCAGGTCGGCGTAAGGCTCCTCGGGGCGGCTTTTGACGAAGGCCGCCACTTGGGACGAGCCGAGCGCGAGGTAGCCCTTACCGGTCAACAGGTACCTCGCACCTTCGAGGTACTTCATTGCCCCGCTCAGGTTCCGGTTATAGGAACTGTCCGGCGTCGACCGGTAGGCCGTATGGATATAGAAATGATCCTGCAGGTTCTGTCCGACCCCTGGTGAGTCGTGCTGCACGGAAATGCCATGCCGCTTCAGCTCGACACCCGGACCAACGCCGGAGAGCATGAGCAGCTTCGGGGAGTTCAACGACCCCGCTGAAAGGATCACCTCGCGAGCGGCGAAGAACGTTGCTTTTCGTCCGTTTTCCAGGACTTCAACGCCGACGGCGCTCATGCCCTCGAACAAGATCCGTTGTGTGGTGCAGCCGGTGCGCA
>Ga0081455_10007607_pt1 | contig 11388 bp, 8 predicted proteins | sample TabmetS3T2R1_FD_70207 | JGI IMG/M metagenome (GOLD analysis project Ga0081455, IMG submission 70207) | Tabebuia heterophylla rhizosphere microbial communities from the University of Puerto Rico - S3T2R1 | ecosystem: Host-associated > Plants > Roots > Rhizosphere ...
GACGGCGCTCTCGATCTCCGCGCTCTGGTTCCTGCTCTTCGCGCGGGCACAGAGCACGAGCCTCCTCCGCGGGATGTTCGGAATCATCAACGTCCTCTTGTTCTTTCCGTCGGGCGCGCTCTACCCGCTCGAGTCCTATCCGCCCTGGCTCGCGAAGCTCGCGGCGATCGACCCGCTGACCTACGGCGTCCGGGCGCTGCGGAATCTCCTGCTGCGGGGCGCCGAGCCCTCGTCGGCGTACGCGGACTGGGTGTTCCTGGCGACGTTCACACTCGTCGCCGGTGTGCTGACGAAGGTCCTCTTCAAGCGCGAGGTCTGATCCCGCCCGGGCCGGAGAGCCGGCCGGGCGGGCGTCGCTGCCGGCTCAGAACTTCGTGATGTTGGCCGCGGGCGGATTTGGATACTTCTTCACAGACTCCTTGTACTGCTCGACGACCTTGAGCGACGGAGCGGCGGACCATCCGAAAAGCCCGGCGACATTGAGGTCTTCGTGGGGATCCATTTCGATGTTGAAGACCTTCGGGTAGCCGGCCATGGGAGCGCTGGTGGAAAACATCCCCGGCTGGCGCTGCGGTCCGATGCCCGTGGGATGGATGTCGGTGAAATAGATCCGCCACTGCTTCCACCGCGCGGCCACCATGTCCGCACCGATGAAGCTCAGCAGACTCTCTCGATGTCCGATCTCGCTCTTGCCGAGGAGGACATCCGCCTGGTCGATTCCATCAATGGGTCGATCCGAAGGCAACCTGGCGCCGACGATCCGGGCGAACGTCGGCAGGAAGTCCATGATCGAGAACATCGCGTAAGAGGACGTTCCGGGCTTGACGTAGCCGGGCCAGCGGACGATCGCGCACGTGCGAATCGATCCTTCCGTGGCCTCGCCGAGATCCCCGCGGAACGGACCGGCATTCCCCATGTCCGGCGAGCCGTTGTTACCGAATTCCCGGAAGTTTTCGCCGGCCGGTCCATTGTCGGAGGCGAATACGACGATCGTGTTGTCTTCGACTCCCAGCTGCTTCAGCGCGTCCAGGATCTGCCCGACGTGGAAATCGCCTTCCATCAACTTGTCGCCGTAGTCACCGATCCGCGACTTGCCGGCAAACGCCCTGGCGGGAAGGTTCGGGATGTGGCCCATGGAAAACGGCAGGTACAGGAAGAAGGGCTTCCCCGCGGCCTTCCGGCGCTTCATGAAGTCGATGGACTTATCCACGAGCTCGTAATCGATTTCCGCTCGGACCTCCGGCGTGAAGGGCTTGACCGTCCGCAACGCGCCACCCGCGGTCGCCTCGACGACATGAGGACCCTTCGCGAGCAGGACTTCGGGAGGAGCGGGGATCGAGTGCGTCATCTCGATCGTCGTCACGTACATGGATGAGTCCCACGACGTGTCGGGGGGAATGCCGTAGAACTCGTCGAAGCCGTGCGCCGTCGGGAGACTTTGCGGCTCGGACCCGAGGTGCCACTTGCCGAAGATGGCGGTCGCATACCCGAGCCCTTTGAACAACTCACCCATCGTGAAGGCGCGGGCGGGGAGCGTGCTGGGAGTGCCGGGAACGATGATCAACGAGAGGCCGCTGCGGATCGAATACTGGCCCGTCATCAACGCCGCGCGCGACGGAGTGCACGCGGGCTCGACGAGGAACTGGGTCAGCCTCAGCCCCTCCCGGGCGAGCTGGTCGAGTCTCGGCGTCGGCGCGCCGCGAAGCTCGCCGCCCCCGTAGGGTCCGATGTCGCCGTAACCGACGTTGTCCGCCAGGATGAACACGACGTTCGGCTTCTTGCCGGCCGCGATGGGCGCCGTGTCCGGCGCCGGTGCGGACTTCTCTACCTCTGGAATCTGCGGACGGCTTTCCTGCGCACGCCCGAAGCCGGCGGCCAGGACTTGGAAACCCACAAGGAACGCGATTCGAAGTGAAAGAGCGCTGGATCGGGAACGCATCTCGCCCTCCTACGGCTTTGCGCCGGATCAGTACCGTTTCGCCGGTCCGATCTGTGGCGCCTGGACCGGTTTCGCCATCCCGAAGAAGATCGTCACACCCTGGCCGCCGCAGCGCGTCGAAAGCGCTTCGGTCGGGATACTCAGGCAGCTGTCGATGTCCTGCCAGTTGTTCATGGCCCACACGTCGCCGGACGGGCTGACGGCGAGGTCGGTCTGCATCTGCAGTCCGCCGCCCACGTAGCCGCCCGGGGGCGCGATCTGGTCGCCGGTCTTGAATCCGGGCGGGCAGTTCTCCGTGCGTGTCCCGCAGAGGCATGTGATCGGGCTGTTCGGCATCGCGAAGTTCGAGACCCAGACGTTGTCGTTGCCGTCGATGGTCGCCGCCCACGGTCCGGGGAGTCCGCCGCCGGTGAACGGCGAGCCCGGATAGGGCGAGCCGTCCGGACGGAGCAGCGAGACGCTCCCGTCGCCTCCCTTCTGTTTGGACATGGCGCGCGTCAGATCCGGGTCGGGGTTGCCGCCCCGCAGCCCCACGATCGCGTCCTCCGCCATGCTGAGCCCGCTCCGGAGACTGCCGCCGAGACGGTTCGTCACCCAGACGTTGCCCTGGCTGTCGATGCCGAGGCCGCTGCCGCTGTAGCCGCCGGTCTTGAACTTCTCGACCTTCGACGGGTCCTGAGCGGGGAACCGCGACACGTGCGCGCCGAGGCCGTTCGTGACCCAGATCCGATTCTGCTGATCGATGCCGAGGTGAAAAGCCCCGGTGAATGACTTGCAGGGCTCGACGTCGCGCCCCTCGCAGATGATCTTGCCCTTCGTGTAGTCGCCGCCCGGGAAGAAAAGGAGCTGGCTCTTGTTGATCCCGACGGCCCAGACGTCGCCTCCCGGCGTGACGGCGATGCCCTGCATGAGTCCGAGCTTCCCGCCGAACGTGATGCCTTCCGGAGGCGTGAGCGGCTTGCCATTCTTGTCGAAGACCGCGATGGACTGTCCGCCGTAGCTCGACAGCCACGCCTGATCCTTCGAGTCGATGGCCGCGCCGAACGTCCCGCCCTGCATGCCGCCGCCGGCGAAGCCCGTGGTGATCGGAGAGAGCGGCTTGCCGTTTGGGTCGAACTTCGTCGCGTTGCCCTGCCAGAGCGCGTCCTGCGCCTGCCAGCCGATCGTGAAGTTGTTGCCGACCCAGAGATTCCCCTGACTGTCGAACATCGCCTTGCCGCCGGCGCGATATCCGCCGCCGTCGAACTTCAGCGGCAGGACCCACGCGCTCGGCGCGAAATTCAGGTAGGGCATGAAGGGCACCGCGCGCATGGTCTTGCCCTTCGGGACCGCGTAGAAGGCGTCGAGGAGCTGGAAGAGTCGCTGCGGCTGGTACCAGGGGTGGCGCGCGATCGCGAGCGCGGCGGTCAACGTATCGGTCGGCGCCGCACCCTTCGGCGGAGTGGATGCCCCGAACAGCCGGCCGCAGGCATCCGGGGTGATGTGGGTGGCGCAGGCGGAGAGGACATCTGCGAGCGTGGCAAAGTTCGCCATCGTCGGCGTCTGCGAGCTGTTCAGCGGATCCTGGATGACGCTTCCCCAGCCGCCGGTGGAAAGATCGACGAAGCTCGGTACGTTGCCGGCCGCGATCTTCAGTCCCAGGGCATGGCCCTTCAGCACGTCGCCCTCGAGGAACTGGGTGTTGGTCCAGACGGACGCGACCGTCGTGAACTCATTGATGGTGACGCTCTTCTGCGGCGTCGCCCCGAGTACCGCGAGAAAGGCGAGCTCCGGGTTGTTCCTCCGGTCGGGCCGGGCCTCCGGTGTCCCTCCTCGCGCGACGAGGTAGAGCACGCCGCCGGCGGGCCCGGCGCCCGCGCTGAGCGTGAATGCGCCGCTTCCGTCGGTTTTCGCTTCTCCGAGCTTCGCGGGAGCTCCGGCGCTTGCGGCGTACAGGGTGACCGTTGCGCCCGAGACCGCCTTGCCACCGGCTTGAACGCGGCCCGTGATTCCCGTCTGGGCCGAGGCGATCGCGGCGAAGAGCAAGGCGAGGAGAAAAGAACCGGACCGCTTCATCGTGAACCTCCTTTGTTCGTCGTTCTTCACTCGGATTTCGACTGCTTCGTTCCGCCAGACGACAGGGCTTCGCCGACCGCCCGGACGAGGTCGTCGCCTTCGAACGGTTTCTTCAGAAATGCGACGGGATCGAGCGCCCGCACCTCTTCCCGCACCGAGACGGTGTCGTGCGCCGTCACGAAGATGATCGGCGGCGCCGCTCCGTCTCGCCGAAGCCGCCGGTACAGCTCGGGACCCGAAAGACCCGGCAGGCGCACGTCCAGTACGAGGCACCCGGGCGACGGCCGTGGTCCGGCTTCGAGGTAATCCTCGGCCGACACGAAGGTCGAAGCGGCGAAACCCGCGGACCGCAGCACGCGCTCCATGGCCGCGCGCAATCCGGCATCGTCTTCGACGACGGCGACGGTTCCGGGGGGCTTCGGCATCGCCTACGAAGACTGAAGCCGCAACGCTCCGGGGTGAAGAGGGGAGCCGGGGCCGACGCGTTGGCCCCTTTGGGCCAACGGGCGAGCGCTAAGGTTTCGCCGAGCGCCTTCGGAGCTTGCCCGCGGTGAGAACGAGCTCGGCCAGGGAGGTGACCTCCATCTTCGCCATCAGCCGCGCTCGGTCGCGCTTGATCGTCCGCTCGGACGTTCCCATCAGGCCCGCGATCCGCTTGTTGAGGTTCCCGGCGACGAGGTGATCGAGAATCTCTCTTTCGCGGGGAGTCAGCTTTGCGTACCTCTCCGCGAGCTCGCTCTGGCCTTGCTCCGCGGCGGCGCGCTCCCTCTGCCGGGCCAGAGCCGTCTTCACCGCCCGGAGGAGCTCGTCCGGATCGACCGGCTTGGTCAGGAAGTCGACCGCTCCCCGTTGCATCGCGTGAACACTGTGGCGAATGTTGCCGTGCCCGCTCAAGAAGATGACCGGCAGAGAGTCTCCGCGGTTCGCCATCGCCTCCTGGAGCTCCAGGCCGCTGGGCCCCGGCATCTGGAGATCCAGGATCACGCAGCCGGGGCCATCCTCCGGCGGCGACAGCAGAAAATGACCCGCGGACTCGTAGGGGCGCACTTCGTAACCCTCCGCACGGAGAAGGCGGCCGATGCCGACGCGCGTGTCTTCGTCGTCGTCCACGATGTGCACCACGGGAAGGCTCATGGGGAGATCGTCCCGGACGGCAGGTTGAACCGGAACACCGAGCCGTACGGTGTCCCGGGTGAGACCGAGAGCGTTCCGCCGTGCGCCTCGACGATCGAGCGACAGATCGCGAGGCCCATCCCCATCCCGTTGGGCTTCGTCGTATAGAACGCGTCGAAGATACGCTCGACGTGTTTCGCGTCGATTCCCGTTCCCGTATCCGACACGATTACTTCGATTCCGCGGGCGTCGGAGAGGCTGGACGCAATGCGCAGCACGGCATCGCGATTGGTCATGCCGCGCATCGCGTCCGCCGCGTTGTGCAACAGGTTGAGAAGCACCTGCTGGAGCTGGCCTCGGTACGCGGCCACCTTCGGCAGCGCCGGGGCCAGGTCGAGCTGCACGGCGACTTTCGTGGCTTCCAGCTCGTTCTGCATGAGCGCCACGGCCTCCCGAACGAGCTCGTTGGCGTCGATCCACGTCTCCGGTTGATGTTGCTCTCCGAACATCGCGCGGAAGGAGCCAATCACCTCCTTCGATCGTTGTGCGCCGGCCACGACACAATCGAGCGCCTCGCGGACCTCTCCCAGCTCCGGCGGCGTGCGCGCCAACCAGCGTTGGCCCGCCGAAGCGTTCGACAGGATCGCGCCGATCGGCTGTCGGATCTCGTGGTCGATCGCCGCCGTCATCGCGGCCATGGACATCAGGCGGCCCTCCCGCTCGCGCCGTCCGGCCAGGATGGTCAGCGCCAGTCGGGCATAAATCCTCGTCGTCTCCGACAGGAGGGCGAACAGCACGAGCATCCCCGACAGCAGGCCGAAGATGCGCCCCGTGTACCAGAACACGTCGTAACGCCGGGACGTCATCGCGATGAGCAGGTACTCGAGCAACCATGCCCACAGCGCGACCAGGAGCCAGAGATCCAGGATCGACCGCCTTCGCCGGCGCCAGGTCATGGCCAGGGCAATGACGAGCAGCGGCAGGATGATGCTGGTCTGGTAGAGCAACATCCTTGCGTGCGACCAGTGCGCGTCGTCGACCATCACCGACGGCAGCACCGAACGACCGATCGTCGCCAGCAGGGTCAAGGCCACGACCAGCGCCACGACCGCCGCGCAACTCCGGACGATGGCGGCGTGCGCCGTGCTGTGTTGCAACCAGCCGGGACGCTCGTCGTGCGGCAGCGCCGCATAGGCGATGACCGCGATGGGCAGACCCGCATGCCAGAACGCGTAGAGCCAGACCGAGGTCTGGGGACCCGCACCGAGCAACCCCGTCTCGGAAAAGACGCGGGGATACGTCAAGCCGTGCGGAATGATGATCAATCCCGTGAAGAGATATCCCGCGGCGAGCACGAGAAGACCGCGCGACCGGAGAACGGAGTACTGCGCGAAGAGCAGCATCGCCGTGATGACGTCGCTGAGGAAAAGAATCGTATCGACGACGGCGAGGAGCGAACCGGCGACAGGGCCCTGCACGTTCCAGAAAGGAAGCGCCGCCAGGAATGCCGTCAGCACGACGATGGCGACGCCCGTTGCGGCGCGGACCTGCCCCCGGCTCGGCGGCATGACCGCCAGCAGCAGCGGTTGCTCGGGGGCGATGCTTCCTCCGGCGTGTGAGCCGGAACCGGGTGCGTGCATTGTCGGCCGTTCTGAACGGACCAATTTCATCACGCGGATCGAGGACGGGGAAGGGCCGCGATGGGAGGATTCGCCGGCTACGCGCCTCGGAGGTAGTTCTCGAATTCCTCGGGGTGGGCCGCTCGGGCGCGCGCCTCTTCGAGCTCGACGACGCCGTCCTTGACGAGGCGCGCGAGCGATTCCTCGAGGGTCACGGAGCCCTGTTTCTTCGTGATCGCGATCTCCTGGTGGAGGTGTTGCAGAGCGTTCTTGCGGACGTGCTGCCGTGCTCCGTAGCTGACGAAGAGAAGCTCCCCGGCGGCGACGCGCCCTCCGCCCTTCTTCGGAAGAAGCGTCTGCGTGAGCACGGCGGCGAGCGCCATCGAGAGCTCCTGGCGGATCGTGTTCTGGCGCTCCGGCGGGAACGAGTCGGCGACGCGCGAGACGGTCGACGCGGCGTCGGTCGTGTGGACGGTCGAGAACACCAGGTGGCCGGTCTCGGCTGCGGCGAGGGCGATGCGCATCGTCTCGGGATCGCGCATCTCGCCGACGACGATCACGTCGGGCGCCTGGCGCATGGCGGCGCGCAGGGCCGTCGGGAAGTCCGGCGCGTCGATGCCGATCTCGACCTGCTCGACGAGGCAGCTGCGGTGCGGGTGCTCGTACTCGATCGGATCCTCGATCGTGACGACGTGCCTCGCGTCGCGGCGGTTGATCTCCTCGACGAGCGCGGCGAGCGTCGTCGTCTTGCCCGAGCCCGTGGGACCGCCGACGAGGACGAGCCCGCGCGGCAACCGGGTCAGCGCCTCCACGCCGGCCGGCAGGCCCAGCGACGCGAGCCGCGGAGGCTGGGACGGCAGGGAGCGAACCGCCGCGGCGGCCCGGCCCCGCTCGTGGTGCAGGTTCACGCGGAATCGGCCGAGGCCGCGGACGCGGTGCGAAGCGTCGGCGATGCCTTCTTCGCGGTAGCGCTCGCGAGCGTGTCGGGGAAGCGCCGGAACGACGGCCTCCCCGATCTCCTCGCCGGACAGCGGGGCGCCGCCGAGGGGGATGATCCGTCCGTCGACGCGCACGGAAGGCGGCGCGCCGGCCACGAGCAGCAGATCGCTCCCCCCGCGCCGCACGAGCTCCTGCAGCCAGGCGTCGAGCCGCACGGCGAGCTCAGAGTCGAGGCGTTCCGACGTGCGGCGGTCGTCCGACTCCGTCACGCTCTCGGACTCGCGGGCGGCGGGAGACCCGCCCGTGAGGGGATCCTCGTTGAGCTCCCGGATCAGCTCGTTGAGATCGGGTGTGTCGGTCACCGCGGATCCGCCCGGCTCAACCCGCCAGGTGCCAGTCCGTGTGCGGCGCCTTGTTCTCGAAGATCCAGGCTCGGAAGAGCCGGCCGTACGTCGTCGTCTTCCAGCCGATCTCGTCGAAGAACGGCCGCAGGGCGAAGTGCAGCTTCCGCAGCTTGTAGAAGGGGACGCCCGGGAAGTAGTGGTGCTCGAGGTGATAGGCCGACGAGAGGTACCAGAACTCCCAGAAGCGGCTGGGCTTCAGGATCGAGCCCCACTTCGCGGGATCGTTGGGATCGATGGCGTAGTGCTGGCCCAGCCGGTTGAGCGCGAAGGCGATCGGGAAGACCAGGAACACCGGCACGAGGTACACACGGGCCGCGACCGCAAAGCCGCCGATCGCCCAGACGGCGGCCAGCACCGAGAGGTGGAAGAGGATCGTGACGAGCCGCTCCCGCGCGATCCGGCGGCGCAGCTCCGCGGGGTACGTCGCGGTCTCTTTGCGCGCCGCGCGGAAGTAGATCGGGAAGAGCGCGGGCGTGAAGTAGAGGATCTTGAACCAGGGCTTGTTGATCTTGGGCGAGAGGTAGTGCCGCTTGGGGTCCGCCTGGGCGTCGCCGAGCTCGGCGTGGTGCGTCAGGTGCCACTTCGTGAACTGGGAAGCCGAGATGCCCGACGGGATCGCATAGAGCAGCGACAGAATCCGGTCGCCCTTCGGGTGCGGCCCGTTGAAGACGGCGTGATGCAGCGCGTCGTGGAGAAGCACCGTGAAGTTGAACACCGTCCAGCCCGAGACCAGCGCCGCGGGGATCCAGATCCAGGGCTGCGGAAAGCTCCACGCCACCGCGGACGCGGCCAGAAGCATCGCAAACTGGCGCGCGGCGACCAGGAAGTGCCGGGCCGGGCTCTTGCGGTGGAGCTCCTTGAGCAGGTCGTGGGGGAGGGCCTTGTTGAGCCGGTGGCGCAGATCCTTCGAGGCCTTGGCCCAGTAGTGCTCGCCCGGGGCGAGGTCCTCGGGGCGGGGAATCGTTCCGGCGCGGCCGGTCGGGTTGGCGCTCATCGGGTTCGACCCCGGCGAAAACCCGCGCCGGGGCGTCCCTATTCTCACACACGCCCGAGGCCTTAATCTGCTGTCGCGTGAAGGACATCGGCGCGCGCCGCCTCCTCGAAGCGCTCTACCGCGCGGCCCTCTCCGGAGCGGATCCCGAGGCGGCGGTGGAGCATGCCCTGGCCTCTTCTACGGTGCGGCGCGTCCTGGCGTCGGGCCGTCGCGTCGGCGTCTTCGCGGCCGGCAAGGCCGCCGCCGGGATGGCGCGCGCGGCCTTCGCGGCGCTCGGACCGCGGCCCGCGCTGGTCGTCCTCCCGAGGGGTCATGCGGCGAACGGCATCCCGCGGACCGCCATCGTCCGCGCGGCGCACCCGGAACCGGATGCCTCGAGCCTGCGCGCGGCCCTGCGCGCGCTGCGGTTCTTCCACGGATTCGGACGCGAGGACGTCCTCCTGTGCCTGATCTCGGGAGGCGCGTCTTCGCTGCTCGCGGCGCCGCGTCCCGGGATCACGCTCGCGCAGAAGCGACGGGCGGTGCGCGAGCTCGCCCGGAGCGGCGCCTCGATCGCCGAGCTCAACCGCCTGCGGACGAAGCTCTCCGCCGTGAAGGGCGGCCGCCTCGGCCGGGCCAGCGCGGCGCGGCTCGTCACGCTGGTCCTTTCGGATGTGCCGGGCGATCGCGCGGCCCTCGTCGGTTCGGGCCCGACGGTGCGCGGGCGAAGGGGCGACGTCGTACGTATCGTCGGCTCCAACGGTTCAGGTCTCGACGCGGCGGCGCGCGAAGCGCGGAGGCGCGGGCTGCGCGTGTTTCGCGAGAAGGCGCGTCTCGAGGGCGAAGCGTCGCTCGCCGGCCGGCGCCTCGCGCGGCGGGCCGCGACGATGGCGGGAGGGTCGGTCTTGCTCGCGGGCGGCGAGACGACGGTGACGCTGGGCGAAGCGCGCGGCCGGGGAGGCCGATCTCTCGAGCTGGCGCTGTCGGCCGCGATGGAGCTCGGCCACGACGGCCCGATCGCGCTCCTCGCGGCCGGCTCGGACGGGCTCGACGGCAGCTCGGGAGCGGCCGGGGCCTTTGCCGACGGCACCACGGTCTCCCGGGCCCTCGCGCGCGGCCGCGATCCCGCCCGGGCGCTGGCGACGCACGACACGCGGCGGCTTTTCTCTTTCCTCGGTGACCTGCTCGTGACCGGACCGACGGGAACCAACGTCGGCGATTGGGTCTTTTTGATACGTCGGGGCCGCCGCGGGAGGGCGCCTCAAAGCGTAAAGCCCCTATAATTCGCTGTTTCGCGATGCCCGCAACCCCCGTAGACCGCGAGCGCTCGACCCGCGAGCGTTACACCGAGGCGCCGAACCGCTTCGGCGCGTATCGGCTCGCCCTCGGCTTTCCGAACTCTTACGAGGTCGGGATGTCGAACCTCGGCTTCCAGACCGTCTATCGCCTGTTCAACGCCGAGGACGACATCGCGTGCGAGCGGTTCTTCCTGCCGCCGCGGCAGGAGCTCCTGGAGCTCGCGGGCGCGAAAGCGCCGCTCCTGACCCTCGAATCCCAATCACCGGTGCGCGACTTCGACGTCGTGGCCTTCTCGGTGTCGTTCGAGTGGGACTACGTCAACGTGCTCACACTCCTGCGCCTCGCCGGCATCCCGCCCTATGCGGCGGAGCGGAATTCCAGACATCCGCTCGTCGTGATCGGCGGCGCCGTGACGTTCGTGAACCCGGAGCCGCTCGCGCCGTTTGCCGACGTGATCGCCGCCGGAGAAGGCGAAGCGCTCGTGCCTGAACTGCGTGCCGCGTTCGGCGAGGCGGCGGATCGCGACAATCTGCTCGAGCGGCTGTCGCGGGCGCGCGGGTTTTATGTGCCGTCGCTGTACGAACCGCGCTACGCTGCCGACGGAACGCTTGCCGGGTACGACGTTCGCGGTGGTGCCGGGTCTGACGGCGCCGGGCCGCCGGTTCCGGTTCGCAAGGCCGCGTTGCGCACGACGGAAGCCGTCGATCCCCCGGCGACCGGCATCTTCACGCCCGACACTGAATTCGGCTCCCGCTTTCTCGTCGAAGTCGTCCGCGGCTGTGCGAACCTCTGCCGGTTCTGCTGGGCGGGCTACAACTACCTGCCCGTCCGCGCCTTTCCGACCGACCGCATCCTCGAACTCGCGACCGCGGCGCGTGCCTACTCGAACCGGACGGGGCTCGTGTCGATCGCGCTGTGCGATCACCCCGACATCGAGCGCATCCTGGCGCGGCTGAAAGAAATGGGCTACGCCATAAGCCCGGCCTCGCTGCGCCTCGACGACCTGACCCCGAGCATCGTGCGCCTCCTGCACGAGAGCGGCGAGCG
>Ga0081455_10007608_pt1 | contig 11386 bp, 12 predicted proteins | sample TabmetS3T2R1_FD_70207 | JGI IMG/M metagenome (GOLD analysis project Ga0081455, IMG submission 70207) | Tabebuia heterophylla rhizosphere microbial communities from the University of Puerto Rico - S3T2R1 | ecosystem: Host-associated > Plants > Roots > Rhizosphere ...
GACCGGAGCCGGCGGCGGCGCAGGCCGCTCCAGCGTCAGCTCCAGGGCGACGCGGGCGGCGCCGTCCCACGGATCCTCGGCGAGTGCGCGCAGCAGCAGGCGCGCGGCGTCGGCCGGGTCGGTGGCCGCGCGGGCGGCGCTGCACAGCTCGCGAGCGCCGTCGCCGGCGGCGAGCAGCCCGCGGGGATCGCCGCCGGCGTCGGCGCTCGCCCGCACCAGGCCGCGCTGCCAGGCGGCGAACGCGGCGCCCAGCTCGTCGAGCGCGATCGCGGGATCGCCGGCCAGGTGGCGCAGCATCCAGCGCCGCCACGGAAGCTCCTTGCGCTGCGCGCGATCGAGCGCCTCGGGGCCGACGCCGAGGTTCATGTTCTCCCCGTGGAAGCGGTAGCGCGCGACGACGCCATCGATCTGGTCGACCTCGCCGATCGACGCGGCGATCGCGGCGAGCCACCAGTCGGGGTAGGCCGCGTCGTCGGGAATCGGGCAGACGGCCGGCAGCAGCGAGCCGCGGAAGGTCACTGCCGACGCGGTCACGAAGTTGCCGGCGATGAGGCGCCCGAGCACGCGCCCGCGCGCCGGGCCGGGCCGCATCGTCGCGAAGAGCGACGGCTGGCGGACCACCCCGTCCGCGTCGATGATCTCCATGTCGCCGTGGACGAGGGCGACCTCGGGGTGCGCTTCGAGGTGGGCGACGTGCCGGCGCACGCGATCGCGCGGCCACTCGTCGTCGGCGTCCAGCAGGGCGACGTAGTCGCCGGTCGCCTCCTCGAGGCCGCGGCTCACCGCGCGCACGAGGCCGGCGTTCGGCTGGCGCACGACGCTGACGCGGTCGCTGTAGCGCTCGAGCACGTGCGGCGTCGCGTCCGTCGAGCCGTCGTCGACGACGATGACCTCGAGCGCGTCCGCAGGCCAGTCCTGGCCGAGCGCGCTGTCGAGCGCGGCCGGCAGGAAGCGGGCGAGGTTGTAGGCGGGGACGACGACCGACACGCGCGGTGGCATCGATCGAGTAGTCGGTCGCGGGTGCCGCACGGTTGAGTTCGTCGGGCCGCGGCCGATTACCCGGGCGATGATCGCTTTCGCCGTGTGCGTCGGTTCGCCCCCGAAGTTCGCGTCCTGCGCCGCCCCGGGGCTGCGGCTCGCGATGGAGGAGGACTCGGTGCTCGCCGAGCTCGGCACCGACCGCTCGCTGCACGAGGCCTACAACGAGGCGCTGGACCACTTCGCCGGCTACCCCGAGCTCGAGGCGCTCGTGCTGCTGCACGAGGACGTCGAGCTACTCGATCCGGCGTTCTGCGACCGGCTGCGCGCAGTCCTCGCCGATCCGGCGGTCGCAATCGTCGGCGCCGTCGGGGCCCGCGGAGTCCAGGGGCTCGCCTGGTGGGAGGGCACGATCGCGGGCCGCGCGCACGAGACGCGGGGCGTCGTGGACGGCGATTTCGAGGACCCGGCCGTCGACGCGGTGGACGGCCTGCTGCTCGCCCTGTCGCCATGGGCGGTCCGCAACCTGCGCTGCGACACCAGCACGTTCACCGGCTTTCACGCCTACGACGTCGACCTCTGCTTCCAGGCCCGCGCCGCAGGCCGCCGCGTCGTCGTCGCGCCGCTGCCCCTCTTCCACCACACGAAGGGCGGCTTCGGCGACGCCGAGGCGTGGACGATCGCCGACGCCGCCTTCCGCGCGAAGTGGGGCGTCAGCGCTTCGCTCGCAGCGGCGCGCTGAGCAGGTCGGCCAGGACGGCCGGGTCGCGGCGGACGCGCTCCTGCGCGACCGCGTCGCGCTTGGTCAGCTCGAGCTGCTCGGGACGCTCCAGGCGCCGCAACCGCCCATCGGCGATGAGCTTCTCGTCGACCGCGCCGAGGCGACCCTCGAACGTCGTCCACACCGGCGTCCCCAGCGCCACCGCCTCGCGGTTCATGGTTCCGCCCGCGCTGATGACGAGGTCGGCGAACGCGACGAGCGACTGGGCGTCGACCGCGCGCTCGGGGACGATGAAGCCGTCGAGCTGCGCGCGCTGCTCGGCGACCCGCGGCAGCACGACGGTCTGGGTCCCGCGCAGGCGGTCGAGGACAGTGGCGAAGAGGTCGTTCTCGAAGCGGTGGTACAGCGACACCGACGGCGGGGTGCGCACGACCGCCATAGGCTGCGCGCGGTCGAGCCCGAGCTCGGCGAGGACGGCGGCGTCGGGCTCGAAGTCGGCGAGGTAGTACTCCTCCTTCAGCCCCGGATAGCGCCGCAGCTTGCGGCGTGCGCCGTAGCGGTCCAGGCGCTCGGGCGGGATCGCCTCGGGCACGACGACGGCCTGCGCGAGCCGGCAGTTGATCGTGTGCTGGACCGTCGCCCACTCGTAGTCGAACATCGTCGAGCAGGGGATGCGCAGCGCGCGGGCGGCAACGGTGACGTCGTTGGAGCCGTGGCCGAACGCGAGGTCGAACGGGCCCGCCCGCCGCGCCCAGCGCAGCAGCGCCGCCGACCGGTCGAGCAGGCCGACCGCCTTCGCCGCGACGCGGCCGCCGCGGTGGCGGCCGATCACCTCGTGCTCGACGCCCAGGCGTTCGGCGAGCTGGACGGTCTGCGCGAAGTCGCGCGCGGTGACGCGCACCTCGGCGCCGCGCGCCTTGAGCACCTCGATGATCGGCCGCAGCACGAGGACGTGCGGGCTGTTGGTGAGGTCAACCCAGATTCGCATCGCGCACGGCGGCGACCACCTCGTCGACCTGGTCGCGCCGCAGCGCGGCCGAGATCGGCAGGGCGAGATGGGTGCGCGCGAGCTCGTCGGTGAACGGCAGCTCGACGCCTGCTCCCCACTCGGCCATCGCGGCCTGGCGGTGGACCGGCAGGCGGTAGTAGCCGCTCGACTCGACCCCGTCCGCCGCGAGCGCCGCCTTCAGGTCATCCGGACGGTCGTGGCGCACGACGTAGAGGTGCCACGCGGGCTGCGCGCCGTCGACCGGCCGCGGCAGCCCGGCGACCTCGCCCAGGCCCGACTGCGCGTACCACTCGCCCACGTCGCGGCGGTGCGCGGCCCAGCGGTCGAGCTCGGGGAGCTGGACGCGTAGGATCGCCGCCTGCAGCTCGTCGAGGCGCGAGTTGCAGCCCACCTGCTCGTAGGTGACCTTGTCGCGCGAGCCGTGGAAGCGCAGCGTGCGGACGGCGTCGGCCAGCGCGGGGTCGGCGGTGGCCACGGCGCCGCCGTCGCCGAACGCGCCGAGGTTCTTCGACGGATAGAACGAGAACGTCGCGATCGTGCCGAGGGCGCCGGGGCGGCCCTCGGGACCGACCGAGCCGGCGGCTTGGGCGGCGTCCTCGACGACCGGCAAGCCGAGCGCCTCGATCTCGGCCACGGGAGCGACGTTGCCGAACAGGTGCACGACGATGACCGCCTTCGTGCGCGGGGTCAGCGCGGCGCGCACCGTCTCCGGGGTGACGCAGTAGGTCTCGGGATCGACGTCGCAGAACACGGGGCGCGCGCCGGTGGGCGGGATCGCCTCGGCCGAGGCGTAGAACGTGAACGACGGCACCACCACGTCGTCGCCCGGGCCGACGCCGAGCGCGCGCAGCGCGAGCGTCAGCGCATCGGTGCCGTTGGCGACGCCGACGACGTGCTCGGTGCCCAGATAGGCGGCGAACTCGTTCTCGAAGGCCGCGACCTCGGGGCCGAGGATGAACTGCCCGCGATCGAGGACGTCGTCGATCGCCTCCTGGATGCGGCGGCGCAGCGAGGCGCGCGGGGTCGCGGGATCGAAGAGTGCAACGGCCATCGCGATCGCAGAGCCTACGGCGCGACGCCTCCGTCACACCGTCTACCCTGAGCCACCGTGCTCGCGGCCGCCCTTGTCCTTGCGTCGGTCACCGACAAGCTGACCACCTTCGCCACGAACGTCGTCGGCGACCTCGGCCTGCCCGGGATCTTCCTGCTGATGGCGCCCGAGAGCGCCTGCATCCCAATCCCGTCCGAGGCGACGATGCTCTTCGCGGGCTTCAACGTCTACAAGGGCGAGTACCCGCTGTGGGCGGCGGTCGCGGTGGGTGTGACCGCCAACGTCGTCGGCTCCTGGGTGGCCTATGCCGTCGGCTACTACGGGCGCATCGAGTTGCTCGAGAAGCACGGCCGCGCGCTGCACATCAAGCCGTCGCACCTCGAATGGGCCGACCGCTGGTTCGAGCGCTACGGCTCCTGGGCGGTCTTCTTCAGCCGGATGCTGCCGATCATCCGCACGTTCATCTCGCTGCCCGCCGGCGTCGCGCGGATGCCCTTCTGGAAGTTCACGGTCCTGACGCTCGCCGGCTGCATCCCCTGGATCTTCGGCCTCACCCTCATCGGTCGCGAGGTCGGCGCCAACTGGGAGGACTGGAAGAACTCCCTGCATTACGTGGATTACGCGGTGGCCGCGGCGATCGTCGTGGGCATCGTCTACCTCGTGGTCCGCTGGCGGCGCAACCGCAGCCGCGCGCGCGCCGCGGATGCCACCACCGCTTAGGCCGCGCCACGCGCTGGTGCTCGGCGCGTTGCACGGCCCGACCGAGCTGCTGCCGGTGTCGTCGTCGGCGCACACCACGCTCGTGCCGTGGCTCCTCGGCTGGCCGTACTCAGAGCTCGACGCCGAGGTCCGCAAGGCCTTCGAGGTGGCGCTGCACGCGGGAACGGCGGCGGCGCTTCTCGTGGGCCTGCGCGACGAGATCGCCATCGACCGATCGTCCGTTCTGCTCGCTGCGGGCTCGGTGGTCCCGCCGGCGGTCGTCGGCTATGTGCTGGAACGGCCGATCCAGCGACGCCTCGGCACACCGGCGACGATCGCCGTCGGGCTGCTGCTCGGGTCGGTGGTGCTGGTCGCCGCCGACCACTTCGGCGCGACGGGCCGGCGGCGCGAGGAGGCCAGTCTCGGCGACGCCCTCGCGCTCGGGGTGGGGCAGGCATGCGCGCTCGTGCCGGGCACCTCGCGCAGCGGCATGACGCTGGCCGCGGCGCGGCTGCGCGGCTTTGACCGCGTCGAGGCGGGCGCGCTCTCGCGGCGGGTGGCCTTACCGGTCATCGTCGGCGCGACCGCCCTCAAAGGCGTGCGGCTCGCCCGGCGAGGCGTGCCCGGGCCGATGATGTGGGCGTTCGCGGCGGGCATGGGCGCCGCGTTCGCCTCCACGCTCGGCTCGGTGCGGGTCGTCCGTACCGTCGACGCGTTCACACCGTACGCGGCGTACCGGGCGCTGCTGGCCGGGGCGGTGCTCCGCCGCGCTTGGCAGACTAGGTCGCGATGAACGACGCGTACGCCGCCGCCGGCGTCGACATCGACCAGTCCGACCGCGCCGTCGACGCCCTCGTCGGCGTCCTGCGCACGATCGAGCTCGACCGCCCCAGCGCCTCGGTCCTGCCGAGCGGGCACTACGCGTCGGTGCTGCGGGTCGCGCCGAACCTCGGCATCGCGCTATCGACCGACGGCGTCGGCTCGAAGATCGTCGTCGCAATACAGGCCGATCGCCTCGAGACGGTCGGCATCGACTGCATCGCGATGAACGTCAACGACCTCATCTGCGTCGGCGCCGAGCCGATCGCGATGCTCGACTACCTCGCCGTGGAACAGGCCGACCCGGAGGCGCTCGCGCGGATCGCCGTCGGGCTGAAGGTCGGCGCGCAGACCGCGGGCATCGAGATCCCCGGCGGCGAGCTCGCCGTGCTCCCCGAGCTCATCCGCGGCCATCCGTCGCCCCACGGCTTCGACCTGTGCGGCACCGCGATCGGCACCGTCGCGCTCGACGCGATCGTCACGGGCGCCGACGCGCGCCCCGGCGACGCGATCATCGGCCTGCCCTCGAGCGGCCTGCATTCCAACGGCTACACGCTCGCCCGCCGCGCGCTCCTCGACGAGGGCGGCCTCGCGCTCGACGACCGTCCTCCCGCGCTCGAGGGCCGCACCGTCGCCGACGCGCTCCTGGAGCCAACCGTGATCTACGTGCGCGCGGTCCTCGACCTCCTGCGCTCGGACATCCCCGCCCACGGCCTCGCGCACATCACCGGCGGCGGTCTGCGCAACCTGCTGCGCCTGGGCGGCGAGCGCCTCGGCTTTGCGATCGAGTCGCCGCTGCCGGTGCCGCCGATCTGCTCGCTCATCGCCGAGCTCGGCGACGTCGCTCCCGCCGAGATGTGGGACGTCTTCAACATGGGCTGCGGGTTCATCGCGATCGTGCCGGACGACCGCGCCGACGACGCTGTCGCGCTGCTCGGCGCGCACCACCCCGGCACCGCGCGGATCGGGACCGTCACCGGCGACGGCGGCCGTATAGCGACGCCCTAGAAACGGTCAGGAGACCACGGCTCGACGTCGCCGCGGAACGCGGCGGACGCGCGCGCGACCGCGCCGGCCGTGTGCTCCTCCACCCGGCCCGCCTCCCAGAGCGAACGCAGCGTCGTGCCGCCGAGGTAGGCGACGGCGAGGTCGGTGACGTCGAGCGCGAGATCGGGCGCGGCGTCGGTACGCTCGCAGCACCCGTCGGCGAGCCGGTAGCGCCCGGCGTTCCATGCGCAGAACGCGTCGGTCACATCGATGACGACGCCGGGGTCGCTCGCGTACGTCCGTGCCCGCAGCGCCCCTTCGACGTCGACGAGCCGCAGCCACAGCGCGTCGCCCACGCTCACCTGCACGGCGCGCGGGTCGCCGATCATGAGCCACAGCGGCTCGTCGACCGGCGCGGGTTCCCACGTGATCGCGGTCGTCAGGTCCTGGTCGATGAGGAACCCCCACAGCTGCGTGCGCGCGGCCGGCGCCGCGGTGACGAGCTCGCGGATGCGCACCTCGCCGGTTGCGCCGTCGTCGCTCCATTCGGGGCGCACCGCGTAGAGCACGTAGCCGTCGTCGACGACCGCGGCCTGGAGCGGCTGGGCGCCGTCGCGCCGGCTCTCCGGATCTTCGAGCCGATCGTCCCACCAGGCGCCCGGGCGGTCGAGCATGCCGGGCCGGTGCGGCCAGACGCGCTCGTGGATGGCGCGCATAGCACCGACGTGCTCTCCCGCGGGCCCCGCGCGCAGCTCCCCACCGGGGGCCTGCGGCTTCGCGAGCCGCGCCGCGGGGCGGCGGGCGCGCAGGCGCGCGGCGCGGCTGCCGATGCCGTACCCGAAGCGCCCGTAGATCGCGCCCTCGGACGCGACGAGCGCGGCTATGAGGTCGCCGCGTTCGCGCACGTCGTCGAGCTGGCGGCGCATCATCGAGGTCAGCAGCCCGCGGCGGCGATGGGTGGGGACGACGGCCACCGCGGTGACGGCCGCGCACGGCACCGTCCCGCCGGGCACCGCCATCCTGCGGGTGAACGCGCCCGTGGTGGCGACGATGCTCCCGTCGTCGTCGAACCAGGCCAGCGACCGTGCGGGCTCGTCGATCTTCTCGTAGCGCTCGCGGTCGTGCTCGGTGTAGACGCGGTGGAACGCGCGCAGCGCGGCGACGCTGAACGCGTCGAACTCTTCCTTCGTCGCGGGGCGCAACTCCATGCGCCCCTGTGTATCAGCCGAGGCGCACGTAGCCCGTCGCGCCACCGCCGTCCGGGCCGTACGTCCGCCGCGAGACCGCGTTGGACGAGTTGCCCTCGATCGTGTGGATCGAGCCGTCGGCGTCGACGGACTCCACGATGCCGATGTGGCGGCCGCCCCACACGATGAGATCACCCGGATTCGGCTGCACGCCCGAGCCTGCGGGCGTCGCGCGCCCGGTGCGCTGCGCCCAGTCGTACAGGGCGCTGACCGAGCCGAAGCCCTGGCCCGCCTCGCCGAGCGGCGTGCCGGCCTGGGCCGCCGCCCACGAGACGAAGTAGGCGCACCACGGCCCCACTCCGCTTCCCGCGGTGGCGGTCCGGTACTGCGCGATCTGGGGGCCGTCGTTGGAGCCGGGCGGCTGCTCGCTGACACCGACCTGGCTCTGGGCTGCGGACAGTGCGCCGCTTGCCCCCGTGCCGGGGGTCGCCGGCAGCGCGGACCCGTGCTCGACGCCGCTGAGCGCGGCGAGAAACCCGTTCGGCGCGCTCGTGGGCGCGGGCGGCTTGGGCTGGACGATCGCGTCGATCTCGGCGATGCGGGCGATGACGGCCTGAAGGCTCACTGCCCCAGGTCATCGGCGGCCGCGTGCGGGTCTTTAAAGCGCGAGCGGGCGGCCCCCCGGCCGCCCGCCCACTGATCCGTCCCCCGAGGGAATGTCCCCCTGGAGCTGTGTGTGGTCCTAGCGAAGGAGCTGCAGGACCGCCTGCGGGGCCTGGTTGGCCTGGGCCAGCATCGCGGTGCCGGCCTGCTGCAGGATCTGGTTCTTGGTGAGGTTGACCATCTCCTCGGCCATGTCCACGTCGCGGATGCGGCTCTCGGCGGAGGTCAGGTTCTCCTGGTAGGTGCCGGCGACCGCGAGGGCGTGGTCGAGGCGGTTCTGGACGGCGCCGAAGCCGGCACGCGTCGCGCTCACCTGGTCGATGGCGGCGTCGATCGCGGAGATCGAGCCCGTGCTGGACAGCGTGGCCCAGCTGGTGCCGAGGTCAGTGGCGAGGTCGCTGAAGGAGACCGAGATCGTCTCGCCGTCGTTGGCGCCGACCTGGAAGGTCACCGAGGAAGCGGACGCCAGCAGCGTGATGCCGTTGAACGACGCGGCCTTGCCGATGCGGTCGATCTCCGACGCGAGCTGGTTGACCTCGCTCTGGATCGCCGCCTTGCCCGACGCCGACAGCGAGCCGTTCTTGTACTGCACGGCCAGCTCACGGACGCGCTGCAGGATGCTGTGGACCTCGTCGAGGTTGCCCTCGGCGGTCTGCACCATCGAGACGCCGTCCTGGATGTTGCGCTGCGCCTGGGCCAGGCCGTTGATCTGGCCGCGCATCTTCTCCGAGATGCCGAGGCCGGCGGCGTCGTCGGCAGCCTTGTTGATGCGCAGGCCCGAGGACAGGCGCTCCATCGACTGCGAGACAGCGTCGGACGTCTTCGCCAGGTAGCGGTGGGCCGCCATCGCGTCGACGTTCTGGTTGATGCGAAGGGACATTCGTCTTCTCTCCTTGAGAACGGTGTGTGGTTGTCCCGGGGTGACTCCTTGTCGCCCCTATCTGGTCGTGGTGATCGCCCTCTCGGCGGACGACTTGAGAACGCGTCCAGACGGGCTGGACGTCAGCGCGCGGCGCCCGCGACGGCGGTGCCGTGCATGGCCTCGAAGGCCGCCTTGTCGCGAACGACCTGGTGTGCGATCCAGGCGCGCAGCGCGCGGTCCTCCGACGCGACGGTCTCCGAGAGCCCGTGGCGGATCCGCGATTCGCGCACGAGCAATGGCGGCCGGCCGGCGGCACGCAGGCGCACGAGCAGGTCGGTGTCCTGGTACCAGACGACGAGGTCCGGGTGCAGGAACTCGCCGGGCGCGACGGCGAACTCCTCGAGCGTGTTGCGCGAGAGCGCGAAGCACCATGCGGCGAAGTCGGGGCGCATCGCGCCGTCGACCGTGAGCGGGAAGACGACGGCTGCGCCCGCGTCGAGGGCGTCGCGCAGCGGCGGCCACCATCCCGGCAGGACCTGGACATCGTCGTTGAGCACGACCATGTAGCGGCCGCGCGCGGCGCGCAGCCCGGCGTTGACAGGCGCGGTGAAGCCCTGCGGCGGGGCGCCGTTGTCGAGGACGACGATCTCGTGTGCGGCGTCGGTCGCCGACTGGATCGCGGCGATGCAGGCGCGTGCCCGGTCGCTCGTGGCGTCGAGCGTCGGGATGACGATGGAGAGCTCGACCGGTTCGCCGGGATCGCGGCGGCAGCCACCGAGACGGGCGCCGCCGTCGACCGATGCCGCAGCCACCTCGATGACATCGCCCGAGCGGGCGAGCGCTGCGCAGAGCGCCGCGACGGCGAGGTGGTCGGGCACCGCGGGAATGCAGCGAAGGTCGGCTGCCCGGCACGCGAGCGCGGGCGCGGTGACGGCGTGACCCGCGGTCGCGGCCACTGCGGCCACGCCGGGATCGGCGAGCGGCCGCACGAGGTCGGCCACGAAGCCCGGGCCGGGCGACAGCGGGCCGTCCAGCAGCACGAGCACTTCGCCGCGTGCGGCCTCGACGCCGCGCTGGAGCGCAGCGGCGGTGCCGCTGCGGCGGGAAGTGCGGACGATCTGGACGTCGCCCTCGAGCCGGGCGAGGAGATCCGCGAGCCCGACCGCGGCGTCGTCGACGATCACGACCTCGTGCTCGGGCTCGGGCGCAAGCTCGGCCAGCGCGGCGACGCAGCGCAGCGTGCGCTCCGGGTCGCCGGTCACGGGGAGGACGATCGACGCCCTCATGACGCGCGCTCCTGCTCGGCCGCCTGACGGCGTCGGTGGGCCGCGGCGATCTGGGCGGGGATGAGCTGGCGCCACACGCTCACGACGACGGCCCAGGCGATCACCCGGCAGACGAGCCCGGCGACGATCGCCCGCACGCCGCACTCGGGGAACGGCAGGCCGGCGCGGTAGGAAAGCCAGAAGGCGACGACGAAGCCGATGAGCGCGGCCCATGCACGCGCCCGCGCGATGTGGCGGGCCGCGACCGGATGCTCGGTGACGCGCGGCGCGCTCATCGCCGGCCTCCCAGCAGCAGCCGGCCCAGGCGCTCACGCTCGAAGTCGGCGACCATGACGTAGTCGAGGACGACGTGGCCGTCACCGGCCACGCGCGAGACTCGGGCGCGGCCCGTCACCGGCGGCTCGGGGCCCCCCGGCCAGATCGTGAAGTCGTAGACGTCGCCGACCATCGCCTGCGGAAGGTCGAGCACGGCGAACTCCACCGAGCCGACGGCGACGGTCTGCGTCGCGTGGGCCACGCCGAGGCCGTCGGCGGGCACGAGCGTCGCCCGCGCGTGGACCACGCCGCCGGCGTGCTCGCGGCGGCGCAGGAGCTGCACGACCTCCCGGTGGGTGACGCGGACGGTCGGCGGCCCGAGGCGCGGCGCGGTCGGCGAGAGCGAGACCTGCCCCATGATGCGCACGAGCCCCGCGGGGTCGACGTACTCGAGGAACACCCAGTGGCGCTCGACCTGGCTCATCGGCGTGCGCGGCGGGTGGCGCAGCGCGATGTCGACCCAGCCGGGACCGACCGCGTCGACCTGGCCCGAGACCGCCTCGCGGTCGGGGATGCGCAGCATGACCGGGGTGTCGAGCGCGGGAAGGCTCACGGGAGCAGGGCGAAGGCGAGGTCGTCGGCCGCGGCGGGCCGCACGGCCGCGCTGTCGGCGAGGTAGGAGATCGGCAGGCGCGCCTCGATGGCGACCTCGATGGCCATCCCGACGCGCGCGGTCGCGTCCGCGTGGGTGACCGCGAGGCGGTCGGCGCCGAGGTCGCGCGCGGCGGTGACGAGGTCGCGGGCGACCTCGACGGCGAGCACGGCCGGGAGCGTGAGGTGGATGCCGTCGAGCCCAAGGCCACGCAGCT
>Ga0081455_10007609_pt1 | contig 11385 bp, 8 predicted proteins | sample TabmetS3T2R1_FD_70207 | JGI IMG/M metagenome (GOLD analysis project Ga0081455, IMG submission 70207) | Tabebuia heterophylla rhizosphere microbial communities from the University of Puerto Rico - S3T2R1 | ecosystem: Host-associated > Plants > Roots > Rhizosphere ...
GCCACGAAACGACGCCAATAAATTACAATATATAGCCGCGATTAGCCACCCCTGCCGATTGGCCATCGCTTCTCCGGGAGACTCCCGCCGGGAGCTTAATTCGGCTAATCGATCTTACACACGCTCACCATCTCGTTTCGATGGGGGCAGTCAAGCTCGGCGGCGGGATTCGCGGCGCCTCTGTTTTCAACGACTACCCAGTTTGCGCCGAAGTCTTTTTTGAGCCGGCGAAAATCTTCGGAGCCAAAGTCTTTCCACCTCTCTCTGGCTTTCACCTGTTCAAACCATATTTGGACTAATGCCGGCGCCGTATTCTGGACAGCGCGATCCTTGATGCGATCGGCAAGCATGCTCCGCTCGGCTAACCCGCGGAAAACATGATAATCCAAACCAGGACTCGCCAGGTAATTGGGATCCAAAGCGAATTTGGCGTCTCGTGGCGTGTTTTGACGAATCCAGTCGAAAGCTTCCAACCAATCGTTTTTACGAGCAATACCAGGAATTTCGATGTGTGGGCTTGCGGAAAAAAGTTGCCGCTGGACCAAAAACATTACGACACATAGAGGGGCGAAAAGGATCAGCCAGCGCCCCGGACGACCTTTCAAAACCCATCTCCCCATAAGGCCGCCTGCGAACATAAACATTGCCAGATATACCAGATGGAAAGCCCGCATCGGCTCAAAAGGAACCGCTCGTTCAAATCGCGCCGGAATGGTCAGAACGGCAGCCAGGACAAAAAAGAATAAGCCGAAGACCGCCAGTCTCCAGCTCATTCGGTGTAATTCTTTCAGCCCATTGCGCCGCGCCAGATAGCCAAACAAGGTCAGCAGAACCAAAGGAGCGAATATTCCAATCCATTCATACCATTCCCAACGAAGCAAATAATAATGAGAGCATATCGACGCCGCCTCATGCCAGGCGGCGGACGGCGCTCTCAAGTCGAAAGGCAGGAGCGCGAGCGACAGCGGAATGATGCAGAATGCCAGTAATTGTTTGCCGGACCGCCACAAAAGGAATGCGGCGAATGCGACGCCGAACGGGCCCATCATCGGGTGTATCAATAATGCGATAATTAATCCTGCTCCGGCCCTGTAGTAACGCCCGTCCAATAACTCCGATAAACTCCAGAGAATGGCGGCGGTGGCCAGCGAGCGCTGATGAAGATGTTGATCCACCAAATAAAGCGCGGTCCCTGCGACCGGGAGAGTCATTAGGGCGGCGACCATCACTACAGCCGCCCATTGCGCCCCGGCGTCGTCGAAGCATTTGCGGCTTAATCGCAAACAGGCCGCCAGGATCAGGAAGAGCGAGAGAAGATGAGCTATAAATACAACCCAGGCCAGAGGTAGAAATGTTATTTGCGCCAGTAAGCTGATCAGCTTAGGAACTACACTGAGGTTGGCTTGGGGCAGAAAAAAAAACGAGTCGAACGGATAAAGCGACGGGTCCAGATATTTCTTGATGGCGGGTAAATATATGGCTTCATCCTCTATGCCATAATGATAGCCGTGGACCGCCAGAGCGAGGATGGTAATGAGTATAAGGAAGACGACGTCGGCGATTCTGTTACCGCGGGGAGGCAGGTTTGAGTTTGTCGTATTTGAGTTCGTCATAGTTGATTATTGCGGCTCAGTCGAATCAGAGATCGTACCTGGGGCTGCGCTTCACCCCAGGCTTTACTCTGCCGCCTGCGATAGCGGGCTAAGATCGAGAAGGGTATGCGTTCCTCCTTTCAGTGTTGCGATGTCTTCCGGCGTCCATTGCGATATGTTCGATGAGCCAAGCTTGGCGGACCAATTCCGCGCGTTGTGGTTCCAATTCGATTCCCGCATCAAATATCAGCGCTTCTGCGCCGCGCGTGAGCAGATCTTTGGCGCAGGCGACGCCTGCGGGACCGGAACCGATGACACAATGCATATACATATAACTGCTTCGTATAAAGTTATGCTCGGAAGCGGTATTTGACGAGCGTAGCCATCGCCTTGACGCCGTCAGTCCAGCGGATCTTTTTGCCGGCGCTTATTCCACGAGCATTGTAGTAGATTGGCACCTCGACGATGCGGACCCCTCGCCGGCCAAGCTTTGCCGTGACCTCCGGACAGAATTCGAAACCATCACATTTAAGCGCAAGTGAACGCAGGATGTCGGTGCGAATCAGTTTGAAGGCCGTCGCCTCGTCGGTGATGTTGTGACCAAACAGGAGGTTTGCGGTCGTCGTCAAGAGCCTGTTTGCCAGGAAGTTCGCAACGCGCATGCCTTTCGGCCAAAAGCGAGAGAGGAAGCGTGAGCCATAAACAGCATCAGCGCCTTTGAGAAAAGGCTGCAAAAGCGCGTGGTAGTCATCGATCGAATATTCGAGATCCGCGTCCTGAATAAGACATGCCTCGCCAGTGGCTCGCTTGAGCGCCGTTCGAATGGCTGCGCCCTTGCCATGGTTTGTAGTGTGACGGACCAAGACCACTCGCGTATCGCCCTCCGCTGCGCGCTCGACCTCGGCCGCCGTCGAGTCGCCGGAACCATCGTCGCAGACGATGATTTCCTTCTCAATGCCCAAAGATTCGATCTCGACCTTGCGCACAAGGCGAACGACCTCGCCGATCGTTGCTTGTTCGTAATAAGCTGGAATAAGAATTGAGAGTCGCATTATTAGGAGAAGTTCCGGTTAACCTCCGCGATTCAGACGGTTTATAATGCGGATAAGCCCGATGATCGCGCCGGTCAGGCCCAGAACGATTCCGGTTATGGTCAGCCACGGGCCGGAGCCCAGCCACCGGTCGAGCAGGTAACCGATGAGGAGTCCGCCGAGGATATTTGACGAAAACAGGGTGACGACCGTGAGAGTTAGCGCGAGTTTCGATTGTTCGGAACCATTGCTCATTAGACCCTGATCGTCTTCCAGACAATTGGCCGACAATTCGCCGACATTTCGCCGACATTTGGCCGGCCATTGGGGAAGACTTCAGAAATCATACATCCGCATCTTCCTGTCCTGCATTTTCCCGTTGGCAAAACCGGACGGAAAAATGTAGGACAGAAAAATCGGCGACGCGAACAAGTTTCAACATATGGTGAGGAATGTGGGAACAAAATTTCGCGGAATTTTACACTAGCAGTACTCGATCATTATCAAGCGCAATGACGGCAAAAGCGATTTTGCAAAAGCCTTGAGGTCAAACGAATTTATTGTCTGATCTCGACCATCACGCCGAGCGTCGAGGCCAGATCGCGCAGGTCGTAATCTTCTTCGAGGGTGTTTTCGCGGTCCAGGACCATAAACGTCGCGCATTCGTCCATCGGAAACGCGCTGGTGTGCCACGCGCCTCGATGCAGCTTGAACGCGCAGGAGCCGTCAACCAGAAAAGCCGCCATTCTCTCGACGTTCGGCGAGGCCGAACCGTTCTCGCACGGCGGCGCGACCGCGATGACCGACATGGTTCCGCCCATCGGGACGAAGACTTGTTCGGTGCGCTGGTGGCGTCCGAGGAAACTGAACTGTAACGGACGCGATTCGACGGTCTGCGCGACGAAACTCGCCTTGCCGCCGTCCAGATCGAGTTCGACCTGGCCGCGGGCGCCGATGATTTGGCCGTAAGGCGCAAACGCTTCTGGAGTCATTTTCTGAACGTCGAGAGTGATCGCGCGGATGAAGATATCCCCCGTCGTCCGTTCGGGGGCCGTGGCTGTGCCTGTTGAAATCATATTTTGAGACTCTACTTTCTTTGGTTGGTCTTGTGGATCGCCCGCTGGCCCGCGGGGGCAGGGCATCGAGGCGTCATACTAAGTTAGCCCATGCTGACGCGCGGGCCGCTGTCATGCGTTTGACCGGGTTATGTACCATAGCGCGCGCTGGGGTAGCAAGCGAAATATGGCATAAGATTAGGCGCCGGCGTAAAAGATGAAAAATGAAACCGCCTCAATATCTTTGTCTGACCATTTATAGGATTAAGCCTTTTGCCGGCGCTTGAGGTCGGCGACGACGAAACGGATGGGACAGTATCCGATCCGATCCGGCAACTCGTCTTTGATCGGTCGGAGGCGATCAATCCCGCATTTTGCGGCCGCGGCTTCGATCAAGGCGCGGTCCTTGTCGTCAACCAGGTCGGAGAGATTGATTTCGCGCCCCTCTTCGATCAAGGCGGCGAGGTGTTCTTCGATGGTCAGCGGCTTGAGACTTCGCCTCTCCGCAATCTCGGCGACGCCGAGTCCTTGCTTGTAAAGCGTGTAGGTCTGTTCGCGCGTCTCGCTGTAATTCGGCGGGAGCGTGATCTCTTCGTCGCTAGTGTCGGCCTCGACGGCTTCGAGGTCGAGTTCGACGCGCGTCTGGTCACGCATCACGGCGCCTCCGAGCGTCGTCAGGTTGACCGTCGTGTATGCGCCGCCCGTCTGCTTGACGCAGCCCGCCACTATCAAGGCGTTGATAAAACGCGTCAGGTCGTCCTGCGAATACTCGCGGAGCAGGCCGTAGGTCGAGAGCCGGTCGAGTTCGTTGGCGATGACGTTCTTGGCCTTCGCGCCGCGCAGGACGCCCGCCACCATGCCCTTGCCGAACTTCCCTTCCATTCGCGCGATGCAGCTCAATATCTTTCGAGCGACCAGATGCTCATCGTCGCTCAGGGCGCGCGGGCCGCCCACGTCCCCGATGTCTCCCACGCCAATGGATTGTGTCGGGCTTGCGGCGACATTCGCGGTCTCTGACGCAGGCGCGGGATCGGGCGACGGCTTCCTCCCGGGTTCCCGCCCGAGTTTCCGCTCAGATCCTTGTTGAACCGGCGCCGCCTCGCCCCATTTCAGTTTGGGCTGGCAGTTGGAGCAGCGGCAATTGGCGACCTCCTTGCGGTCGCCGAAATAGTGGAGGATGAACCGGCGCAGGCATTTTTCGTGATAGGCGAAATTGACCATCTCGCGCAGCTTGCGGCGCTCGCCGGCCTCGCGCATCGCGATGTCGTTCCAGTCTACGCGCAGTTCGCCGAGCGGCGCGCGATCGATCATCTTGATCCCTGAGTCCCGCCCCTGCGGGCGCGCTATGTGTCCGGCTTTCTCCAGGTAGATCAGCGCCGAATTGATCGCGATCTCGTTCTTGGCGCCGACGCGCGCCGAGAGCGCGCTGGCCGTTAGATAGATCGTTTCGAGCTCCATGCCGAGCAGGCAGGCGTAGACCTCTTCGACTAATTGACGCGGCGGGTAACCGCCCTCGATGAAGAATTCGTGTGTGCGGGTGTCGATGTAGTTGAAGAGCAGAGTGCAGAGTGAGGGCAATCCGTCGCGGCCCGCCCGGCCCACTTCCTGATAGTAGGCCTCGATCGACCCCGGAAGGTTGTAATGCGTGACGAATCGGATGTCGGATTTGTCGACGCCCATCCCGAAGGCGTTGGTCGCTACGATCGCGTCGAGGTCACCTGCCATGAAGTAATCCTGCATCCGCGTGCGCTTCGCCTCGTCCAACCCGGCGTGATACGCGCCGACGGTCAACCCCAGTCGCTGCAACTTGCCAACCACCTGGTCTACGGCCTTGCGCGTCGAGCAGTAGATGATCCCCGACCCCTTCGCCCGCTTCACGATCTGATAGGCCGCCGTGACGCGGTCGTTGTCGCTCTTGCAAGGCTCGACGCGCAGCGTAAGGTTGTGCCGGTCGAAACCGGCGACGAAGCCGGACGCCCTCTTCAGGCCCAACTGGGCGGCGATGTCCGACCTGACCTGCGGCGTGGCCGTCGCCGTCAACGCGATGAGCGGGGGCCGCGCTAGCGCCTCGGCCGCTTCGCGCAGCCGCAAATAATCGGGGCGGAAATCGTGCCCCCATTGCGATATACAATGCGCCTCGTCGATGGCGAAGAGCGAAATTTTGCAGCCCCTCAGCGATTCGACGAAGCGCGAGTTGCGGAAGCGCTCCGGCGCGACGTAAACCAGACGGTATTGGCCGCGCGACATTCCGCGCAACCGGGCGAGCTGGTCGTCGTAAGAGAGCGAGCTGTTGATGTAAGTGGCCGCGATGTCGCGGGCGTTGAGCGCGTCTACCTGATCCTTCATCAGCGCGATGAGCGGCGAGACGACCAGCGTCACGCCCGGGAAGAGCAGCGCGGGCAACTGGTAGCAGAGCGACTTCCCACCGCCGGTCGGCATCACGACGATCACATCCTGGCCGGCCAGCACGGCTTCGATCACGTCGGACTGCCCCTCGCGGAAGCGGCTGAAACCGAAGTGGCGTTCGAGAGCTGATTGCGCGTCGTCGAGTGTAGGCATTGAAATCCAGTGAAGAAATGAAACCACGGATTTACACAGATGTGAAACCACGGATTCGCACGGATATAAACCACGGATTTTTATCCATTTTAGTCCACCACATCTGATTCGATCAGTGGTTTCACATTTCCCAACCGCTTTCTGTCGTTCGTCCACACCAGGCGCTTGAACTTTGGCTCGGGACCAAAATTCAGGATCATGCCCACTTCAATTTCCGTGGCCTTGAGATAGTTCATCAGTTGCGCCATGAAAATCTCGTGTATGGCGTCTGCTACCTTTAACTCAATGATGACAAGTCCTTCGACTACCAGGTCGGCCCTGTAATCACCCACTTCCTGGCCGTGATAATAAACCTTAAGTTGCTGTTGCTGCGCCACGCGAAGCCCCATGCTGCGCATCTCGATTGCGAGCGCGTTTTCGTAGACTTTTTCGAGGAAGCCAAGGCCAAGTGTGTTGTAAACGTTGTAAAAGGCTCTCAGGATTTTATCTGTTACGTGTTTGTGCAACAGCTTGTCAGGCACAGAAATCTCCTTGAGGAAGCAATTTTATCCGCGCAAATCCGTGGTTTCGCATCCGCGCAAATCCGTGGTTTCATTTCTGCTTCGGCAAACTCACCAGATTCGCAAACAACCGATAAGCGCCGGGCACGCCCGCCGGAAACTGCCGGAACCAGGCGTACCCGGTATAAATGTAATTGCCTTTGCCGTATTGCGTGATCAGTTCCCCCCCTTTGAGCGGCTCGCCGGGGGAGTCGGACGAGGCGAGCAGCGGCGTGTAGCGCGCGTCCCAGTCATTCAGGAAATACAGCCCGCGCTCCTGCGTCCACCCCTTCCAATCATCGGCGGTGATCTTGTTCGGGAAATTGAAGAGCGGGTGATCGGGGACGAGCACGGTGATCGGCGCGTTCTCGTCGGTCACGCGGTCGCCGCCGCGCGACATTTGCACCGGGTAAGGCGCGAAGTTCCCGCCGGCGTATTCGGTCTTGTTGTATTGCACGATGAGCGTCCCGCCGTTCGAGACGTAATCGAGCAGCCGTTTGTTGTTATTGATCACGTCCTCGTTGACTTCGTAAACCCGGATGCCGAGCACGATCGTGTCGTAGACCGACAAGGCGCCCGAAGCCAGCTCGGCGCCGTTGATCATTTTGACGTCGACGCCCATCTGCCGCAGGGCTTCGGGGCCGTCGTCGCCGCTGCCCATCACATAACCCACCTTAAGGTCGCGCGCGACCTTCACGTCGAAGACCTCGACCTTGGTCGTCGCCGCGCGGTAGACCAAATGCGACTCGATGTGCGGGTATGAAATCACCGAATAGCCGTTGTCATATTGACGGCCATTGGCTTCAGCGACCGCCTTCAATTCGAAGGCGCCGGTCGCGCCGGTCGGCGGGATGACTTTGAAAGACCGGGCGGTCTTTTCGTTCTGGCGCGTGAAAGCGAGCGGTCGGTCGTCGGCTTCTACTCTCCAACCCGGCGGCGCGACGAGTTTGACCGCGCCGTTTGTGGCGCGACGCGCGTTGTGCGTAATCTCCACGGAGATTTCGCGCATGCGATTCGCGTCGCCGTCGGGAAGTCGCTTCGCGCGCGGTTGGCGCGACAAGCTGGCAATATCAGCGGCGCCGGCGGGCCCTGCCGGAATGATCAGCAGCGAGGGATGAACCGTCAGAGTCAACGCCGGCGCGACCTTCAATTCGCGGCGGATTTCGCCGAATGTCTTGTCGGCGAAGCGGTATTCGACAGGCTGGTCGATGACGACGCGTTCGCCATTCAACGTCAACTCGACCCTCGCATGAGCTATCGCGGGCGCGAACGGCAGATTGAGGGGCATCGAACTGTCCCAGTCGAATTGGTCTTTCACGCGCGGTTTGGCCAGCCAGTAAGGTTCTGTCGGTTGTTCGTTTTCGGGAACCGTTGCGCGGAAGCGAGAGGAGACGTCGGGCTTCTCTCGCCCGCGAATGAACGCCTGAGCGCCCGTCAGCCGCTCCGCCTCGGCCTGAACCTGTTCGACGCGCCAGTCGGCGGGGGCGATGAGTTGAATCTTGGGCGACGCGGCGTTCGATCCGTTTTCGCCCGCCGCGGGCCGGCCTATAAAGACGTTCGTCGTCACGTCAACCGATTCGCCCGGCGTGACGATCTCCGTATTGGTCAGCGCGTCAACGATCACGCCGCGCGATTTCGCGAGCGCGTCACTGAACTCCCGCTCCTTGCGCGCGAGCATCCCGTCGACGGTCGCGCGCGATACCGGATTGAGGTTGGTAAGCGCCGCGCGCAACGCGCGGACTTCGCGCAGTCCGGCGGCGAGATGTGGCGAGATCGCTTCTGGCTTCTCGATGCGGAATTCGGCCAGCGCCTTCGCGGCAAGTTCCTTGACCCTGGTCAGGGCGGGAAGCATTCGCTCGCCTTCATCGCCGGCGAACCTGGCGATGCCTGTGACGGTCACGCCAATGCCCTCGAACAACGACTTCTCGACGTCGGGCGACTGAACCGAACACTGCAATCGCGCGAACGAGCGCGTCTGCGACCCGCGAACCTGGATCATTCCGAAGTCCTGCGAGCGGTGGCGGCTGCGCCCGTCGGCGGCCAATTCAGCGTATGAACGGCCCAACACGGGATCGTAAACGCCGACGTCGAATTCGGCGCGCGGCCCCGACGACGTCTGGGCGAACCGGCGGCCATAGACTTTCAACACCCGCCACGGCTGCAAACCCTCTTTCTCGATCTGGTCAGGAAACCGATTCGGATCGGCGGCGGCCTCGATCGCTTCGGGCGTCAGCATCCCGGCGACCTGATGCTGGCCGTGCCCGTCCTGCGCCGTGCCCGTGAACCCGTTGATTACGACCAGCGGGCGCATCATTCGGATCACGCGAACCATGTCGCCCAAAATCTCTTCGCGATTCCATTTTTGCAGAGTCTCTTCGGCCGAACGCGTGAAGCCGAAATCGAAAGCGCGGGTGAAGTATTGTTCAGCGCCGTCCAGCTTTCGCGCGGCCAACAACTCCTCGGTGCGGATCACGCCCAGCCCCTCCCACAACTCAGGCCCGATGCCGTTCTGCCCGCCCTCGCCTCGATTGAGCGATAGATAGGCAGTGCGCGCGCCCTCCCCGCGGGCGAGATAGGCGAGCAGATCGGTGCTCTCGTCATCAGGATGCGCGCCAGTGTGCAGCGCGCTGGCGATGGTTTGCAGGCGTCGCAAAACGAGGGCCAGCCCCGTAGCGCCGCGGTCTTCGGGCGCGGGGCGGGTGTCGGCGGAAGCAGGGTTGAAAGCGCATTGAAGAGCAAGCGCGAGAACAAGTAGCACGGCGCCAATTCGTCTCATTGCTGATCCTATGAAGTTGGATTATTGGTGGAAGTAAGTTGATTTATCACCCACACAACCAATCACGTTATACCACAGAAACACGCGTTGAGATACGGAGGAAGCCGAAGCGGCGGGGTTGGCTGTTGTCGGCTGGCTGGAATTATTTCTTCGTGATAATCAGAGTGGCTTTGTATTCATTCGTTTGAACTGGCTTATCCTTTTTCGGGAGCGGCTTCAACGCAACCAGCCTGATTTCATAGTCCAAATATGAAGAACTCTTCGGCTTGATGTCGGTGTTAAGGTTGATGGCGCCGGGCGTCTGTTTCTGCTTGCTCAATCTGACTTTGATTTTCGCGTTGCCCGACCACACGCAAGCCACGTCTTCTGGGCAGCGCCCATCTTCAAGCACGGATTCGAACACGACGGCCAGACCTTCGCCTTCAATCATCGCCTCCTGATTGATCATCAGCTCGAACTCCTGGCCTAATCGAATCACTTCCGCCTTCCTCGATTGTTGCGCGAACAAAGGAGAGATGAAAGCGATGAAGACAAAGAACGCGAAGGGCACGAAAAGGGAATGGGGAGTGGGGAGTGGGAAACACACCTTCTCCCCACTCCCCACTCCCCACTCCCCACTCCCTTTTCGCTTCCTCTTTGCATTCTGTCGCCTAACGCCTGATGTTCCCGCCGCGCAGGGTTATCGGGTCGAAGGTCAGGTCGGTAACGATCGCCCCGGACGGTGAGATCACCTGCAGGCCGAACCGATCGCCTCTTCCCGACTTGCTGCTGTCAATGAGAGTGGCGCGGAACGTATGGTTCCCAACGCCGTTGAGCGACGCTTTGCCGAAGATCACTCCTGTATTGCCGGCAATCGAAAGCGATTGCACGGAGCTGCCCTGGAGCGTCACAAAGCCCGTCGAGCGGCGTTCGGTGTAAATCAGTCCGCCCAGTGGCGCGCCGTCCCTCCTGTACCTGATGTTGAAAAAGAAGGTACCGTTCCTGCCGTTGCGAACGATGGTTCCTATGCCCCTGTAAGACCCGAGCGCGGGATCAAAGACCGCGAGCGCGCCGCTGCCGGAACCGATGTAATTGTTTCCGCCGACACTGACGCCCACGTCGTACCCATTAACCGGAACGTTGGTGAACGTCGCGCAGGCCGTTAGCGTACCGCCGACGCCGCCTCCGCTCAAAGTGGCGTTCTGCGTGATCGGCGAGCCCGGGCCGACCGGCGAAATGGTGAAGGTCACAGGCGTCGCGTTGGAGATGTCGCCCGGACTCCCGTCGCTCACATCGGCAACTGCGGCGCAAAGCATAATCGGCCCGGCGGCGCCTCTGGGAGAGTTCACTTTGACTTGCGCCGGGTTCGAGGCTAATAGCGTTACGATGGCATTTTCCTTCGAAACCGCCAGCATCGAAGTCCCCGTACTGCTGGAGATATCCGGATTCGTGCTGGTAAAGACGGCCCTCAGCGGGTAGGAACCCGCGGCAAGAAGGACACGCGTATTTATTGTCGCCACGCCGATGGTATTGACCTGCGCCGCTCCGACCGAGACGTTATTGACGAAGAATTCGACCGAGCCTGCGAGGGGTGGAGCCGGGTTGACCTGCGGTATTGTTGTCGAAATCAACGTGACGACGTCGCTGAATTGAACCGGCCCAGTGGCGGAGACCGTGGTAGTGGGGGTGGGGACTCCGAGGGCCTGCAAGGCGGCGATGGTGTCGATAATGCCCGCGCCGGAATCACGGTCCACGCCGGGCGTTTCGATGTCAATCGCGCTGCCCGTCAGCGCCGCGCGGATTTGCGCCGGGGTGAAAGACAGGTTGGCGGCTTTGAGTAAGCCGGCGATCGCG
>Ga0081455_10007610_pt1 | contig 11385 bp, 8 predicted proteins | sample TabmetS3T2R1_FD_70207 | JGI IMG/M metagenome (GOLD analysis project Ga0081455, IMG submission 70207) | Tabebuia heterophylla rhizosphere microbial communities from the University of Puerto Rico - S3T2R1 | ecosystem: Host-associated > Plants > Roots > Rhizosphere ...
TTCACGACCTCGATGTCGGCGAGCGATTGCCGCTTTTGCGGATCAACTTCGGCGATGGTGTAGGTGAGCGTGACCGTGTCGCCGATGAATACCGGCGCGAGGAAGCGTACGCGGTCATAACCTAGTGAGACCGGCGTCGTATCGAGCGTGGCGCCTTGGCATTTGTCGATCATCATCGTCGAGCAAGTCGACATGTAGCCGACGATCAAGGCGCCGTGGGCGATGCGCCGACCGTATTTCGAGTGCGCCATGTATTGCTCGTTGACGTGATTCACGGAGAAATCGCCGGTGATCCCGGCAAAGAGATAGATGTCGGTTTCTCCGACCGTCTTGGCAAACGTGACGGTGTCCCCGATTTTGACGTAGAAGTCCTGCATGGCGCGTCCAGAGCATGAGTGCCGGCGGCTGGCTGCTCGAATATAAGACGAACGCCTGGTTCCGGCATCAAGTCTCGTCGACGCGCACGATGCCGTCCCGGGCGAGCGCCGCAATCTCGGCCGCGCCGAAACCAAGCTCGGCGAGGACCTCCTTGGTCTGCGCACCGAGGCGTTGTGGCGGCAGGCGAGGTGCCGCCGCCTCGCCGTCGTAGCGCACGGGATGATTGACCAGGGTGACCGGCGCGCCGGTTTCGCCCGCGCCTCGAACGGTCACCAGCGCCTGCATGTGCTTGACCTGCGGATCCTCCACGAGGTCGGCATAGCCCTGCACGCGCGCGTGCCAGATTTGCGCCTGCTCCATGCGTGCGCTCCATTCCTCGGTGGCTTTCGTCTTCAGCCTCGCCGCGATCAGCTCGCCGATTTCGTCCTGCCGACTCCAGGCATCCTTGTCGGAGAACGAGACCAACCGCGGCTCGTCGATGGCTTCGGCGAGCCTCTGCAGCGGGCAAAGCGACACGGCGATGTGACCGTTGCTCGTGGCATAGACGCCGTACGGTGCGGGATAGTACCAACCCGCGATATGCTGGCGCGCGTTCACGCTTGCCGGCCGTTCGGGGGCATTGAGCCAGGCGACTAGCGATTCGGCCTGCAGGTCGAGCGCCGCCTGCATGAGGCTCGCGTCGACACGGCAGCCCTTGCCCGTGCGCTCCCGGCGCAGCAGGGCGGCAAGGATTCCCATCGCGAACAGCGCTGCCCCATGGTGGTCGATTGCGGACACGCCGACCGGGCGAGGCCCGGTCGTTTGCGGCCCGGTGATCGCCATGATCCCGAATAGCGCCTGCGCCAGCAGATCCTGACCGGGCCGCTGCGCATATGGACCATCGGGGCCATAGCCGGATGCCGACGCATAAACCAAAGAAGGCTTGCGCCGACGCAAGGTGTCGTAGCCGAAGCCGAGCTTGTCCATGACGCCCGGGCGGAAATTCTCGGCGACCACATCGGCGCCGTCGATGAGCTTGAACGCGATCTCCCTGCCCTTGGACGACTTCAAGTCGAGCGCGAGGCTGCGTTTGTTGCGGTTCGTGCACATATGCACCATTCCCTGCCCGTCGTGCCAGATATCGCCGCTGCTCCAGTGGCGTTGCCAGGCGCCCTCCGGGGTCTCGACCGCAATCACGTCAGCGCCGACGTCTGCCAGCGCCTGGATGCCCATGGGGCCGAGCAAGAAATGGTTGAAGCTGATGATGCGAATTCCTTGCAGCAGATCGAGCATCGCAGTCCTCGCGAGCCGTTACACCCAGACGGGTCACCCCGGATCAAGCCCGGCAAAGACCACCCAATGCTGGATCAACACCAGCGGAAAACGTTCTCTAATGCGTCTCCCCAAGCTCATCGAAGAAATGAAGATTGTCGGTTGCAACCGCGGCCTCGATTTGGAAGCCCGTTGGAAGGGTCAAATCCGGATCGACACCCGCGATCCGGATCTCACTGTCGCCGAGGCGAACGGCGAGAAGTTGCTCGTCGCCGAGCTGCTCGGTGACCATGACGGTTCCCTTGAAGGCGATCTGATTCTCGTTCGCGGGCGCCCCGAGCCGAATATGTTGGGGGCGCACGCCGACGCAAACGGATCGTCCAACGCTTGAACCCAGATCGGGAAATCGCCCGGTCGGGAGTCTAAAACGCAGCCCTTGGCAGGCCAGCGAGAAATGGTCGCCGTCCGCCGTCACGTTGACGGTGAGGAAATTCATCGATGGTGAGCCAATGAAGCTCGCCACGAACCGGTTAGCCGGTCTGCGGTAGAGGTCCAGCGGCGTGCCCACCTGCTGGACGAAGCCGTCCTTCATGACCACGATCCGGTCGCCGAGCGTCATCGCTTCGGTCTGGTCGTGGGTTACGAAGATCGAGGTTGTTGGAACCCGCAAGCGCAGCTCCTTGAGCTCGAGCCGCATTTGGGCTCGCAGCTGCGCGTCGAGGTTCGACAGCGGCTCATCGAACAAAAAGACCTTGGGATTGCGCACGATGCAGCGGCCAAGCGCCACGCGCTGCTGTTGACCACCCGATAACTGGTATGGACGGCGGTCGAGGAGAGCCTCGATCGACAAAATTCTCGCCGCACGGCTGACGGCAACCGCCATCTCGGCAGCGGGTACGCGGCGGTTCCGCAACCCGAACGTCAAGTTGTCGCGCACGCTCATGTGCTGATAGAGCGCGTAATTCTGAAACACCATTGCGACGTCGCGGTCCTTCGGCTGCAAGTGGTTCACCACCCTCCCGCCGATGGCGATAGTACCGCCGCTGATCTCCTCGAGGCCGGCGATCATGCGCAGCGTCGTCGATTTCCCGCAACCCGACGGGCCAACCAGCACGACAAACTCGCGATCCTTGATGTCGAGATTGATGTCCTTGACCGCGACCACGTGGCCATAAACCTTCTGCACGTTGGTCAGGACGATGTCGGCCATGACTAGATCCTGAGCCCGCGAATGACGTATCTCTGCCCAAACAGCGTCACGATCAGCGCCGGACCGAGCGCGATCACCGCGGTCGCGCTCATGAGATGCCATTCCATGCCAAGCTCGTGAACGAACTGCGCCATCACGACGGTCAAGATCGGTGTTTCATGTGCCGTCAGAATGAGGGCGAACAAGAACTCGTTCCAGGTATAGAGCCAGCACAAGATCGCGAGCGCTGTGAGGCCGGGAATTGCCGCCGGCATGGCCACGCGCCAAAACGCGCCCCAACGCGAGCAGCCGTCGATCATGGCCGCGTATTCCATGGAGGGGTCGATGCCGTCGAAGAAACCTTTCATGATCCAGGAGAAGAAGCAGATGTGGACGGCAACGTGGGGCAGCAGCAGGCCCCAATAGCTGTCGAAAATGTTCATCCGTTGCGTCACGAAATAGAGCGGCAGCACCCAGGCTACGTAAGGCACGCAGCGAAAAATGTAGATCAATGAAAACCAGGTGTTCGGGATCGGTCCTTTGAAGCGAGACAACATGTATCCGGATGTCGCCGTGACGCCGAGCGAAAGCACCGTCGCCAGAGTCGAGATCATGAAGCTGTTGAACAATGCCTTGACGACAATCTCCTGCGACAACACGTCGTGGAAGTTGTCGATGGTGAATTCGGTTCCCCGATGCACGTAATAGACGCCGGTTCCGGGACGCAACGAAGTCAATACCAGCCAGAACACGGGAAAAGCGAAAAGCAGGCAAACCGCCACCGCCGTCAGCGCGAAGAATACGGCCCGTCCTCGTGGCGCGAGTGCGGAGAAGAATCCCTTCGATCGCGCAGGCGCCACCGCGATATGGCTCACTTCGACACCTCCACGAACCGATTGAGTATGCGGTAGAGCAGCAGCGCGAAAATCACGATGATGATCGCCCCGATCACCGCAGCCGCAGAGCCGCGGGCGAGATTGAGGAATTGGAAGGCCTCCACGTACGCGTAGAGGCTGAACAGCTCGGTGGCGCGCGCCGGGCCGCCACCGGAAATCGTCCACACGATATCGAACGTGCGGAACGCGTCGATCGAGCGGATCACGATGCAGACCACCATGACCGGCCGAAGCATTGGCAGCGTGATGTATCGGAAGGTGCGCCAAGCGCTGGCCGCATCGATTCGTGCCGCCTCGAACGGCTCGGGAGGAAGGCTTTGCAGGCCGGCGAGCAAGATCAGGGCGAACCAGGGCGTCCACAGCCATACGTCGGTTAGCAGGATCACCAAGAACGTCGTCCAGCGTTGCGTCAGCCAGGAAATGGGCGCAATGCCGAGGCCCTCGAGCGCCGCGTTCACGACACCGAATTGATCGTTGAACATCCAGCGGATCATGATGGCGGCAATGACCGGCGCGACCATCAGCGGCAGCAAGACGAAGGACTGAACGAGCCAACGCCCGGGGAACCGCCTGTTCAGCATCAGCGCGATCAGCAGGCCGAGGAGGAGCGAAAGCGCAACACTCGCGAACATGAAGCCGAACGTATTGGGCAGCACGATCTCGAGGAATTCCACGTCGCGGAGCACGTGGACGTAATTGGCGAGCCCGACCCAGGTCCGCTTGGGATCATGGAGCGTCCAGTCGCGGAAGCTTGCGTTGGCACCGGTCAGAATGGGGACGACCTGGAACAACACCAGCACGAGGGCCGCCGGCGTGATCAGCGCCAGCATGAAGCGCGTCTTCTCGTTCATTCGAAGCGAGCTTCCATCAAGGCCGCCTCAAAACACGCTATGGCCCGGAGCGCCTTGCTCCGGGGCCATCGCGTCCACGACAAGACAAAGGGTCGCTAGTTGCCGGTCGCGGCGCGCCGGATCTTCTCGACGTGTTCGGCCAGCACCTTCGGGATGTCCTCGCGCTTACCGGAAAGCGCTGCGATCGCCATGTCCGAGTATGCTTTGTGCACGGCCGGCCATTCGGCGAAGTAGTACGCCGAATGCGTGATCGGCGTCTGATCGAACACCGCATGCTTGAGCGACGCGAAGTCCTTGTCGTCGGATGCGAGTTTCGGCCAGAGCTTGACATTCGGCGGCGGGCCGCCGGTTTTCTTCCACATCTCGATCTGTCCGGCCTCATCGCTCATCATCGCGGAGAGCATCTCTTTGGCGAGCTTCTTGCGCTCCGCCGGCACACCCTTCGGAATGGCCCACCCCCAGATTTCGTTCCAGGACGTCGGCTTCTGCGCGCGCGGGCCTACCGGGAACGGTGCCATGCCGATCTTGCCGACGATCTTGGACCGCTTGGGATCGTTGAATTCGCCGAAATGGGTCGAGTCGACGAGCGTGAAAGCGGCTTCGCCCGCCATGAAAATCGCGTTAGCCTCGTTGCGCCCATATGCCGTCATGCCGGGAGGGCTGATCTTGTGCGTGTTGATCGCATCCCACCAGAACTCGACGATCTCCCGATGACAGGGTTCGGTCACCGCCGGCTCGAACTTCGCGGCCACGAGCTTATCGTTGTCGCGCTCGAATAGCGGTTTGAGGATGTCGCAATTGTTCGCCCACATGGTCCACCAGAAGCTGAACCAGGTGTTGTTCATGCTCATGCCGCCGACATACCCCCACTTGACCTTGCCTTCCTTCTGCAGCCGCTGACTGACCGAAACCAGCTGATCGAAGGTCTTCGGCACCTCCTCCGGTTTGACGAGGTCGCTGCGGTAGAAAAACGTGCCGACGGTGTGGGCCATGGGCACGACGGTGAGCTTCTTCTCCTCGTTCCAGAATGCAAGCAGCGGCCAGCGATCCGCGTTCTCGATGCCTTTGATGTCGTCCGTCGTGTCCAGCCACTTTTTCCAAAGCTGACCCCAGTCATCATTGTGCCAGATGACATCGAACTGGTCGGTCCCGGTGGTCAGCGTGGCGGTGACCTTCTCCATGAAGACGCTGTAAGCCATCGGCACGCGCGTCAGCTTGACCCCGTGACCCTTGGCCCATTTCTCCATGATGTCGAGCGAAGCATCCTGGATGGGATTCTTCATGTAGCCGACCTTAAGCTCGCGCTCCTGCGTCTGGGCGGAAGAGAGGCCTACCGAAAGCGCGAGGCCGATCGCCGCCGCGGTACAGAGGCGAATGAAGCTTGGGAATTGGCGTCCGGGCATTGATACCTCCCTAGCCGGGCTTGCTTCTTGGTTGCGCAGCCATGACACACCTTTGCCGAAGCCGAGGCAAATTGATTGTGCCCCTCGCCCTTCAGCGGTGCATTTATTGCAATTCAAGTCCCGAAACGCCGATCATTCAAGAGCACAATCGGGGCCCATTGCTTAGAATCCATGCATCCGCTCGGTCCTGCAGACCCGCAAAGCAGAACATGAATCGCAACAAGTGGAAGAATGTGATGACCCCGTTCGAAGATTTCGAAGCGATCGAAGTGCAAGTCGAGGAAACGCATATTTTTCTACGCCGCTTCGGGTCGGGAGCGCCGGTCCTCCTGCTGCACGGGTTTCCGCAGACGCATTTGATGTGGCGATCGGTGGCCCCGCTGCTGGCTCGCCGCTTCACAGTGATCTGTGCCGATCTTCGCGGCTATGGGCGCAGCGGGTGTCCCATCTCGGCTCCGGATCACGCGCCCTATGCGAAGCGGACGATGGCGAGAGATATGATTTCTCTCATGGACAAGCTTGGATTCACGCGCTTCGCCGTCGCGGGGCATGATCGCGGTGGTCGTGTCGCGTATCGTCTTGCACTCGATCACCCGGAGCGAGTGGAATGTCTCGCTGTCCTTGACATCCTTCCGACCGCGGACACGTGGGAGCGGGCCGATAAGCGGTTAGCGACCGCGTTTTGGCCGTGGTCGTTGCTGGCGCAGCCCGAGCCGCTTCCCGAGCGGCTGGTGTCAGCCGTGCCGGATGCCGTCGTCGATGCCGCGCTCGGCGGTTGGGGCTCTCCCGCACATGCGTTTGGCCCTGACGTGCGGGCGGCCTACATCGAGGCGCTGCGTGAGCCGGCTCGCGTCCACGCAATCTGCGAAGAGTATCGAGCCGCGGCGACACTCGACCACGAGCACGATTTGCACGATCGCCGAGCCGGGCGTCGGATAGCCTGTCCGGTTCTCGTGCTTTGGAGCAGTCGCGGTCCGCTGGGCACTTGGTACGCAGAGGACGGCGGCCCGCTGGCGTTATGGCGAGCTTGGGCAAACGATGTGCATGGCGAGCCGCTCGATGCCGGCCATTTCTTTCCAGAGGAAATTCCGCAACGAACCGCGGAGGAATTGAGCGGCTTCTTCGCTGCGACAGCTAACAGAAAGGCAATGGGCTGATTTTGGGGTCAGCCGGAGGCCCCCATGCGCGTCGCCTCGACGAAGCGCTCGGTGGAATCGTCGATGCTGCGGCCGGTTCGCCCGCGCGGCGCATGAATATAGAGCTGCGCCGCTTTCGCGAGCTGACCATCCGAGCGCGGCGGCAACGGCAATTCGTAATGCACCGGCTTGGCATGGTCCGCCAGCATCTTTTCGGCATTGTAAACCTTGTTGTAATTCATGATTCCACGCATGAAATTCGTCTGTCCGCGGACGAGATTGCGCGCGAGGATCCCGGCAAGCATCGGTGCGGTCCACCAGCTCATATGCTTACGGTAGAGGACCCGCTGAGTGTGCAAGAGCTCGCGATAGAACGTCGCAAGCGGCAATCTTGTCGGCAGCACGGCGTGCTGGATATCGAATAAGCGATAATCTCGGGTCTGCAATCGGCGTTGTTCGGTGAGCCAAGTCTCGGTGCCGGGATAGGGCGTATTGATGCTGATGTTGACCACCTCCGGGACATTCATGCACCAGTCGCGCACGACCCGGAATCGATCCTCGTCCCAGTCCGGGTCGGCAATGATATTGATGGCCACATCAATGCCCAATGAGCGAGCGAATTCCAGCGCCTCGAAATTGCGTCCAAGGGGAATGCGTTTGCGAAACTTTCGCAAACCGTCCTCGTCGATCGCCTCGATGCCGAGAAAGATGTAGGTGAGGCCGATCTTCTTCCAGAATTGGAAGACCTCCTTGTTTCGCAGCAGCACGTCGCCGCGCGTTTCCAAATAGAAGTTCTTGCGGATTCCCTTGCGGGCGATCGCCTCGCCGATTGCAAAACCGTGCCGCTGTTGGATGAAGGCGACATCATCGACGATGAAAGCGCCCGGCTCGCGGATGGAGGCGAGATCCTCGACCACGCGTTCCGGGCTGATCAGCCGATAGCTGCGGCCGTAGAAAGTCCAGGCGCTACAGAACGAGCAGTCCCATGGACACCCGCGCGAGAATTCAATCGAGGCGCAGGGATCGAGCACGCCGATGAAATATTTGCGGCGCTTGCGCACGAGATCGCGCGCCGGCCTGATCTCGTCGAGGTGCTCGACGAAGCCCGGCCGGGGGCCCTCGCCCTCGGCGGTGACGGCGCCGGGCACTTTGGCGATTGCGTTACGGTCGCCCGCGACGGCTTCAAGCAGCCTGACGATGCCGGGCTCGCCCTCGCCCTTGAGCACGCAATCGATGGCGCCTTCGCCATGTTCCAGAATGGCCTGCGCGGTGAAGGAAGCGCTGTGGCCGCCGACGCAGATGAAGGAGCGTGGCAAAGCAAGCTTCGTAGCTTTCGCCAGATCGACGATCTCGGGCACATTGGCGAGGTAGTTGCAGGAAAAGGCGATGAAATCCGGCTGCCACTCCGCGAGCATGCGGTGATAGTCGGCGTGGCTCTCGACCTGCAAATCCACGAGTCGGGCCGCGTGCCCGGCGCGGCGCGCGGCCTCGGCCACAAGTTCGAGGCCTAACGGTTCAAGCCGCAGGAACACATTGGTGTAGAGCAATGGACCAGGATGGACGAAAAGAATTTTCATCGGCCGAGCCCAGCCCACCCGCGTCGTTCGCGATCCTTGGCTGAGCCGATGATATAGACCCTGGCTCCCCATTCATAGGTTCAAACGGAACTCGATGGGAACTCTAGCGAACCGGGTCGGTTGCGCTCGCGTCTGCGCGGGTAACCGACAGCCAAAGGCCGCCCGGGAGCTTAAGCCGAGCGGCCTGTGGGATGAACTGCCGGCGGTTCCGGTTCCGTTCATCACCTGAAGAACTAACGAAGGAGCGAACGAAGCGTTCCGTGTTCCTACCAATCAAAGTTCACATTCGAGCCGACATTGCCGCCATGATCAGTGTGGGCATGCCGAGCGCAACCGCGACAACGGCAAAAGCTAAGGCAGCGATCATGATCATCCCCCTCATTTTGCCGGAGAGTTCCGGCGCATCCGATAAGGAACATCATGCCTGTGAACGGCTTCGGCCGATGTGATGGCCATCACAGAATGGTCGATTGCGTTCGGACATCCGGTCCTGTGGAAAGGGGGCGGCCAGTGCGGCCGCCCCCCTCGCATTCGTCGTTTGAACCGGATCAGGCCTTGGCTTGCGCCTCGACGCCCGATCCGGAGACGATGTCCACGTCTTTCGTGTCGCGCAGGAACACGGCGCCGACGACGAGCGTCATCACGGCAACGGCGATCGGGTACCACAGCCCGGCATAGATGTTGCCGGTCGCCGCCACCACCGCGGTGGCGAGCAGCGGCAGCATTCCGCCGAACCAGCCATTGCCGATATGATAGGGCAGCGACATCGAGGTGTAGCGGATCTTGGTCGGAAACATTTCGACCAGGAACGCGGCGATCGGGCCGTACACCATGGTGACGTAGAGCACCATGATGACGAGGATCAACTCCACCATCACGTAGTTGATCTGGCTTGGATCGGCAGCCTTGGGATAGCCGGCGGCGGCGAGCGCGGACTGCCACTTCGCGTTGTCCCAGCCCTCGACCTTGGTCGCGCCGATCGAAACCGCGACCGGCTGGCCGGGGGCGTTCACCGACTGGAACGAGAGACCTGACTTGGTGAGGAAGTCCTGGGCGCGGTCACAGTCCGAGAATTTCGACCAAGGCCCGACGAAGATGTGGAAGTTGCAGGTCGACTGGTCGGCATAGACCGTGATCGGGTTCTTCTGCTGGAACGCTTCCAGCGCCGGGTTGGCATAGTGAGTCAAGGCGCTGAACAGCGGGAAGTAGGTGATGGCCGCGATCAGGCAGCCGGCCAAGATGATCTTGAGCCGTCCGATGCGATCCGACAGCCAGCCGAAGAAGATGAAGAGCGGCGTGCCGATCACGAGCGACAGGCCGATCAACGCATAGGCCGTCACATAGTCGAGCTTGAGCGTGATGGTGAGGAAGAACAGGGCGTAGAACTGCCCCGTATACCACACCACGCCCTGGCCGGCGGTGGCGCCGAGCAGCGCGAGCGCCACGTACTTGTTGTTGGGATAGCGCAGGAAACTTTCGGTGAGCGGCGCCTTCGAGCCCTTGCCCTCCGCCTTCATGCGCTTGAACACGGGCGACTCGTTGAGCTTAAGCCGGATGTAGATCGAAAACACCAACAGGCCGAGCGACACCAGGAACGGGATGCGCCAGCCCCAATCGGCGAAGGTTTTGGCTTCGATGTAGAAGCGCGAAAACCCGATCACGACGAGCGCCAGGAAGAAGCCGAGCGTCGCCGTGGTCTGGATGAAGCTCGTGGCATAGCCGCGGTCGTCCGGCCGCGCGTGTTCGGCCACGTAGGTGGCCGCGCCGCCGTACTCGCCGCCCAGCGCCAGCCCCTGCAGCAGGCGCAAGCTCACGAGCAGGATCGGGGCCAGCCAGCCGATGGTCGCAAACGTGGGCAAAAGGCCAACCGCGAAGGTCGCGCCGCCCATCACCACGATGGTGACGAGGAAGGTATATTTGCGGCCGACGAGGTCGCCGATGCGGCCGAAGATGAGCGCGCCGAATGGACGCACCAGGAAGCCGGCGGCGTAGGTCGCGAACGCCGATAATAGCGCCGCCGTGTCATTGCCGGGTGGAAAGAACAGCGCGGCGAAGAAGGGCGCCAGCGTGGCGTAGAGATAGAAGTCGTACCACTCGAACACGGTACCGAGCGAGGAAGCAAAGATGACTTGGCGTTCGTCGCGCGTCATTCCTTGCGCCGGTTGGCGGGTCAGCGTCAGCGTGGTCATGGGAAATTCCCCCAGAGGTCTGCGGTGATCGGGACACGGACCGCCGATCGGCGAACCCGCCCCACGAGGCCACGCTATCGCGGTGCACAATTTCGGTCTTTGCGCCTGGGGTCGTAAGCCGAAAGTTGGAACTTTGCCTAGCGCATTGATTGCACAAGATATTATCAAGCAGAGGGACGCGGGTTAGCAATTCGTCTTACGCCGAATGTCGCAGCGCAAAAGACGCAGGAAGAATATGGCCGCGCAAGCGTAGCAACGCATGTACGCTGTATGGGAATCGTTCGGCTATTCGCGCGGGAGCAAGCGATGTGGCGCTGCTTCGGATGCATTGTGATCATCGCGGCATTGGCGGCCGGGCGAGCGAGTGCGCAGGAAGCGGTCGCGGCCTTTTACAAGGCCAAGCAGGTCACGGTGATCGTCGGCTCCTCCGCAGGCGGCGGCTACGATATCTACGCGCGACTTGTGTCCCGACATCTGCCCAAACACATCCCCGGCAATCCCGCCATCATCGCCAA
>Ga0081455_10007611_pt1 | contig 11384 bp, 11 predicted proteins | sample TabmetS3T2R1_FD_70207 | JGI IMG/M metagenome (GOLD analysis project Ga0081455, IMG submission 70207) | Tabebuia heterophylla rhizosphere microbial communities from the University of Puerto Rico - S3T2R1 | ecosystem: Host-associated > Plants > Roots > Rhizosphere ...
CGTCCGTCGTCAGCCAGAGCCCGGCGTTGATCAGGCCGGCGACCTGTCGCCACTCGACCGGCAGCCGCGGCTCGTCCTCCGTCCACCACGGCTCCGGCATCGTGGCCGCCTCGAGGAACATCAGCGTCGTCAGGAGCCGCGCCGCCTCCTGGCCTTCCGCATCTGCGGGCAAGTCGACGAGCAGGCCGCGACCGACCGCCTCCCAGACACCCTCGTCGGCCACGTGGCGAACGAGGCCATGCTCGGCCAGCATCCGCAGGTGCTCTTCGGCGTCCGAGTGTGGGAGCTGTAGCCGGCTCGCGAGCTCGTCCACGGTCGCTCTTCCGTGACGCTGCAGGCGCGTCAGCAACGCGTATCGGGCGGGCTCGGCAAGCATCCGAGCGACCTCTGGGTCGGTGAGCACGAGATCGCCGTGCGGATTCTTTCGGGCCATCTGCGGCTTACTCGAGCGAGATCGTCGCGAGGCGGCGGTAGAGGTCGACCGCGAGCTCGAGGTCGTCGACCGCAATCCGCTCGTCCGCGCCGTGCACGAGTCGCGCGACGAGCGCGGGGGCCATCGCCCTGAGGGGGAAGAAGCCGTAGGCGGTCGTACCGAGGCCGCTGCGGACGTAATGGCTGTCGGTGAACCCGCCGCACGCGATCGGCGCAACGCGGGCGCCCGGCTCGATCTCGGCGACCCAGGCCTCGAGCGCGCTCCAGAGGGGCGTCTCGATCGGTGAGCGGGTGCCGCCGACGCATTCATTCTCGATCCACTCGAGCTCCCAGGCGCCGGGCACGCCTGCGCGCAGCAGTGCCTCCACCTCCTCGCGCGGCTGGCCGGGCAGGAGCCGGCAGTCCACGGTGATCGTGCAGAGGCCGGGGATCACGTTCCGCTTCCGCGACGCCTCGATCATCGTCGGCGAGAGCGTGGCCGAGAGGAGCGGCGCGATGAGCTGGGCCGCGAGCGGGTCGAGCGCCCGCGCGCGCTCGAGCGCCTCCTCGACCGGCGGCACCTCGCCGAGCGTCTCGGCGAGGAATGCCTCGACCTCCGGGATCAGCGTCGGAGCGAAGCCGAAGCGGCCGAGTGCTTCGAGCACCGGCGCGGCATGCAGCAGCGCGTTGTCGGCGGAGTGCGGGTCCGACGCATGGCCCGCGCGGCCGTGCAGCCGCAGCTTGAACGGCGCCGTCGCCTTCTCGCCCACGGCGCACACGTACAGCACGCGGTCGCCGAGCTCGTACCGCTCGCCGCCTCCCTCGTTGACCGCGTAGTCCGCCCGCACCGCGTCGGGGTGGCTGGCGACCAGCCAGGACATCCCGATGGGCTCGGCGCCGACCTCCTCGTCGGAGGTGAGCGCGAGCACTACATCGCCCGACGGGCGGGTGCCCTCCCGCGCGAGCGACGCGAACGCGACGGCCACTGCGGCAACGTGGCCCTTCATGTCGAGCGCACCGCGGCCCCAGACCTCGCCGTCGACGAGGTCGCCGGACCATGGGTCGTGCTGCCACTCGTCGGGGTCGGCGAGCACGGTGTCCGTGTGCGCCATGAGCAGCAGGCTGGGGCCATCGCCGCCGGGGAGACGCGCGACGAGGTTCGCGCGATCCGGCGTCTTGGCCAGCAGCTCCCCCGTGACGCCGTTGCGGGCGAGGTACGCCTGCAGCAGCTCCGCGGCACGGGTCTCGTTGCCGGGCGGGTTGACGGTGTCGATGCGGATGAGCGCCCGGAGAAGCTCGGTGACCTCCTCGCGGAGGGTCAAGCGGACTCGGCCTTGGACCGCGCCGTCAGCTCGTTGCGAACCTCCCAGAGCTCCGGGAAGACGACGGTCTGGACGAGCCGGCCTAGCACCTCGACGGGCGTTCCCTGCGTGCCGACGACGCTGTCGCCGATCACGCGCGCGACGACGCGGTAGTGGCGCACGCGCCACTGCTGGCACCACTCGTCGAGCTCGATCAACGACTCGGCGAGCCGGTAGAGGGCGTCGTGCTCTCGCCGCCGGACGTAGAGCTCCGCGACGGAAAGCCCCGCCTCGCGCCGGCGCGCATGGAACGCCTGGCCGAGCCGCGGGAGCTGTGCACGGAGGCCCCGCCAGCCGGGCGAGTCGAAGCCGCTTCCGTGGCCGAGCACCTTGCGGATCTCCTGGTACTCCCAGGGCGAGAGCTCCTCGAGCATGTCGAGCTGGTCGGTGACGAGGCGCATGCAGCGGAGCGGCCGGCGAAGGAGCCTCGCCGCCTCGGCGACGTCGCCCTCCTCCGCGAGCCGCGCGGCCTCCTCCACCTCGCTGGTCGCGAGCTTCAGCCACAGCTCGGAGGACTGGTGCACGACCTGGAAGAGCAGCTCGTCGCGATGGACGCGCTCGCCCGGCGTCTTCTGCAGCTCGAGCAGCTCGACGGTGTTCAGGTACCGCTCGTAGTCCGACGGCGCGTCGCCGGGAAGGATCGGGGAGTCGTAGTCCTCGCTCGTCCGTGACATGACTCGGAGCATACTGCGGCCCATGGGAGACCTGTTCGGCGACGCCGCGGCCGAGCAGGCCGCACGGACCGGCCCGCTCGCGCACCGCGTACGACCACGTTCGCTCGGCCAGCTGGTCGGCCAGCAGGAGGTCGTCGGGCCCGAGACCGCGCTCGGCCGCGCGATCGCCGAGGGCCGAGCGCCGTCGATGATCCTCCACGGCCCTCCGGGCGTCGGGAAGACGACGATCGCGCGGATCGTGGCCGAAAGCTCCGCCGCCGCCTTCGAGGAGCTCTCCGCCGTCTCGGCCCGCATCGACGACGTGCGTGCGGTGATCGCCCGCGCGCGCGACCGGCTCGGCGGCAACGGCGTCCGCACGCTGCTCTTCATCGACGAGATCCATCGCTTCGACAAACGGCAGCAGGACTCCGTGCTGCACGCGGTCGAGGACGGCCTCGTCACGCTGATCGGGGCGACGACCGAGAACCCGTACTTCGAGGTCAACCAGGCGCTGCTCTCCCGCTGCACCGTGATCGAGCTCGAGCCGCTCTCGCTCGCCGACCTCGAGCGCGTGATCGAGCGTGGGGCCGAGGCACTCGGGGCAGAGGTGTCGGCCGACGTCTCGGACGAGATCGCGCGTCGGTCGGGAGGCGACGCGCGGACGGCGCTCCAGACCCTCGAGCTCGCCTGGGAGACGGCGTCGACCGCCGGGCAGCCGCTCGCGGTCGGCCACGTCGAGGACGCGGCGCGAAAGCGGCCGCTCCGGTACGACCGCGACGGCGACCAGCACTACGACCTCACGTCCGCGTTCATCAAGTCGATGCGGGGGAGCGATCCCGATGCCGCCGTGTATTACCTCGCCGCGATGCTCGAGGGCGGCGAGGATCCCCGCTTCCTCGCGCGGCGGATCGTGATCGCGGCAAGCGAGGACGTCGGCGACGCCGACCCGACCGCGCTGCTCGTCGCCGTCGCGGCGGCTCACGCCGTCGAGCACGTCGGCCTCCCCGAGGCGCAGCTGAACCTCGCGCAGGCCGCGATCCACCTCGCGCGGGCGCCCAAGTCGAACGCCGTCGCGCGCGCGATCTGGCAGGCCCGTGAGGACGTGCGGCGGGAGGGGATCCAGCCGCCGCCCCCCGCGCTCCGCGACTCGCACTACCGCGCGGCCGCCGCCCGCGGGCACGGGACCGGCTACGTCTCTCCCCACGACGATCCGGCAGGCGCGCTCGACGACCACCTCCCGGAGGGGCTGCGAGGGCGCACGTACTATCGTCCGTCGTCACCGAGCGGGGAAGCGGAGGAGGCGACGCGTGACGATCGCGACGGGCGACAGGGCTCCTGAGTTCGACCTCGACGAGGCGCCGGGGCGGCCGCGCGTCCGTCTTTCGGACTATCGCGGGCGCTCGAACGTCCTCCTGGTGTTCCATCCCTTCGCGTTCACGGAGGTCTGCACCGAGGAGGCGCAGGACCTGCAGGAGAACCTCGAGTCGTTCCGCAACGCGAACACCGAGATCGTGTTCGTCTCGTGCGACTCCCCCGCGGCCCGTCAGGCCTGGAAGCGCGAGCTCGGCGCGGAGTACACGTTCGCGTCCGACTTCTGGGGCCACGGCATCGTGGCGAAGAGCTACGGCGTGTTCAACGAGGAGACCGGCGCGCCCGTCCGCGGGACGTTTCTCATCGACCGCGACGGGATCGTGATCTGGTCGCTCGTGAAGGAGTCGAGCACCCGTCGCGCCGAGATGGTCCCGAAGTCGCTCGAGACGCTGGACGAGCACGCGTAGCGGCGCCGGCCGGGGCGATCGTCGTCGTGACGACACGAAGACGGCACGAGCCCGGCGCTCACCCGACACGGGTTCCGGGCTACGGTGACTCCAGGGGGTCGCGCGCCCCCATGGGGGGTTGTGGACCTCGGGCAGCACGGAACGAGCGCGGATGAGCGGCGTACACGTCAGGCGGTTCGGGGACGAGCAGGCGCCGGCGGTCGTCTGCCTCCACGGCGTCACGTCGTGGGGAGGGCACTTCGAGGAGCTCGCCTCTCGGCTCGCTCCGGCGTTCCGCGTCGTCGCGCCCGACCTCCACGGCCACGGGAACTCGGACCGCGAGCCGCCATGGCGGATCCCCGACCACCTCGCGCGCCTCGAGGCCGCGCTCGGCGAGCAGCCGGTCGCATGGCTCGGCCACTCCTTCGGCGGTCGGCTCGCGTTCGAGTGGGCCGCAACGCATCCGGGCACGGTCGAGCGGCTCGTCCTGCTCGACCCGGCGATCCTCGTCCCCTCGCCGGTCGCCCTCTGGGCGGCCGAGAACGCACGACCCGAGCGGCGGTACGCGAGCTTCGAGGAGGCGATCGACCGGCGGTTCGAGGAGAGCCAGCTCCACTACGCGCCGCGCGAGCGCGTCGAGCGCGAGCTCCGCGGGCACCTCGTCGAGGAGGAGGGCTGGTGGCGGTACCGCTACTCGCAGGCCGCGGTCGTCGCCGCGTACGGGGAGCTGGCGACGGCGCCGCCGCCGTTCGCGGCGGTCCGGGTCCCGACCCTGCTCGTGCTCGGCGAGCGCTCGTACCTCCCGTACGACCACCTCCTGGAGGCGCATCGGAACGCGCTCGGCGACCTGCTCGAGGTGGTCGTCGTCCCCGGCGGTCACACGGTGCTCTGGGACGCGCTCGACGAGACCGCGGCAGCGGTCGCCGAGTTCGTCGCCGTACGCCGCTGAGCGCCCGGCCTACGCGACGTAGTGCTCGTCGGCGAGCGAGAGCACGTCGTCGAGGATCGCGACGCCCTCCTCCGCCTCCTCCGGCGTTATCGTGAGCGGCGGCACGACCATCACCACGTTCCAGTGCGTCATGAGGTAGAGGCCGCGCTCGAGCGCAGCCTTCGCGAGCCGCCCGACCGGGGCGGCCGCCGCGCCCGAGGCGTTGAACGGGACGAGCATCTCGCGGGTCTCGCGGTTCTTGACGAGCTCGAGGCCCCAGAAGCAGCCAAGCCCGCGGACGTCGCCGATCGACGGGTGCCGCTCGGCCAGCGCTCGGAGCTCCCTGCCGAACCAGTCGCCCATCGCGGCGGCGTTCTCGACGACGCCCTCCTCCCTGAACGCCTCGATCGACGCGACGCCGGATGCGCAGGCAAGCGGATGCCCGGCGTACGTGAGGCCTCCCGGGAAGAACCGGTCCCGGATCGCGTCGACGACCTCGCCGCGCGCGATCATCGCCCCGAGCGGGACGTACCCGGAGTTGATCCCCTTCGCGACCGTGAGGATGTCCGGCACCACGTCCCAGTGGTCGCATGCGAACCAGCGACCGGTGCGGCCGAAGCCGGCCATCACCTCGTCGAGGATCAGCAGGATCCCGTGGCGGTCGCAGACCTCGCGAATCGCCTGCAGGTAGCCGTCGGGTGGCGGAATCACCCCGTTCGTCCCCGTGACGGTCTCGAGGATCACCGCCGCGACCGTGTGGGCGCCCTCGTACTCGAGGATCTCCTCGAGATGCGGCGCGCCGGTGCACACGGGGCACGGGTCGGGATGGCCGGCGGGGCAGCGGTACGTGTAGGGGTCGAACATCCGCACGACGCCCGGCATCCCCGGCTCGACGGCCCAGCGACGCGGGTCGCCCGTGAGCGTGACTGCGCCGTTCGTCGCGCCGTGGTAGGAGCGGTAGCGGGCGACGATCTTGTTGCGCCCGGTGTACAGGCGCGCGAGCTTCACGGCGTTCTCGTTCGCCTCGGCGCCGCCGTTCGTGAAGAACGAGACGGAGAGGTCGCCGGGCGTGACCTCGGCGAGCATGCGGCCGAGCGTCGAGCGCGACTCGCTCGCGAGCGGCGGGCCGATCGTGCAGAGCTGGTCGGCCTGGTCCTTGATCGCCTGCAGGATCTTCGGGTGCTGATGCCCGATCGAGACGTTGACGAGCTGTGAGGCGAAGTCGAGGTAGCGCTTTCCGTCGTAGTCCCAGAAATGACGCCCCTGCGCACCTGCGACGGGGATCGGGTCGATCTGGCTCTGCACCGACCACGAGTAGAGGACGTGCTCCTTCGCGTCCGCAACGATCTGGGCCCCGAGGTTCGGGTCGGCTTCGACGATCGCCATCTCCACGCTCCTTCGCTTTCGCTCGCGCTGCGATCGTAGCGCCGCTCTCGCGCGGCCATTGTGGGATCCCCCGCCGTCCGTCAACATGCGGCGATGGCGGTTGCGGCCACTGACGCCGGCGTCCTTCTGGAGCGCGAGGGCGAGCTCGAGCGGCTCCTCGAGGCGTTCGACGCCGCCGCTACGGGCAACGGGCGGATGATCCTCGTCGCGGGTGAGGCGGGCGTGGGGAAGACCGCCCTCGTGCGCCGCTTCTGCAAAGAGATCACGGGATCGACGGTCCTCTCGGGAGCGTGCGACGCCCTCGCCACACCGACGCCCCTCGGGCCGTTCGTCGAGATCGCCGGCGCGGCGGGGATCGCGGAAACGCTGGATTCGGCGAGCGCGCCGCACCGCCTCGCGTCCGCCCTGCTCTCTCTGGCGCGGGAACGCCCCCTCGTCGTCGTGGTCGAGGACCTGCACTGGGCCGACGAGGGGACGCTCGACGTCGTGAGGGTGCTCGGCCGGAGGATCGGAGAGACGTCGTGCCTCCTGCTCGTGACCTACCGGGACGACGAGCTTTCACGGGACCATCCGCTTCGCATCGCCCTCGGCGACCTCTCGACCGCAGCCGCAGTCGAGCGACTCGCCGTTCGGCCGCTCTCCCGCGAGGGCGTCGCGCGGTTGGCCGCACAACGCGACGCCGAGAGCATCTGGCGCCTCACGTCGGGCAACCCGTTCTACGTGACCGAGCTGCTCGCGCAACCAAGCGATCGGATACCGGCCAGTGTGCGGGACCTCGTCCTGGCGCGCGTCGCCCAGCTGAGCGCGCACGCGACCGCTGTGGTCGAGGCGACCGCCATCGCGCCTCCCTCCGTCGACGCGGCGCTCCTGCTCGAAGTCTGCGGTGAGGCCGCCGACTCGGTCGACGAGTGCCTCGCCAGCGGCGTGCTGCACGCGGTCGGCGGCGGCGTCGCCTTCCGTCACGAGCTTTCGCGCGTCGCCGTCGAGGAATCGCTGTCGCCCGCACGACGTCTTGCCCTCCACCGCTCGATGCTCTTGGCGCTCGGTGACCTGCCGCCGGGACGCGGAGACCTCGCGCGCCTCGCTCATCACGCGGAGGAAGCCGCCGACGGCGAGGCCGTGCTCCGCTTCGCGCCTGCTGCAGCGGAGGAGGCCGCGCGGAAGGGCGCGTACCGCGAGGCCGCGGCCCAGTTCGCGCGCGCTCTCCGCTTCGGCGCCGACCTCCGCCCCGGGGAGCGCGCCGAGCTCTTCGAGGGCCGATCGCGAGCCTGCTACCTCGCCGACGACCAGACGGAGGCCATCGACGTCATCCGCGAGGCGATCCGCTGCCGGCAGGCGCAGGGAGCGCCGCTCGAGGAGGCGCGCGCGCTCACGGAGCTGACCGACTACCTCTGGTGCCGCGGCTTCCACGGCGAGGCAGACGAGGCGGTCGAGCGCGCATCGCAGCTCGCCGTCGGGCGTCCGGAGCAACGGGAGCACGCGTACGTGTCCCATACGCAGGCGCTACGGCTCATCCTCGACGGCGACATCGACGCGTGCCTCGAGCACGCCCAGCGGGCGCTCGAGCTCGGCGAGCGCTTCGGCGACGCCTGGATCGCAGCCCATGCGCGCGTGACGATCGCCAGCGCGACCGCACGCCGCGACCTCGCGCACGGCCTTCCTCTGCTCGAGGACGCCGTCCGAGACGCACGCCGGAACGGCGAGCACGAGGTGGGCGCACGCGGCCTCAACGCCCTCGTGTTTCGCGCGCTGGCATGGAACCGCCACGACCTCGCCGAGCGGTACATCGACGACGCGATCGAGTACTGCACCGAGCACACGCAGGACCTCTGGCGCATCAACGTCCTGGCCGTCGCGGCGCGTTGGTCGCTCGACCGAGGTCGCTGGGACGACGCCGTCCGCCACGCGGAGGCCGTCCTCGACGACCCGCGGGAGTCGCCGTGGACGCACCACGAGGCGCTGTGCGTGCTCGCGCTCGTCCGCGCACGGCGAGGCGACCCGGACGCACGCAGGGCGCTCGCCGAGGCCACGGCCGTGGGCGTCCCGACGGAGGAGTGGTTCGCGCACGTCGACCTGGCGGCTGCGCACGCCGAGGTCGCGTGGCTCCAGGCGTCGGCGGACGGCGTGGACGACGCAACCGCAGCGACGCTCGCCTCGGCGACCGAGCGCGGCGACCACGACGCTGCGTGCAGACTCCTGCTCTGGCGACGGCTGGCAGGTCTCGACGTCGACGTTCCGGCGGGTACGGCCGGCCCGGACGCCCTCGCGCTCGCGGGACGGTGGGACGAGGCGGCCGCAGAGTGGCACCGCCTCGAGCGCCCGTACGAGGCGGTGGTCGCGCTCTCCCGCACCGCCGACGTCGACGCGCTCCGATACGCCCACGCCGAGTGTCGGCGCCTCGGCGCGCGACCGCTCTCGGCGATCGTGGCGCGCGAGCTCCGGGAGCTCGGCGTGCGGGACGTCCCGCGCGGTCCCCGCCATACGACGCTCGCGAACGGCGCGAACCTGACTGCCCGTGAGCTCGAGGTGCTGCGCGTGGTGGCCGAAGGCCTCCGCAACGCCGAGATCGCCGAGCGGCTCGTCGTCTCCCGCCGCACGGTCGACCATCACGTCTCGTCGATCCTGCGCAAGCTCGGCGTCCGAAGCCGCGGAGAAGCGGTTGCCGCCGCAGCCCGTATCGGCCTGCTCGAAGACCGGTACCCCGTCTCCGCAACCTAGGCAATTCCGCCGATTCGGCCGCGGGCCGCCTCGCCCTAGCGTCGTTCCGGTCATCGACCGGAGGTGAGGCACATGGAGACATACGTGATCCTGCGCCGCGGCGGCTGGCAGACCGCCGCGCACCTGGAGGAGGCCGCCGCGCGCTCGACCGTCGAGGGCGAGCGGATGGGCGACGACGTTCGCTGGATCCGCAGCTACGTCACCGCGGAGACCGACGGCCGCGTCGGGACGGTGTGCGTCTACCAGGCGACGAGCCCCGAGGCGATCCGGCGGCACGCCGGCGCCGCCGAGCTGCCCGTCGACGAGATCGTCAAGGTCGCCGACACCGTGATCGTCCGGCCCGATCCGGCCACGGTCGCGGCCTAGAGAGGAGTGATCATGCTCAAGCGAATCCTGATCGCGGCCGTCGCCGCGATCCCGCTGCTCGCGATCGCCGGCTACGCGGCCGCGGGCGGGCAGTCCGACCTCGCGGCGGTGCGAGACGCGACGAACGCGTACCACGACATCGGCGTCGCGAGGGACGCGGGCTACACGACGGAGCTCGCGCTCTTCGGCACGACGACGACCTGCATCTCGAACGGGAACGAGGGCGCGATGGGGATCCACATGGTCTCCTCCGTCGACAACACGCTGGACGAGACGCACCCCGAGGCGCTCCTCTACGAGAAGCGGAACGACGGGAGCTTCAAGCTCACCGGCGTCGAGTACATCCTGCCGATCGGCTCGTCTCCGCCTCCCGCGGGGGCGACGCCGCCGACCCTCTTCGGCCAGGACTTCAACGTCACCGACGCGACCGGCTTCTTCGGCACGCCCACGTTCCTGTGGACGCTCCACGTCTGGATCTGGAAGCCGAATCCGGCCGGGATCTTCGAGTCCTGGAACACCCGCGTCACCTGCGACTAGGAGGACGAAGCATGCGCAAGCCGACGATCCTCGGCCTGACCCTGGCGGTCGCGGCGGTCTTCGCGGCGGCCGAGGACGAGGGGACGCGCAGCACGAGGTCGCTCTGCGGGGTCATCTGGCAGGGCAGGCAGTAGCCCGCGGCGGCCTCGTCGTCGGTGAGCGCCTCGTCGATGTAGTCGCCGCCGTCGTAACTGCCGTCCTCGCACAGCGACTTGCAGGTGCCGCACGCGCCGTCGCGGCAGTCGAGCGGGATGTTGATACGGGCCTTGTACGACGCTTCGGCGACGGTCTCGTCCGGGCGGCACTCGACGAACCGGGTGATGCCGTCCTCGAAGTTCAGGGCGATCTGGAAGGACATGCGGTTGCTCATTTCGTGCGGCTCAGACGTGGTAGATGTCGACGACGTGGTGCACGTAGTCGTTCTTCAGGACGACCTTCTTCTTCCTGATGAGCGGAGCCGGCCCGGAGAAGTCGATGGTGTAGAACGACGTTCCGAAGTACGGGTCGATGTTCTGGTAGCGGTAGTAGAGGGTCAGCCAGTTGAACCGGACCTCCACCACGTCGCTGTCCTGGGAGATGATCTCCACATTCGAGATGTTGTGGCCGGTGCGCGGCTCAGGCAGGCTGGTCGCGCTGGACCGGTCGGTCTTGATCCGGAAGACCCGGTCCTCCAGGCCGCCCCGGTTGTTGTAGTAGATCAGCGAGATCTCCGTCTGCGGATCGGTGACCAAGGTGTCGTCGTCGTCCCAGGACGGCATCCAGAACTCGGCGTCCGGGGCGTAGCACTCCAGCCACTTCTCGAACTCGCGGTCGTCGAGGTAGCGGGCCTCGCGGTAGAGGAACTGCTCGACATCGCTCAACGAGACGGCCATGACCGTCACACCTCCGTCTGGGCCGAGTGCGCCTGGCCATTCGACGTGGTCTCAGCCTCGACCGCCTGCTGCATGGTCTTCTGCCAGTAGCCGTGCTGGACGATGTAGAGACCCTCGTCCTCGGTCTTCACCCCGCTGGATACCGGCTCCAGGCCGAGTGCCTTCGCATCGTCATCCGGTCCGTCGATCCAATGCGTGGCGCCCCGGCTCAGGTCGTTCCACGGTGCCGCGGTGGCCAGGTAGGTCTTCTGGCAGGAGCGGAACTCCTCCAGATCGTCGGGCGTGGCCATGCCGCTGGCGTTGAAGAAGTCCTCGTACTGCCGAATCCGCGCGGTGCGCGCCTCCGCGCTCTCCCCCTTGGGTGCGATGCAGTAGATCGTGACCTCGGTCTGGTC
>Ga0081455_10007612_pt1 | contig 11383 bp, 8 predicted proteins | sample TabmetS3T2R1_FD_70207 | JGI IMG/M metagenome (GOLD analysis project Ga0081455, IMG submission 70207) | Tabebuia heterophylla rhizosphere microbial communities from the University of Puerto Rico - S3T2R1 | ecosystem: Host-associated > Plants > Roots > Rhizosphere ...
CGATGCCGGGCGTGGCGGCGAGCACGAGCAGCGTCGCCGCGGCGGCCATGATCGACCACACGAACACGTACTCGCGCTCGACGAACTCGACCACCTTGTTCGACGTCGCCATCCCGATCCCCATGCCGATCCCGAACGACGTGACGAGGATCCCCCACCCCGAGTCGCCGGCCCCCAGTGCGGTGGTCGCGAAGACCGGTCCGAGCGCGAGCACCGCGCCCACCGCGCTGAACGCCGAGACGATGCCGAGCGTCATCGACGACGCGAGCGAGTTCTCGCGAAGGAAGCGGATGCCGTCGGCGATGTCGCGGCCGATGTGGGACAGGTCCAGCCGGGCGAACGTCGTCGGCGCCGGCGGCGGGATCGCGATCCGGCTCACGAGCAACGCAGACAGGCCGAACGTGAACGCGTCCAGCCACAGGGCCAGGAACGCCGGGTTGCTCGAGAGCCACGGCACCAGGTCGGATCCGCCGGACAGAACGGCGAACGTCAGGCCGCCCAGCGGCAGCGTCGCGTAGGTCGTGATCAGGCCGAGCGAGTTGGCGTTTCCGAGCTGCCGGCGCGGCACGATGTTCGGCAGCGACGCGTCGCGCGACGGCGTCCACAGCAGCGAGAAGCACTCGATCGCGAACGACAGCAGGTAGATCGCCCACAGGGGTCCCAGGAACGGCATCAGCGCGTAGAGCGCGCCTCGCGAGATGTCCGCCGTGATCATCAGGGTCTTGCGGTTGAACCGGTCGACGAACGCCCCGGCGACCGGCCCGAACAGCAAGGCGGGCAGCATCCGGGCGGCCATCACGCCCGCCACCGCGTACGCGCCTCCGGCCTCGCCGCCCCGGCTCGCGACCAGCGCCGCCACGGCCACGAACCCCACCCAGTCGCCGAACGAGCTGACCGTCTGCGCGATCAGCAGCTTGCTGAACGCCGGATGGGTGATGAGGTCCTTGAAGGTCGCCGGCCGGGTCCCTCGGAGCCGTGCGACCTCGTCGGCGAAGCTCGACACCTACGTCTCCGGGACCGGGCTCTCCGCGACCGCGGGCTCCCCGACCGGAGCCTGCCCGTCCGGACTCGGTGGCGCCGCGGCGTCCGCTGCCTGCCCGTTCGCCTCCCCCGTCGCGCGCGCCTTCGCGGGCGAGCGCTTCGCGGCCGTCTTCCGGGTGGTGGAGCGCTTGGCGGTCGTCTTCTTCTTCGTCGTCCGCTTGGCCGTCGACTTGGTCGTCGTGCGCTTCTTCTTGGCGGCGGCGCGGGCCGCCCGGGCCGCGGCCTTGGCGGCACGCGCCTCCGCCTCGGCCTCCGGGTCGCCGTGCTTGGTGACGTTGAACGCGTCGTCCATCTCCGCCCCGCAACCCCAGCACCGGATGCTCTTGGGGCGACGGACCAGCAGTGACCCGCACTCGGGGCACGGATGATCGCCGATCGGCGGATGGTTGACCGCGAAGTCGCAGTCCGGATACCGCTCGCACCCGTACATCAGCCCGAACCGCGTCCGCCGGATCACGATGTCGCCTTCACCGCACTGCGGGCACCGAACCCCGGTCGAGGTCGGCGGCTCCTTCTTGATGTACTTGCAGTCCGGATACCCCGAGCACCCGACGAACGGCCCGAACCGCCCGAACTTGCGCTGCAGCGGCCGGCCGCATTCGGGACAGGTCTCGTCGAGCGTCTCGGGCTCGGGGCGCTCCTGCCCGTCGAGGTTGCGGATGTACTTGCACCCGCCGTCCTCCTCGGCGAATCGGGAGCAGCCGATGAAGAACCCGTAGCGGCCCAGGCGCTTCTGCAGGCGGCCGGGCGGCGTCCGCCCCTCCTCGATGCAGCGGGGGCACTCCTCGTCCAGGTCCTCGACGTAGCGCTCGAACTTCTCCTCGGCGCGGTCCAGCGCCTCGGAGAACGGACCGTAGAAGTCGCGGAGCACCTGGACCCGCTGGAGGTCGCCCTCGGCGATCTCGTCCAGGTCCTCCTCCATCTCGGCGGTGAAGTTCACGTTCACGATGTCGGGGAAGTGCTCGACGAGCTTGTCGGTGACCACCTCGCCGACGTCGTTGGGGAAGAACCGCCGGTCCTCGAGGCGCACGTACCCGCGGTCCTGGATCGTGGAGATGATCGACGCGTACGTGGACGGGCGGCCGATCCCGAGCTCCTCCAGCGTCTTGACCAGCGAGGCCTCGGTGAAGCGCGGCGGGGGCTGCGTGAAGTGCTGCTCGGGCAACAGCTCGAGCAGGTTCAGCGCCTGCTCGGCCGTGAGCTCGGGCAGGCGGCTCTCGCCCTCCTCCTGAACGTCGTCGCGCCCCTCCGCGTACACGCGCAGATGCCCGTCGAAGATCATCGTGCGCCCGGTTGCCCGCAGGCGGTACCGGGCGGTCCCGGCGACCGCGTCGATGTCGACGCCGACCTGGTTGAACCGCGCCTGGGCCATCTGCGTGGCCACGGTACGCTGCCAGATCAGCGTGTACAGCCGCAGCTGGTCGCGGTCCAGGGCGGAGGCCACGCGGTCGGGCGTTCGGAGCACCGAGGTGGGGCGGATCGCCTCGTGCGCCTCCTGCGCGTTGCGCGACCGGGTCTTGAACCGGCGCGGCTCCGCCAGCGCGTACTCGGCACCGAACTCGGAGCGCACGAGGCCGGCGATCTCCCGCAGGGCGGCCTCGGCCAGGCTGAGCGAGTCGGTCCGCATGTAGGTGATGAGCCCGACCGTGCCCTCGCCGGGCAGGTCCACTCCTTCATAGAGGCGCTGCGCGATCGTCATGGTCTTGCGCGCGCCGAACCCGAGCTTGCGCGCGGCCTCCTGTTGCAGCGTCGAGGTCTTGAAGGGCGGCCGCGGGCCCTCCTTGCGCTCCTTGCTCTCGACCTTCGAGACCGTGTAGGCGGCCTCGCGCAGGCGCTCCACGTGCGTCGTGGCCTCGGCCTCGGTGCCGAGCAGGATCCCCTTCTTGTCGGGGGCGGGCGCCAGGCGCCCGTCGGGCACCCCGACCACGCGCGCCAGGAACGGCTGGTCCTGGTCCCGCGGCGTGAGCCGCGCGTCCACGCTCCAGTACTCGACCGGCTCGAATCCTCGGATCTCGCGCTCGCGCTCGACGATCAGGCGCAGGGCGACCGACTGGACGCGGCCGGCGGACAGGCCGGGCTGGACCCGCCGCCACAGCAGCGGCGAGATCTTGTAGCCGACGAGCCGGTCGAGCACCCGCCGGGCCTCCTGCGCGTCGAAGAGCTTCAGGTCGATCTCGCGCGGCCGGGCGAACGCCTCCAGGATCGCGTCCCGGGTGATCTCGGTGAACGTGACCCGCTTGGCCTGCTCGGGGTCGACGCCCAGGAGCGAGGCGACGTGGTACGCGATCGCCTCGCCCTCGCGGTCGTAGTCCGTCGCCAGGATGAGGTCCTCGTTGGCGCGCAGGGCCTTCTTCAGGGCCGTGACGTGCTTCTTCGAGTCCTCCGGCACCTCGTAGGTGACCTCGAACGCGTGGTCGACGTCCACGCCCAGGTCGCTCTTGGGCAGGTCCCGGATGTGGCCGTAGGAGGCCCGGACGGCGTAGTCGCCGCCCAGGTACTTCTCGATCGTCTTCGCCTTGGCCGGGGACTCGACCACGACCAGCGTCTTGCTCATGACCTGCAGCTTTCCGTCGTCGGCGGGGAGGGGAAGGATGGGACGAACCCCGCGTGCCTACAGGGGCCTCCGCGGCGCAGGGTACCAGTACCCGTACCCCGGACCGGACATCCGCGTTCGGGCCGCCTCGGGGACCCGGAGCCTTCCCGGTGACCCCAGAACGCCCTGCTAGGCTCCTTTCATTCCCGATCCTCGGCCCGTTCCATGGCCCGACCGCCGGCGCCGATGGCACGGTTGGACCGAGCCCGAACCCGCTGGAGACGCCACTGCTCGCGCTGTTCACCGACTTCGTGACCGGGGAGATCGCCCGGTGGGGCTACCTCGCGATCTTCCTGCTCATGCTGCTCGAGTCGGCGTGCATCCCGATCCCGTCCGAGGTCACGATGCTGTTCGGCGGGGCGCTGGTGACGGCGCCGTTCCTGGCCCCCGAGCAGCAGCTCGAGTTCTGGCTGGTGGTGCTCGCCGGGACGCTCGGCAACCTCGTCGGGTCGTGGCTGGCCTACTGGGCCGGGTACTCGGGCGGCCGCCCGCTGATCGACCGGTGGGGCCGTTACCTGTTGATCCGGCCGCACGAGGTCGACCGCGCCCACGAGTGGTTCGAGCACCGCGGCCAGACGGCGGTCTTCGTGGGCCGGCTGCTGCCCGTGATCCGAACCTTCATCAGCCTTCCGGCGGGCGTCGTCCGGATGAGCTTTTGGCGTTTCACCCTCTATACGGTCCTCGGCTGCCTGCCCTGGTGCCTGGCGCTCACGTGGTTGGGGACCCTGCTCGGCGAACGCTGGGACGAGGCCGAGCGGGTGATCCGGCCGTTCGCGTGGGCGATCGCCGGGGTCCTGCTCCTCGCGGTGGCGGTGTTCGTGTGGCGGCGCATCCGCACGATCAGGATCGAGGAGGAGGCCCGTCGCGACCGACCGCCGGCGGACGCGGGCCCGTCGGACGAGGTCCCGAGCGTTCCCGAGCGCGTGGACGAGGCCTGAGATCGGCTAGCCGAGCTCGGCGCGCATCACCCAGGACTCGCCCTCGGCCTCCTCGCGCACGCGTTCGAACCCGGCCCGCTCGTACATCATCCGCGAGCGGTTGTGCACGGCGACCGAGAGCGAGAGCGCCTGGAACCCCTCCTCCCGCGCCTGGACCATGAGCGCCCGGAGCAGCGTCTCGCCGATCCCCTTGCGCCGGTGCAGGGGGACGACCGCGATCCCGAGCTCGGGCGTCTTCTCGTCGACGAACCCGTAGCCGGGCTCTTCGGCCGTGAACAGCCGGTACCAGGCGGCGCCCACCGGCTGTCCGTCGAGCTCGGCGATCACGCCGGCGTCGCCCTCGCGCCCCCAGTCCCGGTGGTAGCGCTCCATCATCGGGCTCGCCAGCGCGGCGATCATCCGCTCGCGCGGCCAGTCGGGGTTCCAGGCGGCGGCCTCGTACAGCATCTCGCGCAGGAATCCGTCGTCGTCGTGGGTGGCCGGCCGGATGTTCACGAAGTCCCCCGTGCCATGCTTTCGAGGATGGCAACCCTAGCGCAGACGCGCTGGATGACGCTCGCCCGCGAGGTCCACGGCCGCGTCCGGGTCGACGACGTGAGCACGCATGCGGCGGCCCTCGCGTACCAGTTGTTCCTGTCCACGCTGGCGCTGTCGCTGGTCGGCCTCGCGCTGATCGGCCTGGCCGAGAACATCCTGCCGTTCGACCTGCCCGCCGGGACCCAGGAGCAGTTCGCGAACCTGACCGAGGGCGCGAGCGCCACGCTCGGCATCGTGAGCTTCGTCGGCCTGCTGTGGACGGCATCCGCGCTGTCGAGACGGGCGAGCCGGGCCCTGTCCGTGATCTTCCGGACGGGTCCCGAGCGCGCCGTGCGCGCCGGCGTTCGGGCGGTGGCGACCACGCTCGGCCTGATCGTGCTGGTCGGCGCGTTGCCGGTGGTGACCGGGATCGTCACGACGATCCGCGTCAGCGCCGGCTTCGAGGTCCCGCTGCGGATCCTGAGCCTGCTCGCGACCACGGCGCTCGAGTTCGGCGTGTTCCTGCTGGCCTACGCCGTGCTGACGCCCGGCCACCTCGGCTGGCGCGTGCACCTGCCGGGCGCGACGCTGATGACGGTGGGATGGGTGCTGTTCAAGCTCGTCGGCGGCGTCCTCCTCTCCGCCTGGTTGACGAAGGCCACGCTCCTGTACGGGACGATCGGCGGGGTCGTCGCGCTCCTGCTGCTCCTGCGCCTCGCGAGCGCGCTGTTCGTCTACGGCGCCGAGCTGTCGGCGATCGTGGCCGGGCGCCGGGCCGCCGCGGCGGGGGCGGGGTAGACCCTTCTCCGGCGCGCTGTCATCCTTCGGCCGTGGGCGACCGCCGGCGGGCGTTCCGCACCGTGATGACCGGCCCGAGCCTCCGGCGGGTCGAGCTCGCGTTCCTCGGGTTCAACATGACGGAGTTCGCGACGTGGATCGCGATCCTCGTGTACGCGTTCGAGCGCGGCGGCGCAGGGACCGCGGGGGCGGTCGCGGTGATCCTGCTCGTGCCGTCCGCGATCGTGGCGCCCTTCGCGGCGTACTCGGGCGACCGGTTCCGGCGCGATCGGGTGCTCCAGGTCGACTACCTGGTGCAGGGCATCGCGATCGGCGTGACCGCGGTCACGCTGTTCCTCGACGCGCCCGCGTGGATCGTGTACGGGGCGGCCACGGTCATGTCGATCACGATCACGTTCAGCCGCCCGGCGCACAACGCGCTCCTGCCGTCGCTCACGAGCACGCCCGAGGACCTCACCGCGACCAACGTGGTCACCGGCGTGGTCGAGGGCACCGGGAAGATGCTCGGACCGGTGTTCGCCGGCGTCCTGCTGGCCGTCCGCGGGCCCGACGCGGTCTTCGCGGTGTTCTCGGTCGTGTCGCTGCTGGGCGCGGTGGCCGTGTCCGGCATCCACGTCGAGCTCACGCAGCCGCGCCCGTCCGATCGGATGGACGCGCGCGAGGTCTTCCGGGAGACGCTGCGCGGCTTCCGAACCCTCCACCGGCACCCCGGGCCGCGACTGATCGTCCTGCTGCTGTCCTCGGGCGTCGTGGTCGTGGGTGCGCTCGACGTGTTGTTCGTCGCGACGGCGATCGACCTGCTCGACCTCGGATCGGGCGGCGCGGGATTCCTGAGCGCGGCGTTCGGCCTGGGCGCCGTGGTCGGGGCGGCCTCGACCGCGGTGCTGGTCGGGCGGCGACGGCTCACGCCGCCGCTGGCCGCGGGCGCCGTGATCTTCGGCGTGCCGATCGGGCTGGTGGCCGTCGCGCCGTCCGCCGTGAGCGCGCCGACGCTGTTCGCGTTCGCGGGCGCCGGGCGGGGTGTGGGCGACGTCGCCGGCCGGACGCTGCTGCAGCGCGTCTCCCCCAACGAGGTGCTGTCCCGGGTGTTCGGCGTGCTCGAGGGGCTGATGATGCTCGCGCTCGCGGTCGGGTCCGTCGGCGCCGCGCTCCTGATCGAGGCGTTCGGGGTGCAGACGGCGCTGATCGTGATCGGCGCCTTCCTCCCGTTCGTGATCCTTGTGTCCTCCGGCCGGCTGCTCTCGATCGACCGCCGGTCCGAGGCTCCCGACGCCGAGGTTCTCGCGCTCCTGCGCGAGATCCCGTTCTTCGCGCCGCTCCCCGCACCCTCGCTCGAACGCGTGATGGCGGACGTGACCCGTTCGGAGGCCGAACCCGGCGCGCTGGTCATCCGCGAGGGAGACCGCGGCGACCGCTTCTACGTGATCGTGGACGGCGAGGTCAGCGTGACGCGCGGGGGCGAGCACGTGCAGGACGTCGGGCCCGGCGGCTACGTGGGCGAGATCGCCCTGCTCCGCGACGTCCCCAGGACCGCGTCCGTGGTGGCGAAGACCCACGTCGACCTGCTGGCGCTCGAACGCGAGCCGTTCCTGCTCGCGGTCACGGGTCACCCGCGGAGCCACGCGGCCGCGCGCGAGGTCGCCGAGGCGCGCTCGGCCTGAAGCGGCTTTACGTCCGGAACGACAGGCCGGCCGAGACCGCGAACCCGAACGCCAGCGCCACGCCCACCGTCTTGTTGCGATCGGAGTACTCGAACGCCTCGGGGATCATCTCGTCGGCCAGCATCGTCAGGATGGCCCCGCCCGAGAACGCCTGGATCGCCGAGATCCACGTCGGCGACGCGTCCTGCAGGGCGGCGTACCCCAGACCGGCCGCGATCGTGCTGGCGGCGACCACGATCACCCACAACAGGAAGATCCGGCCCTTGGACCAGCCCTCACGCAGGAGGTCACTGGATGCCGAGACCGACTCGGGCACGTTCGACAGGAACACGGCCACGACCACCGCGATGCTGGCCGAGTCCTCGTTGATCAGGGACGCGCCGATCACGATCGACTCGGGGATGCCGTCCAGCACCGCCCCCAGGACGATCCCGAGCCCTCCGGGCTGCGACCCGCCGCCCTTCATCCGCTTGTCGATGAAGAGGTCGCCGCCCAGGAACACGAGCGCCCCGAGCGCGAACGATCCCGCCACGACGCCCGCCGGCGCGCCGAAGCCGACCGCCTCCTCGACCAGCTCGTAGGCCACTGCGCTGATCAGCACCCCGGCCCCGAACGCCAGAACGAAGCCCAAGAGATGCTTGCCGATCGGCGCGACGAACGCGATGCCGGCGCCGATCAGCAGGGACGAGGCGCCCAGGAGCGCCCACCCCATGGCCTCCAGCACGTGCTAGAGACCGATCTCGGGGGCGACGCCCTGCAGGCCCTCGATCGAGACCGCGAAGAACTCGTCGAGCGGGAGTCCGATGCCGTCCTCGGCGCCGAGCACCTCCTCGCGGTTCACGCCGGGCGCGAAGGCCTTCTCCTTGAGCTTCTTCTTGACCGAGGACACCTTCATGCCGGTGGCCTTCTCGGGCCGGACGAGCGCGGCCGCGACCAACAGGCCGGCGACGGCGTCGGCGTGCACGACGGCCTTCGACATGAGGTCGGTGCGGTACTCGGGATAGGCGTGCGCGAGGACGCCGTTGATCACGCGCTCGTCCACGTCCGCCTCGCGGAGCCACTCGGCGGCCAGGCGCGCGTGGTTGGCCGCGTCGTCGCCGGTGTGGTCCTGGTCGAGGTCGTGGAACATGCCGGTCAGGCCCCACAGATCCTCGTCCTCGCCGAACCGCCGGGCGAGCGCGCGCATCACGCCCTCGACCGAGATCAGGTGCCGAACCGTGGTCTCCTTCAGGCACTTCTCCCGGCACAGGGCGACGGCGGCCTCGCGATCCATCAGGCGGGCAGCGTCTCGCGTTCGCGATCGCCCAGCGGGTAGGGAACGCTGGACAGGATCACGTTCGGCTCGAACAGGAACAGGCGCTTGACGAACAGCGCGTTCTGGTTGTGCAGGAACAGGTGCCACCACCGGGACGTGATGAGCTCCGGGAGGATCACGATGGCGATCGTCCCCGGCCGCGCAGTGAACCGCCGGACCTCCTCGAGCATCGGGCCGGTGAGGTCGCGGAACGGCGCCTCCACGATGTCCAGGGGGATCCGCATCCCCTCATCGACCCACTCCTCCATCATCTGCTGCGACTGGTCGGGGTCCAGGTCAAAGTAGATCGCCCTGGTCTCCGAGGCCTCGAGCGTCTGAGCGTAGTTGACCGCCCGCTTCGTCGCGTCGTTCACGGCCGAGACGAACGCGAGGGCGATGGTCCGCGCCGGGATCAGGGGGCGCTCGTCGAAGCGGCCGGACCGCTGCGCGTCCAGCAGGACGGGGACGTCGGTGACGACGATGTTCGGCTCCCGCAGGAGACCGGCCTTGAGGCGAACCAGCTGCGCCCGCCCGAGCAGGTACCGCGCGAGCGAGGGGTGCACGGTCTCGGGGATCACCACGTTGATGAAGTCGGTGACGACGATGTTCGGCTCCCGCAGGAGACCGGCCTTGAGGCGAACCAGCTGCGCCCGCCCGAGCAGGTACCGCGCGAGCGAGGGGTGCACGGTCTCGGGGATCACCACGTTGATGAAGTCTTCCCGCGCGCGGTCGATCCCCCCCAGGTAGCGGCGCATCGCGTCGAGTAGCCCGCCGTCCCCGACCGGCAGCGCCTCGAGCCGGGGCTCGACGCCGGCGAAGGCTCGCCACGCCTGCTGCAGCTCGAAGGGAACCAGGTCCGTGGGCCGTTCGACCGGGTGCACCACCCGGAGCTCGGACGGGCGGATCGACCGGATCGCGCCGAGCGCCTCCGCGGTCGCACCGTCGAGCTCGCGCACGAGGAGCACCATGTGGTTGACGCCGACCGTCCCGGGCCGAACCTTCAGCGACCGCAGCGCCCGGATAACCCCCTCGTAGTGGCGATGGATCAACAGGAACGCCGGCACGAGCAAGGTCATCGCGAGGATCGAGAGCCATGCCCCGTGGAGGAACTTGGTCGCCGTGATGACGATCAGCACAACGAACGTCGTGATGGCGCCGATCGCGTTGATCACGATCGATCGGCGCCATCCTTGCTGTGCCTCCGGACCCCTTTGTTTCTCCTTCAACCAGTGGCGCACCATCCCGGTCTGGGACAACGTGAACGAAGTGAACACACCCACCACGTAGAGTTGGATCAACTGGGTCAGGTTGGCATCGAAGGCGAAGATGATGAGGCTCGCGAAGAGCGCTAGTCCGATCACGCCGTTCGAGAACACCAGCCGATCACCGCGGTTCATGAACTGGCGCGGCATGAAGCGGTCTCGGGCCAAGATCGCCGAGAGCCGGGGGAAGTCCTGATAGGCGGTGTTCGCCGCGAGGATCAGGATCGCAGCCGTGAAGAACGAGAGCACGTAGAACCCGATCCCGCCGCCGAACACCGTGTGCCCGATCTGCGCGATGACCGTTCGCTCATCGCTCACCGTCACGTTGTGGATATGGGTAGCCAGCCATGAGATGCCGAGGAACATCGTGATGGCGATCACGCCCATCACCGCCAGCGTCTCCGCGGCGTTCCTCGCCTGCGGACGGCGGAAGGCCGGGACGCCGTTCGAGATCGCCTCGACGCCCGTCAGGGCCGTCGAACCCGAGGAGAAAGCGTGCAAGATCACGAACAATGAGATCGCTTGCACCGTGCCGGCCACATCGGGCGCGGGTGCGACCGGCTCGCCTGCGGGACAACCTCCCAAGCAGCGAAGGATCCCGAGCGCGATCATCACGAGGACCGTGGCGATGAAGCCGTAGGTGGGGATCGCGAACAGCGTGCCCGACTCCCGCACGCCACGAAGATTCGCCATGGTGATGAATAGAACGAACGCGATCGACAACCACACTCGAGACCCGACGAGACCCGGAGCCGCGGAGGTAATCGCATACACCCCCGCCACGACCGAGACCACCACCGTCATGACGTAGTCGACGAGGAGCGCCGACGCAGCGACCAGCCCGGCTCCCGTCCCGAGGTTCTCCTTGCTCACGATGTAGGCACCACCGCCGTTCGGATACGCGCGGACGGTCTGCCGGTAGGAGATGACGACGATGGCGAGCAGCGTCGCGATGGCGATCGAGATCGGGAAGACGTACGACTTGCCGTTAGCACTGGCCGCGAGCAGCACGATCATGATCTCCTCGGTCGCATAGGCGACAGAGGACATCGGATCGGAACTGAACACCGGCAGGGCGAGGACCTTCGGCAACAGCGTGTGCTCGAGCTGGCTGCTCGTGAACGCGCGTCCCACGACGATCCGCTTCAGGACGGAGCCGGACGGCTCGGCCGACGTGCGGGGGGCGCTCACCCGCCACCCCCGATCAGGCGGCGGCCGGCACCTCGATCGGCGCGGTCCGCAGATGGAACGGCACGCTCGTGACCACCACGTCCGGCTCG
>Ga0081455_10007613_pt1 | contig 11383 bp, 9 predicted proteins | sample TabmetS3T2R1_FD_70207 | JGI IMG/M metagenome (GOLD analysis project Ga0081455, IMG submission 70207) | Tabebuia heterophylla rhizosphere microbial communities from the University of Puerto Rico - S3T2R1 | ecosystem: Host-associated > Plants > Roots > Rhizosphere ...
GACGGCGGCACTGAGCGACGGGCCAGCTGCTCCGGGTCTAAGCCCTCGCACTTCATCTGCAGGGTCAGTCGATAGTCCCTCAAGTAGTCCTGCAGCGTCGGCAACTCGCCGTCCGGGCTGACTCCGTCGCTGTTGCGAGGGTCCTCTTCCGGGTCTACCCACATGTCGGGGAATGCATTGGCCCGGCTCCATCGCTCTGGCGGGTCCGTCACCATGCTCACTCTGCTCAGGGGTCGTCCCATGCGCAACTGCATATTGCGGTGGCAGGCGACCCCGCCTGGCATCGCAACCCCCGCGCGTTAGGTTGCGGGGATGGAGATCCGAGTGGGCAAGGTGGTGGTCCACTACGTGGAGCACGGGAGCGGTCGACCCCTGCTGGTACTTCACGGCGCCGGCGTTGACCACCGCGAGGCTGAGGCTTGCTTCGAGCCGGCTTTCGACGGCGTTGCGGGACTGCGGCGGATCTATCCTGACCTCCCTGGGATGGGCCGGACAACCGCTCCGGAAACGCTGCGCAGCGGCGACGACGTCCTTGAGACGCTGCTCGACTTCGCCGAGGAGGTCACTGGCGGGGCTGGTTACCTCCTCATCGGTCACTCGGCGGGCGCGTACTACGCGCAGGCGATGGCTGCGAGGAGCCGGGCGCGAGTCGCCGGTCTGGCGCTCGTTTGTCCGTTGGTGCCAGGATTGCGCGACGTCCCAGAGCATCGCGTCGTCGTCGGATCGGGCGAGATCGGTGACGACGACTTCCGGACCTACTTCGTGATCCAAACCCCGGAGATGCTCGAACGGTACGACCGCTACGTCGCCCCAGCCGCCGCCCTCGTCGACCAGGCAGCGCTCGATCGAATCAGCGAACGCTGGACGCTCACCTTCGATCCGGCGCCGGCTTACCCGGGTCCAACATCGGTCGTGGCGGGGCGTCTGGACTCGACGGTCGGATATGCCGCCGCTCTCGACCTCGTCGACCACTACCCGCGTGCCACGCTTGCCGTGGTCGACGACGCGGGACACGCCCTCCCTCACGAGCAACCGGAGCTCCTGCGCGCCCTGCTCGCTGAGTGGCTCGCGCGAGTCGAGCGCTCGAGCGACCCGAAACGCGCTTGACCGAGATGAACCGACTGGACCGTTAGGTGCGCGCCCGCAGCGCCATCGCGGTGACATCATCGTTCACCGCGCCTGATCGAGAAGGACAACACGAATGACCACCACTCAGGACTACCAGGCCGCGGAGCAACTCCTCCGCCGACCCGCCCGGCCTGGCGAGCTCGTCATCGGCGACAAGATCAGGCCACAGTGGATCGACGGAGGAGCCCGTTTCTGGTACGCGGTGAGCACCGGAGCCGGTAGGCGGTTCGTGCTGGTCGATCCGGCGGCGGCCACCCGCGAGCCGGCCTTCGACCACGCCCGGCTCGCCGCCACGCTTGCCGCCGCCTCCGGGCAACAAGTCGACCCTGACGTCTTGCCGTTCATCGCCATAGAGCTGGTCGACAACGCCGTAGAGTTCGGCGCATTCGGCGAGTATTGGCGCTGCCGCCTGGACGACTACGCCTGCGAGCGGGCCGAGTTCACGCCGCCGGGCAACCCGCTGGAGGTGCTGTCACCGGACAAGCAGGTCGCGGTGTCCCGGCGGGGGTACGACCTGTGGGCGCGCTCCGTGGCCGACGGTCGGGAATGGGCGTTGACCACCGATGGTGAGCCCGACCACCAATACGGATCAGGCCCGGACAGCACGAGCAACAGCACCCTGCTACGCAAGTTCGGTCTGCCACACCTGCCGCCGGCCGTGGCCTGGTCGCCCGACTCGACCAAGGTGCTGGCCCATCGGACCGATGAGCGCGGCATCCGGCAGATCCATCTGGTGGAGGCCAGGCCCGCCGACGGCGGCGCGCCCCTTCTCCATACTCAGCGGTACGCCTACCCGGGTGACATGAACCTGCCCCACGCCGAGTTGGTTGTGCTGGACGTCGCCGAGGGCACGGTAGCCCGCGCGCAGGCGGAGCCGCTGCTGATGCCCCAGTTTTCGCCGATCATGATGAACTGGGCTTGGTGGGCGGAGGACAGCTCGGCGGTGTACTACCTCAGCCAGCCCCGCGACCTGCGCACGCTCACCCTGCACCGGCTGGAACCAGGCACCGGCGAGGTCACCACTGTGCTCCGCGAGACCGGGGCCACCCGCGTGGAGCCCAACCAGTGGCCGACCCAGCCGCCGATCGTGAGGGTGCTGGCCGACGAGGTGCTGTGGTACTCCCAGCGAGACGGCTGGGGCCACCTGTATCGGTACGACCTGCACAGCGGCGCGCTGCTTGGGCAGGTCACCGCCGGGCAGTGGGCGGTGCGGCAGATCCTGCAGGTCGACGAGGCCGAGCGGGTGGTGTACTTCACTGCCTCCGGGTTGGTTGAAGAGGATCCGTACCGGCGCACGGTGTGCCGGGTCGGTTTGGACGGCTCCGGTTTCGCGAAGATCACGGACGACGAGCTGGACCACATCGTCACCATGCCGGACAACCACACGTACTTCATCGACTCCGCGTCCACTGTCGACACTCCACCCGTGTCCTGCGTCCGTGACTGGGCCGGGCGGGTCCTAATCGAGCTGGAGCGCGCCGACATCACCAAGCTCACCGCCACCGGCTGGACACCGCCGGAACGGTTCGGTGTCAAGGCGGCCGACGGGGTGACGGATATCTACGGTCTGCTGTACCGGCCGAGGGGGTTTGATCCCGGGCAGCGCTACCCGGTGGTGGACACCGTCTATCCCGGCCCGAACGTCACCCGGGTCGAGCCGAGTTTCGACCCTGGCGGGATGGGCCTCGACGCAGAACCCATCGCGGCGCTGGGCTTCGTGGTGGTCGCTGTGGATGGGCGAGGTACGCCAGGGCGGAGCAAGTCCGTCCACGACGCTTCCTATGGCCACTTGGCCGACGCGGGTTGCCTGGCCGATCATGTCGCGGCGCTGCGGCAGCTGGCCCAAACCCGACCGTGGATGGACCTGGACCGGGTGGCCGCGTTCGGCCACTCCGGAGGCGGATTCGCCACCGTGCGGGCAATGCTCGACTTCCCCGAGGTGTACAGGGTCGGGGTCGCACTCTCCGGCTCGCACGACGCCCCCTACTTCAACCCGGGCTTTGTGGAGGCTTACGACGGCGCGGACAACCCCGAGGTCTGGGCCCGCGCCTCCAACGTGGACATCGCAGAGCGGCTACAGGGCAAGCTGCTGCTGATCCACGGCGGCATGGACGACCAAGTCCACCCGTACCACACGGTACGGGTGGCCGACCGGCTCATCGCCGCCGACAAGGACTTCGAGCTTGTCATCGTGCCCGGGGCCGAGCACACGTACATTGATTGCCTGGCCTATGTCCGCAAGCGCTGCTGGGACTTCCTGGTGCGCGAGCTGATGGGTACGCAGCCACCCGCCTACCGCCCCTCCCCCATCGCCATCGACCCCGCGTTGCTCGGCGAGCTGTTCGCCTGAGCGCAACACCACAGCCGGCGGATGCTGGCTGAGCGCAAGAAAAGCACTGCATCCGTTCTATCGTCGGTGAGATGCAGGCGTCAGACGTCTCGCGTGCGGTGGCTGCGGCCATGTCGATCGCCTCATCACTTGACCTCACAGCCGATGACGCGGTCGTGCTTCACAACTCGAACAAGCTCACTCTGCGTGTGCTGCCTTGTGACGTCCTGGCCCGAGTCGCACCTATAGCGCATCAAGGAGCGGAGTTCGAAATCGAGCTTGCACAGCGGCTCGCGGAATCCGGGTGCCCTGTGGCTGCTCTTGAGCATCGAGTAGAACCACGCGCGTACGAGCGTGATGGCTTCGCGGTCACGCTGTGGACCTACTACGAACCTGTGACACCTGGAGAGGTCTCACCGACCGACTACGCCTATGCACTCGAGCGCCTGCATGCCGGCATGCGCAAGATCGATCTACCGACGCCGCACTTCACGGATCGAGTCGATTCGGCTCAACAGCTCGTGGCGAGTCACGACCGCACTCCGGAGCTCGCCGACGCGGACCGGGCGCTGCTTGGCGGCACATTACGAAATCTGAGGCGAGTGATCGGTGAGCGAGGCGGGGAGCAGTTACTGCACGGCGAGCCACACCCGGGAAACATGCTCACCACAAAGAACGGGCTGCTGTTCATAGACCTCGAAACGTGTTGCCGCGGACCTGTCGAATTCGACCTCGCCCACGCGCCTGAAGAAGTCAGCGAACACTACCCGGGTCTCGATCATGACTTGCTGCGCGAGTGCCGGATCCTCGTGCTGGCCATGATCACAACGTGGCGCTGGGAACTAGGCGACCAACTTCCAAACGGGCGGCTACTGGGCACCGAATGGCTCAGCCAGATTCGAGCTGAGCTCGAAGGCAAAGGCCTGGATATGCATGGCTGATCCCGGCGGCTTAAGCCCTCGGACGGCGGTATCAGTCCGACTCATCGCGTGCGCCGGTAGCGCTCGTAGATCACCCGCGAGCCGAACGTCCTCGTCTCGATCAGGTCCAGCGGGACGTTGTCGGTGACCGGAGGCAGGAACGGTTTGCCGCCACCGATAACCACCGGATACCGGAACATGCGTAGCTCGTCGACGAGGCCGAGCTCGATCGCCGCCGCGGCCAGGCCGGCGCCGCCGATCGAGACATCCTTGTCAGTCGCGTCGAGCGCCGCGGCGATCTCCTCGGCCGCCGACGCCTCGGCGAGTCGGGCGTTGCCCTGAACGCTGTCGAGCGTACGGCTGAAGACGACCTTCGGCATCGCGCACCAGACATCGGCGAACACGGACCTGGCCTCGTTGTCACGTAAGGACTGATCCGTCTCCCAGACCAGCATCGTCTCGTAGAGCCTGCGGCCGAGCAGATATCCGCCGAGCTCGCCTACCTGCGCGAGGTGAAAGCGAAACAGCTCGTCGCTAGGGGCCGTCCACCCGAACCCGCCCTCGCGGTCGGCGATAAAGCCGTCCACCGAGACGCTCATCGAGTAGATCAGCATGGCTTCAAACTCCTCGCACCGCAGCGACCAGCGATGATCGCACTGGCCTTCACCATTGAGCATGACATCGGGTTCTACCTTCTGGAGTCTGCACTGCCACTGGCCAGTGACCGATCGCGAGAACAACATCATCGTCGTGGTCGGTCCAAGCGATCCTAAGGCCACGGCCGGCCACACTGAGACCCCAGAACCGACATTCTGCGGTCCCGGTGGCGACCTTTTATCATGCATCAGCTGGCAGTACTAGTGTCCCAAGCGCTCCTTGCGTGCGCCTCGGTCAGAGCGCTGTGACAATCTCGGCGCGCGGTCGTGTCGTCGAGTACGACGAGGCCGGCGGTGACATCGTCGAGCCTCGGTCGCTGTGTCCGGTACTTGCGCGCCCAGCCCGCGGACGATAACAGCGGAGAGTAGTTGGAGGCCGGCGCTGGCCTTTCAGCCGATGCCCCCCGCCACCTGCGAAACTTGTCGCCGTGGCTGAAGCCTTGCCCCAGGGTCGGGTGTTCGCGTTCCTGGGCGGTCGCCCGGGGGAGGAACGCCTGGCCTTCTGGATGGTGGTCCTCTTCGCCTTCACCCAGGCGAGCCAGGGGCTGGGAGCGATTGCGGCCGACACCCTGTTCTTCCTCCGGTTCGGCGTGGAGTCGCTGCCACTGATGATCCTGCTGTCGGGGCCCGTCGTGATGGTCGCGAGTCTCCTCTACACCGGAGGTCTCGCCCGGGTGGGAGCCCGTCGCTGGCTGTCGTGGGTTCTGTTCGGGTTCGCCGGGCTGCTGGCTATCGAAAGGCTGCTGATCTCGGTGGATCTCCCTGGCATCTACCCGGTGGTGTGGCTAGGTGGGCAGGTGGTCATCCTCGTGAGCTTCACTCTGATGTGGAACGCGGCCGCGGCGGCCTGCACCACTCGGCAAGCCAAACGTCTGTATCCGTTATTCGCATCGGCCGGGATCGTCGGTGGAGTGGTCGGCAATGTGCTCACCGGACCACTCGCCCTCCTTCTCGGAACCGAGAATCTCCTGGTCGTCCAGGCCTTGCTGCTGGTGGCCGGCGGCTTCACCGCGTTGACCGTGGGGCACCGTTTCTTCCGCGACGATACTCAAGAGCCAGAACGGTCGGCCATATCCGGCCTCCGAGCCGGTCTCGACCTGACTCGCCGAACACCACTCCTCCGTCTCATGACCTGGGCCGCCGTGTTGATATCGGCCCTCTTCTTCCTGATGGTGTTCCCATTCGCCGAGATCGTGACCCTGTCCTTCCCAACTGAGGTGGAGATGGCGAACTTTCTAGGACTCTTTTCTGCCTTGTCTACCGCAGCCACGTTTCTTGTGTCGCTGCTGGGAGTCAACCGCCTGTTCGCCAGGCTCGGAGTGGTGTTGACACTCCTGATCCTGCCTGTGGTCTATTCGGTCGGCTTCGCAACCTGGTTGGCATCGTTCGGATTGGCGACCGCCGTCCCGGTGCGCGGCTCACAGTGGATCGCGGTCAACGCCATTGGCTCGACCGCTTGGAGCGCTCTGTTCAACGTCATCCCCGGTCGGCGACGCGGCGAGGTCATGGCTTTCATGTCCGCGGTACCCACCCAGTTGGGGACGACGGCGGCAGGCGCGCTGCTCATCGCCGGGTCGGAGCTCTCGGCCGCCCAGATCAGCGCCATCGGCTTGGCGCTGGCTGTGGGGCTCCTGCTACTCGTGCTGAGGATGCGCTCCGGCTACTCTGCGGCGCTGGTCGACGCGGTTCGAGACGGCAACCTCGAGGTCTTCGCCCTCCCGCATGCTGGGCCGCAGAAGCCGCTGCTCGACGCCGACACCCAGCGCGCACTCACCGGTGAATTGAACGCTCCGGAGCCCGGGGCACGGGCGGTAGCCGTCTCGCTGCTCGGTCACCTGGGGAACGGAGTCCAGGCAGATCTCATCGTCGGGGCGTTGCACGACACCGACTGGAGGGTCAGGCTCGCCGCCCTCCAGGCCCTGTTCGACCAGGGACACCCGGAGGCGACCGGCGCCGCGATCACCATGCTTGGAGACTCGGCGCCACAGGTCCGTTCTCTGGCAGCTCGGTCCATCTCACGGCTTGGCACCAACCATGCCGAATCTCTGGCCGCAATCCTGGAGGATCCCGACCCCGGTGTCAGAGCTGTCGCAGCGACCGGTGTGGGTGGGATCAGGGCCCAGAAGACGCTGGAACGGATGCTCGAGTCCGACAGCCCAGTGGATCAAGAAGCAGCGCTCCGAGCGTTGGCGAGTCGCCCCGATCTCACGGGGCGGGATCTGACCCGATTCGCCGGGCACCCGGACCGACGCGTCCGCGCTGCCGCTGCCGCGGCGCTGACGCCGCTACCCAGCTCGGGCCCGGTGCTACGTGACCTGCTCGATGACGGCTCGGTCATCGGGCGGCGGGCGTCGGCCGCCGGTCTCGCCCGGCGCGCCGATGGGCCGGGCATCCTCATGGATGTGCTGGCAAACGGATCGGTTCGCGCCACAGAGGCGGCCCTACAGTCGCTGGCTGACACCGGGCAAACCGGTGAAGGTCTGACGAAATGGGCGTCCCAGGAAGTCGCCCGCGCCGCCCACCTCCGCCGGCACCGGCTCGCGTTGGCCACCAACGACCTCTCCCCCACGCGCACGTTCCTCGCGAGTCTCCTGGCTTCGCGCCAGGAGCGCTTGTCACGTTGGGCGCTGCTGGCTACGACCACACCGGAGACGGCGGACACGATGACGGTGGTCGGAAGGGGCTTGCGCTCGGCGGATCAAGAGACCAGAGCACAAGCGGTGGAGGCGCTGGAATCCGTTGGAGTACATGCGGTCACCCGTTCTCTCATTCCACTTCTCGAGGACACCGGCCACGGCGCTCTGCCGGATTCTCGGACGTCGCTTCGCGAGATGTCGGAGGACCACGATGATTGGATCCGTGCACTGGCGGTACGCTGCATCAGCGAGGAGCTCATCGACGACCTCGGGCATCTCCGAGGGCTGGCGGATGCCGATCAGTCGGGCCTTGTCCAATCGGCGATCGCACGATGGGAGGTCATCGGGGTGCAGGAGACCGAGACACTCGACACAGTGGATCGGGTCGTAGCACTTCAGCGGGTGCCGATGTTCGCCGGGATCGACCCCGAAGATCTCGAGCGGATCGCCACTCTCTTCACCGAACGTCGTTATGACACCGGCGAGCTCATCTTCGCCTGGGGCGCAGAGGGCGACGAGATGTTGATCATTGTCGAGGGCGAAGTGACAGTGAGCCGCCCCGAAGAGGGCTCCGGAGGACTTATCCGAACCGTCCGGTCGGGCGATTACGTCGGGGAGCTTTCGCTGCTACGCGGCCAACCGCGCACCGCCGATGTGACCGCCGGCCCCGAGGGCGTCCGCGGGCTGATTCTGAGGGGAGCCGAGCTACACGCCATATTGGAGGAGCGGCCAGAAGTGGCGATGGCCATGCTCGCGACTCTGGCGGAACGGCTGGGCACCGATTGGGACCGGTGATCCGTCCGAGCCCGGGCGTTGACGCCGGTGGCGACCGAGGTATGGACGTTCACCCGGCCGCCTTCGCGGACTTTCGTCGTCCACGCATCGCTCGGGCGGTCCCCAGGTCCGAGGACAAGTCGTGCCCACGGTCCTCCAGCGCGTTGGACGGCCCGCCGTCGAGGACGACGGTTCCGTGGGCGAGCAGCTCAGTATGACATCGTCGGTGGTCGGGATGCGGTGGCCTCAGTCTCGCAGGGCGTCGCCGTACACTCAGCGCATGCCCGGCCTGCAGCACACCGTCACCATCGCGGCCCCGCCCGAGCGGGTCTGGGCGGTGGTCATCGACGTCGAGCGCTGGCCCGAGCGGATCCCGACGGTCGAAACCGCGGAGCGTCTCGACGCCGGACCGCTGATCGTCGGCTCGCGGACCCGGTTGCAGCAGCCCCGGCTGCCCACAGCGGTGTGGACGGTCACCGAGCTGGCCGACGGGTCGTCATACACCTGGGAGTCGAGCTCGCCCGGCGTCACCATCACCGCCGCGCACGTCGTCGAGCCGCACCCCGACGGGAGCCGGCTCACCCTCGCCCTGACCGTGTCTGGTCCGCTGTCCGGGATCGGCTGGCTGCTGACGCGGTCGCTGACCAAGCGGTACGTCGAGACGGAGGCCGCCTCGATCAAGAGGGCCGCCGAGACTTCGACCACGTAGACAACGGGTCAGTCGGACGAGCGACTTTGCCGTTCGCGGTGGGCTGCCCGTCGCCTGGCGTTGGTCTATCCGAGCAGTTGAACATCGGAGTGGGCGACACGTGCTAACTCTTCTTTTCCGGTAGGTCTGGCAGCGACTGGTTCTCTGGTTGGGAGAGGAGGGCTCGAGCCAGGGATGGGTGGGTGACCAGGCTTTTGATGAAGCCGCCGCGAATCGCTGCCTGGACGGCTGGACTTCTGGCGATGCTGTAGGCGAGGCCGATGACTTCGGGCATTGCGCGTAATTGTGCTGCGTTAACGCCGATCATTCGTTCGGTTAAATCCGACTCGGCTGGGTGCCCGTCGGCGTCGATGAGGACTCCAGCGATCTCGCCACAGACGCCGCGCTGGTGCAGCTGACGCTGAAGCTTCTTGTCGGTGACGTCGTAGACAGTTGACTCACCGGGGGCCCAGAGGCCGACGCCGACGACGGCTTTGGTAACCGAACTGAAACGCCCGAATGTCCGCGCGACTTCGGGCTGCTTGCGGAGGGCGCGTGCGGTCGCTGGGTCGGGTACGACCGTGGGGGCGTAGAAGAAGTGGGCGGCTCCACCGGAGATGCGGGCGGCCTGGCGGACTAGGTCCACAGAGCTGTCGGCCGTGTCGGGCTGGACTAAGGCCCCGGTGAGTTGGACGACGGGGATAGTGGGCAGTCGGTTGAGTGCGTTGGTCATGGCGCTGACTGAGCGGGACCAGGCCAGGCCCAGGACATCGTCAGCTGTGATGATCTCACTTAGGAGTTCCGCTGCCGCATTGCCCAGACGCTCTCGCAGGGTGGTCGGGTTGTCGTCCGGGGTGTCGACTACTACGGCGTGGTGTAGATCGTAGGCGTCCTGCAGTCGTGCAGACAGGTCGACGTCGATCATGTCGGGGTCTGCGATCTCTATGTGCACCAGGCCGCTGTCTCGGGCGGTTTCGAGCAGGCGGGCTACTTTGAACCGGCTCATGCCGAGCTCCCCGGCGATCTCTACCTTGGATTTGCCCTCGAGGTAGTAGCGGCGGGCGACCGAGGCGATCAGGATCAGCTGTGTTGGGCTGCTCGTTAGATCCATCCGCTGTCCTTGCTCGTTTGAGCGATCGCTTTACCCAATTGTTGCATGAGCCTTGACACGAATCACAGCCACTCACAGAATCATACGAGCACGGCATTTACTCATATGTGCATCTCTCGATTGACCGCCAGCATCCGCCTACCGATCAGGGAGCGTCATGGCAACGATGAGCCGCTGCGCCTTCGTCGGCGAGGGCGGGCAGAATACCTTCGCCGTCTCGGAGCTGTTGATCCACAAGCAGATCACCCTGTACCGCTCCTGGGTCACCTCACGGCGTCGCCTGGAAGAACTGCTCGAGCACCTCGTGCGCTGGAACCTTCACCCGGATCGCGTCGCCGACCAAGGCGCCGCCGGCAAAGTCTGCATCGTCTCCGACTGATCCTCGACAGGAACGGCTGCAAGCTGATGCACAGATATCAGATATGCGTTGCGCTCGATGAACGTTTTGGGCCTAACGACGTCAGCCTTGACGCCCGCACTGATCAGCAGCATCCCCTCCTCAAGCACGAGATGCGGATCGCCACAAGTCCCAACGGCCGCGCAGTGCTCGAACTCACTTTCACAGCCGTCGATCTGTGGACCGCCGTCCTCACCGGCATGGCCTTGGTTCGGCAAAGCGGATACGTACCAGTCGCGGTCCAGGCCAGAGCAACGACGAGAAGATCCCGTACGGAGCGGCTGTCACAAACGGCGCACGTCAACGACCGACATCCCGGTGAGTTTGATGACTAGCGCTGGATATCGTGACCTCTCCAGATTCGGGAAACTCCTAACCGAATCACACGCAAGCTTGCGCGACGACTACCAAGTAAGCGTTCCGGAGCTCCACACCTTGATACGCAATGCGCAGGAGACTCCCGGTGTCCTCGGCGCCCGGCTGACGCGCCGGCCTCGGAGGCTGCGCGGTGGCCGTGATCACAGCCGACGGCTGTGCGGGACATGCGTTCGTCGCCTCCAGCGGCAATGGACCGAAGGTCCTGTGGCGGTCCGAAGGCGGACGAGAGCAGACTCGGACACATAGCTAGACCATCGCAACGCCGCGAGTCCGACCGAGGACACAGATGCCGTTGGTGGCTGGGGTTGATTCATCAACTCAATCGTGCAAGGTCGTGATACTCGACCTGGAGACCGGAGCGCTGGT
>Ga0081455_10007614_pt1 | contig 11383 bp, 15 predicted proteins | sample TabmetS3T2R1_FD_70207 | JGI IMG/M metagenome (GOLD analysis project Ga0081455, IMG submission 70207) | Tabebuia heterophylla rhizosphere microbial communities from the University of Puerto Rico - S3T2R1 | ecosystem: Host-associated > Plants > Roots > Rhizosphere ...
GTCTGGCTCGGCCAATGCGGCCAAAGCCAGGCAGCTTGATTGCCAGCCCCAGGGGGGCGAGACCAACCGTCAGGACGAGGATATTGTCATGGCTCGGCCTGGGCCTGCTCCAGCACCTGGCGAGCCTGCTCTTCAGAGAGTCGGCTCATCTTGGTGGTCAGTTTCTCTAGTTCTTCTGGGCTCACTTCGGCGTCGAGCCAGGCATCCAGCACGGATTTCCTCAGCCGCCAGCGCCCATCGACTTGTTCTCCGGCAATTTCCCCAGAGGCGAGCAATTCGTAGATCGCTTCCACTTTCAAGCCAGTATAATCGGCTGCCTGCCAGGGAGAGAAAAACATTTCACGTGATCGCATGGAGCCTCCTTTAGATACCGACTTGTTGGCGAATGGCACGCTGCACGCGTTCGGACATCTCTCGATCCCCCCAAAAGCCGATGCGCACACTGACGCTCGTGCTATGATCCCCGCTGGGTTCGAGGTACACCTGCACTTTGGTACCATCAGGGCGGCGCGCTTGAATCTCGCCGCCGAGTCCGTCGACACGTTGCCGGTCAATGTGTAATTGTAAGCCTTCAACAGCGGCAAGCGCCCTGGGCCAGACGTCTGCCAGAGGCACACCATAGATGACTTCCAGCTCTCGCGCGAAATAGTAGTACGTGCCAGCCGTGACGTTCGGACCGCCGCCCACCCCGGTGGTGACACAGCCACTGATACTGACGAGTAGACTCATTCCTAAGAGGGCAGAGAGATATCGACGCATGTCTCCTCCTGGCAAAAATTATATAGGCCAGGTCGTCTCGTGATACGCCTGGTCCCAGAACAAAAACTCGTAGCGGCAACTGTGCGTAAAGTGATCGGTCATGTGTTGGCGCTCCTGCTCCGATGCCTGTGCAGCCAGACGATCGATGAGCGCCAGTTGCTGTTCGACGTGCGTCCCGAAGGCGGGGTTGGCGTATGCCTGGATCCAGGTGGCATAGATAGGGTCATCGGGGATTGTCTGATTGAGACGTTTCCCCACTTCCCAGTAAATCCAATAACAGGGTAAGACTGCAGCCACCGTCTCACCCAGCGTGCCACTATGGGCCACCGCGAGCAGATGCCGCGTATACGCCCGCGTCACTGGCGCCGCTGGCGTAGCTTCCAGCTCCGCCACTGTCAAGCCCAACTGCAGCGCAAAGTTACTGTGAAACGTGCGCTCGACCTGCACCACCGTGGCTGCATGTTCGGCGAACATCGCCAGCGTTTCCAGATTGTCAGCCTTGGCACCTCCCAGGCACAGGACTCTAGCAAAGTCTTTGAGATAGAGATAATCTTGCCGGATAAAGAACTCAAACGCCGCACGCGCCAGGGTGCCCTGACCAACTTCCTGCACGAATGGATGGAAATAGATCGACTGCCAGATCGTGTCCGTCTGCTGGCGTATCTGCCCATGAAACTGTGGAACACTCATAGACCTCCTCCTCCGCGAGGGGGCTGACCGACGGCAAAGCCGTAGAGCGATTGTATCACACCTTGGGGGCCCTCACCCCCCGCGAAAAACCCTCTTCCAGTAGGGAGAGGGGGCGGCACCACAGGCTGAAGATAAGGAGATATATTGCGTTGGACTGGAGGGTATGGTAAGTAGTGGGAAAAGCAGTGGGCGGCGTGGGTGTTTGGAGAGGGTCTGACGATCATGCGAATCGCTTATTTTGATTGTTTTGCCGGGATCAGCGGTGATATGACACTGGGAGCCCTGGTCGATGTCGGAGTGGACCTGGCGTTGCTCCGTGAAGAGCTCACGAAGTTGCCAGTATCAGGCTATAGCCTGGAAGCCAAGGCAGTGAAGCGTGGTGGGTTCCGCGGCACCAAGGTCGATGTCATAGTCGATGAAAAGGCGCAACCACCCCGACGCTATACCGACATTGTTGCGATGATCTCCGACAGCACCCTGGATGCAGCCATAAAAAAGGGCGCTTTAGATATCTTCCGGCGTCTGGGGGATGCAGAAGCGCGCCTGCACGGGGAACCGCTCGAAACGATCCACTTTCATGAAGTAGGGGCGGTCGATTCGATTGTCGACGTGGTTGGAGCTGTGATTGGCCTACACGCCCTACATATTGACATAGTGATGGCGTCCCCCGTCAATGTCGGCCACGGCTCAGTGCGCACGGCGCATGGTCTCCTGCCAGTGCCGGCCCCGGCCACGCTGGAGCTCCTGAAAGGCTATCCGACTTATGCCGGCATTCTGCGCAAGGAAATGACCACGCCCACCGGGGCCGCTATCATCACGACACTGGGCAGCCGTTTCGGGCCGCTGCCGTTGATGCAGGTCGAAAGCATAGGCTATGGCGCCGGTGGGAGGAACCCCACAGAGCTGCCCAATCTGCTCCGTCTCATCATTGGCGAACTCGATACACAAGCAGATGTGCTAGCACCCCAGGGCCAGCATGACCACGCGCAGCACCAGCATGCGCATGCTCACCTCCAGCATCACGCCTGAGACGCCACTGTCCTGAGTCCTCAGTGCAATGCTGGCATAACCTGGTCGGCAAACAAGTGGAGGGAACGCTCGGCGTCGGCTGCTCAACGGCACTGTTGTGTGAGCAAATCAGGTATTGAACCGAATATACCGGTCTTCTTGCCCAGCGTCTTCTTTTGAGTAGCTGACCGCATGGATCTGCTCGCCCGCAGGATTTTTTAATATGATAGTGCCGCCCTTATTGCTGAGTTGTGCTGCGCTACCCGACAAGACCACACCGCGAGACTCGCCGGCCGGTAGAAGCACGCCACGCAGGACTTCGATGTTGTTATTCTTGTCCACAATGCTCCAGCCGGTCAGATCGACCGATGCTGTCGCCGTGTTGCCGATCACAACGACTTCTTTGCCTGGATCCTCCCCCTTGGGGTTGACGAGGGCGCGTTCGATGTACACGGTCGGATGGGTCACGCCACCGCCGCCCCCATCAAGCGAACCACCTGCTGGGATCGGATGGGCCTCCGGTGAGCGGTGACCGGTAGCGTTGTCCGTTGGCAGCCACTGAGTCTCAAACCTGATAAAGAGTCCGACGTACCGGGTTCCAAATTTCAACACTAAGCCGCCATCTTGGAACACGCCATTATCCTTGGCGAAGGGGCCTGGATTCTGATTACCCTGGTTCATATGTATATCATGGATCCCCTGGACAGTGTGAAACTCGCGGTCGATAGGTCGGGGGGCGGGTTGTTGACCAGGCTCTGGAAATTTGGCTCCAAAGATAAACAGTTCACCGTCCTGATCTCGCAGTTGCTTCAGATACGTGATTAAGACATCTTGCAGATCATCGTTGGCTCCCGGGCCAGTCGAGGGGACCGCCACGCCGGTTGGCCAGTCGAACAGCGGAGCCCGAAAGTAGTCCAAGGCAGAAGAAGCGGAGCGTGAAGCTGGCGGGAGGAGTGTGAGCCCGGCCGTGACTTGTGGAAGTGCAGCCAGGAGCGGATGGTTCTGGAGCGGGTCTGCCCGGTGAAAGATTACGTGTGAATGATCCCCGGATAAGACATTGACTGGTACTCGCCACGCCTGGTTATGCCCATCGACCACGCGAATCTGCAGATGCGGCGTGCTAAGGTCATCTTCACGCTTGAAGATGTCGACCCGTCCTCGCAAAACCCCGTAATGTAGCGCCATGGGTACCCTCCTTCGTGTGATGATCGCCATGCAATCTTACCGAAGACGCTGAGTGCACCAAAATATGCATAGCGCTCGACCTTCGTTGCGGCTCTAATGACCTCCTGGGTCAGGAGCCACAAAACTCAAAATCGAGCCCTGTGAGTTCCTATGCGTCACTTTCCCCCATACATGTACTGGGTTTTAGTGATTGCCTCTGGTCTCGTCCAGTCCTGATATTGCAATCCCTCGAAGAATCGTCTGGCGGCAGACGCCACTTCCAAAGAAAAAGTCTCCTTCTCGTCTGTGTATCGAAAAGAGAACTCCGCGGTGAGGATGCGGCCTTTTTTGCCTTTCGACCAGAGGATCAACGCCATAGATGCGGGCATGGAAGAAGAGCGGCCACGTCCACCAGGAAAGTGGACGGTCGGCCCCGTAAAGACCCGCTCAAGGACTTTCAGGGCATGGACCGGGGCTAGCGCCGTCTCGGGCGGACACGGCGCCCTGTCTCGGCGTATGGTGAGAAGCCCAGGAAAGAGTTTGGCTGCCACCGCTAACGTTTCGGGATATTTCTTTCCAGCCAGTTTCGCATGCTCGTCGAGGCTGACCGTCATAGAATGTGAGAAGCGACTGATAAACGGGACGCCTATATCCTCCTCGAATTTGAAGTCGTGTTGCAGTTTTGGTCCTGGCTTGAGATCCCTACCTGCGGCTACGTACCGATCTTCCGTACGGCATTTGAGCGTGTACTCGGTCGCGCCGCTCTTTCGCTTCACGCGTTGTCGCAAGAGCAGCCCGTTCTGACGGAGTGTGCAATCCGGTGTGTCGAGGAAAAGGATGGTGCGTTCCTTGGGGTCCGTGGCGTCAAAGTGCCCAGCGCACTCGAGGTCGAGCGATCGCGCCAAGTTTCCGATGTCATCAACGATATCAGACAGGGCGGCGTCTAGATCGGCAAACAAAGCACTGTCAACAATGACCTTATATTCGCGGGATGTCACACGCATAGCCCTAACCTCCTGGGGTCTGTGACAGCTGCAACGGCTTGGTCTTGGGAAGCGAGCATACCCCCTCATGGTCCAAAGCACAAGGGCATCGTGCGGCGGCTCTCGCACAACCTGCCGCCTTGCCTCGCCTGCTCGTCTGGACTATGATGCTGCCAACATACCAAAACGATACCGACAGCACATGCGCTCGCGATGTACGCCATAGGGAGGACAGACATGCGCTATCTCGTGACCGGCGGCACCGGTTTTATTGGGGCCTATGCCGTGCGTGCTTTGCTCGAAGCCGGGCATCAGGTCACCGTCTTCGACTTAATGCCGAATCGTGAGTTTCTGGCTGACGTTCTCGGCGCTCCGCCAGGGGACGATGTGCGCGTGGTGGGTGGGGATGTGACCGATCTGGCCTTCGTGCTCCGCACCATGCGTGAGGCGCAAGCACAGCGCGTGGTGCACCTCGCCGCGACGCTGAGCATCAGTAGTGAGGTGAACCCGCTACGCACCTTGAAGGTGAATTGCGAGGGCACTATCAACGTCTTCGAAGCTGCCCTGGCCCTGGGAGCCACCAAGGTGGTGTGGGCCAGTTCCGTCGCGGTGTTTGGCGGGGCTGGACGTGGCGACGAGATCATTGCCAACAACGCCCATCATGCTCCGTTGGGACTTTATGGGGCAGTCAAATCGATGAACGAAAGCCTGGGACGCCATTATAAACGCCAGCGGGGTCTGGATAACGTTGGATTACGCTTTACGGCGGTGTATGGCTACGGCAAAGCGCTCACCATTCCGCGCGGCACAGGGGTGGATTTCATCACAGAGCTCTTAGAGAAACCGGCCGCTGGTGAGCCTGGCGTGATCAATAATGGCGATGATGTCCCTGACTGGCTGTACGCTGAAGACGTGGCGCGCGCGATCCTGCTGGCGTCTGAGGCGCCGCCCTGCGCGGAAGCTGGGCTGACGATCTGTGGTGAGGCGCGTGCGATGCAGGAAGCAGTAGCGTATGTGCGCCAACTGCTACCACAGGCTGACATCCGTGTGCACCCTGGACGCCAGTCTGGCCATATGCGCTACGATCCTTCCACCACTGAGGCCGTCATTGGCTACAGCCCGCAATTCCCCATGGAACAAGGCTTTCGTCGTACCATCAACATGGTGCGGGCGAAGCGCGGCCTGCCGGTTGTGTAGCCTCTAGCTTGACTTGCTGACTCTGAAGGAGAAGACCCATGGCTGATGCTCTGTCTACGATGCTGGAAACCACGCAGGCCGAACGGCTGGCAACAGGTTTTGGTTTTACCGAAGGGCCCCTGTGGGACCCCACTAATGGCTGTTACTATTTCGTCGATCTGCGTCGCAACCGGCTGCACCGCATTACGCCTGGCAAGGAGCCCGAGGTGGTGCGGGAAAATACCGGCGAAGGCAATGGCACGACGTTTGACTTGCAGGGGCGCATCGTCATGTGTGAGGGCGGCAATCGCCGTATCACGCGTATGCATGCCGATGGGCGCATCGATATACTGATGGACCGGTTTGAGGGCAAACGTCTGAACCGCCCAAACGATGTGGTCTGCAGATCAGATGGCAGCATTTACTTTACCGACCCTGGCCTCCGGGTGCCCCTGGCACAACGGGAACTGCCCTACGCCGGGGTCTATCGCATCGCTCCCAATGGTGCGATTACGATCATCGCCGACTTCGAGTATCCGAATGGTCTAGCGTTCTCGCCCGACGAGCGCCGCCTCTACGTGGCAAATACCCGCTGGGCCGCATACATCCACGTCCTAGACCTCGACGGGCAGGGCAACATGGTGCGCCGGCGCATTTTTGCAGATATGTCCTCGGACGAACCGGATGGTGTGCCTGATGGTATGAAAGTAGATGTGGAAGGCCGTGTCTATTGTACTGGCCCTGGCGGCACCTGGGTCTTCACGCCCGATGGCGCGCATTTAGGAATTATTCGCACGCCAGAAATTCCTGCCAATCTAGCGTTTGGTGGCGCCGACATGCGCACGCTCTTTTTCACCGCGCGCACGTCCGTGTACACGCTGCGCGCCAAGACACCAGGGGTGGTGCATCCCCGGTTCCGGTCCTAGGAAGTGACCTCTTCCTGCCATCCACGCGCTATGACGCAGGGTGGCTATGGGAGAGGCGTTACATCCTCAAGGAGTCGTCGCAAGGCCACGGCACGTATGGTTGGCGCGAGAGGGAAGGTATGCTCACCAGCATGGATCACGTCTAGGCACTCTAACTGCAGATCAGCGAGGGCTGTATGCATCGAGCGCGTCAGGCGCGGGGCGACAGTGCGTTTGCACTCGAATCCCAGACGTCGTTGACCGCGCACAATCAAGAGGTCAAGTTCCGCGCCGCCATGCGTGGCCCAAAAGAAACACTCCTCAGGGCGGGCTCCGAGGTGTGTAATAATCTCGTTGACCACAAATCCCTCCCACGATGCGCCGACTTTAGGATGGCCTTCCAGGTCATCGTACGTCGGCAGGTTTAGCAAGGTATGCAGCACACCACTATCACTAATATAGACCTTTGGTGCCTTGATCTGGCGCTTTCCTACATTGCCAAACCAGGGCGGCAGCTGCCGTACCACTAGGGCGGATGTCAGGATATCGAGGTAGTGTCGGACAGTCGTAGCGGCGATGCCAAAGGCCCGAGCCAGCTCAGCCCCGTTCCAGACCTGCGCATGGTAATGGGCCAGCATCGTCCAAAAACGGCGCAAGGTTTGCGCTGGCACCCGAATGCCGAGTTGGGGCATATCACGTTCGAGAAAAGTCCGCACGAAACCCTGCCGCCATTCAGCGCTTAGCGTATCCGACTCAGCGAGGAATGCCGCGGGAAACCCGCCACGTAGCCAGAGATCAGCTCTGGCTTCTATCCCCACCTCATCAAGTGCAAAGCCTCCCAGCTCGTGGTAATAGATACGACCTGCCAGAGATTCGGAGGATTGGCGTAGCAAGGCTGGGGAAGCACTTCCAAGCACCAGAAACCGCACTGGATTCTGTGGACGATCAGCAAGCACACGGAGCACGGGAAAAAGTTCCGGGCGCCACTGCACTTCGTCAAGCACCACGAGACCTTCCAGCCCTTGCAGCGCCAGCAGAGGGTCTTCCAGCCGTGCCAGATCAGCAGGGTTCTCTAGGTCAAAGACAGTATTAGGGCCGCTAGAGCGCGCCACAAGTTGACGTGCCAGGGTTGTTTTCCCCACCTGGCGGGCGCCGAGTAGCCCCACTATCGGGTAGCGTGTGAGGAGGTCTTCGAGGCGATACAGATGTCGGGAGCGTTCGAGGAACATATGGGCATTTTACCTTGAAAAACGAGTGGTGACCACTCGTTTTTCATGAATTGTGCTTCTACTGCTCTATTACAGGGAACACAACCCGGTCGTCCGCCACACCGTCCTGCGCCACCGCCGGACACTCGAAGACGCCGGCCTGCTGGAAAAGGCCGCCGTCGACATCCATCCCAATCCTCAGCAACCTGCCCACGCCTATACTGGCGTGGGCTTTGCGGGATTGGGTTTGCTCACGAATCTGCCCTTTGATCTGGCGTATCAGGCAGCTGAAGACTTTACTGCCGCCCTTCAGCACCGCACCAGAGCTGCCGGGTTCATGAAGACGCTCTTGCTCCAGCGCATCTGTTCCAGCTTTGCGTCGGGCAAATCGACCGCCGAAACGCTGCTCCGAGGGGAGAGCCTGGAGGATGAAGACGAGATGCCCTTACTCGTCGAACCCCTCAGTGCCCTGACGCCAACCGAGGCCGGCCATCTGCGCACCATTATCGAGGAACTGTCACGCCCCGAAGCCCGTGACCCGAAGCTTGCGGCCGTGACGTATTTCCTGACTGAGCATCGCACGGAAGGCAAGACCTGGCTGGAGCACGGCTGCATCATTTTCAGCCAGTATTACGACACGGCGCAGTGGGTTGCCGCCGAATTGACGCAAGTCCTCCCCAATGAACCTGTAGCTGTGTACGCCGGTGCCGGCAAGAGCAGCATGTTCCGGGGCGACGCGTGTGCATCCGTCGAGTGTGAAGACATCAAGAAGGCGGTCAAGCACCGCGACATTCGCCTCGTCGTCGCCACGGATGCCGCGTGCGAAGGACTCAATCTGCAGACTCTCGGCACGCTCATCAATGTGAACCTGCCATGGAATCCGTCTCGCCTGGAGCAGCGCCTCGGACGCATCAAACGTTTTGGCCAGGCGCGCCGGACAGTGGATATGCTCAACCTCGTCTATCACGATACCCAGGACGAGAAAGTAGACCAGGTGCTGTCTCGCCCGCTTGCGGGACAAGTTCGATATCTTTGGCGGCCTTCCTGATACGATTGAAGACGATTGGATTGAGAGTGTCGAGAAGCTTGAAGCGATGATGGACCAATACATCCACCTCCGCCAGAGGGGTCGAGACGTCTTCGAACTCCGCTACAAGGAAACCATTGACCCCGACAAGAACCGGTGGGAACTGTGCTCTCGCGTGCTGGCGAGAAGAGATGTGGTTGAAAAACTGTCGGAAGCCTGGTAGCGGAGCACACTCAACGCCGTACGGCAGGCGTTTCGACGGGCAGGCCACGTCCGCGCCAGGCAACGAACAATTCAAGATTCACATATTCGTCTGAGCCGAGAGGATAGGGTTCGGACCGCACGGAGGTATTGCACCAGGCGAACATGCGGTGCGTAGAGCCCAGCGTCTGCCAGGTATGGCGATAGATCGGGAAGCCATTAATCTGGCCCTGGCTGATGACATCGCCACGTAGGCGCTGTCCGGCATAGCGGTCGTGGCAGTGAGTACAGGCGAGGTCGAGCTGGCCGCGTCGCTGCTCATATAAAGCCTTGCCGGCTGCGAAGAACGGTTGGGCAGGGCCATCGATGCGGACGTCGATGGGCAGGCCACGGGACTGAAAGGCGACAAAGGTGGTGAGCGCCAGGAGGGCGTCTGACTCGTAGGGGTAGGATGGGGCGTGCATACGCTCGGCGCGGCAGCGGTTGATCTGCTGCTCCAGATTGATGAGCTGGCCCTTCTGTGGATCGAAGTGGGGATAGCGGGTGCGCACGCCCCGCATGCTCGTGGCGGCGTCACCGTGGCAGCCTGCACACGATGTGCCAGCGGTACCGTCTATCTGCTGCCATAACTCGTGACCGCGTTCAACCCACAACAGGCCAGGATTGGCAAAATCGTCGTCCTGGAGCCGCTGGTTTTCTTCCGACAGATAGGTGTAGCCCGAGCGACGCTCTTCAACGCTGTAGCGCCATGATTCCCCAGCACCGGCAATAGCCAGGGCCAGGAGAGCTACACAGACGCAGGCGCTGAGCCTCCACAAGCTGCGGAGGGTCCCCTGCCCTGCCCTGCTCCCCCCCATCCCAACCTTGGCGCGACGGCGTCGGCGCAGGGCCGTCAGGCCCGTTCCCCGCGACGGCGTCGGCGCAGGGCCGCCCTTAATGAGGCGGCCCTGCCCCTGCCAGGGGGGAAGGAGCAGGGAGAGGGCGGGCACGAGTGTCGCTCTACGCCACGGTAATCTCGGCTTCAGTGGCATACACGGTCCCCTCGTCGTCGATCCACTCAAACCGCAGGCGGCCAGACTCGGTGGCGACCGTAAAGAAGGCCAGGTAGGGATTGGCCGCGACGGCGGGATGCCAGTCGGCTTTGAACACCTCTGTGCCGTTATACGTACACGTGAAGGTATGGATAATCTGGCGCGGGATGAGTTTGCCGTAGACATCGCGACGATGGCCCGTTTCCATGGGATGCGAGAGCAGCGTTTTAATTTCGATGATCTCCCCTTGCCTGGCGGTGCTGGGGACACGCACGCGTGGTTCTATCATATACACTCCTTCAATCGCCCCAGACTTCTTCGACGCAGGCGCCGAGCGTCACCAGGATGCTCGCTGCCCCAGACCGGACTGAGCCATCGCTCATCTCCGCCAGGGCGAGTACGGTCTGGGAGCGAGCCAGGCGAATACGCGTGCTGATCTCTGCTTTGCCTGCCCGCACTCCGAAATGATAGGTAGCAGCGACGGGTTCTGGATTCCCTTCGATAAAGACGTGCAGCCGCAATACATAATCATCCGGTGTCATGGGACTGTCGACCGTCACCGTCAGCGGCACCGAATTGCCCGTCTCCGCGATCTTGGGTAAGCGCAGAGTCACGCCATGCGGTTGCGGCTCACGCGTCCCAATGCGGTCGCGCACCGCCTGCTGCACCATCTCCTGCGTGGCCCAGGCGCCAGCGGGCCCGAGCGTCACCAGGACTCCGGCGGCACCGAGCTGTCGTAGCAAGGTGCGCCGGCTGAGCAACGTGTGAGAGAGAGGCATGACACAGTCCTTAGCGCGTCTAAGGTCTCACTAGGTTGAGTTCAATCTTGACGAGCTTGTTACCACTGAATGTCAGGTTGGCTACTTCCTCATTAAGTCCAGTACGAATATAGGTCCAGACGGTAATGCTGGGGTGACCATCTGTACCCACAGAGACGAGTTCTGTGGTGGCCGGCTTCCCGGCTTTGAGTGTCACCTCCCCCTTGCTCATGCCGAGCGTCACCAGGACGGTGGGGTCACTATAGGGACGCCATGAGTTGGGGCTCACGGATCCGGCAGAGGCAGCGGTGATGCACAACCACATGGTGCCGGCCAGCAGTACAACAGTCAACCATCCTCGCATGCCTCTTCTCCCTGCGACGGTGTCGGCAGAGGGCCGCCAGCTTAACGGCGGCCCGTTCCCCGCGTCTGCGACGGCGGAGGGGGCACAGTTTAACGTGCCCCCGTTCCCC
>Ga0081455_10007615_pt1 | contig 11379 bp, 9 predicted proteins | sample TabmetS3T2R1_FD_70207 | JGI IMG/M metagenome (GOLD analysis project Ga0081455, IMG submission 70207) | Tabebuia heterophylla rhizosphere microbial communities from the University of Puerto Rico - S3T2R1 | ecosystem: Host-associated > Plants > Roots > Rhizosphere ...
ACAACGGGATCTGTCCGATCTCGCGCAGGTAAATCTTTATTCCTGTATCGCTATCTTCAGCAGCCATATAACTCTTTTTCATCGTTCATTTGGAGGGATAGCATCGAGAACTTCCCGTACATACTATTCGCCGATGCCTTACCGATCACTCGTTCTAGCATCGCAGCAAGTATTTAACAAGGTTAAATATTCGAACTTGTGACATCGATTGGACGCGCGTCGTTCAATCTTTTTTATAGCGGATTTACTGGCCAGTAAATAAGAGATTGTCCGATCCATCTTCATGATATTTGACAATGCTCCACGACATCCGTTGCATCTCACTTTGGGAGGATATTTGGCGCTTTTCCGCTCAGCGATTTTCTGCAACCTTCCTGCTGATGCTGGCGAAAATCTACTCCGCCGCAGTTTACGGCGTGGATGCCTACGAAGTGGAAATCGAGGTAAACGGCGCCGGCGGTGATCCGGTCATTGTAATCGTCGGGCTTCCAGACGCAGCGGTGAAAGAGAGCCGCGACCGGGTCACGACAGCCATTTCGAACAGTGGTTACTACTGGCCGCGCGGCCGAACCACAATAAATCTCGCGCCCGCAGATACTAAAAAGGAAGGACCGAGTTTCGACTTGCCGATTGCGCTTGGAATGATCGCAGTCACTGAGGAACTCGACAGTTCGCCGTTCGAAAATTTTAGTTTTGTTGGCGAATTGGCGCTCGACGGTTCCGTTCGCCCCGTGAAAGGCGTGCTGCCGGTCGCGCTCGAGGCGCGACGCCGCGGCAAGCGCGCGTTGTTCGTGCCGGAATCAAACGCGCTTGAGGCTGCGATGGTCGACAAGATCGACATATATGGCGTGCAAAATTTGCGGCAAACGTTCGGCTTTTTGCGTGGCGAGACTGCGCTTCTGCCTACACGTGCTGATCTCAGCCAATTCTTCGCCGCGCACCAAAGCTACGACGTCGATTTCAGCGACGTGAAAGGCCAGGGCCACGTCAAGCGCGCGATCGAGGTGGCTGTCGCCGGCGGCCACAACGCCCTGATGATTGGTCCGCCGGGGTCAGGCAAATCAATGCTGGCCAAACGGATCCCAACGATCATTCCGCCGCTCACGCTGGATGAGGCGATTGAGACGACCAAGATTCACAGCATTGCTGGTCTGCTCGACGATGAACAGTCCTTTGTATCGAAGCGACCTTTCCGACCGCCGCATCACACCATCAGTGACATCGGTCTGCTCGGCGGCGGCGCCTTTCCAAACCCGGGCGAAGTAAGCCTTGCGCATAATGGAGTTCTTTTTCTGGATGAGTTGCCGGAGTTCAAACGATCGGCATTGGAAGTAATGCGCCAACCGCTTGAGGATGGGAAAGTTACTGTCTCGCGCGCAGCAGGCAGCGTCACGTTTCCCTCCGAGTTCATGCTCGTAGCGGCGATGAATCCCTGCCCGTGCGGTTACTTCGGCGATCTAAAACGCGAATGCCGCTGCGGCCCCATCCAGGTTCAGCGCTATCGTCAACGGATCTCAGGCCCGCTGCTCGATCGAATCGATCTGCACATCGAAGTGCCTGCCGTGGAATATCACGATGTAGCCAGTGAACGCGCTGAAGAAACTTCCGCTGCCATTCGCGAGCGCATTGTGCGAGCGCGGGAACGCCAGCAGGAACGGTTTTGCGACGATGGAAAAGTAAACTGTAACGCTCGCATGGCAACGCGTCAGTTGAAACAGCACTGCAAGCTGAGCCAGGAGTCGCAGCAATTGATCCGCGTGGCCATGAGCGAACTGAACCTGAGCGCGCGCGCCTACGATCGTATCCTTAAAGTGTCTCGCACCATCGCTGATCTCGACGGAAAAGCGGAGATCGCGCCAGAGCACGTGAGCGAAGCCATCCAATATCGTACCTTCGATCGCACGCTCTGGGTGTGATTCGCGGGTGCGCTCCATCCTGATAGAATCTCGCCGTGCGACTAGCCGCTTCGAAGTGGCACAAGCTTTGCCCAAAGATTGCTGCGTTGTTGATGTTACTCAACGGCTGCGGCGGCGCGGACAACGGTGTGCTCGAAGAGGTTGTCGAACAGGCTTACCCGTTAAGCCCTAGCGCGAACATAAGTATTTACAACCAGGACGGCGCGATCCTGGTTTATGGTTCAGATGCTAACGAGGTGCGCGTGCGATCGCTGAAAAAAGCATACAGTCACGAGCGATTAAACCAGATCGCGATTGATGTCTCCGAAAGTCCAACTGGCGTTTCAGTCACCGTAAAGGTTCCTCCTCGGCCAAAGTGGAGCTTATGGGATCATTCAGGGACAGTCGATTGCACCATTGTTGTCCCGGCAAGGGCCAGCATTTCCGCACTGGATTTGAATGCGGGCGAGGTTCTCCTGGACAGTATGCGCGGCCGAGAAGTACGCGCACGGCTTGGCGACGGCCGGATTTCCGCCCGGAACTGTTTCACGAACCTCGATCTTACAATGAACCGCGGCACGCTTAATCTCGCGTACGATTGGTGGGAGCAGGAAAAATTTTCGATGCAGGTAAACGTCGGACAGGGAAACGCGTCGCTGTTTTTGCCAACCGATGCAGGCTTCCACGTCCTCGCCCGTGCTGGGCATGGGAAAATCGCAAATGATTTCAAAAATTTCCCGTTGACCGCGGATTCCTCTTCACCCGAGATGAAAATCGATCAGATAATCAACGCAGGGGGCCTGGCGACAATTCAGATCCGAGTCGACAAAGGTAACATTAGAATCGCGGAGGCCAATCCGTAGAACGAACGTCATTCCGAGCGAGGTCGAGGCGAGGCCAGGCTTTCCATCCGTAGCTGTGCTTACAGGTAACTCGTCGGGATGTCTCGACGTCGCTCGACATGACGACATCCATCAGCGGATTTGAAATTTGAAACCTGAAATCCGAAACTCAACGCCATGCCTTCGTTCGACATCGTCTCAGAGGTGGACAAACAGGAAATCGACAACGCGCTCAATCAGGCGCGCAAGGAGCTTGCTACCCGATTTGATTTGAAAGACGCGAAAACCGAAATCATTCCTGAACAGGACAAGATTATTTTGGTCGCCGATGATGGCGCGCATTTGAAGGCGCTGCGAGAAATCGTCATCGGCAAACTCTCCAGGCGCGGCGTGGATTTGCGGAATGTCGAGCAGGAAGAACCTGCGATCTCATCCGTGGGCCATGCACGGCAGGAATTGAAGATCAAGCAAGGCCTGGAAGGGAACAAAGCCAAGGAAATTATCCAGGCGATCAAGTCTCAGGGATTCAAAGTGCAGAGCCAATTGCAAGACCGGCAAATTCGCGTTACTGGAAAAAAGAAAGACGAGTTACAGACCGTTATTCAATTCCTGCACAGTCGGGATTTCGGTGTGGCGACAAACTTCAAGAATTTCAGGGACTGAACGCTTGCGGTGAACTGCAGCGATTGGTTAGGCCTATTGCGTGGCACGCTGGCTGTCACCGAGCAGGTCGTCGGCTAGAGCGAGTGATTAGGGCTGCGGAAGTGAGTACACATACGACAGCGAGTCGCCGCGCGGAGTGATGAAATCTTGAAGCTGCCAGCACTCGTGTTCTCGCTTGCGCAATACCAAGTGCACCGTGTGCCGTTCGGGCGGTTGCTTGGAGTCAAGCACGAAGGGATATGACATGGAGACAATTGCCGTATCCGGCGACTCCGTTTCGACGGAGAAGCGAACGGGCTTGCCGATTTCGCCGTCCTGGCCTCCAAGCCAGGGGTCGTAATCCAGATGCCCGATCTCTCCCTTCGAATATTCCCATTCCCTCTTGAGAAGCGCTCCGAGCTCCGAGGTGGCGAGCTGCAAGACACGATCTGAAGGCTCGGCATAAAAGGAATAGTGCTCGGCGTAGAAGGCGCGTACCCAATCTGCAGCTTTCGGGCAATCAGCAGCAATTGGGCCCGCGCTGATTAGTGCTAATACGGCCAAGACTACCTTCATACAGGGCCCTAACTACAATTAGACGAAAATTCATAATAAAAAGGCGAACATTTCTTCGTTTAATCCGCATTTGTTGGATTCAAACCAAGCGCCGCCAGCATGCGGCCCGTTCTCCCTTTCTCAGCGCGGTAAGAATAGTAGCGGGCCAGATCACAGGCAGTGCAGACGCCGGAGTCGTGAATTTCTTGAACGCGGAGCGCGCGACATTGCCGGATGATGTCGGCGGCGAAATCGACTTCGTAGTGGGGCGGGCGAATACAGGGGCAGAGTTGCACAACCATGTTCGCTGGATCGGAGCCGAAGCGTTCGATCATCTGGGTGATCGCATTCGTGACGACACCGAGTTCAGTGCCTTTGCGTCCGGAATGCACAAGGCCAATCGCAGGTGTTTCTGGGTCTACGATGTAAATCGCGCAACAATCGGCGACGTAAATACCGAGCGCGATGCCACGTTGATTGGTGATGATGCCATCGCAGCTGGGAAATTCGCGGCCAGATAGTGACGCCGCTCTGCGGCGTCCGCGGTCGGCCGGTTGCACCGACGCTACCTCATCCAGCACCGCGATTTTGTTTCCATGAACTTGTTCTGCAGTGAACAGTTGCCAGTCGCCGAAGCCGATTGCGTTGCGAATTTCTCGATGTACAGCGTCGAGTCGCTCGAGGATTTCGGCTTTATCATGCGAGACGTCGATGCCGCGGATCCTTTGCGCGAAAACGTGACGACAGATTCCGACGGCGCTTAGCGCAGGAAATTGTTCGAAGGGCCATTGCATTCTTAACGCTCAAATTCAGCTCGATAGTGTACTGAAGCCCGAGCTAAAAACTACGCCACCCTCATCATCGTGTCATGTTGAGCAAAGCGCTGCAACGAAATACGAAGCATGAGGCCAGGCTTTCAAACATTTCTGGTTGTCGCCTTGCTGAAGTTCGTAAAATGATTAGAGATCCTTCGCTTCGTTCAAGATGACAAACGACTGAGGCTTGGAAGCTTGAGCGTTGTTACTTGGAGCTTGTCCTTCGCGTCGTAGTCGAAATACGTTCTTCGCCGGTTTCCTTCCGATCGCCCATGGCATCCACGTCGCTGCCAGTGTAGTAGGTCTTTGTCGTCGTGGCGCGCGGCCTGAGGTTGGCAAACATCTCGGTGTAAGTGCTCTGTGCGCCGGTAGCGCGATCGAATTCCGCCAGTGACGAGTTATATCCAAACAGTGCTTGCAACCGCGTCGATTGCGCCGTGAGCAGTTGCAGCGTGGCGTTCAGCACATCCAACTGAACTCCCGCGCCCGCATCGAGGCGGGCTTTGGCCAGGCGCAACGCTTCATCAGCCAGCTCGACATTCTTCTCCTGGCTTTTAACCAGCTCTTCATTCTGCTGCAAATTGGAATAAGCGGTCTGTATCTCCAACTCGACCTGTCTAACATCATCATCGTAAGTGATCTTTGCTTCGGAAAGCAGTGCGCGTTGCTGGATGACCTGACCGGCGATCGCACCGCTATCCCAGATAGGTAGGCTGCCCTGGACCAGTGCGGTCCAACCTTTCGAAATGTCATGCCAGCTCGAGTTGATCGGATCGCTGATCCATTCGCCGCCGCCGGTGGTGCTAATATTGGGGAGATATTGACCTGCTGCCGCGCGCACTTGTTGGAGTTGGTTCAATACGTTTGCCCGCGCCTGTTTTAGGAACGCTCGTCGCTGCTTCCCCATTTCGATGGCATCGGCAAGTTCAATGGGGCGCGGGATGTATGGCATGTCACCAATAACTTCCAGCGACGGGCTCTCACCACGTCGTCGCTGGAAATCGAGGCCAAGAGTCTTGGCAAGCTGCAACTTCGAAATTCGCAAGTTGTTCTGAGCAGTAATCAGTTGCGGAATTTGATTGTGCAACTGCACGTCCGCTTGCAGCACGTTGAATCGTGGAACGGTTCCCGCTTCAAACCGGTTTTGCTGGTCTTTCAACTGAGCCTCCAAAAGATGCACGTTTTCCTCATTCACATTCACGAGCTCGCGGTTGACGATGATCTGGTAAAACTGCGTTTTCACCGTCGCGATGAGCGAGTCCAAAATATTGCGGAACCCGAAGTAGGCGCTGTCGCGTTGAAAAAACGTTCCCCGAATTTGGTTGAAAGTTGTGCCGTTAAAAATGAGCTGAGTCCCGGTAACACTGATCGCGTAAGATATATCGCTCGTCTCAACACTCGTGACAGGCGCTGGCGTTGCTGCAGCCAGTGGTGTGCGAGCTTCGCCGACCTGCGACCGCACTCCTTCCATCAAAGATGCCGCGGCCGCGGAAGGAGTAAATCCCGTCGTGGTCTCGGTAGTTCCAAGGATGCGGGCACCCGTCAGGTTGGGATCGGTCCATTGAAAATTTGCGTTCGCATTTATCTGCGGCAGCGCCTGCGCACGCACCTGAATAATTACCCCTCTGGTTCGTTTGATCTCCTGCTCTGCGTTGAGAAGAGTGGGGTTACGCTGGAGCGCTGTCAGAATGGCTTGGTCGAGAGTAAAGGTCGGTATTTTGCCTCCATATCGTGTTTCGCCGCCGTATGATCCCTCGCTCCCGGCAAAACTTGGCGACGCAGGAATGCCGAAAGTCGCAATAATCCCAAGGCAAAGAAAGAATCTGGTCATAGAGCGTTAAGGATTAGACGCACAAAGGCCGGCGCGTGGATTCAACGCAGTCTCATAACACCGCCGCCAGCCAAAGCAAAATCATTTCGACTGACAATAGTCGTAAATTTTGCTGTAGATATGCAGCCACGCCTTTTGTTCGTCCGGTGTGAGGTGGTTCAGTATTTTCATAACGTTACCGACCATTTCCTCACGAATTCGGCGGACAAGGTCCGAGCCCTTCGGGGTGATGCAAACCATCACTTTGCGGCGGTCGTCTCGCGCCGCCGAGCGCATCACGTAACGAAGATTCTCCAGGCGCGCCACAAGACCGCTCGCTGCGGCCGTGGTGTGCCCCATTTTCTTCGCGATCTCCGACATGCTTAGCACTTCCTTGCGATCAAGATACGCGAGAAGAAAAAATTGCGGAAACGAAACGTTGCCGGGGGCGAGTTCCTTGGACAGGTGCAGCAAGAAACACCGCTGCATTTCCAAAATAATGTGAGAAAGCCGTTCGGCATCCGCACGAATTCGATCCGTCGGAGTTCGTGCAAACGCGGTAACCGGTCCTGTGTTCAAGGCAATAAAACTAGAAATGAGCGCTTAAGCTGTCAATGCTGCGAGTAAACGCTTTTGCACTGCGGCCAGCCCGTGATTACAGCATACACTCCAAACCGCCGTGAGTGCGCGCATCAATCCAAAAGTTGAACATTAACAATTTCATCTGCTTCCAACGACTCACCGACGGCGACCCGCAGCAACGCATTTGCCTGGCTTAAAGCAAAAAGCGCGTGCGATTCCTGCCGACCGATCGGTATGAATTGCCCGCGTTCGAGTTTTCCTCGGATGTAATGCGGTCGATCGCCGTCGTTCGTTAGACCCATCGTCAACCTTGCCGGAACCTGCGAAAGCTCGAGGTTTGTTGCGCCCATCATTTTTAGGACCGTCGGCCGGACGAACTGCAAAAAGGTTACGAACGCGGACACCGGATTTCCAGGCAGTCCGAAGACGAAACAATTAGGTCCTGAAACAGAGCCCTCACCTGCGCTTCGCAGGCGAGGTTGGGATCGCGATTTCGCGGAAGGGTCAGAGGAGTGAGGTGAGGCTGCTCCCTGCTGGATGCTTCCAAAAAGAAACGGCTTTCCGGGCTTAATCGCTACGCGCCAGATTTCGATCTGCACGCCGAGTTCGCGCAATGTTTCCTTAACTAAATCATGCTCGCCTACCGAAACACCGCCGCTTATGATGAGGACGTGATTTTTGAATCCGCGTTTGATCGCGTCCGCTAACGATTGTCGATCATCGCGGCAATGTTCGACGACTGTCGCACTCACACCGCAACGATGCAGCAGCGCACTGAGCAAAGCAGAATTGCTGTCGTAAATCTGGCCTGGTTGAAGTTCTTCGCCCGGCTTTGCTAACTCATTCCCCGTGGAAATGACTGCCGCGTTTGCCTTGCCGCCAACGGTTACCTCGGCAAAACCCTGCGACGCCAGTAGAGCAATGGTCGCTGCTCGGATTCGTTCGCCTTTGGCTAGAATCATTTGTCCTTCCATCAAGTCGCACCCGAGCCGGCGGACGAAATCGCCAGCTTCGACATCCACGTTCAGACTGATATCGGTGCCGTCCCGAGTCACATCCTCCTGCATCACAATCGCGTCTGCCCCCTGCGGCAGCGTCGCGCCGGTAAAAATCCGGACGGCTTCGCCAGCACAGATGCGCAGCTTCCGATCGGCGCCGGCAGGTTGCTCTCCAATCACGCGCAGCTGACAGCCTTTCTTACACGAGCTCGCCACGACCGCGTAGCCGTCCATCGCTGAATTGTCGAATGCGGGAAGCGGCAACCGGGCGAAATAATCCGTCGCTGCAAAACACTCGATTGCACCTGCGAGCGAAAGTGTTCGTTCGGCCAGGGGACTGAGCTTCTCCAAAATCCGAGTGCGCGCTTCTTCTTCGCTAACCATGGGTGAATCGACTTATTAGCTGACGGCGAACAAACGCCACTCGTCGGGAACGCCTTTAAGCGTGTGCGCGCCACGATCGACAAAAACTATACCAGAGCCCGCGGACAAATCCTTGACCGTGCTGGATACAAGAACTTCGCCCGATTGCGCTGCTGCAATTACCCGAGCAGCGATATTCACGCCGATGCCGCCAATGTCGTGATCTGCAATTTCAATCTCGCCAGTATGCAGTCCTGCGCGAATTTGGATGCCGATCTCAGCAACGCGAGCGCGAATGCCGCAGGCACAGCGTACGGCGCGGGCGGGTCCGTCAAACGTAGCGATGAACGCGTCCCCAACCGTCTTGATTTCTCGGCCGCGAAATCGGGCGAGTTCTTTGCGGACTACAATGTGATGTGAGCCGAGAAGCTCTCGCCACGCGCGATCACCCAAACGCGCCGCATGATCGGTTGAGTCAACAATGTCGGTGAAAAGCACCGTGGCTAAAACCCGGTTAGATTCCGGCACCGAGCGCGCTCCGGTGAGAAATTCCTCAATTTCATCGACTACGGCGTCTTGGCCGCCGACCCACGGCAGGTGGTCCTCGCCCGGCATTTCGACGAAGCGCGCGTTTGGAATTTGTTCTGCGATCCAGCGACCCTCCTCCACATTAGCATCGCGATCGCCGCTCCGATGAATTACAAGCGTCGGCACACCAATGGTCGGCAGGATGTGACGGATGTCCAGTTGCGTGTTCATCCGAAGCAGCGCGAGAGCAGCGCCTGGACTTGCCGATCTGCGGAAATACGTGGCAAGGCGGCGCAAGAAAGGTTGGTCGCCAGCTTTGCTTGGAACATAGTATTCGAGATCCATCAATTCTCCCCATTCGCGTTCGAGAGTTTCGTACTCATGTTCCCGGTCCTCGGGTTTCGGGGCCCAAGGATAATCAGAACTCCAAATCCGCTTGGCGAACGTGCCAAAGAGAACCAGCGCCTTGGTTCGTTCAGGATGAGTCGCCGCGAAAAAGGCGCTGAGATTTCCGCCCTCGGAAAAACCAAACAGCGCCGCTTGCTCGGACCCAACTGCGTCCATCACCGCACGCAGATCGTCGATTCGCTCCTCGAGCGTCGGCAATTTTTCGTTCGGCACGCGATCAGAAAGGCCGGTGCCGCGTTTGTCGAACATGATCAAGCGCGAAAACGAGGCGAGCCGCCGCAAAAATGTCGCGAGAGTCGGCTCTTCCCATGCAAGCTCTACGTGTGAAACCCACCCCGGAACATAAACGAGATCGAGTGGCCCTTCGCCCACGACTTGATAGGCGATGTGGAGATCACCACTTCGCGCGTATCGTGTTTTGACTTGTTCCTCCTGCATCATCTGAGATCCGCGATGAACAATAGCTCAGTTGGCAATTGCAAATTGGCAATTGGAAATTCTTCGCGATATTCTCGCTCTGTTTTTGGTGAGGTGGCTGAGTGGTTGAAAGCAGCGCTTTGCTAAAGCGCCGTAGCCCAAAAGGCTACCGAGGGTTCGAATCCCTCCCTCACCGCAGATTTACCTATGAAAATCGGCTCTTCGTTCATTGCGCAACGAGCCGCACCAAAACGCAAGAAAACACAATCTATTCGGCAAGTATTCGTCAATAGAGAGATACGCGTTCATGGAGGTGCTCGCCGAAGACCTGGCGCGATGCTTCCAACCCTTTGTCTAAGTGTGCCGGCGCCAGTCGCGGCACCTTTCCCGATACTCCGCTTCTTTTTGCCGCTTCACCTGCGCGGCTCTCTCTACCGGTGTCGGTTGCGGTACCGGATCCAGTGCCGGCGCCCTATCGCGACTTTGCCACGTTACTTCTCTCTGCCCTTCATTCTTTGCTGCGACGGACTCAATTGGACTCTCCGCTCCTAGCGGTTTCACTCTCGCTTGCTTCTGGTAGTCCGGGGCATACCTGATCGGTATCTTGCCCGTGTAGCGCGAGAGCAAGTCTTGAGCGGGCCCCTCAGCGTCATTGCATCAGCATCCGGCTGTATCGCTGGATTCGCCGATAATTGCCGAATGCCAACGATCCAGTCCGATGCGATCAGCGATCTCTGCACGCTTTACGACGCACCGTGATGTGTGATTGGTTTTAAGACGTGGTTTTAGCGATTGCGCAGGTACTGTCATATATTTCAGGCGGCCCAAGGTCTATCTGGGAGTTCATGGGACTGCTGCTAACAGTCGTCGGGTTTCTTATCGCGTTGTGGCTGATTTGGGTGCTACTGCAATGGGTTGTTGAGAAGCTTCGGAGAAAATGACATGCACGTTTACGAAGTCAGACCGCGTAAAGACCATCGCGGCGTCGATCTAATCAGTAATTCTCCAAAACATGGAGAAGGGCGGTCGCCTCAGCATCCCTAAGCCCAATTATTGGCCGCGCTCCGCCTGAGAGTGCTGTGAAAACGGTCCTCGCGATGTTCGACGAACGCGATTTGCTCAAGGTTTATCGTGAACCCTCCTAGTCTGATGAATCGTTTCTTCATTCTGCGACCATGCTGACGGATGTGCATTGCGCAAACAAAGTTCCGATGCGCTGCATGCAATCGGGTACGCGATGCACTACACCGATCACATGATGCTATGATTCGCGTTTACGATGAAGCTGGCGACGTGATCGAAACGCACGAGCACAAAGGCGAGTTCAAAGAATCGTAATCGCTTTGTTTTGAGATTGGCAGCGATGATTTCCTAGCGCTTTTTCAAATAGGACTAAAGTCCAACATGCGCTGGCGGGAAACGAAGCAATACTTCAGAGACGCTTGGCGAGAAACCACGTCTGAAATCAAACTTCAGAGGAGGAACGAAATGGCAGTCCGAGTCGGTAAACCTGCACCGGAGTTC
>Ga0081455_10007616_pt1 | contig 11379 bp, 10 predicted proteins | sample TabmetS3T2R1_FD_70207 | JGI IMG/M metagenome (GOLD analysis project Ga0081455, IMG submission 70207) | Tabebuia heterophylla rhizosphere microbial communities from the University of Puerto Rico - S3T2R1 | ecosystem: Host-associated > Plants > Roots > Rhizosphere ...
GCCTTTTTCTCATCAGCGTAGGCGTTGCGGTCGTAGGTACGAATGAGACGAGCGGGAAGATGGTTGACGACTGCTTCGGCAACATGCGGGGCCACTCCAAGCTTTCCTAAGCCGGTGCGGACTGTCCGGCGAATGTCGTGCAACGTCCATTCTTTGACTTTGCACGCTTCATCCAGTTCGGCTTTTGATTTGGACCAGCCGGAATATCCACCCCGGCCGCTGCCGAAAACAAAATCACGATCGCGGCGCGGAATCGCCTCGATAATTTTGAGGGCACGCTCTGAAAGCGGCACCACGTGCTCTGTGTGATTTTTTGTCCGCGACGCAGTCAGTGTGATCGCCTTGGCCACCGTGTCGATTTCAGACCAGCGGAGCGAACCGATTTCGTCACGACGGCAACCGGTGAGCATCAGCAGATGAACGATTCGTCCGTAGTCGTTTTCGGGCGCGGCAAGCCAAACGGCCGCCACTTCGGCGTCGGACAGCGCACGCACGCGGGGACCATTTTCCTGTTGCTTGCTGGTGCCGGCGACCGGGTTTTCGTCACATAGCCCCTGGCCTATGGCCCAGCGGAAAAATGCGGATAGCGAAGCCCTGGCCCGATTGGCCGCCACGGGCCCGCTGCGCTTGGCAATGGCATTGGTTTCGGCGGCAACATTGGCGCGCACCACATTGCGAATGGAAAACCCATGTAGGGACGCCCATTGGATTTCCAGATGTCGTTTCGTCTCCTCGTAGCTGCGAGGCTTCATCGCCGGCTGCTTGGCAGCCAGATAGTCGGGAATGGTCGCGCCTACGCTGTGGGAACGTTCTTGAGGAGCGGTAGCCCTTTCGTTGGCAGGATCCTCGCGATTGAGAAGGGCCATGGCGTATTTGTTGGCTGTCTTTCGGGCTTCCCCTGCCGTTACCTTGCCGACCTTGCCGCAATTCAGGCGGCGGTGTTTTGAGCCAATCTTGTACTGAAAAATATAGCTGCGGTGCTCCCTGCCCGTCTTTTGATCGGTACGTATGCGAAGCCCAAAGCCTGGGAATTCGCCGTCGAACTTGATCTTGTCCGGCCTCTGCTCTTCGGGAGGAAAATTGAAACTGCGAGCGGTGTCTTCGGTAATCGTCCAGACGGCCATATCGCCCCTCGCCTGGGAAGAATCTGGGAAGATCGAGGTCGTCTTTCCCCGTCTTCCAATCCCCTCTTCACCATAACTGAGGGTTCATGGCTTATTTATTGTGATTCGCAAATCTTTGTTGCCATATCCACAGGGAGCATATGTCTGTTGAACTGGGGGTCGGTGAGTTCACTCCGCCACTCCGACCGTATGAAGCGTGGCGCCAGCGCATGGCTCAAGCACGACGGCCTGTCGCGTGATGGTCGATCTCAAGAACGTCACGGGCAACGAAGGGCCGCGCGTTGATCTCGCTACTCGGACCGCCCTTTCCACGCCCTGAGGCTATCGGAGATAACCTTCATCGCGGACATCGACGCCTGGCTCAAACCAGCGTAGCCGGCAATCTCTCGGCTGACCCGTTCGCCCTCATGGCGCAGCATCTCGCGTATGCCTTCCAGCTCACGAATGACGCTGTCGATTTCATCCATGGAGGTACCCGCGAGGCGCCGGATCAACGCATCCAGGTTTCGGGCCGAACCCTCATTGGCTTGACCGCGCTCGCCAGTTTGGCCGCGCAGGAACGCGACACGAGCGCCACTCGGCGGGTCCTCCGGTACGCGCCGGTCAGGTGGGGCGTACGCGTCCGGGCCTGAGGCAAGCGGATTAGCCCACTCGGGTCGGATCACAGCCATTTTTCCCTCCTGACGTACCGTTCTTCCCGCCTAACTTGCCGACCACAATTGCAGCGCGCAAATCCTTTTCAACTGGAATCAGCCCTTTAAAATCAATGTGTCAGCACAATTTTGCGCCGTGTTGCGCGCCGGTCATAGGCTCCCTGGCGAGCAGGTATTATCGTGATGATAGAGCGGGTATCGAGCGGGCTGGGTCCTTCCCGCTTGTAGCGGTCCCGGCTGAACAGGCGCTCACGAAGCTGTGGCCGGGACCGCTTTACTCGCTACCTTCTGCAAAGGCGCTGTGAAGCATCGGAAGTCGCTGCGCGGCTTTCCGAAATCGATAGACAATGCCTCTTCTGTGGAAATCCACAGACCTATACCTCGTCTATACATGCGTATAGATGCCGGCTCGTCACCGCACAGCTACCGTCAAAATCGCCCCAAAGGACAAGTACCCCGCTTGTCCCCTCACGTGGTGCACCGGCGCGCGCTAAACGCGACGTCGGTGCTCTACGTTTGAGTATCCGCGAAGTCCCGCGACTTGCCGCCCGGCCGCGAGTTCCTCTCAAAAACCCTGAAAATTGGCAACTGCGCCTGCTTTTCAAGCGGAAAAAAGCGCGGGCGACAGGGGGATCCGAGTCGCTCGCGGGGGAGGAAGTATTGGCGTTTTTTGGGTATAGCTGCCCGGACGGCGGCAAGCTTGGAGATAACTTCGATTTTTCCTTGAGGCAGGCCTGATTTCTTGTGTTGGTGCCAATTAATCCGGCGCGTGCAATGAAAGCCCGAGCCGCGCGCGCCGGCGCAGCCAAGTGGTGGCGCGATATTTCGGATCATGTGTGATCGCGTGCATTTCATCGAGCACGGAGAGCACACGAGCACCCCCCAGATTGTCGCCAAGGGCCAAGGGGCCTTTCGGATAGTTCAGGCCGAGTTCAACCGCAGTGTCGATGTCGGCTGGCGCCGCAATGCGCAATTCGGCGATACGCGTACCGATGTTGACGATCATGGCAAGGATGCGCTGCACGACGAACCCGGGACTGTCATTGATCGCAGTCACAGGCGTATTGCCAGCTGAGAGGGCCGCAACGGCTGCACCCAGCATTTCCGCACTTGTCATCGGAGTTTTCATCACTGTGCGGCGGCCTTCGAAGCGCCCGAGCATGTCGACGGCAACCGTGCGCGCCGGATCAAGCTTCAGGCGAACTGCGGCGCTCGAGGCATCCTCGCCCAACGGCGTGACGAAACAGGGCCCCCTCGCGGGCGGCTGTCCGCCGAGCTGGATCATTACGCCCGCGGACTTCAGCCATTCCGCGAGCTCGCGGCCACCATCCTCGTCCGCAACCCAGGCCGATGTCGGCACGGGTTGTGAGGACACCGAAATCGTCGGCGGCGTTACAGCCGCCGGACCGGCATAGTCGTAGAAACCGCGCCCGGTCTTGCGGCCCAACAAGCCACCGGCGACCCGCACGGCCAGTTGAGCCGAGGGTTGGTACATTGGCTCGCCAAAATACTGGTCGAATATGCTCACCATCACGGCGTGGGCGACGTCGCCGCCGACGAGATCAAGCAATTCAAACGGGCCCATCCGGAACCCGGCAGCCTCCTTCATCAGGAGATCGACCTCGCGCGAGCTCGCGATGCCTTGCGATACGATCCGCAGGGCTTCGGGCCCGTAGGCGCGGCCGGCGTGATTGACAACAAAGCCAGGCGTGTCGGCGGCAACGACCGGATGCTTGTTGATGCGCTTCACGAAGCCGGTGAGCGCTTCCACCAGTGCGGGGTCGCTCCGCAAGCCGTTGATCACCTCAACAAGGCGCATCAGCGGCGGCGGATTGAAAAAATGCAATCCGCCGACACGCTCCGGTCTTTTGCAAGCGGCGGCTACCTCCGTCACTGAAAGCGACGATGTGTTGGTAGCAAGCACGGCGTCATGCGACAAATGCCTTTCCAGTTCGCGGAACAGCTCTCGCTTTGCATTGACGTCCTCAACGATGGCTTCGATGACAATGTCCGCGTTCTTTGCCTGGTCCAAAGAATGGATCGGTCTGATGTGATCGAGCACGTTGTGCTTTGCGTCGGACGACATTCGCCCTTTCGACACCAGGCCTGCGAGAGCTTTGTCCACCCCCGCAATCGCCTCCTCCACGGCTCCCTTTCGCGAATCAAACAGCATGGTGGCCAGGCCTGCTTGCGCACAGACCTGCGCGATCCCGCGCCCCATGGTGCCTGCCCCAAACACCGCAACGACGACGTCTGACTTGGAAAGATCAAATGTCACGCATCACTGCCCTTCGAACTTCGGCTTTCGCTTTTCCAGGAAGGCGCGCATGCCTTCCTTCTGATCCTGCGTGGCAAATTGCAGTTGAAAGGCTTTGCGCTCCAGCATCAGAGCAGTATCCAGGGGAGCATTGAGGCCGGCGTTCACGACTTCCTTTATCTGCATGATCGAGATCGGCGGCATCGCGGCAATCTCGCGCGCAACATCGAGTGCCCGTTGCAATGCCTGTCCTGACGGCACGACGTCGCTGACCACGCCCATGCCAAGCGCTTCGGCAGCTCCGAACACTCTTCCTGTCATGATCAAAAGCATGGCGCGATGGCGTCCGACCAGACGGGCTAGTTTTTGCGTGCCTCCTGCACCTGGAAGAATGCCCACCTTCACTTCGGGCAGACCCAGTTTTGCGCCCTCGCCTGCAATGATGATGTCAGCACACAATGCGAGCTCAAGCCCGCCGCCGAGTGCATAGCCCTCGACGGCCGCGATCAACGGTTTGGGACAGTCCATGATCGCGCGCCAGTATTTCTGCACATTGCGCGACATCACCTCGACCGGATCGGCTTCCGCCATCTCGCCAATATCGGCGCCCGCGGCAAAAGCAGCATCGGATCCGGTTACGATGAGGCAGCGAACGGCTTTCTCCGCGCCGTATTGCGTGATTTTCTCGGCAAGACCCGCGCGCACCTCGAGGTTGAGCGCGTTCCGCACCTGCGGACGATTGATCCGCAAAACGACGATATCGTCTGACGGACGCTCGACGATGAGGGATTCCGACACGGCCATGGAGATCGATCCAGAACGCTTGGTTTTGACGCTGCCTTGCGGACTATTTGGAATTTAGCACAGCGAGTGCATCGATGACTCCCGCTCCGACGTCATTGCGCTTGCCCGGAATGCGGTGGGCAGACCGGGTCAGATTGCCGCGCACCTGGGCAGGAGAAAGCTTCGGCTTAACAGCCAGCAACAGCGCCGCCACGCCACTGGCATGGGCGGCAGCAATCGAGGTGCCGGAAGTGACCTGATAGGCGCCGTTCGGCGCAGCCGCCATGATCTCAACCCCGGGGGCAGCTACTGAAACCTGCGGTCCCCGGTTGGCCTGCGGCATCAACCTGTCTGCCGCGTCGGTCGCGGTCACGCCTATGACCGCAGCATCGGCGGCAGGATACAGCGGTGGCGACTTGGGACCGGCATTGCCGACCGCTGCAATCAGCACGATGCCCCGCGCATTGGCCCGGAGCAGCATCTCCTGCAGCATCGGGTCCGGAGGGCCAGCAAAACTCATATTGACGATGCGAGCGTTTCTGCTCGCCGCCCAATCAAGGCCCTTGAGGATATTGAAAGTCGTGCTTTGCGCGCTTTCTCCGCTGCCCGAAAAAGCGCGAACCGCCAGAAGCCTGACCTTCGGCGCAACGCCGACCAGTTTGCTGTTTGCAGCGATTGCCCCGGCAATTGCCGTGCCATGCGAGTGGGCCGCCCCCGGCGTCCCGATCGCATCAAATTCGTCCACGATGACACCGGCGAGATCCGGATGACCACGATCGATCCTGGAGTCGATCACCGCAACCAGCACGTCATCGCCTTTGTTGATGCGGTGCGCTTCAATCAGGTTCAGCTTGCGCACCACGTACTGTGCAGCGGCACCGTCTGGTACCGCGTCCGGTTTGATCGCAGGCTCGGTCTGCGCTCCGACGTAGAGCTTGTTAGCCTGGCCGGCCGTGACGCCCGGGAAATCCCGCCGTATCAAGCGCAAAGTATCGGCAACAGAACGGCCACCATCGATGCGCCAGCGGCTGATGGTCCGCCCGGTTAGGCTGAAACCTTGCGTCTCCAGTTGCGTCAGTTGCAACGTGCGCGCGAGCGCGTCGCGAATGCCCGGCGCCGCGCTGATTGAAAATTCAAGCAAAAGTTCATTGTCAACAAAACGCGTTTCACCCGAGGGCGGAATATCGAAATCGCGTCCACTTGCGACATTTTTCTTCTTTGGCTTGCGTGGCGGTGTCGGCTGCTGGGTACCCGAGGCTGTCGCGGCAGACGGAAACATCGCATCGGCCAAAAGCCAGCCTATCGGGCCCAGCATGCAGCCCAAGGTCGTGTGGTAGGCCTCAGCGAGCGTCAGTTCTCGGCCGAGGATCGCAGTTGCGATCATCGGAGAGACCGCCGCACACCCGATCGAGCCTATGACATACCAGCCGAGCGGCGTGATGTTATGGGTTACAACGGGTGGGACGCGACCGGTGGGCACAGTCTGCTGGGCCGGCGCGGATGTGATAGCGCCAGCCACAATCGCGATTGCAACCAACGCGGCTTTCGCAAGCCCCCGCATTGCCCTCAGCCTCCCCAGAATGGGCTCAAGCATTGTACACGGCCATTGGTCGCGCACCATGCCCGCACGGTTCAAGTGACGGGAAGTTGCTGAAAGTCTAGTGCGGTCGCGTCACCACTGCGTCGATCAGCTTGCGGCATTCCGCCAGCTCATGCAGCGCCGCGTGCAGCTTGCGGAGGTCCTCGCGACCGAGGCCTCCAGCGGCAGCCGTCGAAGACGGTTGACGCGGCGCGGCCGAAACTGAATCCGGCGCCGCGTTAGGTGAATCGGACGCGGAAACACTGTGGATGGCGCGATCGGTCGAATCGACGCGGGGAACTGGCGCGCCGGTGAGAGGCGGTTCGACACGGGCTTCGTCATCCCGATCCCCGAGGTCCCGACCGATCAGTGAGGACAGGCGGCCCCGCAAGCCACGCTCTTCGTCCGCTGGAACATCGTCTGCCATCACAGCCTCCTCGACAAACTCTTCTTCTTCGACTCTTCCATGCGGCGGCTGCGGCGCGCCTTCCTGCCAAACAACCTGAACGAACTTCGGACCTTGCTCGCGCAAGATGCGTTGCACGCCGCGAATGGTGTAACCTTCGCCATACAGAAGATGGCGAATGCCACGCAGCAAATCGATATCGTCGGGGCGATAATAGCGACGGCCGCCGCCGCGCTTCATCGGTTTGATTTCGTGAAAGCGGCTCTCCCAGAAGCGCAGAACGTGCTGCGGTAGGTCGAGTTCGTCCGCCACCTCACTGATGGTGCGAAATGCGTCCGGCGCCTTGTTGTCCAAAGCGGGCCACTCCTTCCGAGTTGATCCAAACGCGGCTACGCCGCCGAGATCGGCTTACGCTTGTTGCTCAGCGCTGCCGTTGTTGATGCGTTGCTTGAGGATCGCCGACGGCTTGAACACCATGACACGCCGCGGCGAGATTGGTACTTCCTTACCGGTCTTTGGGTTACGGCCGATTCGCTGGCCCTTCTTTCGTACTACAAATGATCCAAAAGACGAAAGTTTGACGGTTTCTCCGCGCTCAAGGCAGTCGGTGATCTCCTTGAGCACCAATTCTACGAGCGCCGCCGATTCCGTCCGAGACAAACCGACTTTTTGATACACCGCCTCACACAAGTCGGCTCGCGTAACAGTTTTTCCGCTCATCGCCTGCCCTGCCCCCGGCGAAGGTATCCCGCTGAATTATCGACGATATTAGCATGGCCAAAAGGGGTCAACGGGGCCACTCCAGATTGTGAAAAGATACCCTCCATCCATTGCGCGCGAGCAACACGCCATCCGGAAGCTGTTACCACCGCAAGAGCGCGGATCCCCAGGTAAAGCCGCCGCCCATAGCCTCCAGAAGGATGAGATTGCCGCGCTTGATCCGCCGATCAGCCACGGCATCTGCCAGAGCCAGCGGGATTGAGGCCGCAGACGTGTTCCCGTGGCGGTCCACGGTGACCACGACTTTTTCGGAGGCAATGCCCAACTTGTGGGCGGACCCGTCGATGATCCGCTTGTTGGCCTGATGTGGCACGAACCAGTCGATATCGGCAGCCGAATAGCCGGTTGCCTTGAACGCATCCTCTATCACGTCTGTGATCATCGCTACTGCGTGCTTGAAAACCTCGCGTCCCTCCATTCGGAGACGGCCGACGGTTTGGGTCGAGGACGGACCACCGTCCACGTAAAGCTTCCCCTTGTGTCGGCCATCCGAACGGAGGTGAGTGGTCAGGATCCCACGATCTTCCCGAGTGCCTGTCTGCGGCTGTGCCTCAAGGACGAGGGCGCCGGCGCCGTCGCCGAAGAGGACACAGGTCGTGCGGTCGTTCCAGTCGAGGATGCGAGAAAACGTCTCGGCTCCGATCACAAGGGCACGCTTGTATGTGCCACCCCGCAACAATGCATCCGTCACCTGCAGCGCATAGACAAACCCGGAACACACCGCCTGCAAATCGAAGGCGGCGCCATGCGTAATGCCGAGCCCGCACTGAACGGAGACGGCCGTCGCAGGAAAAGTCTGATCGGGCGTCGAGGTCCCCAGTACGATCAGGTCGATCGAATTTGCCTCGACATGCGCGTTGGCGAGCGCCGCCCGCGCCGCGTTCAGCGCAAGATCGGAGGTAAGCTCGCCTGGCGCAGCAATGTGCCGCTCGCGAATGCCCGTACGCTGCACGATCCACTCATCGGTGGTTTCGACTGAGCGGGCCAACTCATCGTTGCTCACAATGCGCGACGGCAGATAGCTGCCACATCCGAGCACGACCGAACGCAGCACTGTCACGAGCCTGCTCCGGTCGCCAGAAGAGCGGTGTTGCCCGCTTTCAAGTCGCGCGCCATCGACTGGCCAATCTTGGCGAGCAATTCATAACGCACCATGTCGTAGCCCATGTCGATCGCCGCCGCAGTGCCTTCAGCGTCGGCGCCGCCATGGCTTTTGATCACAACGCCATTGAGCCCCAGGAAAACACCGCCATTGGCCTTGCGCGGATCCATCTTCTCTCTCACCGTTCGGAACGCCTGCCGCGCGAGCAAATAGCCAAGTCGCGCGGTCAACGTCCGATTCATGGCCGAGCGCAAGTAAGAAGCAAGCTGATGCGCGGTGCCCTCCGCCGTCTTGAGCGCGATGTTGCCCGCGAACCCTTCGGTCACGACAACGTCAACCGAACCTTTGCCGATGTCATCCCCCTCGACAAAGCCGTGATAGTCGAAATGCGGGAATTGCCCCTCGCGCAGGATGCGCCCGGCCTCCCGCACCGGCTCTAACCCTTTGACTTCTTCAACGCCAATGTTGAGCAGCCCCACCGTCGGCCGTTCGATATCGAACAACACGCGGGCCATGGCGCTGCCCATGGCCGCGAGATTAACGAGATGCGCCTCGTCGGCGCCGATCGAAGCGCCGACGTCGAGCACCACGGATTCTCCCTTCAGCGTGGGCCACAACGCGGCAATTGCCGGACGCTCGATCCCTTCCTTCATCTTGAGATTGAAGCGCGCCATCGCCATCAGCGCGCCGGTGTTTCCAGCCGAGACCGCGACATCGGCCTCATGCTTCTTGACCGCGTCGATGGCCAACCACATTGACGACTTCCAGCGTCCGTAACGCAGCGCCTGACTCGGCTTGTCCATCAGCGCGCCGGTGTTTCCAGCCGAGACCGCGACATCGGCCTCATGCTTCTTGACCGCGTCGATGGCCAACCACATTGACGACTTCCAGCGTCCGTAACGCAGCGCCTGACTCGGCTTGTCATCCATGCGTATCGATACGTCTGTGTGTACGAGTTTCGATTTGGCTTTCAGACGCGGCAGGGCGTCGAGCACGGGCTGCAGGACCGCGCTGTTGCCGAACAGCAAATATTCGATATCCGGATGGCGGGTGAGCGACAGATCAGCGCCCGGCAATATCACCGTCGCGCCATGGTCGCCCCCCATGGCATCGAGCGCAATGCGAACCTTATCCGGCATGCATCGCTCTTGGCGGCGTTCGCGCCGGCATCGTGGTCATCTTAAACGGACGCACGGGCGCGACCATAACGGCTCGGCCGCGACAAACAAGCTGGTTTTCCGCTGCCTGCATTGGCCCGATGCCCCCGCTTTTTCCCAGCTAGCCGCCGCTCAAGCGCTTTTTCAGCGCTTCCAGAGCCGCGAACGGTTTTGCGCTGCCATCCTCTGATTTCAGCGGCGAGAATTCGGCTCCCGGTTTGCGCGGATAGGGATCGATGCCGAGAAGCAGAAATTCGATTGCGATTGCTCCCAAGTCCACCTTGCCGTCGGACAGAGGTTCTGGTGGGTCTTCTTCACCTACCCCACTCGTATGCTCGACTACCAACGACGGCGCGAATTTCAAATCGACGGATTCTTGCACTTCGCTCTCAATAGGCTCGAGCGTGACGACACAGGTCTGGCCAACCCGGGCATTGACTTGACCGCTGACGCGCACGCTCGCCCCTTGGCGCGCCAGATCGAATACTCCCGACAGCCGACTCAGCTCGCGCAATCCCGCAAGCCCAGCGAGCTGGGCGCGGATGGTGTCGGGTGCGTCAATCTCGACATGCAGGCCAGTGTCCGGAATTTCATCGACGGCCACCGGCACGCTCCACGCGGTTTGGTTTTTCTGCATAGTTTCAGTCTTCTGCCGAGCAACTTTAGCTTTCAACACGAACATTAACGTCTTGGGTCCGCCATTCGCAGCTTACCCGCCAAAAGGTCGGCCGGCTGCTGTGCTCCAAGACCCCGTACAGCTTCTCGAATATAGGCTGCAAGGCGCACTGGCGCAGCCGGCTCGGAGACTGCGCCGCTGTAGATATTCCTGGCCAAGGCCGCGACTAATGTCTCGTCCCCATCCGATGCCAGCGCGCCGCGATAGGCCTGCGCGCGCCCATAAAAAGCTTCGCCAATGCGCTGCATTTCCCTTGGCACTGATAGGTCGCTGACGCCGATTTCGCGCAAATTATCGTCCATGTCCTCGCAAAATCGGTCGAAAAGAGCCTGACCCATGGCCCGCAATTCGGAACTCTCCGCCAAACGGTCTAGGACAATCGTGAGATGCAGAACCAGGAGGTCAAAGCGCCCATTGACTGTGTCGGGGACCTCGTATTCGCGATAAAAACAAGGCAATCGCGCCTGTGCCACGATCGTGCCATACAGGGTCGAAATGGTATGCCGCGAGCTGCGGCGAAACAGGGGAAAAATCATCGGGTCGGTTCGGGGTGACAGCGGCTGCCACGTACGTCAACGTCCCTATTGATGCAAGTCTGAAATGAAGCTGCCAGATTCGGGGTCAAAAACAATTTCGCGAAGGTATCGTCTCGCGTTGGCGTTGGCGGGAGCATTCCTTCTTGCGGCCTGCGGCTTCGCCCAGGAAACGTTGCAACGTGGCTACGTGCTGCCAGAGGGTGCGCTGGAGCAGGTTCCCGTCGGCGCGACCCAGGAACAGGTGCTGATCGTGCTGGGCACGCCTTCGACAGTTGCCACGATCAAGGGCGATGTCTTTTATTACATCTCGCAAAAGGCCCAGCGTT
>Ga0081455_10007617_pt1 | contig 11378 bp, 9 predicted proteins | sample TabmetS3T2R1_FD_70207 | JGI IMG/M metagenome (GOLD analysis project Ga0081455, IMG submission 70207) | Tabebuia heterophylla rhizosphere microbial communities from the University of Puerto Rico - S3T2R1 | ecosystem: Host-associated > Plants > Roots > Rhizosphere ...
CGTGTTCGTGACGCCCGTCGTCCTCCTCTAGCAGGGGTGGACCTACTACGTGTTCCGCGCGCGGGTCGGCGGAGAGGACGTGGAAAGCCCCGTTGAGCTCGCCGAGCGCGCACCGGCGTGTAGACGCCTGTGGGACTGATCGATCCGCGCCTCGTTCGCCGGGCGGCGGCAGTGCGCCTGATGCTCGCCGCGGACGCGGCGCTCGGGATCGTTGCTTCGCTGCTCGTCCTCGCCCAGGCTGTCCTCATCGCGACGGTCGCGGCTCGCGGCTTCGAGGGAGAGAGCCTTCATGAAGTGAAAGTGCTGCTCGTGCTCCTCGTCGCCGTCGTCGCCGGCCGCGCTGCGACGGCCTGGGCATTCGAGACCGTTGGTGCGCGCGCGGCGACGGGCGTGATCTCCAGCCTCAGGCTCGAAGTGGTCGAGCGACGGCTTTGTGATCAGCCCGCCGTCCTCGACGGCGCGGCGAGCGCCGAGGTGGCGACGACCGCTGTGGCCGGCGCCGACGCGCTCGAAGCGACCTTTGCGCGCTACCTGCCGCAGGTCGTTCTTGCTGTGGTCGTTCCGGTCGCAGTACTCGCGCTGGTTGCGGCCATCGACCTCGTCTCGGCTGGAGTCATGCTGCTGACGCTTCCGCTGGTTCCTGTGTTCATGTGGCTCATCGGCCGCTTCACGGAGCGTCGGACACGCGAACGCTGGCAGGCGCTGACGCTGCTGGGAACGCATTTCCTCGACGTCGTCCGCGGGCTGCCCACGCTGCGAGCGTTCAACCGCGGCCAGGCTCAAGCGGAACGGATCGCCGAGGTGAGCGACCGCTACCGCCGGACGACGATCGGAACGTTGCGCGTAGCGTTTCTCTCCGGCGCAGTGCTCGAGCTCGCTGCCACGCTCGGGATCGCGCTGGTCGCAGTTACGGTTGGCGTGCGGATGGTTGAGGGAGGTCTGTCGCTCGAGCCGGGCTTGACCGTCCTCGTCCTCGCGCCCGAGCTCTATCTGCCGTTGCGAAATCTCGCTGCTCAGTTCCACTCGAGCGCGGACGGGCGCGCGGCGGCCGAACGGCTCCTCGATCTGATCGACGCGCCCTCGGCCACGAGGTCTGGCATCGCGGCACCACCGAGCCCGGCGGCTGTCCCGGTGCGGCTAGAGGGAGTCTCGTTCTCGTACCCCGCACGGCCCGGCGACGTGCTCGAAGGGGTCAATCTCGACCTCTCTCCGGGCGAGGCGGTCGCGCTCGTCGGTCCGAGCGGGGCCGGGAAGAGCACGCTCGCCGCGCTGCTTCTTCGGCTCATCGAACCGACGAGCGGCCGGATCACAGTGGGAGGCGTCGACCTCGCGAGATGCGACTCGCCTACCTGGCGGGCGCACGTCGCGTGGGTCCCTCAACGTCCGACGCTTTTCCGGGGCACGGTGGCCGACAACGTCCGTCTCGGCGATCCGGAAGCGGAAGACGAGCGGGTTCTGGCTGCCGCAGCGCTTGCCGGCGCCGACGGGTTCATCCGCGATCTGCCGCACGGCTACGAGACCGTCGTCGGTGACGGCCGACGGCCACTCTCAGCGGGCGAGGTCCAGCGGATCGCCCTCGCTCGCGCGTTCCTCCGTGACGCCCCGTTGGTAATCCTGGACGAGCCCACGGCGAACCTCGATCCGGAAAGTGCAGAGCTCGTCGCAGACGCGGTGGACCGGCTGAGAGACGAGCGCACCATTCTCATCGCAGTCCACCGCCCAGAGCTCGCCCGCCTGGCCGACCGAATCGTCCGGCTCGAGTCAGGGCGCATCGTCGAGGAAGCGGCTGAGGCAGCGTGATCCAGACGCTCCGCCGCCTCGGGGCAATCGCCCAGCCGCCCAGGGGCCCGATGGCCCTCTCGATCCTCCTGGGCAGCCTCGCCATCGGCTTCGGAGTCGCTCTCATGACGTCGGCCGGCTATCTGATCTCGCGCGCGGCCGAGCATCCGCCCATCCTCGCCCTGACCGTCACCATCGTCGCGGTTCGCTTCTTCGGGATCGCTAGACCGCTCGCGAGGTATCTCGAACGGCTGGTCTCGCACGATGCCGCACTTCGGGCGCTGGGGCGGATCCGATCGCGCTTCTACGAACGCATCGAGCCGCTCGCCCCCGCGCAGCTGGAGCAGTACCGGTCCGGAGAGCTGCTCGGTCGGATGGTGGTCGACGTAGAGGCTCTTCAGAGCCTCTACGTCCGCGGCCTTGGGCCGCCCCTCGTGGCGCTCGTCGTGAGCGCCGGCGCCGTGGGATTCGCCGCGGCCCTCCTGCCCTCTGCGGCCGCGATCCTCGCCGTCGGACTCGTTGTCGGCGGCGTGCTCGTCCCGCTCTTCGCCGCGGCCGTGAGTCGTGCCGTCGGCGGCCGGCAGGCAAGCGCACGCGCAGAGCTGACGGCAGATCTCGTCGAGCTGCTCCGTGGCGCGCCCGAGCTCGTCGCGTACGGATGTGAGGAGGAGACGCTGGAGCGCATCCGCAAATCCGACCGCGAGCTCGCCCGTCTGGACCGCCGCAATGCCTTCGCCACAGGGGTTGCGGACGCGCTCATGATCCTGGTCGCCGGTCTCACGGTCGCGGGCGTCCTCGCCGTTGCAGTGGCTGCCCATCACGCCGATGCCCTCGACCGCGTCCTCGTGGCGACGCTCGCTCTCCTCGCGCTCGCCTCATTCGATGCCGTGGCCGGGCTGCCGGGCGCGGCGCGCGAGCTCGCGGGGACGCTTGCGTCCGGGCGGCGAGTCCTGGAGCTCACCGACCGCGAGCCTTCCGTTCGCGATCCCGCTGCGCCTCGTGCTGCGCCGACCGGGTTGCCCGTCGTTGCGCTTGAAGGCGTCACCGCACGCTATGCCTCGGCCGAGGTACCGGCGGTGAACAAGCTGGACCTTCGGTTGGAGCCGGGCAGGCGGATCGCGCTCGTCGGTCCAAGCGGCGCGGGCAAGACGACTGTGACGAATCTCCTTCTGCGGTTCCTCGATCCGGAAGCGGGTCGCGTGACGATCGACGGCCACGATCTGCGTGAGTACCGCCAGGCGGACGTTCGGTCAACGTTCGCGCTCGCCGGGCAGGACGCGCATGTCTTCAACTCGACGATCCGCGCGAATCTCGAGCTCGCGCGGCCGGAGTCGACCGACGAGGAGCTCTGGGATGCCCTCCGCCGTGCTCAGCTGGCCCAGTGGGTCTCAACGCTGCCGGACGGCCTCGACACGCTCGTCGGGGAGGAGGGGACTCAGCACTCGGGAGGGCAGCGCCAGCGGCTAACCGTCGCTCGGGCGTTCCTCTCCGACGCTCCGGTGCTCCTCCTCGACGAGCCCACGGCGCATCTCGACTCCGAAAACGCGGAGGCGCTCGTCCGCGACGTGCTCACGGCGGCAGACGGCCGTTCCGTGCTGCTGATCACGCACCGGCCGGAGGGCCTCGACCTCGTAGATGAGGTCGTGGCCCTCGATGGGCGCTCCTAGCTCTCCGCCGCGGACGCCTCCGCTCCGACCAGCCCGATTGCGACCAGGTCCGTCGCATGGATCCACTCGTCCGCTAGCGGCATCCCTCCTGCGCGAGCGATAGCGTCGCGAAGCGGAATCGCCCAGCGGTGCTCGATCAGCGCGATGCCGGCAGCTGACCCGTTCGGGATCGCGTCGGCCACGTACCAAACCTGGTCGTCGTCGAAAACCTGCTGGTCGGCTAGCGCTTCAGCGCCCGCAAGGGCACCCGCTTCAGCCCCTTCTTCCCCGGCGGCGCCGAGACCGATCAGCGCACCCACGTAGGCGCCGAACTCCATCGCTTCATCCTCGCTCAGGTCGCTCGTGTGCAGCGTCTCGATGTTGCCCTCGTCGTCCTTCCTCACGACCGCCAGGTCGATCAGGCGGATGATGTCCTCGTCCTTCAGGCGCTTGAGCTCTTCGAGGACCTCGCCTTTGAACTTCGGCTCGTCGAAGCCGACTATGAGCATCTGTACCGGGCCAATAGCCATCGTCACCTCACATCCCCTGGAGGATCTTCTGCTTCTGGATCTCGAATTCGGCGTCCGTCAAGACGCCCGAGTCCTTGAGCTGGGCCAGCTGCTTGAGCTGCTCGATCGCCTCGTCGCCGGTCGGGCCTGACGGCGCCACCGGAGTCGCGACGGACTGGCGCGCCTCGAGGTCTTCGATGCGAGCCTCCTGCTCCTGTTCCTCGTACTGACTACGCTGCCGGTGCTTCCCGACGGCATACGCTGTACCGCCGACCATGGCCGCCCGCGCGAGCGGTCGTCGTCGCATCATCATGGTGCTCTCCTTTCGGTCTGATCTATCGAAGCGTTACCACGTCCGCGCAGCATCACCCGGATCGAATGATTGCGATCACCCGGGCGGCCGGTCCAGCTGCGACAGTAAGACCACGGAGACCACCAGCAGGACTGTGCCGAGCGCGATCAACCCGTAGCGCACGCCTCGGAGCGGGAACTGCGTGCTGATGCCGACGAGGAACAACACCACCGCCAAGACGACGGTTGTACGGACATAGTCGTCCGCCGTCGAGCCCGCATCCGACCCAGCCGCGAATGCCTCATCGGCCTGCTGGTCGAGCTCCGTCGCCCTGGCGAGCCCCGGCTGGTGGTACTGGGGCATGTACGTCGGGCCCGGGGGCGCGTTGGGGTTGGTCTCAGGCTTCGTGGCGCGCCAGGCGTTGAAGGCGACACGGAACTGGGGTCGGAAGCGGCGCTCGGCGATCGCCATCGCCTGCTCGTTGCCGGCCGTGTACGCGGCGAACCAGGCGTTGAAGGTCGATGAGTCGAAGTTCCGCAGCGCCATCGCCTGGAGATCCGCCCGGCTGGCTTTCGACCTCGCCGTTGCAGACTCCGCCAGGTGCACCCGCGACTCCGTGCTCCATTTCGCGGCCGCAAATCCTGACCACGCCGCGACGAGAGCGACGACCGAGAGGAGGACGGCCTCCGCGATCGAGAGCCGTCGGTCAGGCTGTTCGTGCTCAGCGTGTTTGGCGTGGGCGCTGATGTCTCGCCCCACGTCGGCCGGCGAGAGTCCCTCTGACACAACGGGCGACTACGCCCGAGCGGCACGAGCGCCCGGCCGCAACGCCTCGAGCAGGTCGCGCCCGCGGGCGAACGCATCCACCCGCCCCCAGCGCCCGGGAATGTCGAGCAGCGCGAGGAGCCCGATCCCTTCCGGCAGCGCGGGATCGACGACCAGGTGGTCGCCAACCGGCTCGAGCCCGAGCATGGTGCGCAGCAGCAGCAGCGGCGTTCCAGTCGACCAGGCCTGCGGGCTGCACGCCGTCGGGTACTGCACCGGGTACTTCGTTACCCCGCGCTCGTACCCGCCGAACGCCTCCGGCAGGCGCCCCTGGAAGAACTCAGCCGCGTCGAGGATGCCCGCGGCGATGCGCGCAGCCTCCTCCTTGAACCCGTAGCGGCGCAGGCCCCACGCGATGAACGAGTTGTCGAACGGCCACACGGTTCCGACGTGGTAGCCGATCGGGTTGTACCGGCCCTCGCCCTCGGCGAGAGTGCGGACGCCCCAGCCGGAGAAGAGCCTCGGGCCCATGAGTTGCCGCACGACGGCCTTGGCCTTCGACTTGTCCACGATCCCACTCCAGAGGAGATGGCCGTTGTTCGAGGTCAGCGAATCGACCTGCTTCCCCTCGGTGTCGAGCGCCAATGCGAAGTACTCGCCGTCTTCCACCCAGTAGTCGCGGTTGAACCGTCGCTTGAGGTCGGCCGCCTGCTGTTCCAGCGCGTCCGCGAACGTGGAATCCTTCCAAACCTCTCGCGCAAGGCGGGCGCCACGCATCTTCGAGTCGTACGCGTAGCCCTGTAGCTCGCACGTCGCCCGCGGGAAGCCCGGAAGGCGGCCGTCCCGGTAGGAGATCGAGTCCCATGAGTCCTTCCAGCACTGGTTCTCGAGGCCGGTCTCTTCGTTGCGGCGCCGGTACCAGACGTAGCCGTTCCCCATCAGGTCGGCGTACTCGTCGATCCAGTTCAGCGCCGCGCGCGCCTCGGCCTCGAGCTCGCGAACGAGCCGCCTGTCACCGGACCACAGCTCGTACTCGTCCAGCAGGACCACATAGAGGGCTGTCGCATCGGCGCACCCGTAGTACGGAGAGTGAGGCCGCTCCTCGAATGCAGTCATCTCGCCGTAGCGAATCTCGTGGAGGATCCGGCCTGGATCCTCGTCCCGGAAGTCGTCGACGTGGCGTCCTTGCCACGATCCGAGCGCACGGAGAGTCGTTGCCGCGAGCTCCGGGGTGAACGGCAGGGCCTGCAGGCACGTGAAGATGCTGTCCCTCCCGAACATGGTCATGAACCAGGGGAGGCCCGCTGCGGGCAAGCTCTTTCCGCCGGAGACCGGCGGCGAGAAGCGCAGCGCGGCGAGGTCGACGAGGCTGCGCCGGTACGTTGTCTTCAGCGAATCCGAGTCACTTTCGAGGCGCGGGGCGTCCTGGAGCCACCGCTCGAGGCTTCGCCCCATGTTCGGTCGAGCCTCGCGCTCGCCTCGCAGGTACTTCGGCCGGTTGAATCTTCCCGCGACCCCGGCGCCCGCGGTGACGACCTCCAGATCCGTCGTCCACTCGCCGTGTGGCTCGATGCGAACCTTGAAGGTCAGTCCATGCTCGTCGAGCTTGGCCGGCGCGGAGGCCGAGATCATCGTCTCGCGCCCGAAGGTCTCCCGCTCGTAGCCGAGCACGAGGCGCTTGCCCTGGACTCGCGCGTAGTAGCGCCCCTTCTTTTTAAGGGCGTCCTTGACCTCGAAGAGGTCAGCAAAGTCGCTGGCGGCCTCGATGCGCACCTCGAGGTCGACCGGCTCCTCGTCGTGGTTGAGAATGGTGAGCTCCTCGTGAAATCCGTTTCCGACCGCACGCTGCCGGATCACGGACAGCTTGGCGTCGACGTAGACCGTCCCCGTGCCGGGCACGAGGAAGAACCGCGTCTCGAAGTATTGGAGGTCATCGACCGACAGGGGATTCAGGCGCTGGCCGTTCACGGTCAGGATCCAGGTCGAGAGAAATCGGGTGTCGAACGAGAAGAGGCCCGTCGGGTCGGTGAGCGAGGCCTCGATGTCTCCGCGCGAGTCGCTGACGGCGAAGGTGTTGCCGTCGAGGATCTTGACGAGATCGTCGTTCATGAGGCTCTGCTCGCCGGCGCGGGCAGGACACGCTGGAAGAGCGCCAACAGCTCGGCGTCCCCTTCGACCTGCAGCGTCCCGCGAAGGATTGCGACCAATGGGTTGACCTCACCGGCCACCATGCGTTCGAAGACCTTCTTGTCCACGTGCACGATGCAATCGGCCTTCGCGTTCCGGTGCGAGACCTTGATGTTTCCCTTGTCGACTTCGACGAGCCAACGCTCCTTGCGTTTCCCGTTCGTCAGGTCGAAGCGGAAGACTCCGGTCACCCTCTCGAGGCGAGGCGCGTGACCCCGCGTCTCGAGCGCCTGAAAGAACGCTGTCGTGGCATCCGTCATCGTTTCCTCCCTTCTGCGGCCATCGAACCGCTCCTCGACCGGAGATGCATCACCCGAACCGTATGAATCACACTCTTCGGATGATGCTTTCCGTCTGGTCCCTGGGCGAAGCTGTGTTCGATCGTGAGTAGCGCCGACGTCAGCGTGAGCGAGGCTGAGGCTCCCGCCGGAAGGCGCTGGCGCCTTCTTCCGTTCAACGATCCGTCGCGGCGCCGGCGCCTCGTCAAGGTCGCCGCGTGGCTCGTCGGAATCGCGCTCGTCGTCGTTGTCCTCAAGCTCCTCGGAGTAGACATCAGCGGCTGGCTCGACGATGTCTGGGACGCGCTCCGGGACATCTCGTTCTGGTACCTCGTAGCCGGCTGGGTCGTGCAGACGGTCCAGACGACGCTGACCGCCCTCGCCTGGTACTTCATTCTCCGCGCCGGCTATCCGCGCGCGCCGTTCTCGTACCTGCAGATACTGGCCGCTTACGCGGCGGGTGTGGCGCTGAACGGTTTCCTGCCGGCCAACATCGGCACATTCGTGATGTTGCTGATGTTCGTCGCGCTGATCCAGGGCGCCACCTTCCCCGGGGTGCTAGGTGGAATGGTCGTCCAGAAAATCTTTTTCACGGTCGTCGGCACGCTGGTCTACCTCTACCTGTTCATCTCCGTCTCCGGCTCCTTCGAGCTCCAGCTGAACATTCCGCACGACTATCCCGCCCTCACGTTGCTCGCTTTGGCCGGCGGTGCGTTGCTGGTCGTCATCCTCGTCAGGATCTTCTGGCGCAAGCTGCAAGGGCTCTGGGCCAAGGCCAAGCAGGGCGGCGCCATCCTCGCCAGGCCGAGGGATTACTTCCTCAAGGTGTTCCTGCCCTCGCTCGGCGCGTGGCTGGCGAAGCTGGGGGTGACGGCCATCTTCCTAGCCGGATACGGGATCCCGGTGACGTTCCACTCGATCATGTCGGTGATCGGCGGCAACTCGCTTGCCAACACCGTCTCAGCCACCCCCGGTGGGGTCGGGATCAACCAGGCGGTGAACGTCGCCGCATTGGATAGCGTCACCGATCCGGCGACGGCGACGGCGTACTCGATCGGTCAGCAGCTCGCGATCACCGTCTGGAACATCGCGTTCGGTGTCGTGCTCGTCGTTTGGGCGTTCGGCTGGACCGGCGGCAAGCTGCTCGTGCAGCAGTCCTACGAGGACGCGAAGGTGAAGGTCTCGGAGCAAAAGGAGCAGCGCGCGGAGCAGCGCGCGGCGAAGCGGGCCGCGAAGCGAACGACCGGCTGATGGCGGAGTACGGGAACGCGCCGACCTGGCAGCCGGAGCGGCTGCGCTTCAAGTGGTACCGGCTGCTGCTCTCCTGGGTGATAACAGCGGTGGCGCTTGGGATCGCGGCGGCGATCTTGCCCGGCGTACGCATTGCGGACTGGTGGGGTGCGTTGCTCGTCGCTGCGGTTGTCGGTGCATTGAACGCTGTGCTTCCACCCTTGCTGGCCGCCCTCCGCCTCCCATTCATGGTCGCGGTCGGTTTCATCCTCGTCCTGGCGCTCGACGCGTTCGTGCTGAAACTCGCCTCCGACCTGCTCGAGCACACGTTCAAGGTCGACAATTTCTGGTGGGCACTGCTCGCCGCGCTGATGGTCGCGGCGGTGAGCGTCGTTCTCGAGGTCCTGTTCGGAGCGAACGACGACGACACCTTCACGCTCCGGGTCGTCCAACGAGTCGCGCGCAGGCAGGGCGGCGTCGAGCCGACCGACGTCCCCGGGATCATCTTCCTCGAGATCGACGGCCTCGCGCTGCCGATTCTTCGCCGCGCCATGCGCGACGGCAATGCGCCGAACATGGCGCGCTGGCTCGGCGAGGGTACGCATGCGCTCGTGGAGTGGGAGCCCGATCTCTCCTCCCAGACCGGTGCCAGCCAGGCCGGGATCTTGCTCGGCTCGAACGACGACATCCCCGCGTTTCGGTGGGTCGAGAAGGAGACCGGAACGCTCATGACCTGCTCGGCGCCCGACGACTGCGCGCGAATCGAGCGAGACCGCGCAACGGGCATCGGCCTACTTGTCGATGGGGGCTCGAGCCGCGGCAACCTGCTCTCCGGCGAGGCCGAGGAGCAGATCCTCACGGTCAGCAGGATCGAGGCGGAGAAGCGCGCGAACCCCGGCTACCGGGCGTTTTTTGCGAACGGATTCAACGTCACACGCTCACTCGTTCTCTTCTTCTGGGAAGTGATTCTCGAATGGGTTTCGGCATCGCGGGCGAAGCGCCGCGACGTGCGTCCGCGAGGACACCGGGGTGGGCTCTATCCGTTCATGCGCGGCGCGATGTGCATCATCGTTCGCGACCTGATCGTCTACGGCGTCCTCACGGACATCATGCGGGGCCGTCCCGCCGTCTACGCCACGTTCTCGAGTTACGACGAGGTCGCCCATCACTCGGGCCTCGAACGGGCGGACACACTCGAAGCGCTGCGCAAGCTCGACCAGCAGTTCGGACGCATCGAGCGCGCTCGGCGCTATGCGCCGCGGCCCTACGCGATCGTCGTTCTCTCGGATCACGGCCAGACACAGGGCGCGACGTTCAAGCAGCGGAACGGCTACGGGCTCGACGACCTCGTGCAGCGCTCGCTCGAGGGCGGCGGCAGCGTTCACGAGGAGGCGGGCGGGGACGAACAGCAGTCGATGGTCGGCCACGCGCTCGGCGAGGCGACCGGCAAGAAGCCGAAGCCCAGGTCGAAGAAGGACGTCTCAGGCGAGCAGGCTGTCGTGCTCGGCTCCGGGAACCTCGGTCTCATCTACCTCATGGAGGAACCACGGCGACTGACCCTCGAGGAGATCGAGGAGCGCCACCCCCGGCTCATTCCCGCGCTCCGGGAGCACCCGCATGTCGGCTGGATCCTCGTGCGCTCCGGCTCAAACGGACCAGTCGTACTGGGCGCGCACGGGGCCCACTTTCTGGCCGACGGCCGGGTGGAGGGCGAGTACCCGCTCCAGGACTTCTCGCGGAACGCGCCGATTCATCTGTTGCGAACGGACGGCTTCGCCCATGTCGCGGACATCATGGTCGGGAGCTTCTACAACCCGGAGCTCGACGAGGGCTGCGCGTTCGAGGAGCTCATCTCGTTTCACGGTGGGCTGGGCGGGCCGCAGACGCAGCCGTTCATCCTCCATCCCGTCGAGCTTCCGGTTCCGGACGGTGAGATCGTCGGAGCGGAGACCGTGCACGCGCTGCTCGTGAGCTGGCGGAAGCTCCTCCACGGCGACGACGCCGCGCGACCGGTGCCGGCCCCGGCAGCGGTCGAGTAGCCCACGCGACGGTGAGCCCTCAAAGCGAGGCCGCGACCGGCGTCCCTGCGGCCGATGAGGCGGGCAAGACGCTCCTCGGGGAGTCGCGTTGGCCTCCGATCGCCGCGCTCCTCGCGTTCATGGCGCTGAACATCGGCGTGCGCTTATGGCTGCCAAATGAAGCAGCGGTCCGCGTGCCGTGGCTCGTTCCGGCGATCGAAGTTGCGCTGCTCGCCGTCCTGCTCGTGGGCCATCCGGGCAACCTCGGCACCTACCGCAAATGGTTTCGCCCAGTCACCGTCACGCTCGTCGTCGTGCTTGTCGCGGCGGCACTCTGGGCCACGGCGCTTCTGATCTACGACCTCGTCAAAGGGTTGGGCGTGACCGAATCGCCCGAAGAGCTCCTTGCCTCCGGCGCCTTGATCTGGGTCGGCAACAACCTCGCGTTCGCGATGCTGTACTGGCTGATGGACAGCGGAGGGCCGATCGCGCGCTCACACGATGCGTCACCGGTCGACTTCGCGTTCACCCAGCACATGAGCCCCGAGATCGCGCCGCCGGGCTGGAGGCCCGTCTTCCTGGACTACCTGCACCTCGGCTTCACGAATGCGACCGCGTTCAGCCCCACCGACGTGATGCCGCTTACCCACCGCGCCAAGTTCACGATGGTCGTG
>Ga0081455_10007618_pt1 | contig 11377 bp, 11 predicted proteins | sample TabmetS3T2R1_FD_70207 | JGI IMG/M metagenome (GOLD analysis project Ga0081455, IMG submission 70207) | Tabebuia heterophylla rhizosphere microbial communities from the University of Puerto Rico - S3T2R1 | ecosystem: Host-associated > Plants > Roots > Rhizosphere ...
GACGGCCTGAAACGAGCGCGCGGCGAGCCTGTCGTTCATCTCGACGATGCTGGGAATACGCTCCACCGAGATCCCGACCGCGTCGAAGCCGGATGCATACGCGGCATGTGCCGTGTGACGTAAGCGTGCGTATGTTTGAAGCAGGACGAAGCGCCAAACGGCCTGGTCCTGAACGGTGTACTCAGCGTAGTTCTGTTGAACGACGTACTTGCGGAGATGGGGCGGTACGTCCAGGGGCGTCATGGCGGTAGCCAGTGTTGAATTCTACCCTGTTACGGGCACGCCAGCACGCGCACAGCAGCCCACGGCAGGCGCATGCGGGCCGGCGGCGCGCTCAGGACGGACAGGACTGGCCAGCACGGTGGACTCGGGCGCGTGTCCAATACTGGTCCGCACGGTCCGCCGCTGTGGACGGCGGCCCATTCGGAGCGTCACCGAGCGCGTACGAGCCGACCAGCTCGGCTACCTCGAGCGTGGGACTCGAGTGCGACGCGCGCCGCCGCCAGCAGCGGCACGCCGCCAGCGACGGCGGAGGGCCCGAGATGACCTACGCCGCCGAACAGCACAGCGCGAGACCGATTCGGACGCAGCACCGGGCCCGCTTGCGAACGTCGCGAAGCGCCGCGCGCAGATAGCTGTGTTGTGTGCAACAAACCCGACACGCGCGCGTCGGGCAAATCCCCTGTCGATCCCCCTCCAGAACTCGATCCGCCGTCTAACGCGCTCTGGGCGCGGCGATCAAGCGCAAACGAGCAATTCGTCGATCCTGTCGCCGCCCATCTGTCACCGCGCAAAACCCGACACCGCTCGTCGCCGCGATCCCGCGGTGCCGCTGGGAGCTGCGCCCGGTACGCTGACCGAAATTTCATCATCAACTTTTCGCGAAGCGCAATTGCCAGCGAGCCAAAGCGACGTAGAATCCCGGCGAGAAGTCAGGGGGGCGAGAACGCCCGTCTGTAGACCAAGAGAGAAGAGAGAGCATCATGCAACGCAAGGACAACTCATCGCTGACGAAGACTGTCGGCAAGCGCCTGAGCCAACTACGTTCTTCGAAGAAGATGAGCCAAGAGGAGTTTGCCAAACGCGTCGGCATCTCCCGCGGCTATCTTTCTGATCTCGAACGTGGCGTTCGAGAGATGTCGCTCGCGACGCTCGCCGTCGTATGCAGGAAGAGCGGCACGACACCCAACAAGCTGCTTGGATGGATCTGAGCGTGCCCGCCCGGCGCTCGGATGGTTGTGCGCGCAGTGGTTGTCGCGCAGCCTCCCCGAGCGCCCGCGGTCGCGTGTGTTTGTGGCTTACGACTCTGAGTATTTGTCTGGTGTCGATCGCGTGTGCGGCCCAGCAGCGGCCCGACGGAGGCAAAGGGGTGCTTCCCGTGGGCGCGAGCGCACCCGATCTGGTTGGCCGCGATGCCGCCGGAAAAACGCTGCATTTATCGGAGCAGCGTGGCAAGCCGAGCATCGTGTACTTCTATCCGAAGGACGAGACTCCGGGCTGCACCAAGGAAGCCTGTGCGTTTCGCGATGCCTTCGATCGCTTCAATGCACGCGGCGTGACGATCTTCGGCGTGTCGCGCGACAGCGAAGCCAGTCACGCGCAATTTCGCAGCCAACACAACTTGCCGTTTCCGCTAGTCGCCGATGAGTCCGGCGCAGTGCAAACCGCGTACGGTGTTCCGAGTCGGCTCGGGAAAGCTGCTCGCGTGTCCTTTTTGATCGATGCGCATGGGCGCGTGGCACGCGTCTGGCCTGATGTCGATCCCGCGCTGCATGCGAATGAAGTGCTTGCGGCCGCCGAGGAGCTGCAGCGCGTCCAGACTCACTGAGCGCTGAGCCGCGTGTACGCACGCGCCGGGCGTTGTCCCGACTAACCAGCCGCTATGGGCGGCGAACGGACTACGGCCTACAGGGGCCGGTTCGTGCATCCGGCAATTGGCCGCACGCCCGGGCTGACTGCCAGCGCGAGTTGGCATACCCTCGAATTGGGCCGCAGCTGATAGCGGCTGGCTATGCCGTCGCGACCCCCACCCCGCCGTTGTTCCGAGCACGCCTTGGTTGTGGCACCCGACGGCAAGTGTGCGCTGTGCCGGCGCGGCCCGGGACGAGCGCTGCCAGTGCCAGAGCCCGACCAGGGCAGCAACCCGATGCAATGGTTCTTCGGCACGGGCCTGGGAGCTTCGCTCGGGCTGGTCGTCTGGCTCGCCGCGCAGTCCAACCCGCTCCTGAGTCGAGCCGTGCCGCCCCCGATCCGTGGCCTGCCGCCAGCAGCTGCACACGAACCAGCGCGTAGTGACGACAAGCCGGTCAAGGTCGAGCCAGCACCGAAACTGGACCCGACCGAGGACCCTGGGGTCGGGGCTGCGCCCGAGCCCGCTCCCGAGCCAACGGACCCAACGCGCGCCGAATCCCCGACGCAGGATCAGCCGGTCGACGATCAGCCGACAGCTGCTGCGCTCGCGGCGCAAACGCGCAAACTCCAAGAGGCCGAGCGCGATCGCCGTCGCCACGAAGCTGTCACGCGCGATTTGCAAAAGCTGTCGGCGGCGGCGGCGCGCAGAAGCGTGACCATCAACATGTACTCGACGTCTTGGTGCGGAGTGTGCGCCCGCGCGCGCGCATACATGAAGCAGAAGAACATCCCATTCCAAGAGTTCGACATCGAGCAAGACGCGCAGGCTGCGGCACGCGCCGCGCAAATCAACCCGCGCGGCTCGGTGCCCACGATCGTCATCGATGACGATGTGCTGATCGGCTTCAGCCCGAGCTTGCTCGAAGCCCGACTCGATCGGGCCGCACAACGTCGCGCCGTGCCGTGATCTCGCGGCGCTAGCCTGCATGGGCGGTGCAGCGCCCGCTCTCGAAACACGCGCGTTCACGGCTCGAAGCAGATTCGAAATCTGCGTGGGGATTACTGTTGCGACGCAGGGCTTCGGGCTTGATCCTCGAATCAGTGCTGTCATGCTGGCGCACATGGTGGACCGAACGCGACAAGCCAGTGCACGCGCGAGCACGCGCGACGCCGCGACAGCGTTCTCGCGCAACGGCGCTTCGTGGTCCGAAGTCACGGCCTTCGGCGACGACGAATATCGCATTCGTTTGGGCGGGATGCTGCGCGCCGCATGGATGGTCGGCGTGTGCAACGGCCTGGCGCGCGAACAGCTTTCGATTCAGCGCGCACACGCGCGGCGTCTGACCCGGGAAACCACGTGGATCGCCGAGCTTCACGTGCTCGCGCAACCGGCCGCGCCCGATCCGCTCGAGATTCGTTACGTCGATTTCGCCGAGCAAGCTGACGTGCCTGCGCCTCCAAGCTTGCAACTCGACAACTACGAACTGCGTGAGTCCGTGGACCACGGCGGCACGCTGCAACTAACCTTCAGCGCCGCAGACGCGCTCGGCCTTTTGGGATCGCTCTTGGCGGCTTTCGCGAGCATCTCGCTGTTGCCGGTCGAGATGCACGTCGAAACGCGACAACAACGCGCGCACGATTGTCTGTGGCTCGCGAGTGATGTATCCGGGCGCCGAGCAGAGCTCGCGCCCGGTGACATATCCGGGCGCCGAGCAGAGCTCGCGCCCGGCACGCGCGCCGGCGGAACCAAGCCGCCGACGGCGAGCGATCGGCTCGCCCTCGACGCGTTGTTGCAGCGCGCGTTGCCGCGCATGTGAACGCTCAGCGCGAGCGCGCCTCGGCCGGTTGCAACTTGGGCTGGCTGCGCCGCGCGCGTTCCTCCACAGCGTCGACGGCTTCGGCTTTGGTGGACAGATAGGTTTGTTCGGCACCTGCACTGGCCAGTACACGCCGCGCTTCATTGGTGCGCCCGAGGTTGGTCACTACACCGACCAACACAGCGCCGCTCTCGAATGCGTCGGCAGGAAAATCGATCTCGTCACGCCAGAAGCCGAGTCCACCGAGCGTGCCGGCGAGCGTACCGATCGCCGTGCCCGTCGCCGCGCCTTGGAGCGCAACCAACAACGGGCCCGCAGCCAATACGCCGATTCCCGAAAGCGTGAGTGCGCCGGCCGCCGCGCCGAACAGCGCACCGAGCACGGCGCCTTGCGGAACGAACGTCTTATGATGCATCGGCAACTCTTCTACGGATGGACCGCGCTTCAACAACACACCGACGTGTTCGGTGTGGAAATGCGCATCCAAGAGTGCCTGCACGGCGGCTTGTGCTTCCTCGGGGCCCTTGTAGAAGGCGTGGGCAAACCATTGATCCGAGTCGAGCATTGCGTATCTCCTGGCTTGAACCTGATGCGCCCGTCTCTGCAAGTTCGAAGCCAACGGCTGCGGGGCCAAGCATTGCAAGCAGTTGGGGCAACGTTCCCCTGCAGACGCGCCTCGCTGAGGCAGCTTTGCAGGCTTAAACGGCCGCGCGCCGCGAGTGCTGGCTCTTGCGAGTAGCACCGCGCGGCGCGCTGTTCCGATTGCAACGGGTCGTGACGTTACTTGACGCGACCCTCTTTCCAGGCCTGCAACAACGTCTCGTATGGAACCGTTTCACCCTTCGGTTTCTCGTTCGCGAGCTTGGCCTTGGGCGAACCCGGTTGATCGAACCAGTACTTGGCGTCTTTCACCGGATTCAGTTTCGGCGGGCAGTTGGCCATGCCGGTGCGCTCGAGACGGCCGAGCACATCGTCCATCTGCGACGCGAGCTGATCCATCGCACCTTGCGGCGTCTTCTCGCCCGTGATCGCGAGGCTGACGTTCTGCCACCACAGCTGGGCCAGCTTCGGGTAGTCGGGCACGTTGGTGCCGGTCGGCGTCCACGCCACGCGCGCGGGGCTGCGATAGAACTCGACCAGACCACCCCACTTCGCGGCCATCTGATCGGTGTTCTTGGAGTCGATATCCGACTTGCGCACCGGCGTCAGGCCCATGAAGAACTTCTTCATCGACGTCGATTTCGCGACCGTGAACTGCGCGTACAGCCACGCAGCTTTGCGGCGCTCGATCGGCGCGCTCTTGAGCATCGTCCACGAGCCAGCGTCCTGATAGCCGAGCTTCATGCCCTCTTCCCAGTACGGGCCGTGCGGCGATGGCGCCATGCGCCACTTGGGCGTGCCGTCTTCGTTCACGACCGGCAAGCCCTTCTTGGTCATGCCCGCGGTGAAGGCGGTGTACCAGAAGATCTGCTGCGCGATCTGGCCTTGACCGGGCACCGGACCGGCTTCGGAGAAGGTCATGCCCGCAGCTGTCGGCGGCGCGTACTTCTTGAGCCAGTCGAGGTACTTGGTGAGTGCGTACACGGCCGCGGGGCCGTTGGCCTCACCACCGCGCGTGACCGAGGAGCCCGCCGGGTTGCAACCTTCGACGCGAATACCCCATTCGTCGACCGGCTTACCGTTCGGGATGCCCTTGTCACCCACGCCGGCCATCGACAACCAGGCGTCGGTAAAGCGCCAGCCGAGCGACGGGTCCTTCTTGCCGTAATCCATGTGGCCGTACACGCGCTGGCCATCGATCTCCTTCACGTCGTTGGTGAAGAAGTTGGCGATGTCCTCGTACGCCGACCAGTTGACCGGCACGCCCAGTTCGTACTTGTACTTGTCCTTGAACTTCTTCTGCAGCTCCGGGCGGCTGAACCAGTCGTGACGGAACCAGTACAGGTTGGCGAACTGCTGGTCGGGCAGCTGGTACAGCTTGCCGTCCGGGGCCGTGCCGAAGCTCTTGCCGATGAAGTCGTCGACATCGAGCGTCGGCAACGTGACCGCCTTGCCCTCCCCGGCCATGAAGTCGGAGATCGGCACGGCGAACCCGTAGCGGAAATGCGTTCCGATCAGGTCGCTGTCGTTGACGTACATATCGTAGATGCTGCGGCCCGATTGCATTTCGGTCTGCAGCTTCTCGATCACGTCGCCTTCCTGAATGATGTCGTGTTTGACCTTGATGCCCGTGATCTCCTCGAAGGCCTTGGCCATGGTCTTCGACTCGTACACGTGCGTGTCGATGGTCTCGGACACGATGTTGACCGTGGTGCCGCGGTACGGCTTGGCTGCTTCGCGGAACCATTTCATCTCAGCCAGCTGCTGATCGCGCGTCAGCGTGCTGGGCTGAAACTCCTGGTCGATCCACTTCTCGGCCGCCTGGACCAGCGGCGCTTCGGTATCCACTGCTGGTTCGGTGGCCGTCTTCAGCTCGGCTTTTTGTTGTCCTTCTTCAGGATTGCTTTTCTTGCACGCGAGCCCCGTGCCTATGAGGATGACACAACTGACGTACAAACAACGTTTCGACCATTCCATATATTGACCCCTATCTAACCCCAGCGTCCGATCACCCAGAGTGCAGGCACCCAGAGGCAAACCGCCAGCCACTGAGAGGCCTCAGTCAACCCGGCCCATGCCAGGTTGATGTACGCGCTTACGAGCAGACCAATGAACAGCCGATCGCCTCGCGTAGTTACTATCGGGAGAAAGCCGCGCCGAGGCAGCGATGGCGCGCGCACTCCCAATACCGAATACGCCGCGAGGCAGAGCGCGATCGCGACGAAGAAGCCCGCTGTGGGCGCAGTCCATGCCATCCAATCCATCATCAGACGCGTCCCAGCGCAAAGCCTTTGGCGATGTAGTTACGCACGAACCAGATCACGACCGCACCCGGCAGAATCGTGAGTGCGCCGGCGGCGGCCAGCACGCCCCAATCCATGCCAGCCGCACTGACGGTGCGCGTCATCGTTGCGGCGATGGGCTTGGCTTCCACCGACGTGAGCGTGCGCGCGAGCAACAACTCGACCCAACTGAACATGAAGCAGAAGAATGCGGTCACACCCACGCCGGAGCGGATGAGCGGGATGAAGATGCGTACGAAGAAGCGCACGAAGTCGTAGCCGTCGATGTAGGCGGTCTCGTCGATCTCGCGCGGAATCCCGGACATGAAGCCTTCCAGGATCCAGACTGCGAGCGGCACGGTGAACAACGTATGCGACAGCGCCACGGCCCAAGGCGTGTCGAACAAGCCGATGCTCGAATACAGCTGAAAGAACGGCAAAAGAAAGACCGCCGGCGGCGACATGCGGTTGGTCAGCAGCCAGAAGAACAAGTGTTTGTCGCCCATGAAGCGATAGCGCGAGAACGCGTAGGCAGCGGGCAATGCGACGGTGACCGACAGCAAGGTGTTGATGGTCACGTACGTGATCGAGTTGATGTAACCGGAGTACCAACTCGGATCGAACAAGATGGTGCTGTAGTTGTCCAAGGTCGGCGCGGCTGGGATGAACTTGAAGCCGGCCAGAATCTCGTCGTTGGTCTTGAGGGACATGCCGATCAGCCAATAGATCGGCACCAGCGAAGCCAGCAGATACCCCACGAGGATGGCGCCTGTACCCTTCACTGCGCCTCCTGTCGCGTCATCGCGGTGTAGAAGACGTAGCTGAACAACAACACCACCAAGAAGTACACGATCGAAAACGCCGCCGCCGGCCCGAGGTCGAACTGCCCCACCGCGAGACGCGTCAGATACTGGCTCAAGAATGTCGTTGCGTTGCCGGGCCCGCCGCCGGTCAATACGAACGGCTCCGTGTAGATCATGAAGCTGTCCATGAACCGCAGCAGTAACGCGATCGTGAGCACGCCGCGCAGCTTCGGCAGCTCGATGTAGCGGAACGTCGCCCAGCCGGAGGCGCCGTCGATGCGGGCGGCCTGATAATAGGCGGGCGGTATCGAGCGCAAGCCGGCGTATGCGAGCAGCGCGACCAGCGGCGTCCAGTGCCAGATGTCCATGACGAGCACGGTCACCCAAGCGTCGAGCGCGTCTGCCGTGTAGTTGTAATGGATGCCCAGGGCATTGATGGCCACGCCGCCGAGACCGATGTCTTCGCGCGCGAAAATCTGCCAGATCGTTCCGACCACGTTCCACGGAATGAGCAGTGGCAGTGCCAGCAGCACCAAGCACAGCGAAGAGCGAATCCCGGCCAGCGGCATGCCGAGCGCGATCAACACGCCGAGCGGCAACTCGATCAGCAACACCGCACACGAGAAGATGATCTGGCGCAGGAACGCACCGTGCAGTTCGGGATCGCGCAGCGCCTTGTGGTACCACTCGTTGCCTACGAACAAACGCTGCGCCGGACCCAGAATGTCCTGCACGGAGTAGTTAACCACGGTCATCAGCGGCACGACTGCGCTGAACGCGACCACCAACACCACGGGCAGCACGAGAAACCACGCACGATTGTCGTTGGGTTTGGTCATGCGTTCGGCTCAATCCACCAACTGGCCGCCTGCGTACAAGAGCGTCCAGGGCGGTGGGAATTCGATCCAGCACGCGCTGCCGACGACAGGCGGCGGCTGATCGCTCAACTTCACGCACACGCTCTGCGTGCCGACGCGCACTGTCACCAGCGCTGAATGCCCGAGCTGTTCCACGCGCGCGACCGCGCCTTCGAGGCGCGCGCCCGGTTTGGCCTCGACCGCGAGTTGCAACAACTCCGGACGCGCACCGAGGATCGGTTCACCGCCGAGCGTGCGCGCTTTGGCCGCGATCTGGGCGGGCACAGCCAGCTTCTGCCCTTCGACGATCACTGCGTCCTGCCCCAACTCGCAGCGCAGCAGATTCATGCCGGGACTGCCGATGAAATAGCCGACGAACGTGTGCGCCGGGCGCTCGAACAATTCTTGCGGAGTGCCCTGCTGCAGCACGCGACCGTCGTTCATGACTACGACCTGATCGGCCAACGTCAACGCCTCGACCTGATCGTGCGTCACGTACACCAACGTCACGCCCAGTTCGGCATGAATCTGCTTGAGCTTGCGGCGCAACACCCACTTCGCGTGTGGGTCGATCACGGTCAGCGGCTCGTCGAGCAGAATCGCGCTGACATCGGTGCGCACCAGGCCCCGGCCGAGCGAGATGCGCTGCTTCATGTCCGCGGTGAGCTGCGTCGCTTTGCGCTGCAGATCCGCACCCAGCTCGAGCAGATTCGCGATGCGCTCGACGCGGCGCTTGATCTCCGCCGGCTGCACGCCGCGGTTGCGCAGCGGGAACGCCAGATTGTCGAACACGGTCATGGTGTCGTAGATGACCGGGAACTGAAACACCTGCGCGATGTTCCGTGCCTGCGGTGCCAGCGCAGTCACGTCTTTGCCGTCGATCACGATCGACCCGCGCGTCGGGTGCAACAGGCCCGACATGATATTGAGCAGTGTGGTCTTGCCGCAGCCAGACGGGCCCAACAACGCGTACGCGCCGCCGCTCTGCCAGGTGAGCTCGAGCGGTTTGAGTGCATAGTCATGATCCGCTGCCGGGTTTCTGACATAGCTGTGGGCGATAGCGCGTAGCTCAATGCGTGCCATGTGCTGCGTTGGAGACCGAAGAAGAGGTGGAAGAAGCGTGTGCAACCAAATGGCCGTCGAGGCCGAAGACCAGTAACCGCTCCTGCGGCACGAACAACTCGACCGCAGATCCGAGTGCGTACCGGTGCATGCCGGGCAATTGCGCCGTGAGTGTGGCCTGACCGTACGCGACGTGCAGGAGCGTCGCAGAACCTGTCACTTCATCGACGAGCGTCGTCGCGGCCAAGCGCACGTCGCCGCTGCCACTGCGCGCCAGATGCAAGTGATTGGCGCGCACGCCGATCCGATACTGCCCCGGCGCGAGCGCACGCAGGTGCTCGCCGAGTGCGACGTCACTGTCGCTGCCTACGCGACCGCTGCCATCGCTGCGCACCTCGAAGTCGAGCACGTTCAGTTGCGGATCGCTGAACACTTGGGCGACGCGCTCATTGTCTGGCCGGCGATATACGTCCAGCGCGGGCCCGACTTGCAACACGCGGCCTTCATCGATCAATGCCGTACGCCCACCGAGCAACAACGCCTCGTCGGGTTCAGCAGTCGCGTACACGACGGTCGTACCGCGCGCTTCGAAGATCGCGCGCAACTCGCGGCGCAATTCTTCGCGCAGCTTGTAGTCGAGATTCGCGAGCGGTTCGTCGAGCAACACCAGCCCCGCATCCTTTGCGAGTGCGCGTGCGATCGCCGTGCGCTGCTGCTGCCCACCGCTGAGCTCAGTGGGCAGCCGCTTTAGTAACGGACCTAACACGAGCAGATCTGCAACTTCGCGTACGCGGCGATCGATCTCCGCAGCACCGAGCTTCTTTCGTAGTCGCAAAGGTGATGCAATATTTTCGTAAACAGTCAGCGATGGATAGTTGACGAACTGTTGATACACCATCGCGACATCACGCTTGCGCACGCCGACGTGCGTGATGTCTTGCTCGCCCCAATACACGCGTCCCGAGTCAGGTCTATCGAGACCGGCCAAAGTCCGCAAAAGCGTGGTCTTACCAGCGCGCGTGCGGCCGAGCAGCACCGTGAGCGATCCCGGCGCAAACTCCATATCAATTTGCGCCAAGTGGGTCTCGCCATCGACAACGCGAGTGACTCCCTGCAGCTTCAAGGTCCGTACATCTTGCCGATGCGAAGTTTGCACGCGTGGCTGCTCCGGCGCGGAGTGTAGGTCTCTCCCGCGCGCCTCTGTCAAGCGCGACGTCCGCGAATCGCGTGAGCGTCGCAAAACGACGCGCAACGCTGCAATCAGTGTGTAATTAGTCCTAAACAGTGGTCGCAGACACGCTTATCGCAATTCGCGACAGCTAGTGCTGGCTAGAAGTGGGCCCGCGTCAGCGGTTCGACTCTCTGGCCGTTTGAGTTGGCACGCGAGGCCCGAATCAGGACGCTGTGATCGATTCTTGTGGCAGCCACGTTTACGTCGCGAACTTTTGCGACTACGTACCGCCGTGTCTCGTATGACGTTCGATGGGTGCGTCGAGCACATGAGAATGCGCTGATGACCTCATGCGAACTCTCACGCAGAGCTTCGTGTGGCAACGACGTGTTCCACATCGGGGCTGGAGGACAGCGAGCATGGCTAGAAATTTAGGTAACTTTATGACTGACAAGCGACGCGTCGTGATCAGGAAATTCGCCGCCGTGATGGTGGCGACGGCTGCCATTGTGTTGTCGATGGTCGACAACAGCGCAGCCCAAACTCCCCCTGAGCCGGCCCCGGTGACCACGACGCCCGCTGCACCACCAGGCGATGCACCATCACCGGTGCCCGATGTGGGCGCGCCAGCTGTCGACACCACACCAATTCCCGAGCCTGCGACTGCACCGCCGCCCGAACCGATCGTACCTCCTGAACCCGCAGCGTCGGATTTCAAACTCGATGTCGGCGGCGGAACGATTTTGCTCTACCACCTGCCGTTCAAGGTGCCGGCCGGCGGCGACGTGAAGCACACAGCCGAAGTGTTCGAGCTCAAGATGCGCGTCGATGCAGAGTTTGGCATGTGGGGCGTACACCTGTTGCCGATCATTCGCGATACGAAGGAACGTGGATTCTTTCCGAGCACCGCGTGGGTGCAAGAGGCCTACGCGTA
>Ga0081455_10007619_pt1 | contig 11377 bp, 8 predicted proteins | sample TabmetS3T2R1_FD_70207 | JGI IMG/M metagenome (GOLD analysis project Ga0081455, IMG submission 70207) | Tabebuia heterophylla rhizosphere microbial communities from the University of Puerto Rico - S3T2R1 | ecosystem: Host-associated > Plants > Roots > Rhizosphere ...
TGCATAGTCATCGAAACAAGAATCGAGCCGCTCCATTCGTAGGCAATCGCGAAGCAGCTTCCCAGGACAAACAACGGTACGAACGAGGGAAAGTGTGCGTGGGCAGCGGCGAATAGCAGCGAGCTAAGTATCACCCCCAGAAGACAGCCAACGTAGCGTTTGAGCACGCCGTAGATGAAAAATCGAAAAACAAACTCCTCTACGATTGGGGCGATTGCGACCGCGAAAACAATGATCAGAATTCGCTCCTCGATGGTGCGCGATGCACTGAAGAACTCGACGATGCTCTGCTTGCTTGAGCCGCCACCGAAAAACCGCTGATTAATGGTCTCGGAAAAACCGATCAATGGATAAGCAAAAAACAGCAACATTGCGCCAGTGCCTAAAGTCCGGGAAAAACTGATTCTGAAAAATCCCGCCAATGCGGCGACATCAAAACCGCGAAATTGCAGGAGGGTGGCTATGACGAGCACCACGAAAGCGCTGAGGAGGAAGTTCGCCAGTAGATTACGTGGGTGAAATTGTAGCGCCGGATCTGGAACTGTTGAGCCAATTGTCAGCAGAAAGAAAAAGATCAGCACACTGGCGAGAACGGCTTCCGGCAGTCCAAAAGCGCCCGTTGGCGCGTCGGCCCCGGAAGCGCTACGGATCCGGTTACTGATCTGATAAATCAGTGACACATACACACAAAGGCTGGCAATGAAGTAAAGAGCGGAAAGCAAACTCAGAGCGAGGCTCGGGGTCGCTCCGAATGTCGCAAAAACGTTCCCTATTAGCATGAGGGTGTGCTGAAGTTTGCGCGACCCTCAGCGCCTACGGAGCGTAGTAACTCGGCAGGAAATACGCGCGACCCGATTCCAGTTGCGGCACGAGTTGTTTCGGAAGTTGCAGTTCGATTTTCGAATCCGATTCTCCAAATACGCGAAGGAACCGGAAAAGACTGAATGGCGGTCCGTACTTCACGACTTTCGCGTCCGGCGCGTTTGCCAGTTGTTTTGCTTTGGCGAAGGCGTCGTCCAATTGACCTAGGCCGTCTATGAGTTTGTTTTGCAATGCTTCCTTGCCCGAGAGAATTCGGCCGTCGGCTACCGTGTTGCGAAGAAGATCCGCCGGCAGGTTTCGCTCCTTTGCAACGATGCCGAGAAATTTGTCGTACGTGCTCATGATGAAGTTTTGCACGAGCTCCTTTTCCTCCGGTGTAATCGGTCGCGCTCCGTTCAGCATGTCTTTGAATTTGCCGCTCTTAAAAACAACCGATGCCAGGCCGACCTTGTTTAAAAGCTGCTCGTAATTCAGGGTTTGAATGATTACTCCGATGCTCCCGGTGATCGTCGTTTCATTAGCCATCAAAAATTTGCCGCCGCAGGAGACATAATATCCGCCCGAGGCCGCCAGGGAATTCATGTAGATGACAACCGGTTTCCTCGCGCGCGTCTTGACGACCGCGCTGTAGATCTCATCGGAAGCGGTGACTTCTCCACCGGGCGAATCGATCTCCAGCACGATGGCCTTCACACGATGGTCCTCGCGCGCCTGTTGAAGTGCTGCGCGCATGTCGTCCACCATCGAGTCGCTGACGTTTCCCGGGATCGACGTGCTGATCAGGCCGCGCATGGTGATAACCGCGATCTTGTCCGTGGTCGCGCGGGCACCTCTTTGAAGCAGGATCTCGCGGAAACGCGGGATTGGTTCTGCTTCCCTGATACCGCCGACGCGCTGAAACGCAACGATCAACAACACAAAGTTTACGAACAGACTGGCGCAAAACGCGATGAACAAAAAGATGCTCAGACAACCCAGCCTGCGGTCGGATGACATATGAGAACGAAACTGCCGGAGAACTGCCGCTCGGACAAGCACTTTTGCAGCGGCGGCAAAACTGGCGTCACAAATCCGAAGTCTTCGACTGAAAATTCGATGCGGCAGATCGCGAGCACGCCCGCCGCTACTTTTAGGTGCCCACTATTCTCGAAGCATCCAGGCTAGCTTGTCACCGGAAACGCGGCAAAGTGTTCGGGCTTCACTTTTTGCTGACCTAACGCTCGACCAACCTCTTGCATTTCGCCGATATGGTCGACAGAATCCATTTGCTGGACGTGCACCGGATTGATGTGTTTAAGGCCTAAAGCGTCTAAGCCTTCTCGGGAAAGCTCAGCATTGTAGCGGGCATAAGAGAATAGCTTCGGAACATTTGGAATACCTTGTCCAACCACAGTGCCCACCTCGCCATCCAACAAATCTCCAGCCATGCATTTCCCGAGAATACGGCAAAGAAAATCTTGCTCGTGCAGCGCAGCGGCCATCAGCGCGGACGGAATGGTGCTTGCGTTGTAGATCAGGTTCATCTCCTCCGGACTCAAATTGCTGTTGGCGTTCGCGCTTGCGCCTGTGCCGACCGAAATAAGAAGCATTTTCTCTGCGCCCGTCGGCCAAACCAGGCAGTACGGCTCACTCGTTGCCATCAAAAAAAGTTGAAAGGCCGGATTATTATACATCGTCACGCCGCCATCAACGAAGATGAAGTCCCGACCGACATGGACAACCTCTGGCGGAAAATAAGTCGGCGCCGCAGTGCTGGCGCGTACAAGCTGCCAGAGCGGTAACTTGAGGTTGGAATCAACGCGATCCAGATCGTTATATTTCGCTGCCGGGTTATTGGACAATGGCCATGGTGAATCGGTGGTCGCGTTGCGAAGCACCATCATGAGTAATGTGCGCAGGTTGTCGGAACCGAACGTTGTATCCTCGCCAATCACATCACGCAGCATCTCAGAAAGTTTGTCACTCTCGAATTTTGTACGAAAGCGCTCCCAGAGGCGCGCCTTGTGAAACATCTCAGCGCCACTCCGAAGGTAGAAATCCCGTATTTCATCGGTGCTATATCCGAGTGCGATCAGTGTCGCGATGATCGCTCCTGTACTCGTGCCGGCGACATAATCGAAATAATCCGCGAGAACGAGTTTTGAATTCCCACTACTCCTGCGCAACTCCGATTCTATGCACGCCAAAACTTCAATGCTGATAATTCCGCGAATCCCTCCGCCGTCGCATGCTAGCAGTCTCCGCGGACCGATCTTGTTCAATTTGTCGCGGTAACTCATTCTTATCGATAATGGGGTTTTCGTAATAGTGAGGCAAGCTCAATTGGTCGATTTGTGTTGAGTTCAAAACCACGACTGTTCATTATTTGGGATCGCGTCACCAATTCACCAACCGGCGGCAGAGAAGGAGCAGCAATATGGCTCGTGATGTCTTCGTACGTCACTCGGTAAAGGACAAAGCTGTTCCCGAGGCGGTCGTGAAAGATTCCATTTCGGGTTGATGACATGATGCAAAGGCCTTTGTTAACAGCGCGCTCTACTTCGCGTTTGATATTTCCAAACACGATTAGAGGACCAAAGCCGACGTGTTATTTAAAGAGTGCTATTCCACCTCGTCAGGATAACCTGTCATGTGTTTCGGGTACTAAGAGTCAGTGAATGCGGTCGACCTATGCTCTTGCCGTCTTCGCTGCGCTTAACTAGTTCATTGTTCATCTAGCATTTGGCGCAACTGCTCTCTTAATTTTTCAGCGGCATCTTCGACATGAAATAGGAAAACACGGCCGGACCGTGCGATCTTATTTAGTTCGGCGGATTCCGCAAACTGACTATCGCGTACCGCAGCGCTCAATTTGTCTGCAAATCTTCCGCTGCCTTCAATGACGAGGAGTGGCCATCCGTTGCGCACGCTTTGCAAAGCTTCATCGGCTGCAATCGCACCGCCGTTGACCAGGACTGCAACAGTTGGCGAATTGAATGCGCGCGCGAGCTCTAACATCGTCGTCGTCTCGCCGCCCCATTCATCGCTCTCGATCAAGACGAAGTGTGAATGATTCGGCTCAAGCGGAGCGCCCTCCGAGATTTTGGATGCGCCCGCAATTTCGGGATTCGTAATTTTTCCTTTCGGTGCAATTCCGAGCAACTGAACCGTGCGACGGGATCGCGCCACTGCTTCACCCATCATTGCCATAACGCCAGATTGCGTGCCTCCATCGATAACCAGCGCACCGAGTTCGGCGGCGAGCGCAGTAACACCATCGGAAAACAAAGTTGTTAGTTGATTTTTACGTCGATCATCGAGGCCAGCTGCGCCGCCAAAAAGCAAAATGACAGCACGCGTCGACTCGATTTCGAGGGTGTTTAGAATCGCCTCCGGGCTTGAGTCGCGCGGTTCGGTGATAGCTACAGCGCGATTCCCGTTAGCAAAGGTAATCGTATTCTTTTTCATAATTTGTTCATGCCTATGAGTCTTTTCCTTACCACGGAAACCGACCTCGCACGGTCAATTCCCTCGCAGCGTTCCCACAATTCCACACATTTTGACGCACGCAGTTAATAAACATTCTTGCAGCTGACACCTCGGTGCGGCATGATGGTTAGCTCTTAAACGCAACCCCTTGCCGACAAAGTTCTCAGTACTGGTTTCGCATGAGGGCCGCGCGACGGCCGCGATGGTAACCAATTTCGCAGGATCTTCTGTGTGGGTGGCAACAAGATAGTTGGGGAGAAATATATGCCAACACAGCCACACCCGGCGGGAGAAAATGGTATTTGCTTTGTCATAATGGGCTTTGGAAAGAAGACCGACTTTGAGACTGGTCGCGTCCTCGATCTCGACCAGTCCTATATCAACCTCATCAAGCCCGCAGTCGAAGCTGCTGGCCTCAAGTGCATACGCGCGGACGAGATCGTGCACTCGGGGCTGATTGACGTGCCGATGTATGAGCAGTTGTTGAATGCCGACGTCGTCGTCGCAGACATTTCTACTTCAAACAGGAATGCTCTCTACGAACTCGGTGTGCGGCACGCGCTTCGGCCTTACACGACCGTCATTATCGCCGAAGAAATGATGATGAAGTCGCCTACTTTCGATTTGAGCCACATCGTCATCCGGAAATATCGCCATTTAGGCGAAGACATCGGCGTGAGTGAAGCGAGACGTTTCACCACTGACTTGACGACTGCAATTCAAAGCATAATGGCGACAAAGCCCGAACTCAGGGGAGACAGCCCCGTCTATAAGTTTATTGAGCGTCTCATTCCACCTTCGATTTCACGAGCGGAAAAAGCTGCCGTAGCAGCAGCAGAGTCGGCCGAGAACATAGCTGGCGCTCCGACTCCGGTTCACAGCGAGTTGATGCAGCGAGTGGATGAAGCACAGACAAAAGGCGACTGGCTGAAAGCGAAGATGCTGCTCGAAGAAATCCGTGAGATGCGAAAGGCTGGTGTTTCGGAAACCTCCGCGGGCCAGCGAGTCGAGAACCCAGAAGATCCTGACGTTCTCCAGCGACTCGCGCTCGCCACGTATAAGAGCAAATATCCCACTCCTGAAGAAGCGTTAAAAGCAGCCCGCGATCTTTTGAAGCTGCTCGAACCGCAGACCACTAATGATACAGAGACGCTTGGCCTGTGGGGATCGGTGCATAAGCGCCTATGGGAACTGACCAAGGAGAGTAGCTATCTCGACGAAGCTGTGCGCGCCTACGAGCGCGGCTTTTACCTGCGCAATGACCATTACAACGGTATTAACTACGCTTACCTGCTCAATGAGCGCGCAGCCCATCCCATCGGTTTTGCGGAGGCGGTTGCCGACTTCGTCCAAGCGCGCCGCGTACGCAAGGAAGTGATCTCTATCTGCAATGAATGGCTCGAGTCTAACGCGCCAACCGCGCCCCTGCCGCCTGGAAGCAAGTTTCCTGAAAAACGATATTGGGTTTTGGCGACTCTTGCCGAAGCACAGATTGGCTTGGAGGAGGAAGCGCTCGGTCAGCAACGATTAGAAGAAGCCTTTGCCTCTGCTCCCGAAGGATGGATGAAGGAATCCACCCAGGAGCAGGTAATCAAACTCAAAGCCCTCCTAACCGCGTCTCCGCTGAAGAAGCTCCCGGTCGCTTAATAAGACCGCACGCGGTCCAATGCTTGGCCAAAGAAAACTCCAGCCCCGTCTGCGCTGGCGCAGCCTGTGCTCCCATAAACAGAAAAGAAATTAGTCGATCAAATTCGATTGAACCACTGCCTGATCTTGATTGTCCCAGTCTGCGTCCGGGATCAGCCAAACGGCTAAAAAATGGGATTTACAAGCCGAGGAGCAATTTACAATCTCTAGGCAGCATTTAGAGCAGTCGCTGGATGGACAACGCCCAAGGACCCGCCACATCGCAGCAGCCGCGCACTTATTACGGGTTTATCTCCTATAGCCACCGCGGTTGGGTTCATTCATAACAGCAACAGTGGCGCAAGCTTGGCTGCCAGTTTCAGAACCTCCAAAACAAACTCAGTTTCATGTAGGTCCGGTGTTCTATCCCCTTGTCGCGTTGGCGGTGTTGCGGCTTGTTTCTGTAGCGCCGCAAGTAAGTCCGCAGCCGGCAACAGTCCGAGTTTATAAGGCTGGATTTGCGCGGCAATAAACTCCCCGCGTTTACGGACCTCCCCGCTCGGGCTCTGCCGTGCCTGAGCAACGAACGCTTCCACTTGCTCAATCACGCGCTTGTCGGGTTTCGGTTTCGCTTTGCGTCTCTGCTTCGATTTGCCTTTTCGTTTGCGTTTCATAATCGCGTTAATAGCAGAGTATTCGCTACACGTCGTCTTTTAATTTTTCAGGAGAGTCATCGACTATACTGCTGGAAATTGGATGCTCCGCAGACGACCGCGAGCTACGAAAATCGGAACAATCAAAAACAGGCCGCTTGCGCGGCTGGCACTGCCCAAGGCCAACGGCCCTCTGCTGATCGCTGCCTGGGATGCGAGCATCACGCTATGGGACCCGGCCACGGAGAAAGTCACCCACCGCATGTCACCGGGCGGGATCCCTTCCCAATCGACCCAGGCTTCTCGATTACGACGCTTTAGTTCCTCATCTAGCCGGGCGCACGAACTCCTTATCCTTGCGCGAATGGGAGATGAAGACTTCCTGCGATCCGGGGGCCTGTTGGTCAGGGGACGCTGGTGGCATAGGATATTACTTCAAGTACGCGAACAGCCCTTACGGCTCGCCTTTTCCCAAAGAGAAGAGGGCCAGGCGACTTGTTTGGAGACGCCTGGCGAACTTGTCGCAACCAGAGTCTTACCAAACCAGCCAGACAAGCGTCAATCGTCAGTTTTTCGCGCTTTCTCAAACGGATCCGGAATGCTGGGGTCGGACTCATCTTCCGATTCAGGCTTTGCAGCCTTTGAAGGACCGGCTTGGAAAGACGAGCCGTTGGAACGGAGATAGAAATTATTCAGCTGATCGGTTCGATCACTCGTTACGCGCGACCAGACACCTGCTCCAAGCGGTCGGCAAGCCTCGCGAAAGCTAATCCAAGCGCGCTGGGCCTTACGCAGTTTCATAGCTTCAGCTGCTGTTAGGACGGCGATGCATTGCTGATAGACAATGTTGAGCCGTCGATCCTCACCTTCCGAGCGCGTACCCGATGTACCTCCTCGGAGCATCTCTCCAAGTTCGCCCACTCGGAGCATAACGTGAGCGACTTCGATCCGTTTGAGCTCTGCTGGAGATAGTCCAAGCCTGCCGGCGGTCGTCTGGAAGGCGTCCTTATTTAGCTCTGTGAATGTCAGCCAGGCGCGTTCTGATCCCCGTAACTGTTCGCGCGCCGGGCCCGGTAGCATTTGCATGAGCTGCTGATAAGTCTGGTTGAGCTCCATATCTGCCTGTTCTGTCTCGGAAGCGACAGCGGGTGTTTGCTCAGCGGCAATCGCTAATGCAATAAGCGATCCATCAATGACCAAGCGAAGCCGGCGAAGATTTGAGCTATCGCGCCTCGGCATGACGGAATCTAATCATTTGGGCAGACTGGAGGCAATCCCTTTCGCGTCAGCCCAACAAATGTCTAATCTTGACTAGACTCCCTGATTTGGCTTGATTGGCAGAGTGAGTAGGATCGCTGCGGCGGCGTCGATGCATGGCCATAGCATCTACCGGCTCCTAACATCGCATATTCTCAATGCGACTTGTCTCCTGTTAGCCAGCACGACTGGTCTCGTGAAGGGGCAAAGCTCCGCCGAAGTTCGGCAGGCGTTTCGCGATCTTCACGACGACAAGATACCCGGTAATTGTGTGCGGGCGACCAATTGGCTTCTCCAGCATCGAGAAGAGGCGAAAGAGGATCTTCTGGATGAACTTTATCAAACGGACACGGACAGCCAGGAACGCGACGCCATTCTTTATGTCTTGTTCAATACTTCTTCGTTCGCCCCCGATGAACGCTTCGCCCGCCTCGTGATCGCTCGCGTGCGCGAGCAGGACAGCCAAGTTCGGAATGGAGTGATTTTCGAACTAAAGGGCGACGCTGGAGATTTGGAGCCAATCCACACATCGGGCGCGCATTGGGAAGCATGGCCGTTCATGAATAAACATTTTTCCACCTTTGAACCATTGCTTAAGGAGCAAATCGGCAGAACGAAAAATGTGTTTGTGCTCTGGGGAACAGCCTGGCTTTTCAAGAAGCGCGGCGTGCTGAAGGATTATTCCGCCCTGTTCACTCCGGCCGTTCTTGATTCAGCCGTCGCAAGTCTGCGCAACGATCAGCAGCCGTATAATGCGACTCACGCGGTGCGACTGTTTTTGCTGCTGGGCGATCAAAGCCTTCCGACGCTGCGCAAGGCGGCAAGCTCAACCGATCAACAAACTCGTTACCTGGCAAAGGCGACGATCGATGCGCTAACCAAAGGAAGCCACGACGCGTTTGGTTACCTGAGTAGCAAGGTCAAGCTTACTGGCGTTCCATTTGGGGCTGAGCCAGCCGAGCCGTCCTGGCTCAGTGAAGCATTCGCGAAGTATAGCGATCGCGATACCTATCCCTGACTGCGGTCAACCAGATGTCGTTCGCCACCTATAGTCCAGGGTCATGTCTATGTCAGCGCCTTTCATCCAGAGAGATTGTCCCGGCACTCATTAGCATGTGGCCTAACGAGTCGTCCCGAGCGCGAAGAAACGCTCTTCGGCCAACGCCGACTTGTCCTGGCCTTCGTCGCGAAGATAATCAAGTAGTGTTGTGTTGTTATATGGTGTGAGCGGACGCTTGGTCGGAGGAGCGAAGAACCAGTCGAAGATGGCACTAGTCGCGCCGGGCGCTGGCGCCCCCTCTGAATGCAAGCTTTCTCGCGTCGCGACGGTTTGGAATTCAATCCGCCCCGCGGCGTTCATCCGAGCGGATGCTATTGATCGAGCAAATTTTGCCATCCAGGGGCGGTCTGACGCCGCCAGATTCGATGCAACATCCCACACCTTAACCGCTCCATCACGCGATCCGGAAAACAGCCTGCGCCCGTCTCGACTGAAGACGAGGCACCGAACCGGGCTCCGATGGCGCAGGGGTTCGGTGAGGGCCCTTCCGGTCGCAGCGTCCCACACTCGCGCAACACCGTCTTCGGAACCAGTTGCAATCTTTGTCGAATCGGAGCTGAAAACAACTTTCGAAATGGCCTCTGTGTGCATCAACGAATCGCCGACCGCCCTACCCGTGGAAGCGTTCCAAATTACAGCGGTGCCATCTTCCGACGCGGCCACTAAAAATCGCTCGTCCGGGCTGAAGGCGAAATCGGATATCCTTTTTTTTTCTACGAATTTCTTAGTTGGTCTGGTGAGATCAGCCTCAGACCAGAGCGTGATGGTTCCGTCGCCAGATCCAGCGGCAATCAGGTCGCTCCTTGGCGCAAAGCGGGCGCATGTGATCTCTTTCGCTACGCGCAATGGCGAACCAAAGGGGTCGCCAGCTCCCGAAAGCCAAATCCGAAGTTCTCCGTCCAATCCTGCTGTGAGGAATAGTTTTCCGTCGTGACTGAAATCTATGCTGGTGAGCTTCCCTTCATGGAGCATTGGTTTCCCAACTGGGCGTTGGGTGGCTGCATCCCAAAATTGGGCGGTCCCATCCTCGGTCGCGGTTGCGAAGAGGTTGTTGGTGGGGCTGAACAATACTCTCACAACGGTGCCGCCTTGGGCGAGCGGCTGTCCGACCAACTCCCCCGAAGTGGGCACCCAAAGACGCACGTTTGCATCGTCGCCTCCGGTCAGGGCATACCTGGTGTCGTGACTGAAAGCGGTGCATAGAACAGCAACTCCGTGCTCGAGCTGTTTCGGGGACGCGCCGGGTTTAGATAAATCCCAGAGGCGTCCTTTGCCGTCAGCTGAACCGGCTAGCAAAAACCGGCCGTTAGGCGAAACATTCATTGATTTAACTGATCCGGTTTGGGCCAATCGAGTCGAAACAGGAAAGCGCGGAGGAGACTGCCACACCCGCGCGATACCATTTGCGGTGGCAATCAAAAGTTGATCTCCTGACCGGTTCGGTTCAATAGCTACAATTGGGCCATCTTCTCGGATTGCTTCACCGGCTGTATCGCCGTTCAGCATATTATGAGAAGCAACTGTTCCATCCTCCATCCCGTTAAACAGAACGAGGCTATCGGGACTAAAGGTAGCGCATCTAACCCGCTGATCGTAATCGAAAGCGTATCTTCCCACGTGTGGCACGGCCATACCCCAAACCTGAAGCCGGCGGCCGGCTATCGTAGCTATCAATTCTCCATTTGGACTTAAAACCGCATCTGACACTTCATCTGCATGAGTAATCGGCTCGCCGATCAAGGTGCGATTGGCCACTTCCCAGATTCGAACCGTTCGATCACTGCTCGCAGTCACAATCCGGTCGCCCGTCGGGCTAAATCGCGCCGAATTGATATCCGCTTCGTGAGGCATTTCGAAAAGTGCTTCGCCGCCCGGTAGTTGCCATAACTTTGCCACCTTCCCACTTACGCTTAGGAGAAGCGTGTCATCTGTTGGATGAAAACAGAGGGTGTGAACGTTTTCATCCTGACGGATTTCTCTGAGAAGATTTCCCGTTACCAAATCCGAGACGCGCAGCAATCCATCGGCCGAACCAGTTGCGATCCATTTACCGGATGGGCTAAAAGCAACCGAGTTGATCTCCCTAGGATGGTCGATTTGCCAGTGCGGCACAAGTTGCCCGGACGTTGCGTCCCACAGCCGAGCGAAGCCATCAAAGCAGATCGTGAGAATGTGGCTGCCGTCAGGAGTAAACAAGGCGCGGCGCACCAGACGCGGGTGACGAAGAGGCGCGGCCAACGCCGCGCCGGAGCCGGCGTCCCAGCCGCCGCCCGCGCTCGGCTTGAGGCGATCGATCGGGCTCGCGAACGCGATCATACCGCCGTGGTCTTCGAGATCGCCGCGCAGCGCCAGCATAAAGCGGTGGCTGTCGATGATGCCGGTTTCCGGCGAATGCATCGCGGCGACGCAGGCGAGCGCCGGCTCGAGGCGCTTGGCGGCCGCGGCGTCGATGATCTCGATGCCTTCGACGCCGTTCGCCTGCGCCTGCTTA